>ERZ1673738.105-NODE-105-length-164229-cov-11.929252_pt1 | contig 164229 bp, 121 predicted proteins | sample MGYA00580198_ERZ1673738 | MGnify/ENA primary metagenome ERZ1673738 (study PRJEB41218, sample SAMN15661784) | gut metagenome | host: Homo sapiens | place: Canada: London | collected 2015-08-20/2019-03-30 | study: EMG produced TPA metagenomics assembly of... | reverse complement strand
TTCGTAAGGGGCGTTAGCCCCTTCAATGGAAGTGCGCCTCGCACCCTTCAATGGCTGGCATGCCTCATGCCCACTTTAATGGAGGTGTGTTCCGTAGTATGATATTATCTTGTTTATGCCTGAAACGCAAAAAAACCTGCCTTCGTTGGCAGGTTTTTTACCGTTAAAATAGGGCTTGTTGCGCTGTTTTTATTGTCTGGGCGGGAGCTGCTGGGGCACTTTGCTCTTCGCGAGTCTCACATAGGCCGGCAGACCGTTCTCGTAGGGAACTTGCACTTCGCCCTGTACCAGCGGCATCACGTACTTGTTGAACTGGTAGCTGATGGAAATTTTGTCTTCGGCTATCCAAGTTTCCGGAAAGTGTTTCACGCCGTTGGCGACTTCCGCGAGCGGCACGAGAACCGTTTCGCAGGCGTATTTTTCGGAGTCCGCGCGCACGAGGGCGACCATTTTACCGGTCTGACCTTCGACCGCCGACTGTACTGCAACCTGTCCGCACATGAACGCTTCGTTGGAGTCCGCGAGCGAGGCGCAGTGGGCGGCGGCGCGCTGTTCGTGCCCGAATTTGCAGGAACGCGCCTTTACTCCGAGATTCGAGGAGACGAGATTTTGAAGGTATTCGCCGACTCCGCCGAGTTGTTCGTGCCCGAAAGAATCCTGCATTTTGCCGGCGGCTACGAAGTTTCCGTTAGCGTCGGCAAGGCCTTCGCTTGCCACCACGAGGCAGAAGCGGTTCTTTTTAAGGCATTCCTGAACCTGCGCGAGGAAATATTCCGCGTTAAACGCGACTTCCGGCAGAAGTATGATATGCGGGGCGTCTTCGGGCTGGTTGCGGCGCTTGGCGATGCTTGTACCCGCGGCAATCCATCCGGCGTTTCTGCCCATCACTTCGACTATCGAGACGAGGTCGTGGTTGCCCATGGCTTCGTGGTCGAGGGCGAGCTCCCTGACGGCGGTGGAAAGGTATTTTACAACGCTGCCGTATCCCGGGCAGTGGTCGGTGACGGGAAGGTCGTTATCTATCGTTTTTGCGACCCCGATGACGCGCATATCGTAGCCTTGGGCGGCGGCGTGATCAGCTATTTTGTTGGCGGTGTCTTGGGAATCGTTGCCGCCTATGTAGAAGAAAAAGCGGATATTGTGCGCCTTGAACACTTCGATTACGCGCGCGAAGTCCTCTTCGCTCCTGAGCTTGTAGCGGCAGGTTCCGAGGGCGGCGCCAGGCGTATAGCGCAAGCCGCGCACCGTTTGTTGGGATTCGTCCGCGAGGTCGACGAGCTCTTCGTTCAGAATGCCTTCAACTCCGTTGAGGGCGCCGTAAATTTCCTCTATGCAGTCGTGGTTGAGCGCTTCCGTTATGACGCCGGCGAGGCTCGAATTTATGACGGCAGTGGGGCCGCCGGATTGAGCTACCAAAACGTTTCCAGTCAGTTGTTCTTCCATAATATAGTCTTTATTTGATAAATTTTTAAGCGCACATATTGTCTAAAATCGCGCGTTAGGCAAACATTTTCTCTCGGAATTTGCTGCGTATGCGTCGCGCGCAAACTTTTTGACGGCGGGTAAAAAAAGTTCGCATTTGCGCCGGAATTTTGTTTGCATGGAATTTTTTAAGGAAAATGGATTCGGAAATAAAATGCGTCTATCCGAGAAGGGTTGCCGCCGATATGGTGGCGCCGCTTCCGCTTGTGAAATACGAGGGCGAAATAGAGCTCGTCGAGGACGGGCAGCAGTTGGACAGGGCGTTGGCGGAAATCTCCCGCGAGAGCGTGCTCGGTTTCGACACCGAGACGCGCCCGAACTTCAACAGGGGCAAGGCCCATCCGGTTTCCATATTGCAGCTCGCGGGCGCGGAAAAAGTGTGGGTCATAAGGCTTGACCCCCTCGCGGATCGCCTTGCGGACATCTTCAAAGCGCTTGAAAATCCCGCGATAAAAAAGGCGGGCCTGGCGGTGCAGGGCGACATAAACAGTTTGCGCGCGCGGTGCGCGTTCAACCCCGCGGGATTTGTGGACGTGTCGGCGTCGACGACAAAAATCGGCATAATCAACACCGGCATGAAGAACCTTGCCGCCCTAATATTCGGCGAGAGGATATCGAAGGCCGCGCAACTCTCGAATTGGGCGAGCGAATCGCTGACCCAAAAGCAGATAGACTACGCCGCGACCGACGCATGGATGAGCCGCAGGCTCTTTTTGGAAGTCCGTGAAATTTTGAAGGATTCCCGCACGGACATAGAGCCCGAGCCGCTGCCCGAGCCCGAAAAATTCAATATACTCGAGTTTGTCCGCAAGGCGATTAAAAAAGTTTCGGAGAAAATTTCCCCAAAGAAAAAGAAGCGCGGGGGCGTCGGGCGCAAGGGCGGGGGGCTGCTTGGGCTGCTCTTTAAGAAAAAGCCCGCCAAGAAGCCGGCGCGCAGGGGCGGGCGCCGCCGCGGAGGGCGCGGCAAAAAGGGCGGCGCAAATTCCAAGCCCAAAGCTTAGTGGGCGGGTTTTCCCCGTTTCATTACCTCTCCCTCCGCTCGGTTTTCTCCGGACAGGGCGCGGGCGCAGCGGATATTCTGCGGTCTCTCCTCGCGCGGAAAATTTCTACTGCGCGTATTTTGCCTGCTGTGCCGCAAAAATTTCGCGGGCGCGGCGAAAACCCCCGCGCCTGAGCCGGAATGTTTTTTCCCGGCACGCGGGCGAAGTTCCCGCATTTTGCCAATCCTACTTTTTCTCCGCCTGATCTTTCTGCGGGGCTTTTGCGAAGGATACTACTATCGACGCGTTTTTGCTGTCTCCCGAGTAGTACGCCAAGTAGTGGGTGTCGCCGACGACCGTGGCGTTCACATTTCCTGCTTCGTAGCCGACCGCGCTTGCAAAGGCCACTATTTCGGGGTTCGGCCACGCGAGCGGATTCCCGAAAATCCTGTCGGCACTCGCCACTCTGCGTTTGAGCATTCCGCGCGCGCGCTGGTAGTAGTAGTTGCTGACGAGCCCCGTCTTTTCGTCGTACACTATGCTCGGAGTGGAAATGAAAATGTCGCCGATATTGGTTCTCTCGCGCGTCCACGTCTTGCCGTAGTCTCTCGATTCCAGCTGGAATTGCGCCCTTTCCGTGGAGTCCGCGCTGTGTTCTATCCGCGCTATGGCGAGTATCCTGCCGTTCCCGATGTATGCCGCCGACTGCTCGGTATTCCAATTCTTGCGGTCCAGGCCCGACTCAACGGTTTTTTGCGTCCATGTTTTGCCGTTGTCCTTGCTGACGAGCGTGCCCCATGAATTTAGGGCGTTTTCCCCGTAATTTCCCGTAAACCAAATCGCCATGAGCCCGACTGTGGGCACCTTGAATACGTCCGTAATCTGCATGGGCGTCGGCGAGAGCTTCGGCGAGCATACGAACTCGAAATTCTTGCCGTCTTTCGTTCGGAAGAGCTTGTGTTCGACTCTCCCCTTGCCGACGAACCTTATCCAGGCGAGCATGTCGCCGTTTTCATCGAGACCCTTGCCTATCGGCACTTCTCCGAAGTCCGGGTCGTTTGACAGCAGAGTTTCCTCCGACCACGTTTTGCCGCCGTCCTCCGAGACGCGCACATATGCGCCGCGCCTGCCTTCTCCGATGGTGTGTCCCGACCCCCGGCTGTAAACGCACACGAGCTTCCCGCCGAGCGCCTGCATCATCGGCCACGAGTTGTATCCCTGCGCGGTTTCGACATTTTCCGGCGCGGGGAGGTCTTTTACGGGCGTCATTTTGACTTCAATCAGCGCGGTCGGGGCCTCAAAGGTGTCGGACGGGTCGCCTGCCAGACGCTCTATCTGGACGTTTACGGGCAGCCCGGGAAGGGCGGGGTAGCAGGATTCGAGCTCGACGGTTTTCTCCCTGAAAGGCCATGTGGAAATTTTAGAGCGCGCGGGAACGCACTTTAATTTGTTTACTTCCTTTCCCGTCTCGGGATCCGTCTGGGAGAGAACCGCCCTGTAAACGTCCTCGTCGGATTTGCCCTTCGGTTTTTCGAGCGGCGCCGCGGCGATTTCGATTTTTACGCCCCGATACCCCTCGGGCATTTTTGCGGAAACCGCCGAAACCGCCCCGCCGTCCTTTCCCGAAAACACCCACGCGGAGAGGGGGCGCGATTTGATTTTCACTTCCCGCTTTTCGGGTGTTCCGGATACTGCGCGCATATCGCCGGCGCCTATGCGAATCGGCGCGAGGGCCTTTGTTTCGGCCGCCTCAATGCAGGCGAACGCCGCGCAGAGCGCGGCGAAGATTAAAAAACGGAAGCCGGTTGGTATATGCGGTTTTTTCATAGTTCGTAAATGTTCGCATAAGATTAAAAAATATTCAGCAAAAAATGCGGATTTTGCGCAATCTTAAACGCGCATCGGTAGATTTTATTCAAAGACGCATTCGGCGGCGGGCATTATCGGTTTTGAGTTTTCGGCGGGCCGGCGCTCTTTCAGCCAATCGTGCACGCCCGGGACTTCAAAAGCCTTTGTCCCGAAAATCCTGGCGTTTGAGGTCTCGCGGCGGATTTTCACTTCGGCGCGCTTTCCGGCGAGCTCCTGCGGTATTCTCCATGCAAATGGCGGCCATGCGCGCCTTCCCATGGATTTGCCGCCGATAAAGAGCTCCGCGGGCAGCCCTCCCGTATCGGCTTTCAGCAAAACCGCCCATTCGGGAATTTTTATTTCCGCCGTCTGCGTTATGCCGCCCGCGTATCCTAGCAACCCCGCTCCGTCGTATTTGTAAGGGGAGAGTTTTTTGCCGTTCTGCGAGAAATTTCCGGCGATTATGACGGCGGGAAGGTAGGGGTTGTCCGAGGAGGGATTTTTTATTTTGAGGGTATGCCGGCCATTTTTGAGGCGGACGGATTTTTGCCCGTAGAGCTCGCGCAGGCCCGGAGTGAGGACGGCGCACGGCTTGTCCGCGGAAATCTCCGCGCCGTCGAGTTCGGCGAGGGCTTTTTCCGGAATCTCCGACAGGAGGATTTCCGCGTCCATATCCTCCGGGACTTCAAAGGAAAATTCGCCGTTTTCAAACTCCGCGCGGGCGAGGTTGGGGGAATCGATTTCGACTTTCCAGCCCGGCAGGATTTCCACGCCGCGCGATTGCAGCTCAACGGGAATGCGAGCGCCGTTTCTGGCGGCGAAAACCGTCCTCGGCTTTTGAGAATAGCTCAATATCACCGCCGACCCGTCGGCGTATTCCCTGGCGAAAACGTCGTTCAGGAGGTTCCCCGCGGCGTCTTCTATCCGCACGCTCCTGCCGAATTTGGAGAGCAGCCGCTCTTTCAGCATCGGATAGTCCCAAAAGCTCTTTCCCGTGGTTTCGTCCCTGATCTGGTCGCCTTCGAGATTCAGCACCACGGGGGAGGAAGGCGCGTCCTCCGGCGCGATAAGCCGCCACGAATACTGGTCGGCGGAGAGGTTTTTGAGAAGTTCGGTGATGTTGGCGGGCCTGTACGGATACCGCACTTCCACGAGCGGCTTTTTACGCTCCTTTGCCGCGAAAGACGCCGCGAGTTTGGCGTCCTCTCCGAGCTCCCTCATGTATCCGAACCACGGCTGGGCGGGGGTAAAGGCGGTATAGTATAATTTTTTTATGGCGTTGCCGCGCGCGTCGAGCGGCGCGAGCATAAAGTAGCGGTCCGCCCCGAAACACGCCGCCAGCCATATCTGCCTGCGCAGCTTTTCATAGGGCATGTCCGTCGGGCCTATCGCAAACAGCTCGGCGGCGCCGCCCTTGTTGCCGCGCTTTTCGATTGCGTACATTCCCGTGCCGTAGGTCAGCCATTCGACGCCCTTTAAATCGTCGGGCGTGAAAATGTCGTCTATTCCGGGCAGGGAGAACTCTTGCAAGACTTTCAGGGGATGCCCGTTTTGCCGAAGCGCGCGCGACGAAAAGTATTCGTCCATAAGGTGTCCGGTCAGAACCATTCCGCGCCCAGCGCACCAGTCGGAAATCTTTTTTGCGAAAACCTTTGAAAACCTGTCGGCGACGAGCCTGTTCACGGCGGCTTCGTAGGGCGCGCTCGACGTGCGCGCGCCGAGGAGCATGTCGGAGCGCAGGTCGGAGCCCGCAAGCTTTTTGTAGTCTTCCTCCAAGCCGTCGTAGTACGGGATTCTCACGGGGTCTGCACCGGATTTTGGGCTGAAATAGCCCGCGGACGGTTCGTCGGTAAATATGCCCTTTACGAGGGTTCCGAGGTACGGGGCGAGCTTTTGGGCGTATTTTTCGTGCGTCAGGCGCATGAAACATTCTACCGCGGCGGGGTCGAGCAGGTTGGACATATTTGGGTTTTCGCGCATGACGATCTCGAGTTTCCCGTCGCGCGCCTTTGCGACGTCGAGGTGGCGGTAGGCGAAATTGGGGTTTTCCGCCATCACGGTTTTGTTCGCCGTGCCGCTCGGCCAGTTGAATTCATCGTAGAGCCATACGGAGGTGAAGCCGAGCTCCCCGGCTATGGCGCAGATGTTTTCGCACGCGTCGAGCCATTCTCCGGACATGTACTCGAATCCTAATCCCGAGCGCGGATATATCATGTATTGGGTGATTCCGGCCTCCTTTAAACCTTTTAAGGCGTCGCGGATAGTTTTCGCGTCGGGCTTCCCGACGATAGCCCCCATGGGAATTATCGGGTTTTCCGCGCCGCCCCGCGCGTTGGCGAAATGGAACGAGAAGGCGCACAACGCGAGGATACATAGAAAATTGCGTGAATTCATAAAAAATATTTTTAAGAAGCCGTGTCGGGCGGTCAAAGTTAATTTTCAATCCATTCGCCGGAATTTTCCTGCGCAAAAAAAGCGCGCCTGCGGGGCGCGCTTTTTGATTGCGGCAAAGCCTGTCCGCAAGGAACGGACGGGCTTGCGCCGTTCGGGATTTGAGGCTCAGTATACGAACAGGAGCTCGCAGTACTTGGGCATCGGCCAGAGGCCGTCGGCGACTTCCGTTTCAAGCTTGTCCGCAACCGACCTCACGGCGTTCATGGCGTCGATTCTCGGCTGCGTGCCCTCCTTTTTGAGGACGGCTTCGAGCTTGGAGTTTGCCTTGTCGAGATCGTCGGCGAGCGCCGCAATGCCCTTGCACTTCGCAACCAGAGCCGCGCTCTTCACGCCGGCGCCCTTTGCCGCCGCCATGTCGGAGGAGAGCTTGCCGAGGTATTCGAGGGCGGCGGGCATTATCATAGTTTTCGAGATGTTGAGCGTAAGCGCCGCCTCTATTTGAATCTTCTTGGTGTATTCCTCCATGAAGACTTCGTAGCGGCTTTTGAGCTCGGAGGCGTTGAGAACCCCGTACTTCTCGAAGAGGGCGATATTTTCGGGCTTGACCAGCGGTTTGAGGGCTTCGGGGGTGTTGTGGAGGTTGGGCAGCCCGCGTTTGGCGGCCTCCTTCTTCCACGCCTCGTTGTAGCCGTCGCCGTTGAACACGACCCTCTTGTGCTTTTTGACGATGTCCTGCAAAATCTTCTGCAAGCCCTTTTGGAATTCGGCTTTCGGGAGGGCTTCAAGCTTTGTGGAGATTTCGTCGAAAGCTTCGGCGACTATCGTGTTGAGGACGATGTTCGGATTGGCGCACGACTGCGATGAGCCCGCCGCGCGGAATTCGAATTTGTTGCCGGTGAAGGCGAAGGGGCTCGTCCTGTTCCTGTCCGTGACATCGCAGGGCAGCGGAGGCAGGGTGTCCACGCCGATTTTGATGAACTTCCCGTTCTTGGAGCTTTTTGCTTCGCCTGCCTCAATCTGGTCGATGATGTCGGAGAGCTGTTCGCCGAGGAATATGGAGATTATCGCCGGCGGGGCCTCGTTCGCGCCGAGGCGGTGGTCGTTTCCGGCTCCGGCGGTTGCGGAGCGCAGGAGGTCGGCGTGCTCGTCCACGGCCTTGATCACCGCGCAGAGGGTCGTCATGAATATGGCGTTTTCGTGCGGGTTGGTGCCGGGGTTGAGGAGGTTGCGGTCGCCGACCGAAATAGACCAGTTGTTGTGTTTGCCCGAACCGTTGACGCCCGCGAACGGCTTTTCGTGCAAGAGGCATTCGAAACCGTGCTTTTCGGCCGTGTTGCGCAGGATTTCCATGATCATCATGTTATGGTCGATGGCGAGATTGAGCTCCTCGAACACGGGGGCGATTTCAAACTGCGCGGGGGCGACTTCGTTGTGGCGGGTTTTTGCGGGAATGCCGATCCTCCACAGCTCCTTGTCCACCTCGTCCATGAAGCTTATTATGCGCGGCTGTATCGAGCCGAAATAGTGGTCTTCAAGCTGCTGGTGCTTGACGGGAGGCGCGCCGAAGAGCGTGCGGCCGGTCTGCATGAGGTCGGGGCGCAGTATGTAGAGGGACTTGTCCACGAGGAAATACTCCTGCTCCGCGCCGAGCGTGACGGAAACCCTGTCGTCGGTTTTTACCCCGAAGCACTTCAAGAGGCGCTTTGCCTGCATGCTCAATACCTGTATGGAGCGCAGAAGCGGGGTCTTTTTGTCGAGCACCTCCCCCGTATAAGAGCAGAACATCGTGGGTATGCAGAGGGTGGCGACGCCGCCGATGCGCTTTATGAATGCCGGCGAAGTCGGGTCCCACGCCGTGTAGCCGCGCGCCTCGAATGTCGAGCGCAGGCCGCCGGACGGAAAAGACGAAGCGTCGGGTTCGCCGAGTATCAGATTTTTGCCGGAGAACCTCGTGATTGCGCCGCCGTCCTTGTCGGGTTCGAGGAACGCATCGTGCTTTTCGGCGCTCGCGCCGGTCAGCGGCAGGAACCAGTGCGTGTAATGGGTGGCGCCCCTGCTCATCGCCCAGATTTTCATCGCGTGCGCCACGTCGTCGGCGACGGCGGGATCGAGCGGAACCCCCTGGCGGATCGTGTCGAGAAGCTTTTTGTATATCGGCTTGGACACGTAGTCTTCGAGCGTTTTGAGCCCGAAGGCGTCGATGCCGTATTCTTCGCCGACGCGGTACGGCTTGATTTCCGCATTGTAGCCGCATTCGCGAGCCGCAATGGAGGTCAATGCTTTCTTTCTTGCATTCATTTTATTCCTTTTAGTTGTTTAAATTTGTCAAGCAACGCTTTTAAAACAAGCATATTCCGTGCCAGTTTTTGCGGAGCGCGGCAGAAGTCGCAGATTTTGCATAAATGCGGCTTTATTCCATCTATATATACATCTTATCCTGACAAATTTTGCCTGTTTTCCAAGACTTTTATAGTTTCGCTTCCAAAATATACGCGACAAAATTGTCGCAAATGGATTCGCGGTCGCTACAATTTTGTTGCAATTCGATGCTTGAAAAATCTGTACTACTTTCGTCAACCGGAATCCATATTTTTAATTTATTGTATTAAAGTGTATTAAGTAAAATGCTACAAAATTGGCACGCTCTCTGCTTGAATTTGAAGCAACAAATATCCAATTTATGCAGCAATACAATAACCACAACGGTTTTCCCCGCCCACAGGGGATGTACGATTCAATAAACGAACATGACGCCTGCGGAGTCGGGCTCGTGGCCGATATCAATGCGGTCAGGAAGCATGAAATCGTCGAAAACGGAGTTGAAGTTCTCGAGCGCCTCATGCACAGGGGCGCCGTCGGCGGCGATTCCCAGACGGGCGACGGCGCGGGCATAATGACCCAGATTCCCGACGAGTTTTTCCGCCGCGAAATCCCGAACCTTCCGGAGCGCGGCAAGTACGGAGTGGGCATGACTTTTCTGCCGCGCGACAAAAATGTAGCGGAGCAGTGCCGGCGCATTGTCGAGTCGGACACGGCGGAGGAGGGGCTTGAAGTATTTTTCTGGCGCGACGTGCCCGTAGTCCTGAGCGCAATCGGCCCTATGGCGCTCGAATCGCGGCCGGAGATCGTCCAATTTTTCGTCAGGGGGGCGAAGGGCGAAGATTCGGCGGCTTTCGAACGTTCGCTGTACATATTGCGCCGCAGGATAGAAAAGGACATTGACTCAAATACCGCGGCCGGCGACGCCTTTTACATCTGCACGCTCTCGTGCCGCACGATAGTATACAAGGGGCTGTTGAACGCGCCGCAGCTGCGCAAATTTTTCCCAGACCTCGCCGACCCCGAATACAGGAGCGCTATTGCCCTCGTGCACCAGCGGTACAGCACCAATACATTTCCAACTTGGCAGTTGGCCCAGCCGTTCCGCTATCTCGCCCACAACGGCGAAATCAACACCCTGCGCGGAAATCTCAACCAGATGCGCTCGCGCGAGGCGCATTTTGAGTCCCCGCTCTTCGGGGAGGACATCAAGAAGGTAATCCCCGTAATCCGCGAGGGGCAGAGCGACTCCGCCTGCCTCGACAACGCGGTCGAACTCTACGCCTCCGCGGGGCGCAGCCTTCCGCACACCATGCTGATGCTCGTGCCGCAGGCGTGGGGCAGAAACTTTTATGTAAGCAAGGACATTCAGGGGTTCTTTGAATACCACTCGGGGCTTTCCGAGCCGTGGGACGGGCCGGCCGCCATCGCCTTTACCGACGGCGTGAACGCCGGAGCGCTCCTCGACCGCAACGGACTGCGCCCCGCGCGTTTCACTCTCACAAAGGGCGGCAAGTTCGTGCTCGCGTCCGAAACCGGCGTATTGGACATTCCGCCATCGGAAGTCGTAATGCGCGGCAGGCTCGGGGCGGGCGAAATGATATATCTCGACCTGAACAAGCACCGGATTCTCTTCGACAAGGAGATAAAGACGCTCGTCGCGCGCGGCAAGCCCTACCGCAGGTGGGTTGACGCCAACCGCATAACTTTAAGCGGCATATTCGAGTCCGTCCCCGAGCCGATTGTCGGCGAAAACCTCATACAGCGCCAGAAGCTTTTCGGCTACACTTCCGAGGATCTCGACATGATATTGCGCCCGATGTGCGAGACCGCCCGCGAGTCCACGGGCTCCATGGGCAACGACGCCGCCCTCGCCGTGCTCTCCGAAAGGCCCCAGCTGCTTTACGACTACTTCAAGCAGCTCTTTGCGCAGGTGACAAACCCGCCCATCGACCCGATACGCGAAGAGCTTGTGATGAGCCTCATGACGTATATCGGTAACCAGGGCAACACGCTCGCCGAGCTGCCAGCGCACGCGCACCTCTTGAAGCTCCCTCGCCCGATACTTGCAAACCGCGACATTGCATGCATACTCTCGTCCAAGGTGGAGAACTTTCAGGCGGAGCGCATAACCGCCGAATTTTCAGCCGCCGGCGGCGAAAACGCCCTTCGTGAGTCGATAGAAAAAATTTGCGACGCCGCGGAGCGCGCCGTAAAGGCCGGAAAGAGCGTCATTATTCTGAGCGACAAGAACCTTTCATACGGATATGCGCCTATCCCGATGCTGCTGGCGGTGGCCGCCGTCAACCGCAGGCTTATAGACAGGCGTATGCGCACGAGCGCCGGAATAATCGCCGAGACGGGAGAGGCGCGCGAAATCGCCCATTTCTGCCTTCTGCTCGGATACGGTGCGACGGCTGTTAACCCGTATCTCGCCATTGAGACCGTTGCGGATATGGTTGAAAACAAGCGCGTGGCCGGCGTCGACGCGGCGGTTGCCGTGTCGAACTACATAAAGGCCGCGTGCAAGGGCATATTGAAGGTGATGTCCAAAATGGGCATTTCAACCCTGCGCAGCTACCGGCAGGCGCAGGTGTTCGAGGCCGTGGGGCTCGGAAAGGAGCTCGTGGACGCCTATTTTGCGCCGACGGCGTCGCGCGTGGGCGGCATAGGGCTTGCGGAAATCGCGCGGGAGACGCTCGAACGCTACCGCGGCGCGCACTACCCGAAGCCCAATTTTGAAAACTCCCTCGAAAACGCCGGCAAGTACAAGTACAGAAAGGACGGCGAGCACCATCTCTGGACTCCGCAGACGATAACGCTCTTGCAGCGCGCCGTGCGCGAAAACGACATCGCCAAGTACCGCGAATACGCGGCATACATAAATGACCAGTCGCGCCACCTGTGCACTTTGCGCGGGCTGTTCAAGTTCAAGCCCGCAAAGGCGGTTCCGATAGAGGAGGTCGAGAGCGTCGACTCCATAGTGCGCAGGTTCGTCACGGGCGCGATGAGCTTCGGCTCCATAAGCCCCGAGGCGCACGAGACTATCGCGCTTGCAATGAACAGGCTCGGCGGCATGAGCAACAGCGGCGAGGGCGGCGAGGACCCCGCGCGCTACAAGGGAATCGGCACGCACGACGACAAGTCGAGCGCAATCAAGCAGGTCGCGAGCGGCAGGTTCGGCGTGACGGCGGAATATCTTGCAAACGCCCGCGAATTGCAGATAAAGATAGCCCAGGGCGCGAAGCCAGGCGAGGGCGGCCAGCTGCCCGGGCACAAGGTGGACGAGACCATCGCCCGCGTGCGCCACGCGACGGCGGGGGTCACCCTCATATCGCCGCCGCCGCACCACGACATATATTCAATAGAGGATTTGGCGCAGCTCATCTACGACCTCCGCAACGCCAACGAAAGCGCGCGCGTCTCGGTAAAGCTCGTGTCGGAAGTGGGCGTCGGCACCATCGCCGCGGGGGTCGCCAAGGGCAAGGCGGACGTCGTGCTCGTCAGCGGGCACGACGGAGGAACGGGGGCGTCGCCGCTGACGAGCATCAAGCACGCGGGGCTGCCGTGGGAGCTTGGGCTTGCGGAAGTCCAGCAAACCCTGCGCCTGAACCGTTTGCGCGACAAGATCCGCGTGCAGGTCGACGGGCAGCTCAAAACGGGCCGCGACGTCGTAATCGGCGCGCTTCTGGGCGCTGAGGAATTCGGGTTTGCGACCACGATTCTCGTCTCCCTCGGCTGCGTTATGATGCGCAAGTGCCACGACAATTCCTGCCCCGTGGGCGTCGCCACGCAGGATCCGCGCCTTAGAAAGTGCTTCAAGGGCAAGCCCGAACACGTCGAAAACTTCCTGCGCTTCATAGCCGGCGAGACCCGCGAGATCCTCGCGCGCCTCGGGCTGCGCTCGATAGACGAGGCCGTCGGCAGGAGCGACCTGCTCGAAACCAACGGGGCTGTGGAATTCTGGAAGTCCAAGAACCTCGATTTTTCGAAGATTTTCGAGACGGTCGGCGACGAATCCCTGCCGCGCCGCAGCGCGGGTCTCGCCCCGCGCGAATTGCCGCAGGCGTACGACAAGAAGCTTCTTGAAAAGGCGCAGGCCGCCGTGGATTCCGGAACGCCGGTCGAATTCGACATGCAAATCCGCAATTCCGACAGAAGCGTCGGAGCCATGTTGAGCTCGCGCATAGCAAAAAAGTACGGCAACGCGGGCCTTCCCGAAGACACTGTGAAGGTCAACTTCAAGGGGGTCGCGGGACAGAGCTTCGGGGCGTTCCTCGCCGCGGGCGTCACATTCAACCTCGAAGGCGAGGCGAACGATTACGTCGGCAAGGGGCTCTCGGGCGGCAAGATAATCGTCAGGCTCTCGCCCGACTGCCGGGTGCAAAGCGACAAAAACTGGATAGCCGGCAATGTGGTCGGCTACGGCGCCACGGGCGGAAAGGTGTTTTTGAACGGCAAGGCGGGCGAGAGGTTCGCCATACGCAACAGCGGCGCGACTTTCGTGGTCGAGGGCGCGGGAGACCACTGCTGCGAATATATGACCGGCGGGCGCGTCGCGGTTTTGGGGCCCGCGGGGTTCAACTTCGGCGCGGGCATGACGGGCGGATTCGCATACGTGTTCGACGAGCTCGGCAACTTCGACATGAGGTGCAATTTGCAGTCGATAGACCTCGAAACCGTCGCGGAGGGGTCTGCGGACGAGCGGGAGCTCAAAGGGCTTTTGGAGGAATTTTTCGCCGCCACGTCGAGCGCGCGCGCAAGGGCGATTCTCGACGACTGGGAAAATTCCCTCCCGAAGTTCGTAAAGGTGTTCCCCGTTGAATACAGGAAGGCTCTCGGCAGAATGTCGAGCGAAGACACCCACAATTCCACACAGGAGACGGCGTAAAATGGCTATAAACTTCCTTGACATACCGCGCCTGAATCCCGGCTATCGCGAGGGCAGGACTGCGGACTTCGACGAGGTTGAAATCCGGCCGTCGGGCGGGCAAGTCGCGGAGCAGGCAAAGCGCTGCATGAACTGCGGCATACCTTTCTGCCACGGCGCGGGCTGCCCGCTCGACAACAATATCCCCGACTTCAACGCCGCCGTGCGGGAAAACCGGCTGCGCGACGCCTATTACATACTCTCCCAAACCTCCCCGTTTCCGGAGTTCACGTCGCGCATATGTCCGGCTCTCTGCGAGGCGTCCTGCACCGCGGGGCTGCCGTCGGAGCCCGTGGCGGTCCGGCAAATAGAGTACGAGATTATCGAAAACGCTTTCAGGCGCGGATACGTGGAGCCCTTCAAGCCCCGCGTGCGCACCGGCATGAGGGTAGGCGTGATAGGCTCGGGCCCGTCGGGGCTGGCCGCCGCGGACGCGCTCGCCAAAAAGGGGCATGAAGTCGTCGTGTTTGAAAAAAACGTCAATTTCGGAGGCCTCCTGCGCTACGGTATTCCGGATTTCAAGCTGAGAAAAGGCATTGTCGAGCGCAGGCTGGACGTCCTGTCCTCCTCCGGAATAACTTTTGAGGGAGGGGTGGAAATAGGCTCCGACATATCTGCGGAATATCTGCGCAGAAAATTCGACGCCCTCTGCGTATGCGTAGGAACGCAGGTTCCGCGCGGGTTCGGGCCGAACGTCGAGGGCAGGGGCGCGCGCGGCGTGCACTTTGCGCTCGAATTTCTCTCCTCCCAAAACCGCGCCGTATCGGGCGAGTCCGCGGGGCTCTCCGTGTCGGCAAAGGGCAAAAAAGTTCTCGTGGTCGGCGGTGGAGACACGGGTTCCGACTGCGTCGGAACCGCAATAAGGCAGGGCGCGAAGTCCGTCGTGCAAGTGGAGATAATGCCCGAGCCGCCCGCGGCGCGCCATCCGTCCACCCCGTGGCCGATGTGGCCGTACAAGCTGCGCACTTCAAGCAGCCACCTCGAGGGCTGCGAGAGGCTCTGGGCCGTCAACGTCAAATCCGTGGAAGCCCGCGGTGGATTTGCCAGATCCGCGACCCTCGCGCGCTGCGAGTGGACTTTCGACGAGTCGGGGCGCCCGCGCGCTTTCTCGGAACGCCCGGGCGAGGATTTCAAAATCGACGCCGACTTGATTTTGCTAAGTATGGGCTTTACAGGCGTGGAAAAAAATGGAATCGTCGAACAACTGGGGATTCTCCTGAATTCCCGTTCGACGATAGCGGCGGACGCGGGAATGTCCACCAATGTGGAGGGGGTGTTCGCCGCGGGCGACTGCGTCTCCGGCCCGTCGCTCGTCGTGCGCGCGGCCGCCTCGGGGCTTGCGGCCGCCGAAAAAATCGACGCCTATTTGAACAATATCATAAAGACTTAGCAGATGAGCCTTCATGTAGAAGTTGCCGTACTCAACAAAATAAGCCATCTCGTGGCGAGGAGGACTTCCGTTTCGGAAATGCTCTCCGAAGTTCTGAAAATACTGCACCTCGAAATGGGGCTGCTGCGCGGAACCGTGACTTTGCGCGAGGGCGATGTGCTCGTGATAGAGGCCTCCGAAGGGCTGAGCCGCTCTGAAATCGACAGGGGGCTTTACAGGGTCGGGGAGGGCATCACCGGAACGGTCGCGGCGCAGGGGAAGGGCCGGATAATTCCGGACATATCCCGGGAAAAGGGGTTCCTGAACCGCACGAAAGCCCGCGACAACCAGAAGGGCGTGGCGTTCGTATGCGTGCCCATCATCTACAAAGACGACGTCATAGGAACGTTGAGCATCGACCGCAAGGTCGAGCCCGACACCGATTTGAAGGCCGACTACCACCTGCTCGACACCATTGCCAACATAGTGGCGGACGCCATATACGCCGCGTACTCGGAGCACGAGGAGCGCGAAAAGCTCCTGAGCGAGAGCCGCGCGCTCAAACTGGAACTCGAAAACAGGCTGCGCCCCGACGAAATCGTCGGAAATTGCAGCAACATGAAAAAGGTCTACGCGATGATTTCGAAAGTCGCGGAGTCGAACGCGACGGTTCTGATACGCGGGGAATCGGGGACGGGCAAGGAGCTGGTGGCAAAATCCATACAGAAAAACTCGCTGCGCGCCGGCAGGCCCTTCATCTCCGTAAACTGCGCCGCGATTCCCGAGGGGCTAATAGAAAGCGAGCTCTTCGGGCACGAAAAGGGATCCTTCACGGGCGCCGTAAACCGCAAAATCGGCCTCGCCGAGCTCGCGGACACGGGGACTTTATTTCTCGACGAAATAGGGGACGTGTCGCTTCCCATGCAGCTTAAACTCTTGCGCTTCATACAGGAGCACTCCTTTTACAGGGTGGGCGGCGACAGGGAGCGCAAGGTTGACGTGCGGATAATTGCGGCAACCAGCCGCAATCTCGAAGACATGATAGCCAAGGGCTCCTTCCGCGAGGACTTGTATTACCGCCTCAACGTGTTCCCGATTTATATGCCGGCCCTCCGCAACCGCAAGAGCGACATAGTGCTGCTCGCCGAACATTTTTTGAAGAAGTACGACGCCGTCCACGGCAAGTCGGTCGCGCGCATTACGACGCCGGCGATAAATATGATGAGCACCTATTATTGGCCCGGCAACGTCCGCGAGCTCGAAAACTGCATAGAATACGCCGTGCTCAACACTTCCGACAACGTGATCAGCGGCTACAATCTTCCGCCCTCGCTACAAACTGCGGAGACTACTTACACGTCTCTCGTTCCAAACGCCTCGGCGGAGGGCGGCGACTACGAGTCTTTGGTTTCCTCTTTTGAGAAGGAGCTCATAGTTGAGGCGCTGAAACTCAAAAAGGGCAATGCGAGCGCTGCGGCGAAACATTTGGGAACTACCCAGCGCGTTGTGCTCTACAAAATAAAAAAGCTGGGCATAGACACGTCCCTCTACAAATAGCAGCGGCGCCCTCGGAATAGGCGCGGGCATTCTCCGCAACGGGGCGCATTTTTCCTGCAAAACGAGCCCGCCGGATTCGCCGGCGGGCTCGTTGCGGGGCTCGGGCGTTTAGACCAGGCCGTTCAGCATTCCGTAGAAATACATCGGTTTGAGCGCGTAGACTTTCAGGAACCACGCAATTCTGCTCTCTTTCGACATGTCGAACAGCGAGAGCGGGAAGGAAATTTCCGGCTCTTTTGCGTAGTCGAACTCGCACATGAGCACATGCCCGTAGTCGGTGACGATTGGGCACGCCGCGTAGCCGTCGTACTTCTCTTCGGGGGCTTTGCCCTCCATTATAGAAATCAGGTTCCTGGCGGCTATGGGATACTGCTTGCGCACCGCCGCGGAGGTTTTGCTCGTCGGCAGCGCGGAGGCGTCGCCGAGCACTATTATGTTGGAGTATTTCGGGTGCACGAGGGTATGCTTGTCCACGGCCGCCCAGCCCTCCGCGACCCTTTTGCCGGTCTCTATCGAAAGCCCCGATTTTTTTACGAAATCCGGAGCCGTCATCGGCGGCAGGAAGTGGATGAAATCGTAACCCTCCTTTTTTTCCAAGATTTCCGTCTTGGAGGGATCCGTTTTCGACGGGACTTCCGTCTGGAAATACGCCGTCTTGGTGGACGTGTCTATGCCTTTGAGCTTCGTGCGCGTCGAGACGGGGATATTGCGCTCTTTGTATATTTCGAGCAGCCTCTTTGTGAAAAACGGCACGTCGTAAAGCTCTCGGGAGGCCGTGCAGTAATTGAAATCGAGCTTTTCGCGCGTCCCGAGTTTGCGGCTGAGGTGCTCCGCCAGCATGCAGATCTTCTTGGGGGCGCCGCCGCACTTGTGCTTAGTGTAAGTGTCGAAAAACAGCCCTTTGCCCCCGTTTTTTGCGAATTTCTGCATTCCCTGCCATGTGCGCACAGCGCCTTGGTGGTCGTAGATGCAATGGGCGTCGCCCTCTCCGAGGGTCTCGCGCGATATGCCCTCCACCCCGTCCCAGTTTATCTGTATTCCGGGTGCGAGCACGAGGAAGTCGTAAGAAACGGTTCCGCTTTTGAGGGTGGATATTTTGTTTTTCGACGGGTCGATTTCCGCCACGGAATCTTTTATCCACTTTGCGCCGTCGGGAATGCAGTCGGCCTGCTTTTTATACACGTCGTCCGCCCCGTATACCCCGCCGCCTATCAGCGTAAACCCGGGCTGGTAGTAGTGCAGGTCGGAGGGGTCGATTATTGTTATGTCGGGGTTTTCGAGCCACCGCAGGAGTTTCGCCGCGGTCGATATCCCGGCCGTGCCCCCGCCGACTACGACGATTTTCCCCTTTGCCGAACTGGAAAACGCGCGGGCGGAACCCATTCCGACAAATGTAGCCATTCCCGTTCCGGCCATGATTTTTACGAATCGGCGCCTGTCCATTGCGCCGGATTTCATTCCCATTTCAATTTCGCTTCTGGTTTCCATAAATTTTGCCTGCCGTCGGGTCTCTTTCGCCTGAGCGGCTTTTCTTTTCGCGCGAATTATTTGATTGCCAAAAACCGGCGCAACGATTGTGTTAAATTCAGGAAGCTTGGATAAATTCGGCGATATTTTCAACGATTTTCGACAAGTTTTCGGCGGCTGGCGGTTTTTTCAATCCGGATATTCCGGCGCCCGCCGGAAACCATAAAACCCGAAAATGACAAATCCCAAACTCGCAATTATTGCGGCGTCCGCCGCCTTTGCCTGCGCCCTTTCCGCTTCGGAAAAATCGGCTTTGGACGGATATGCGGAATGCGGAATCCTCACGCCGCAGGAGGCGGCGGAGATTTCCAAATCCGTGGCGGCGGTGGAACCCGGACGCCCCGAGACGAAAAAACTCAGGTTTTCGAGCCGCCTTCAACTGCAATACGAGTGGACGGACAGTTCGATGGTTTCCGGATATTCCGGTTCCGCCGGAAGGTCGGATTCGTCGTCATTCTTGGCGCGCCGTGTATTTTTGCAGGCCGACGCCGACCTCGGCGGGGGGTGGAAGGCCCAGTTCGGCGTCGACCTCGCGCGGTCGCAGGCGAACAGCTTTTTAATAGACAACTATGTCGCCAAATCCATTGAGGGCGAGTATGTGGACGGCACGCTGTACCTCGGGTACATGAAGCCGCAGTTCATATACGAGGAAGTGATGCCTTCGTTTAATCTGAACGCGATAGAGAGGTCGCCCGCAACCATGTTCTGGTCGGGGGCGGCGAGCGCCACGCGCATGGGCGTGGGCAACCGCTATGCGGGCGTCAGGTGGAACGGCAACGTCCGCCAAATCCCGGGGCTCGCCTACGTGCTTTCGGTGACAAACTCCTACCAGCTGTCCCCCGAGGACGGGCGCGGGCCGTCTTCAAAGCTTATAGACAATTCGCTCGCATACTGGTTCAGCGCGTCGTACTCGCTCAAAGGCAAAGAGGACCCGTGGAAGCTGAAAATCGGCGCTTACACGATGTATTCTTCGAGCGCAAACCGCGACAACAATTCGGCGATATACTCCGTAAACCCTTATGTTGCGGGATCGTGGGGCGACCTCAGTTTCTGGGCGGAATATATAGGCTCGGTGGTGGCCGACGGGCGCATGTCGGCGGAGGGAACCCGCGAGCAGTGTTCCCCCTACGGGGTGAACTTCTGCGCGGAATACCTCTTTGACGCGGGCGATTTCGGGAAAGCCGGACCGGTTTTCAGGTATTGCTGGCTCGACACCGGCGGCAGGGGCATTCGAATCTCCGACGCTGTGCGCCATGCCCCGAATGTTGGCGGAAGCTACGGAACCGTCCAGGACTTCTACGCCGGCGTAAACTGGTATCTGCGCGGGAACGACCTGAAAATCCAGTTCGGCTACGAATACTCCCAGTTTTCCGGCCCCGTAGCGGGCGCGGGCGCCCCCCACTGCGCCGAGGCGCACGCGGCGCGCGTGCAGTTCCAAATGAAAATGTAGCGCATTGTACGGGATTTAATGCTTGAAATCAGGGCGTCTGTAAAAAAAATAACCCTGCATAATTAATTATTGTCTATATGCACGCAATGAAACAGATTTTTGCTAAATTCGCCCTCGCGGTTATTTCCGCCGCCGCCCTGTGCGCGTCCGCGCGCGCCGAAACCGTGCTGAGGGTAGGGCACTTCCCAAATATATCGCACGCGCAGGCGCTGGTGGCGCACAGGCTCACTATGCTCGGCAAGGGCTGGTTCGAGGAGCGGCTCGGCAAGGACGTGAAAATCCAGTGGATGCTCTTCAACGCCGGCCCGAGCGCGATGGAATCGGTCTTCGCGGGGGCGGTGGACATCACCTACGTCGGTCCCAACCCCGCCATAAACGCCTACGCCAAGACGCGCGGGCGCGACATCCGCATACTCGCGGGCTCCGCCGACGGCGGGGCGTCGCTCGTGGTAAACCCGAAGCTCGGGATAAAGACCCCGCAGGATTTCAAGGGCAAGAGCATAGGAACCCCGCAGCTCGGCAATACGCAGGACGTGGCCTGCCGCGCGTGGCTCATCGACAACGGGGTGAAAGTCACACTCACTTCGGGCGAGGCGCGCGTGATACCGACCCCCAATCCCGAGCAGCTGATGCTCTTCAAGCGCGGCGATCTCGACGCCGTGTGGACGGTTGAACCGTGGGTCACGCGCTTGGAGCAGGACGCCGGAGGAAAAATTTTCCTCGACCAGAAGGATGCGGTGACGACGATTCTCGTCACCAACAACAGGACTTTGAAGGAGCACGCGGAACTGGTAAAAAAATTCGTCGCCGCGCACAAAGAGCTGACGGACTGGATAAACAAGAACCCCGCCGAGGCGCAGAAACTCGCGCTCGAAGCCCTCGACGAGCTCATGGGCGGGGCGAGCATATCCAAGGAGCTCGTCGCCGCCGCCTGGCCGAAGCTGATTTTTACGGCCGAGGTCAACCGCAAGGAGCTCGAAAAATTCGTGGACGACGCCTACAAATGCGGTTTCCTCCGAAAGAAGTTCGACATTAAAAACATTTTTGCCGACCAAAACCGGAAATGAGCAACATTCACGCGGAACTCGAAAACGTCACGGCAAAACTCGTCGTGGACGATGTGAGCAAGACTTTCAACTCCGCGAGGGGAAAGGTCGAGGCGCTCAAAAACGTCAGCCTGAAAGTCGGCGAGGGCGAATTCGTGTGCCTCGTAGGCCCCAGCGGGTGCGGGAAATCGACCCTCCTCAACCTCATCGCCGGCCTCGACAGGCCCGACAGCGGAACGATAAAGGTGGACGATACCCCCGTATCCGGCCCCGGGCGCGACCGCATGGTTATGTTTCAGGAACACGCCCTCTTCCCGTGGCTCGACGTTTTCGACAACGTGCTATTCGGCTTGAAGCTCAAACCCAACCTCACGAATCCCGAGCGCAAAGAGGTGGCGAAATTCTACCTGCACTTGGTGGGGCTCGAAAAGTTCGCGCACTCCTCCATACACGAGCTCTCCGGCGGAATGCGCCAGAGGGTCGCGCTCGCGAGGTCGCTTGCGCCCAATCCGCGAATCCTGCTGATGGACGAAACTTTCGGCGCCCTCGACGCCCTCACGCGGGAGCAGCTCTACGGGGAGATCCAGCAGATATGGCAAAAGCGCAAAAAGACGATCATCTTTGTCACCCACAATATCCGCGAGGCCGTGTGTCTCGGCGACAGGGTTATCCTGTTCTCGCCGCACCCCGGGAGAATTGTCAACACGTTTGAGATAGACATTCCGCGACTAAGGGACATAAACGACCCCGCGCTGAGCCCATATACGCTCGAAATCACGGCCGCGTTGAAACGGCACACGGACGGAAGGGAGGTGGCCGAATAATGAAAGCCCGCAGAATTTTGTTTTCGGTTGCGGCGTTTGCCGCAATGCTCCTGGTTTGGGAATTCGCGGTGAGGTCTTTCGACTTTGCCGAATACATGCTTCCGCCTCCGTCGGAGGTTGCGATGTACCTTTGGGGCGCGGTTTGCGACCTTTCATTGCCGAAGGCCGTGTGGGTGACGGGCAAAAGGCTTTTCACAGGCTACGCGATAGGCCTTTGCGTAGGTATCCCGACGGGAATGCTGTGCTCGCGCTTCAATATTTTCAAGGATACCGTCGGCATACTCGCCCTCGGCCTGCAAGCCCTCCCGAGCGTGTGCTGGGTGCCGCTTGCGATAATGTGGTTCGGGCAGGAGGAATCCGCGATGCTGTTTGTCGTCGTAATGGGGACGGTGTGGTCGCTGATACTCGCCACCCAGCACGGGGTCGCGAACATTCCGCCGATATATTTGCGCGCGGCAAGCACAATGGGTTCGCGCGGGCTTCACACGTGGCTGCACGTCATAGCTCCCGCGGCGCTGCCGAGCATTATCGGCGGCATGAAACAGGGCTGGGCATTTGCATGGAGGTCGCTGATGGCCGCGGAAATTTACGTGACGATCCTCACGGGGTTCGGTCTCGGACAGCTGCTGCACTACGGCAGGGAGCTCATGAGAATGGACCAGGTAATCGGCGTGATGTGCGTTGTAATAGCGATAGGGCTGCTTATAGACAAGGCGGTGTTCTCGCCCATAGAGAGCAATCTCCGCAGGCGCTGGGGCATATCCTCAGACTGACGCGGCGGATTGCGGCAAAATCGCGGTTTTATATTCTTAAAAATTTTGCGCTTTCGCCTTTGCGGGGGCGCATTTTTTTGCGCGCCGCGCCGCCGTCTGCCGGCCGCCGAGCATATCGTGAAATTGCTTCAACTTGCCGCTTGACTCGCGGGGAAAAAGCGTTTTTTATTTTATTTGCTCAAACGTTTGAGCGGCAAACAATTCTCCGGTTCCGAAATATGAAAAAATATATTTTGATTTTCGCCGCGGCTTCCGCCGCATTCTGCGCATTCGCCGAAAGCAATCCGATAAATCCTCCGAAGCTCGTAGGTTCGCGCGGGGAAAATTACGACGAATCAAAAACCAATCTCTTCCCGATTCCGGACATTCTTGAACTCCCGGGTGGAAAGGGAAAGATAGAAACCGCCCTCGATTGGGAGACCCACGCGCGCCCGTACGTCATCAAACAGCTCGAAGAGCAGATGTACGGCGCGATGCCCCCGCGCCCCGCAAGCCTGGAATTCGAGCTTCTTGAATCCTCCGACGACGCCCTCGGCGGCCTCGCCCTGCGCCGCCAGTATGCTGTCAAATCGGCGGACAAGGGAGGAAAGCACTCGTTCGGGGTTCTCCTTTATATCCCGAAAGGCGCAAAAGGGCCGGTTCCGGCGATAGTGTGCCCGAATTTCTGCGGCAACCACACGGTGACGGCCGAAAAAGAAATAATTATGCCGACGTGCTGGATGCGCAATTCCAATTATCCGAATCTCAAAATAACCGACCACAAGGCGCATGAGTCGCAGCGCGGTGGCGCGTCGGCGCGCTGGCCGGTTGAGGAAATCGTCAAGCGCGGTTTCGCGGTCGCCTGCTGGTACTACTGCGAAGTGTATCCGGACAGGGAAAAAGAGGACGGGCGCGAGGGCAGCATATACGAAATATTCGGCTCCGACTCCGGATTTTCCGACGGACCGGCGACCGTCGCATGGGCGTGGGGAAATTCGCGCGTTTTCGACCTTCTCGAATCCATTCCGGAAATCGACGCGGAAAAAATCGGGGTCACGGGGCATTCGCGCCTCGGGCGCACGTCTATACTCACGGCGGCCTACGACAAGCGTTTCGCGCTGGTGCTCGCAAACAATCCCGGACACATGGGTGCGGCTTTGTCGCGCCGGAGATTCGGAGAATCCGTGAAACACATAACGACGCTCTTCCCGTTCTGGTTTTCCAAAAACCTAAACAAATACCGCGACAATGAGGGAGAGCTGCCCATCGACCAGCACCATATGCTCGCGTGCGTAGCGCCTCGCGCGCTGTATGTCGCAAGCGCCAGCAAAGATTTTTGGGCCGACCCCAAAGGCGAGCTGACGGGGCTTGCGGAAGCGTCGAAAATATACCGCCTCTACGGCGCCCGAAAACTGCCGACGCTCGACAACCTCGTCATAGAAAAACCCTTTATCGGCGACAATGTGGGCTACCATCTTAGGGACGGCGCGCACAATATGACCCGCTACGATTGGCAGCAATATCTCAATTTCGCCGAAAAAGTATTCGGGAAACAAGTCCGGTAAGGCTTATTTGGACGGGATTATTTTGACGATGGTCGCGATTGCGTGCAATCGCCGATAACATATGAAACGTCCCGATAATTAAAGGGTAAAGGCAAGATACGGCGGTTGTACGCAAATGGCAGCCGCCTTTTTTTTGCGCCGTGCGTTCCGGTTTGAATAAAGTACGCGCGGCAATCCGTCTTTGCAGATTCGTTAATATATTCGCAATTCCTTTCGGGAAACCTCGGATAACCCTTCTGAAAAAACTCCGTTCATTTCAGGGAATTTTACGGAACTTCGCCTTTTGCGGAGTCCGGCGCATGGGCGCTTGCGCGCCTCCTTGCGGCGGGCGCAAGACCTGCGGCGGCCCGATACCGGACACCCTCCGGCAATCCAGCGGCGGACCTGATAAATGGCGGTCGTATCCGTAAACAGCTTGCCGATGTTTCAAAATTGTTTCACGTGTCCGAATGCGCTTTGCGGATATTTTTACCTTCTGATGGCGCTTTTGACGACAAAATAACGGAGACGTTTCATTATAACGCTGCCGGTGAGCGCAGCGGGCGCGGTGTTTTTTGCGACGAAATAGCGGCCGTCGCCATACAGGGGCATATTTTCTATGGCATTCCCGCGTATTCAAGGGCAGGGTCGCGGACAACCCGCTCCCGATACAACCGATTCTCATTTGCCCGTCAGGCCGTTTCCTTCTCAAATGTTCGATTTTTTTTTGCGGATTCTCGCCTACAAACGGTCCACAACCTACCGCTCCTGCAACGGAATTTTAAACGGCTGCAACGCCCTTGCGCACCCCTTACGAAAATCCCCCAAAATGGGTATTTTCCAAATCTAACTTCATTTTTCCAAAATCAAGTTTCACGATACAGCGTTTTTCTGCCAAACCATTAAGCGCCAACTGCCCGCAATTACCGATTCTTAGAGGGTTTGAAATCCAATTAAGACCTGTTAAATCTTCCTCAAACTTTTTGAGCAAAATCAAATTTTTGCGGCAGCGGTTGAAAATCGGCATTGCGTCATGGTAAAATTATATATGTTTTTTATTTTATAAAATTTGATTTTTTTTATTTAATTATTTTATCCCGTAAAAATTTGATTTTGTGCAAAATCTTCCTCTTTTAATCATAACTACCTGTCATCTGTGTTTTTAATCTATTCGAGTATTAGGAAGATTTATTTGTTAAATATCTTGACTTTTTTATGGAATGGTTCCATATATTTTAAAAATTAATTCAATTACACCCATGCAAAATAAATATTTTAGGGAAATATGCGAATCTCTTTCCGCCGCATTGCAATCAAGTTCGGATATAAAGAATTTTAATATAGAACCTTCTTCAAAATTTATGGATATTCCGGGGTTTGATTCCATGTCCGCCGTAAATTTCCAAATGGAGCTTGCGGACAGAATCGGGGAAAAGGCGAACGATGCGGCTCCTTTGATGGATATGACATTGGAGACATATTCGGATTTGTTGGATTCCTAACCGGACATGGCGGCATACATACATTCCTTCGGAACTTATATCCCTCCGCGCGAAATTTCCAATGAGGAATTGTCGCAATTCCCTCCGGCGTCTCTTGCCCGGATAAAAATAAAAACCGGAGTGGAAAAACGCCGTTTTTCGGACGGCGGGCTCTCTTCCGATTTGGCTGTGCGCGCCGCAGCGGACTGCCTTTCAAAAAACCCGTTTCCTCGGGATTCCGTGGATACGGTTATTTTAGCCACATCGACTCCCGATAGAATGATTCCGGCGACAGCCGCATTGGTCTCTGAAAGATTAAGCATAAAAAACGCTTTTGCGTTCGATATCAATTCCGTCTGCTCGGGAGGACTCGCGGCTTTGATGCTTGCGGCGTCCCTCGTAGAGTCCGGCGCGGCCGCAAACGTGTTGGTAATCGCCGCGGACGTTTATTCCAGAATATTAAATCCGCGCGATTTTTCAACATATCCGTATTTTGGAGACGGCGCGGCCGCGCTTATTGTAAGCCGCGAAAAAAGCGGCATAAAGATAGGCCGATCGCTTTTTCGTTCAGACGGCAGCGGATACGGCGTTATCACCGTTAAGGCCGGCGCCGCCGAGATTAGGCCGGTGGATTTGAAAACGCCTTCCGATTCATATTTTTCAATGAATGGAAGGGAAGTTTTTGATTTTGCCGTAAGCAGGGTTCCGGAAGTTATTCTGCATTTGATGGATAGGGACGGCATTTCAATGGGCGAAGTGCGCCAATTTATCCTGCACCAAGCCAATATAAATATAATAGAAAAAATATCGGACGTTATCGGGAGCGACATTTCAATGTTTTTTACCAACTTGCAAAAATACGGCAATATGGCGGGCGCTTCGTGCCTTGTGGCGTTGTCGGAATATTTGGATTCTTCGCCGGAAATCAAAGACGGATTTATAATACTTTCGAGTTTCGGGGGAGGGTTGTCATGGGGGGCTTTGTCGCTCGAAATATCCGGCAGATGCCATGGATAATATTTATAGTAAAAATCAAATCTTCCTTTTTGACAACCTGAAAGGGCTCGCCATATTTCTGATATTTTTGCATCACAGCCCTGCGGATATTCTGGCGGAACCGTTCCTTATGGTTATGATGCCGGTATTCGCATTTGTATCCGGATATTCAATGAAGGGCGTTTTGAAGATTTCCGCTTTTGAAAATCTTTTTGTTTTATACTTGCTTATTCATATTTTCGCGCTGCCTTTTGGAATATTCGCTTCGGTAAAGTACGGATGGAATATCCCGAATTTGTTTTTTGCGAAAGCCGGAATATCGTGGTACATATTGGCGCTTTTTATATGGGCGGGGGTGCTTCCGGTTTTTATGGCGGGCAAATACCCCGTAGCATTGTCTTTTGCAGCGTCGATATTTGCCAATTTGGCATTGTCTGAAATCCCCCACAGCCGTTCCGATATTTTTTACGCCATGACTTTCCATATAGCCGCATATTTCCCGTATTTTGTTGCCGGCGCGTCGGTTTCATGGGAAAGCGTAATAAAATTCAGACTGTCAAAACTGAGATATATCTTTATCCCGTTTGCCGTTGCGGGATTTTTTTTATGCGGTTCCGGCATTATAGACACACGGCCGTTCTCGGCAAATATCTCCAAGTTTAAGATCGTATTATACGCTTTGGGAGCCCTCGGATCATTGCTTTTTCTCGCAGGTTTTTGTCCCGGCTATAAGATAAAATTTCTTACCAAATTCGGGCAGCGGTCAATGAATATATATGTCGCCCACGTCGCAATTATTGTTCTGTCAATGCGGTGCATCTCCTTATTGGCGCATTCGGATATTTTGATTTTTTGTTCCGCAGTGGCGGTTGCGTTTCTTTGCTGCGTCGCGCTTTCCTCGGATTTGTTTACCGGTGTATTAAATAATGCGATACTCCGCATAAGGCGTTTGGTTTTTAAAGGCAACTAACGGATATTTCTATAAACATATAGCGTTTTCACGATTATTGGATTTCAGCAATGGAATAAAAATCTTGCCGACCCGTGGTTTTTTCAAACGCGCGCTGGCGGCGCGGGGTGCGCCGCTGAAATAGCCGAATGCCGCCGCAGCAGGAATGGCATGCCTCTGCGTTATTGTCCGGCGGTATGTTTGCCGTTTCTTTGCGCCAAGCGGACATAACCAAGGCGAAGCTCCCATGGCGCCCATGCCACGAAATTCCGGAGAGCGGGCTGCCGCCCAACGGGCAAGCCCTTCATAGTCCGGTCCCGTTGCCGTTTTATGGAGTTTTAGAGAAAGTAGCTGCGCTGCTTTTCGGAGACTGGTATTCCGACGCGCTCCATAACCGCCATCATGTCCTCCCAAACGAGCCTCTTCATCGTATTGTTGTTGCCGTATTGCAATAGGAAAGACGGGTGGTATGTTATCATCAGGTCGGACTCCCCGAATTTGCTCCACTTCCCGCGTATCGCACCCATCTTGCGGTTGGGGTCTTCGCCGAGAAGCCCGTTTACGGCCGTCTTGCCGAGCGCAACCACGACCTGCGGCCTGACTATCGCAATCTGCGCCTCCAAATAGGGCAGGCAGTAGGCCATCTCCTCGCTCGTAGGGGGGCGGTTCCCGCGCGAAGTCGGCATTTCCGGGCGCCAGTTCATGATGTTGCCGATGTAAACTTCCTCCCTTTTGAGCCCCATTGCGGAGATGATTTTCGTGAGCAGCTGTCCGGCTCTCCCCACAAACGGGACTCCTTGGATTTCTTCGTCGGCGCCGGGGGCTTCGCCGCAAAAAAATATTTTTGCCGAGAGGTTGCCGATTCCGAAGACGACTTTCTTGCCGGGCTTCACGTGGGCGTTGCACACGGGGTCGGCGAGCACGAGGTCGCGCAGCGCCTCCCATTTTTCGGCGGGGGAACCGTCGGGGAGCTCGAAGGGTTTGGGGGCGGGAATTGTTCTGGGTTGGGGTGTCGAGGCCACGATTTTTACCTGTTTTGGGGCGTATTCTTTTTTTGCTTCTATTTTCAAGTCTTCGGCGCTCGCGAATTTTACCTCTTCCGGTTCTCCGTCGGAGGATATTCCGGAACGCATTTCGGCGGCGAGCTCGTCGGCCTGCATTCTGCGCAGAATCCTGACGGAGTCGTCGTCGAGCGGGACGCTGTCGGCGCCCTCTCCGAGCATGCGCTTCAACTCGTCCGCGATTGTCTCGAGAAATTCCTTCATTTCAGCCCTCCGAAGATTCCAGAATGTCGGCGGCGGCGTCGAGTATCGCGCCTATTTCAGCCAGCCTCCCCCGTCCGGACGTACCGCATGCCAGCGACCCTTCTTCCGGCCCGACGAATTTGACGCCGTCGCACAGCAGTGTTTCGATATTTCTCTTTACCGAAGGGTTTGCGTACATGGCGGAGTTCATCGCCGGAGCGATGAGCACGGGGCAGGTAGCCGCGAGGTATATGGAGGATAGCAGGTCGGGGGCGAGTCCGTGCGCAAAATTGCCTATCGCATTGGCGGTGGCGGGGGCTACGAGCAGGAGGTCGGCGGATTCGGCGAGCGATATGTGCTCGGGCTTCCAGTCGGTTATTTCGTCCCACATGGAGGAGTGGACTTTGTTGCGCGAAAGCGTCTGGAATATCCTCGGGCTGACGAGCTTTTTTGCGTTTTCGGTCATGACGACCGACACGCCGGCGCCGAGGCGCGCGAGGGAGGATGCGAGTTCGGCGGCCTTGTAGACGGCTATCGAGCTGCACACGCCCAGAACGATGTTCTTCCCGTCCAACGATTCCCTCTTTTTATTTTGCATAAAAAAAATTTTTACATTTGCGGCGCAAAGTGCAAGCTGTTTCGCATGTCTGGTTTTAGGGCGTATTGCGGTTTTTCGGATTTTGGCGGCGGCGAAAACGTCGGGGCGGGCGACATCGTGCGCCTCGACGCGGCGGAGAGCCGCCACCTCTGCGGAGCGCTGCGGGCGAGGGAAGGGGATTCCGCGGACGTTTTCGACCTGCGCGGCAACGTCTTTGCGTGCTCGATAATCGGGGCGTCGCAAAAGTCCGCCGCGCTTGAAGCGCGCGAAAGGATTTTCCCGCCGGAGCCTTCTCCGAAAATATTTGTCGCGCAGTGCCTGCCCAAGTCGGCGGCGTTCGACGAGATAATCCGGCAGAGCGTGGAGCTCGGCGCGTCGGGGATATTCCCCTTGGTATCCGGCAGAACCGTCGTCAGGATAGATCCGGCCGAGGCCGGAAAAAAGGCGCGCAAGTGGGAGGACAAATGCATAGAGGCCGTAAAGCAGTCCGCCAACCTTTCCAAATTCGAGATGTCCGCCCCTGTGCGGTTTTCGGATTTTCTGCCGTTGTCGTGGCGTTTCGACGCGAAGATAGTCGCAAGCCTCCGCAAAAACGCAAGGCCGGTTTTGGGGGTGTTGGAAAGCGAATTGCCGTCCGGCGCCAAGACGGTATGCGTGCTCATAGGCCCAGAGGGGGATTTGACGGACGCGGAATACGACGAAGCCGAACGCGCCGGATTCCTGCCGGTTTCCCTCGGGGAAAACGTGATGAAGTGCGATACCGCCGCCATGTGCGCCCTTTCCGTAACGAAGGCTTTTTTTGGGCGGAAGTAAAAAAAATCGCACAAAAGGGCGCAATAGGTGTCAATTCAACCTGTGAAGCGTTTAAGGAGGAATTTGATATTCTGCCTTGCCGGATTGTGCGCGGTTTTTGCGGCGGTCGCGGCGTCGTTAAGAATGTCCGGATTCCGCCGCGGGGCCGCCTCATGGACGGGGGAGATGTTTTACAACCGCAAATTTCCCGAAAGCACGGAGTGGGGCAACGGGCTTGAAATACTAGCCCGCCAAAACAGAAAGCTCGTATTCTTTACCGTAAAGGGCGCGCGGAGATATGTTCCCGACGCCGACTTCGAAAAGCTTCTCGAAAGGCATTTCTACGTCACGGAACTCGACCCGTACCAATGGCCCGCCGACTACAAGATTTTGCAGACTATTCTCGAGAGGGGAACGGGGGCGTCGAGGGATTTGGAGGGGGGAATCCTCCTACCGAATCTTGCGCCGCTGTACCTTTCGTCTGATCTGCGCGGGAATCCCGAAACGGGCGTTCCCCCCGTGCCCGAAGCCGCGTCGGCCATTGCCGAAAAATTTTTTAACTCCCCGGCGCGCACACGGGGGGTAGCGCAGGGGCTTCCCGCTCTTCTGTCCGTGGATAACACCCCCATGGCCTCCGCCTTCGCGGAAAAACTTCCGGAGAGCGGCATAGCCTGGGAGATGGAGTCGATAAAGCTCAACGACTTTTTCAGCCGCGACACCTCCGCCCATTTCCCGTCTGTCATTACGGAAAACGCAAGGCTGGCGGCGCGCATAAGCCGCATTTCGCAGCGTTTCAGATTCGCCTCCGCGGCGTCGGCGAAAGCGCGGAGCGTTCTCGAAAAAATGTTCGGTGAAAATCCCCCTTTGATTGAAAAGCTGCTCATCGCGAGGGCCCTGTTCGACATAGGGCCGCCGCCCGACGGAGGCGGCAATTCCGACCTGCTGTTCCATTTTGCCGACCAAATCGCCGGAATGGTGCGCGAGGACGGGCGTATGATGGAGAAGGGGCGCAGCGCCGTGACTTCCGAAAACGCGCTTGCGGTCCAAGTGCTCGCGCTCGCGGCGGCTGCCTCGGGCGACAAAAAATATCTGGAAGCCGCGGAAAGAATTGGCGAGTACCTTGAAATACTCTTGAAAACCGCGAGCCAGATGCCCTCCGTTTCGGACGTTTCAATCCAGTCGCAGTCGTCTTCGAGAACCTATGCGTTTGTCGCCAAGGCTTTCGCCGACCTGCATTGCCTGACGAAAAACGACAGGTATCTCGCCCTTTGCAGAATGCTTATGGACGAGTGGGACAAACTTTTTATGACCCGCGACGGGGTATGGTCAATAAATTCATACTCGTCGGCGCTCGCCAATGTCTCACGGCCGGTTATTTTCAGGGACGCCCGCATGCCTTCGTACGTCGGCGAGGCCGCGCAGCTCATAACCTATTTGAAAAAAGCGGATCCGATGTTCTACGCCCCGTATTCAAAGAAGCTCGAAGGAATCTCGATAGGCGCCTTGAAACACTATAAATTCCACGAGTTCACAATGGCCTCGTGGAAGCTTTCGCAAGTGCCCGATTTGGACGAAGCGCGCAAATAGTCGCTACCACCTTATGTGCGACTCGGTGTCGTACAGCCCGAACGGGTCCGCCGCGTAGGGGAAGTGCGGGCTGCCGTCCGACGCGGCGTCGGGATTTTCAAGCCTGTCGGCTAACCGCGGGAAACTTTTCCCGCACTTGGCTTCGACGAGGTTTTTCATTTGCAGGAGCCTGTTTCGGAGCGCGAGCGCGCTCCATGCGTGCGACGAGTTTTTCCCGAGCTTTTTGCCGAGTTCCATCTCGTCTTTGAGCGGGTTTTTCGGGAAGTTGAGGAATACGGCTTTTCCGGCGCCCAAGCGCTTTTCTGCGGCGAATGCGGGGGTTGTCAGCGGTACAAGTCCGCCGCCTTCGAGCGTCCGGACTTCCTGCGGGACGCGGAAGAATGTGTCGCGGGAGGTCAGCGCGCCCCAGTACTTCTCTCCGGCCTTTTCGATTCCGAAAGCGGATATTTTCTGCGCCTGCCCGAGCGATATCCCGAAGGCGGCGAGCGTCTTTTCGTCGGGGTTTTCTATGACGGCGTTCGCGCCCGCGGAGACTTCGGCGGCGAGGCGTTCCGGCGCCAAATTGCCGGCGTCAACGAATTTCGGCGTGGCGGATTTCTGGCGCATTTTCGACAGCGCCGACACTGCGGCCGACACGATGCGGCGGGCGGCGGGCTCGCTCTGCCTGCCGCTTGCTTCAAGCTGGCAGAAAGCTATTTCCCCCCTGCCGGAGGATATGAAAAACAGCGGCGAGTACGCGAGGTCCATTCCGCAGACGAGGGATATTTTGTAGTCGCCGAGCTCCGGCCTCTGTATCGGGTACGCCGATACGGTATTGAGGTTCTTCCAGTGCCAGAAGGGGCTCGGAACTTCGTTTTCGCGCTCTGGCGAAATCTTGGGTTCGGGCTTGTCCGGCGCGTGGGTTCCGTCGCCGCGCCAGTCGGAGAAGTCGCCGGACGACAGGCCTTCCGGCAGCGGGAGGGCGCTTGCGAAAGCCTTTCTGGAATACACGGGAGCCGCTTTGATTCCTATGCGCTTCAAAAGTTCCGGCTTCTGTTCGAGAAACAGGACGGAAAGCTTTCCGGAATTGACGCGCTCCGCGAGGGAATTTATTCTCGCGAAATCGAAAAATTCGCCGCCGAGAGCGTCGCGCGCCACTACCAGCACGTCCGCCCCGTCGAGGCCGGACGAGGCGGCGTCCGAGAATTTTATCCCGCAGGCGGATAGGATTTCCGCGCTCCCCTTGTCGGAGCCGAAAAGCGCGCAGCGCGCGCCGGCGGGCGCCGGGGTTTGGGCAAAGGATTTTATTTCAACCCTGTCTCGCGATTCGGGGAGGCCGTCCGCGGACGCCGAGAGCTCTATAAAGTATTCGGCGTCTTTGCCGGTTTTCGGCAGTCCGAATTTTATCGGAATTTTCCCTATTTCAGCGGGGGCGAGCTTCATCGTTTCCGAGCCCCGCGCGATTTCCCCGCCGGCGCCCGAGGCGCTCCACGAGATTTTTGCCGAGATTTCGCGGCGGGTGTCGTTTATCACGGTCGCAATCCTCGATACATTTTCGCCCTCAAAGAAGTTCGCTGACTGGTCGACAGGTTCGCTCTCCGTGCCACCAATGAACGCCTTGAAGGGTTCGAGCGCGCCTTTGAGGGCGTCGCGGGCGGGGAGGGGCTTTTCGGGGTCAAACTCCGCAAGGTACGGCATTTTTATCGAGTCGGGGTGTACTCCGGAAGTCCTGAAATCCGACTGTTCCGCCTTGTATTCTTTCGCGTCGTACCAGTCGCGCGGGTCGGACTGCGTGCGGTACAGGTAAAACAGTTCCGCGAATGGGGAAATGCCGGACATTCCGAAGCCGCGCCAGTATTTTATCGTTTCCGAGAGGATTTGCGACTTCATCTTCTGCATGATTTCGGTGTCGTAGTACGCGCGGGAGTCGAGGCCGCGGGCGGATAGCTCCGTCTGGGCGAATAGGTCGGCATCGGGCATTTCGTAGGCGGCGTCGCCGAAATAGCGCGCGGCGTTCTCGTAGGCGAACAGGGGTTTGTGCCCGCCGAACCTGTCCATTCCGTAGTAGCTGTTTACGTAGGGGAAGGAGGTCTCTATTATATGGAGCGGCTTCTTCCCGATTTTCGCCCACTCCTGCGGCCACGCGTTTTTCTCGGTCTGGGGCCACCAGCAGAAGTAGGCGTTGCTTGTGATTACCTCCCCGAAGTTTCCGCCGGCTTGGAAGAAGTACGGGCGGTCGGGGTCGTACTTGCGCATTATCTCGACGCCGCTCATGCAGACTTCCGCCTTGCGCTTTTTGTCGCCGGACGGCAGGTAGCCGTCGGCCATTTTGAGCGGGTGGTAGTCGAGCCCGTAGCCGAGGAAATTTGTGGATAGAAAATACATTACGTTGGACGGGTGGTTGCGCCATTTGCGTATGGCGGAAGCCATGTATTTTTCGAGGTCCGCGCGCGTCTTTGGGTCGTTCCAGAGGGTATAGGTTTTGGCGGTGACGCCCTTCAAGCATACGAAGAGCAGCAGCCCTTCCTCGTCGCAGGCGCGTATGATATTTTTGAAGTGAGAGTCCTTCGCGTCGACGGGGAAGAGGCCGCGGGCGGAGTTGTACCCGAGCTCTTTGAGGGTGCGCGCGGTCTTTACGGCTTCGGCGTAGGTCGCGGTGCTGTTGCCCCAGGAGTCGTGGTTGAATAAATGGATTTTTTTGCCGTTTAATACGTAGTCTTTGCCGTCTATTTCAAAGGTTCTGAACCCGAACTTGAAGGGCTCGCATGAATCGACAACCTTTCCGCCGGCGTCCGCCAGCTCGAAGCGGCAGCCGTAGAGATAGGGGTTGTCAACGTCCCAGAGTTTCGCGTTTTCCCACTTGGCGGAAAACGCAACCTGCTTTTCCTCTCCGGCGCCTATTTCGAACGGTTCGCTCTCGAGCTTTTCCGGAGCGTTTTCGCCCTCAACCGCGGCGCGCAGGACGAGCTTTTTTGCGCTTCCCGTATTGTTTTTCACGAGGGTTTCGAAAGATATTTTGCCCTCTTTTACAAAGGTGCGCACGGCGGGAAATTCAATGCGGGTCTTGGGCTTTGCCTGCAAATGGACGTCGCCTTTTATGCCGCGCCAATTCCACCTTCCGCCCTCGTCTTCGAGGCGCACGGTGACGAAGTTCCAGTCCCCGTAGCGGATGTCGGCGGGCTGCAAGGCGGCCTCGTTGTCGAATCCGTCATCGAAGCGCGCGATTTCCCTGCCGTTGAAATAAACCGTCGCGTTTTGCGACATTCCAAAGTCTTCAAACAATAGCGATAAATCCGAGCCTTTCCACTTTTCGTCCGCTACAAACGCGCGTTCGAGGACGGATTCGGTGTATTCGTGCAGGGGCTTGCCGCCCATTTTAAACCTCTCGGAAAGCGCGGAGAGGTTTTTGTCGCGGAGCCGGAAAATCGCGTCGTTTTTGCCGTTTTCCCAGCCGCTGTACCTCCCGGGAACGGCGAGATAATACGGGCCGGCGTCTTTGGAGGCGGGCAGGGAAAGTCTCCACAGGGCGTTCAGGACTGTTTTCTCCCGCGTGGGGGTCTTGAATGTTTCCGCTCCGTCGAGCGACCATATCGCCTTTTCGGAATCGCGGACCCTGTGTATTTTAAGCTTTGCCGAGCGCGCGGCTGCCGACTTTTTCGAGTGCGCCTTCCGGACTTTCGACAGGTCGGAGGGAGATGCGAGGTCGGGGCACATAAGGAGCTCGTCTATGACGCCCTCCGCCTGCGTTTTGGAATAGGTGTCGGAATCGGGAGTGTCCCCGAGGATTATCACTCCGGGCCCCATGTCTGCGGGGGCGTTGAATGAAAGCTTCCCTTCGGCTTTTTCCCCTCCTATCGCGCCGTAAAATTCTTTGGAATTGAAGTCGAACCCGAAGCATATTCTCGAATATTCGCCCTTTTTCAGCAGAGAGGCGGGCAGGGAGAGCTTGTCGCCGCCTTCGCCGGAGAAGATTTTGAACGCGACTTCCTTCCCCTCTTTTACGATTTCAAATTTGAGCGAGCCCGACGCCCCCGCGACGAGCCCGTGCGTATTGCCGTCGCCCGCGCCGTCCCAGTCGGGCGCAAAATAGAAGAAAAGCGACTGCGCCTTTGACGCCATTCCGCCGACTTCCGTGAGGCGCGCGACGGCCTTGCGGTCGTATCCGTGCCGCGACATCTTTATGCCCTTGCCGAATTTTCCGCCCGTGAAAATCGTCTCCGCCGATTGGAATGACGCGCCTGACTGCGGGTCTATCTTGCCCTCGAACGGGACGTAGAGAAACGGCTCCAACCGCTTCTTCCCCGGCGTCGAGTTCATCGCCTCCGCGATTTCCGCGCGGGAGAGCGGGCGGTTGAAAATTTTGAACTCGTCGATTCCGCCGTCGAGTTGGTCGGACACGGAGTGGGTCATTGCGCCGATTTCAAGCTCGCGTTGGGGGGCGCCTATTTTCCCGCCGAGGTTGCGGTCGTAAACGGCTTCGTTGCCGTTTATGAAAAGCCTCATTTCCGAGCCGTCGTAGACGAGCGCCGCGTGCGTCCATATGCCCGCGGGGAAAGAGGCGTCGCTCACGGACAACCCCTTGTATTCGTTTTTTTCGCCCAGATACGTGGCGTTCAGCCTCCCCCACCTGTCGAACTGCAAGTAGACGTTGCCGGAATTCCAGCCGAAATTCGTCCTGAATACGGAGCGGTGCTGGCTGCCCTTTCTGATTTTGTCGGGGTTTATCCAGCAGCATACCGTCCAGCCGCTTTCCGGCATCGCGGAGCCCACGGAATACCAGAGGTCGCCCACGCCCGATTCCTGGCGGAAGGCGAGCGCGCCGCCGTATTTGCCCTCCGTCTTTTCCGGCGCGGGATCCGGTATTCTGGCGACCTTGGCGCCGTCGAGGGCGATGTCGGGCTCAAACCCTTCGTCGAACGAGGCGTAAAAGCGCAGGGGGCTTTCCTGTCGGGCGGAGAGCAAAGCGCAGGAAACCGCGAGAGCTGCGGAAAAAATTGCGGTCTGTAATTTCATAATCGCGCAATCCCATATCTTTTGGGGGCAGATTTGTAAACACAAAAGGCGTTTTGGCTTGCCAAAATCCGGCTTCGGGGGGAATTTTAAGCCATGTCGAAGATAAAAATCAGGGCAAACGGGAGGGAGTATAATGCCGACGATTCGCGGACGGTCGCCGATTTCATAGAGTCGCTTGGGATAAACCCGCGCCGGTGCGTCGTGGAGCACAATTCCAAGGCGATGCGTTACGAGGAATTTTCCAAAGCCGCGCTCTCGGACGGAGACGTTTTGGAGGTCATGCAAATCGTTGCGGGGGGCTGATGGGCTCTTTTGAAAAATACGCCCGCCAGACGGCGCTCGCCGGATTCGGCGAAGAGGGGCAGAGGAGGCTTGCGGAATCCGCCGCCGCGGTTGTCGGTGCGGGGGGCGTGGGGAGCGGCGCGCTGCCGTTGTTGGCGGCTTCGGGAATCGGGCGGCTGGCGGTTTTCGACTTCGACGCCGTCTCGGAGACCAACCTCCACCGCCAGACGCTCTACGGGGCGGACAGCGTCGGCGAACCCAAGGCGAAAATTGCCGCCGAGAAGCTGTCCGCCCTGAATCCCGATTGCGAAATTTCATTTTTCGGCGAGCCCTTCGATAATTCGGAGAAATTTTCCGACCTCCTGAAAGGCTGCCGCATTTGCATTGACGCGACGGATTCGTTTTCCTCGCGCCTTGCGGTGTCGGCCGCGTGTGCTCGCGCGGGAATTCCGGAGATAATGGCGTCCGCCGCGGGCTACGTCTGCCAGATGATGGTTTTCGGCGACGGGTTCTACTTTGACAAATGCGTCGGCTCCGACCCCTCCGCCGCGCGGGAGAAATCCGCGGGATTGCCGATATTCCCCCCCGCCGCCCACCTTGCCGGCGTATGGGCTGCGGGGGCTGCGGCGGGATTTTTGTCGGGCTGCATTCCCCTGGAAATCGGCGAATTCAGAATGTTCGACTTCTCCGCGGCGTCGTACCGAAAGCTCGCGCTGCGCCAGGCTCCCAAAATTCAAATCCCGAAAAAATCATGAAAAACGCGAAGAGAGAAAAGTGCGCCGACCTCGGCGAGATAACGGCTTTTATGGACTCCTGCCTGCGCGTCGGGGAGTTCAAAGACTACGACGGCGCGAAAAACGGCCTGCAATGCGCCAACAGCGGGAAAGTGCGCTCGATAGTCTCCGCCGTTGACGCGGGGCTCGGGGAGATGAAGCTCGCGGCGCACATGGGGGCGGATTTGCTCATCGCGCACCACGGCATGTTCTGGTCTCCGCCGATTCCGTTTACGGGGCGCAATTACGAGAAGATAAAAACCCTCGCGGACTCCGACCTCGCGGTCTACGCCTGCCACCTGCCGCTCGACGCCCACCCGCGCATAGGCAACAACGCGCTGATCGCAAAGGCGCTCGGGCTGAAAGCGCTCTCGCGGTGCTTCGATTTTTGCGGGGAGAAGATAGGGGTTCTCGCCGCCGCGCCCAAGGGCGGCAGGGACGAGCTGGAAAGGCGGCTAAGCGCGCTCTTTCCGGAGACCTTCAAAGCCATACGCTTCGGCTCGAAGGAGCCGGAGAAAGTCGCTGTGTGTTCGGGCGGAAGCGGGAGCTGCGTTGGGGAGCTCGCCGCAGTCGGCGCGGACACCCTCGTGTGCGGGGAGCTCTCGCAATACCACTTCACCATGGCGCAGGAGCTCGGTCTCAATCTCTACCCGTGCGGGCACTACGCCACCGAGAGGTTCGGGGTGATGGCGCTCGGGGAGCTCGTCGCCAAAAAGTTCGGGTTGAAGTGCAGTTTTATAGAAATGCGCAACCCCCTGTGATTTTTTTCTTCTAATGCGCGCTCAAAACGGTTAAAGATTCCAGAAAATAAAAAAATGAAAACCATCGCCCTCATAAACGGTCCAAACCTCGACAGGCTCGGGAAGCGCGAGCCCCAAATCTACGGCCGCGCTACGCTCGCCGACATCGTTTCCGGGCTCCGCGCGGAGGCCGGAGAGCTCGGAGCGGAGATTGCGGATTTCCAGTCGAACTGCGAGGGCGAGATAATCGACAAAATCTATGAGTTCGCCGATTCCGGAGTGAAGTTCGGCATAATAAACCCCGGCGCCCTTACCCATACGAGCGTCGCGCTCCGCGACTGCATCGCGGGCTCCGGAATGACGTTCGTCGAAGTCCACATATCCAACGTTGCCAGGCGCGAGGATTTCCGCCGCACGTCTCTCACGGCTCCCGTCTGCGCGGGCTCGGTCGCGGGTCTCGGGGTATTCGGGTATTCGGCGGCCCTGCGCTATCTCGTATCCATAGCGGATTAAAACCTCCGCGCGCGGATTCCGGCGGATTTTCCGCCCGCGCGCCGCTTTGCAAGTGCGCAGACTCGACATAGATTTTGAAGGCGAGCTCAACCCCGACCAGCTCGCCGCCGTCACCTCCCCGTGCGACCGTCCGGCGCTTGTGCTCGCGGGCGCGGGCTCGGGCAAGACGCGTACGCTTACCTACCGCGTGGCGTGGCTGATATCCGAATGCGGGCTCTCCCCGCGCGAGATAATGCTGCTGACCTTTACGAACAAGGCCGCCAGCCAGATGCTCGCGCGCATATGCGCCCTGACGGGAATGGAGGCGCGCGAGTTTTGGGGCGGAACCTTCCATTCGCTCGGCAACCGCTTTCTGCGCATAGAGGCGGAGGCGGCGGGGTTGTCGCCAAACTTTACGATTCTCGACTCCGACGATTCGGAATCGCTCATAAAGGCTTCGGCCAACGAAATTTTCCCGTCGTATTTCTCCGACAAGGACAACCCGAAACCGAAGCTTTTGCGCGATATTATAAGCTACGCCCGCAACACGCGCTCCTCCGTCCGCGACGCCATGGCCGACAGGTTTTCGTGGTTGGAATCCCCCTACGGCGACATAGAGGAAATCGCCGAATATTACGCGGAGAAAAAGCGCGCGGCGAACTCCTGCGACTTTGACGACCTACTCGAGCTCTGGTATATGCTCTTGCGCGACAATCCGGAAATCCTCCAAAAATACTCGGGGCGCTTCAAAAACATTCTGGTGGACGAATATCAGGACACCAACAAATTGCAGTCCGACATTCTCGACCTTCTCGCCTCGCACGGCAGGATCAGCGCTGTCGGCGACGACGCCCAGTGCATATACTCATGGCGCGGGGCGGAGATAGGCAATATTCTGGAATTTCGCGACCGCTATCCGGCAGCGCATATTTATAAAATAGAGCGCAATTACAGAAGTACGCCGCAGATACTGGCGTTCGCCAATTCCATACTCGCCGAAATGGATTCGGACGAGGCTTACCGCAAGACGCTCGTGCCGGCGCGCGGCGGGTTTGAAAAGCCGTTTGTAATCCGCGCCATGGACGGCGTGTCGCAGGCGAGGAGGGTGTGCGACGCCATTTCGGAACTCGTCTCCTCCGGGAGGTGTTCCTACTCCGACATAGCCGTTTTGTACCGTTCCCACTTTCAGGCTATGGATATGCAGTTGCAGCTCCAACAGCGCTCTATGCCATTTGCCATAACGAGCGGACTGAAATTTTTTGAGCAGGCCCACGTCAAGGATGTCGTCGCCCAGTTGAAGTTCGCCGCAAATCCTAAGGATTCGGTCTCGTTTATGCGGTTTGCGCGGTTTCTGCCGAAAGTCGGCGAAAAGACTGCCGCGAAAATATTTTTCAAGGCGGCGGAAGTCGCGAAAAAGCGCGGTTTGGGGGAAGTGGAGGCGCTCTCGCACGGGGACGTTTTGGCGAAAGTTCCGTCGGCGGCGCGCGGGGCGTTCGCGCTCATGGCGGCGGACTTGCTCAAAATTTCCAAGTCGCTAAACGCGATGAATGCGGCGTCTCCGTCGGCGGGCGGGGCGGCGGCCTCTCCGCCCGCCCAGACCGACTTTTTCGCCGAAATGCTTTCCGAACCGCGGCGCCCCGCAGGCACCGCCGCGGCGCCGCAATCCGCAGAAAACGCGGTTGAACCTCTTTCGGGCCCGAAAGAAGCCGTGAGGCTGGCGTGCTCGGGTTGGTACCGCGACGCCATGAAAACCTCCTACGAGGATTGGGAGGACAGGTGCCAGGATTTCGACTCGCTCTTCGAATACGCTTCGCGTTTTGCGGGCATGGAGGACTTTCTCGCCAATGTCACGCTCGAAATTTCCGAGGCCGAGAGCTCGCAGCCGGCCGATTCCTCCGACAGGGTGAGGCTCATGACCGTCCACCAGGCAAAGGGGCTCGAATTTCCCGTGGTGTTTCTGATAAGCGCGGCGGACGGGCTCTTCCCGACGAAGCGCAGCATAGACGACGGCGACGTGGACGAGGAGCGCAGGCTGTTCTATGTTGCCGCAACGCGCGCGATGGATTTTCTCGTAATATCCTACCCGCGCGTGAGCGTGGTGGGCGGCAACTACGAAATGCGCGAGCCGAGCCGCTTTTTGCAGGGCGTCGACCCGGGCCTATACACGGTTTCGGAATAGCTTTTGATTCCCCGTAAACTCCCGAAATATTTCGGCGGATATGGGGGGCGTCCGCCGCAGTTTCCGCGGCGCCGGAAATCTCCCGCGGGGAACGGCCTTTCGGAAAGGACTTCTGCGCCCCGCGAAGAAATAATATCTTGTTGACTAAGCGGGGAAATTTGCCATTCTCACCGCTTAAATTTCCACATTTTCAGCCGGTATTTTTTTAATGCTGAAAGGCGCCTGACATGTCATTGATCGTTCAGAAATACGGCGGCACGTCCGTCGGCAACACAGACAAAATTCTCAACGTCGCGAAGCGGATAAAGACTTTCGTGGACGGGGGGCACAAAGTTGTAGTAGTCGTGTCCGCCAGAAGCGGAGTGACCAACGACCTCATCGCGCGCGCCAAAACGCTCAATTCCATGCCGGACGAGCGCGAGATGGACATGCTGCTCGCCGTAGGCGAGCAGGAGACGATCGCGCTCACGGCGATGGCCCTCCATTCGCTCGGCGTCAAGGCGGTTTCCCGCACGGGGGCGCAGGCCGGCATACACACGGACTTTGACCACACCCGCGCCAAGATAGTGGAAATCACGGGCGGGGACATAAAAAAACGCCTCGACGAGGGCAAGGTGGTAATCGTTGCGGGCTTTCAGGGCGTGGACGGCGACGGCAACGTGACGACCCTCGGGAGGGGCGGAAGCGACTTGTCCGCGATAGCCCTCGCCGCAGCCCTGAAAGCCGACGTGTGCCAAATCTACACCGACGTCAGCGGCGTATACACCGCCGACCCGCGCATAGTCAAAAACGCCAAGAAAATTCCCGAAATGTCGTACGAGGAGCTCCTCGAAATGGCGTCCCTCGGCTCGAAGGTCATGCAGGCCCGCTCCGTCGAGTTCGCCCAGAAGCACGGCGTGGTATTTGAAGTAAGGTCAAGCTTTAACAACGAATCCGGAACTATCGTGAAATCAGAAGTGCCATCAATGGAAGACGTCGTAATCACGGGCGTCGCAGTCGACAAAAACCAGACGAAAGTCACCGTCAGAGACATACCCGACAAACCCGGAACGGCCGCAGAAATTTTCCGCGAGCTCGGGGAGGCGGGCATACTCGTGGACATGATAGTCCAGAATCTCGGCCGCAAGGGAAGGGCAAACCTCACTTTCACCGTTTCCAAGGACGACGCGCCGAGGGCCGAAAAGCTGCTCGACAAATTCTGCTCGTCTTTCGAGGGGGCGTCGGCGGAGCTTACGGGCGACATAGCGAAAGTTTCGGTGATAGGCACCGGAATGCGCTCGCACAGCGGCGTGGCGGCAAAATTTTTCAGGGCTCTCGCCGACAACGGCATCAATGTGCAGCTCATCACCACAAGCGAGATAAAAATTTCCGTCGGCATCGCCCTCGAAGATTCCGAAAAGGCGGCCAACGCCTTGCACGCGGCTTTCGGGCTCGACAAATAACAGTCCGTTTCCGGTTATGAAATTCGTAAGCACGCGCGGGAACGGCGGCAGGCTTTCGTTCCTCGAAGCGGTCGCGGAGGGGCTGGCTCCCGACGGGGGCCTTTTCGTGCCCGAGGAAATGCCGGACATATCGGGGCTCTTGAAGAGTTGGGAGGGGCTCGGATACGCCGAACTGTGCTTTGAATTTTTGAGGCTCTTTGCCGACGACATTCCGCAGGGCGACCTGAAAAAAATCGTGTCCGAGTCCTACAAAAAATTCGGCGACCCGGCGGTGGCTCCGCTGCGCGGGCTCGGAGAGTCGCTTTGGATGCTGGAACTATACCACGGCCCGACGCTCGCATTCAAGGATTTCGCCCTCCAACTGTTGGGCAACCTCTACGAGTACATGCTCGCCGGAACATCGCGCAAAATAAATGTGCTCGGCGCCACGAGCGGCGATACCGGAAGCGCCGCCATAAACGGGCTGCTCGGCAAGAAAGGGGTTAATATTTTCATACTCTATCCCGAGGGCAGAGTTTCGCCGTTGCAGGAGAGGCAGATGACATGCACCGGCGCGTCCAATGTGTTCCCGATCGCCATAGACGGCACTTTCGACGACGCCCAGGCGATAGTCAAAAAGATTTTCGGCGACAACTCCTTCAAGGCGGAGTGGAACCTTTCGGCGGTGAACTCGATAAACCTTGCGCGGGTGCTCGCGCAATGCGTGTACTACATATACGCCTGGCTGAAACTCCCCGAATCCGCGCGCGAAAAGGCGGTCTTCGCCGTGCCGACCGGCAATTTCGGCAACGTTCTCGCCGGCTGGATGGCGTGGAAATGCGGAATGCGCTGCGGGGGGTTCAGGGTTGCGACAAACCGGAACGACATTCTCTTCCGCCTCTTCAATACGGGAGTTTACGAGGTATCGGAAGTAATGCCGAGCTTCGCCCCGTCTATGGACATCCAAGTGGCCTCCAACTTCGAGCGGTTCATTTATTTTTCCGAAAACGGCGACTGCGCCAAAGTCCGCCGCATAATGTCGGAATTTTCCAGAACTGGAAAATGGGTCTTCGAGGGCTTTAAGCCCGAAAATTTCTCGGCGTCCAGAATGTCCGACGAGGAAATCCCCGCCAAAATTTCGGAAGTGCGGGAGAAGTACGGCATAATCATAGACCCGCACACGGCGTGCGCATTCAAGGACTTGCCCGATTCTCCGGCAGTTGTGCTCTCGACCGCAAGCCCCGCAAAATTTCCGGAGCTCATAAAAAAGACCCTCGGGATTGAGCCGAAATCGGACATTCTCGAAAGTCTCAAACGCGGGAATATCGTCAAGACCTCCATGCCCGCCGACGCCGAAAAAATCCGCGCCTTCATACGCGAACGCGCCATTAGATAGCCCGCACGCTGCGGCGGGCGGGCGGGATACCGCGGCTCCGCGCAAGGAGGCGGGGCGCAAACTTCGGCATACTATCAAAAAATTTCAAATGAAAAAGGTTTTTATATACGACACCACTTTGAGGGACGGGACGCAGTGCGAGGGCATTTCGCTTTCGGTGGCGGCCAAATTGCGGCTCGCCGAAAAAATGGACAGCTTCGGGATAGACTTCATTGAAGGCGGCTGGCCGGGCTCCAACCCCCGCGACATGGCGTTTTTCGAACAGGCGAAAAACCTGCGCCTCTCCCACGCAAAGATAACGGCTTTCGGCTCGACGCGCCGCGCAAACGTACGCGCGGAGGACGACCCGCAGATCGCCCTGCTGCTCGAGGCCAAAACGCCATATGTGACCATTTTCGGCAAGACGTGGCTTCTGCACGTCACGGAAGTCATCAAGACTTCTCCGGAGGAAAATCTCAAAATGATAGAGGAGAGCGTGGCGTACCTCTCCAAAAACGGCGTCAGGGTAATCTACGACGCCGAACACTACTTCGACGGGTTCGCCGACAATCCGGAATACGCGCTCGAAACGCTCGCCGCCGCAAAGCGCGGGGGCGCGGAGTGCGTATGCCTTTGCGACACAAACGGCGGAACTATGATGGGGGCGTTTTCGGATATTGTCCGCAAAACTGTCGAATTTATGGGCGACACCCCCGTGGGCGTCCACTGCCACAACGATTCCGGGCTCGGGGTCGCGCTGTCGCTTCTGGGCGTCGAGAACGGGGCGTCTATGGTGCAGGGCACCCTCAACGGCATCGGCGAGAGAAACGGCAACGCCAATCTCTGCACGGTTATCCCCAACCTCTCCCTCAAAATGGGCCGCGAGCTCTCCTGCTCGGGCAGCCTTAAAAAGCTCCGCGACCTCTCTTTGTTTGTGGACGAAATGGCGAATCTGCGCAGCGATACCCGCCTGCCGTACGTAGGGTCGTCCTCATTCGCGCACAAGGGGGGCGTCCACGCCGACGCCGCCAACAAGGTAAAGCGCAGCTACGAGCACATAGACCCGTCTCTCGTCGGCAACAAGACCCGGGTGCTGGTTAGCGACATGTCCGGCAGGGCGTCCGTTATGATGAAAGCGCGCGACATGGGCGTTGACGTCGATTCAAAAGACCCCGCCATAAAGGAGTTTCTCGACGAGCTCAAAGAGCTCGAATTCCGCGGGTACGAGTACGAGGCCGCCGACGCCTCCTTCGGGCTGCTGCTCGCAAAATGCCTCAAAAAGCACAGGCCTCACTTCAAAGTGCGCGGGTACAGGGCGATAGTCGAACGCGACGAGCTTGCGGGAACCACGAAGTCGGAGGCCACGGTAAAGCTGGAAATGGACGGAACCGTTGAACACACGGTAGCCGAGGCCCACGGGCCGGTCGCCGCCCTCGACCTCGCCCTGAGAAAGGCGCTCGTCAAAAAGTTCCCCGCGATAAAGTCGATGGACCTCACCGACTTCAAGGTGCGCATAATCGACAGCGGCGCGGGAACAAACGCAATTACGCGCGTCATGATAGAGTCAAAGGATTCCGGCGGGGAAATCTGGGGAACCGTCGGGGCGTCGGACAATATAATAGTGGCCTCGTGGGAGGCTCTCAAAGATTCGTTCGAATACAAACTTTCCAAAGAGGATTGATTTTCGCGCGGGGTCTGCCAAACTTTCTTTCCATGAGCGAGGGACGAAAAAAAATCATAGATTTGCGCGCCGGCATAAAAAACCCGCTGCTCGCGCGGCTCTTCGGCCTCGTTGAAAAGCCCGTTGAATCGTTTTTCGGCCTCAGGCGTCTCGACGAAGCGTACCGGCGCCTCCACGCCATGGACGACGGGCGCAATTTTTTCGAGCGCGCAATCGACGTCATCGGCATAAAGTTTGAGGCCGACCCCGAGGAAATCGCAAAAATTCCGGCCTCCGGCCCGCTCGTCGTGGTGTCGAACCACCCGCTCGGCTGCGTGGACGGGATAATTCTCGGGGCGGTTCTCACGCGCGTCCGCAAAGACGCCAAGATGATTTTAAATTCCATGCTTTCGCCGATGGACGAAATCAACGAGTGTTCCATATCCGTAAACCCCTTCGGCGGTAAAAAGGCGGCCGCGCAGAACGTGTCCGCAATGAAGGAGATTTTAAAGGCGCTCAAAAACGGCGGGTGCGTCGGAACCTTCCCGTCGGGGACGGTCTCCTACCTGCGCCTGCGCGAGCGCTGCATTACCGACCCCGAGTGGAACACCAATATCTTCCAGATGGCGCGCCGGACGGGGGCGTCGATTCTGCCGGTGTTTTTCGAGGCGCGCAATTCCATTCTGTTCTATCTCGCGGGGGTAGTGCACCCGCGCCTGCGCACGGCGCTTCTGATAAGGGAGATGTTCGCGGCGTCTTCCCGCGCGCCGGTCAGAATGCGCGTAGGCTCCCCCATTCCCCCCCGCAAAACCGCCGGATTCAAGACCGACGGGGAACTCGCCGGCTGGCTGCGCATAAACTCCTACATTCTCGGCGGAAAGAACACTAAGGGCAGCAGGGCTTCCGCCCAGCAGATTTCGGCGTTCCGAAAGAGCATGGAAAAGTTTTTCCCGAAAAGGGAAATGCAGGAGCTCATTTTGCCGATTTCGCCCGAGAAGATGGAGCGCGAGATAGATTCGTTGCCGGATTCCTGCAAGATGGTGTCCGTAGGCAAAATCTCAGTTTACTGCGCGGAGGCATGGCAGATAAAGTGGACGCTCGTGGAAATCGGCAGATTGCGCGAAAAGACTTTCAGGGAAGTCGGGGAGGGGACCGGAAAGAGCATAGACAACGACGAGTTCGACCAGTACTACCTCCACATGTTCATGTGGGATTCCGAGAGCAGGCGAATTGCCGGCGCCTACCGCATAGGGCGTACGGACAAAATAATAAACTCCATCGGCGTCCAGGGGCTCTACGCCTCGACGCTTTTCAAAATCCGGCCGGAGCTGATGGAGCGCATCGCCCCCGCGCTGGAAATGGGGAGGTCGTTTATCGCAAGCGAATACCAGAAGAAGCGCTCGACGCTCGCCGTCCTATGGCGCGGAATCGGCGAATACCTCTACCGCCACCCCCAGTACAGGACGCTCTACGGGCCGGTGAGCATAAGCACGGAATACAACTCGATATCCAAGGATTTGATAGTCCAGTTTCTCTCCGAAAAAAGAACTTCCGAGGAGCTCGCCAAATTCGTCAAGGCCAAGAAGCCGCCGAAATTGAGAATGAAGAATGTCGACAGGCAGACCCTAATGAGCTGCGCAAGCGACATAGAGCACATATCCGCGCTCGTCTCGGAAATTGAGTTCGACAACAAGGGGATTCCCACCCTCCTGAAACACTATCTGAAACTTGACGGGGAGCTGCTTGCCTTCAACGTGGACAGGGAATTCGGCAGCTGCATAGACGGCCTGATAATGGTTGATATGCTCAAAACCGACCCCAAGCTGTTGAAGTCGTACATGGGCGCGCATCAGACTGTGGAATACCGCAAATTCCACGGATTGGAGACTGCGGGCGTGGAGATTCCGAAAGGCGGGGCTGATGAAGCCTGAGTCCTGGAATTCGAGGTTCGGCGCCATTCTCGCCGTTGCGGGCAGCGCGGTGGGGCTTGGGAATTTTCTGAAATTTCCCGGGCAGGTGGCGATGTACGGCGGGGCGTCGTTCATGCTCGCGTATGTGGTTTCGTTCTTTCTGCTTGGCCTGCCGATCGCGGTTTGCGAGTGGACTATGGGCAGGCACGGCGGCGCCAACGGCTACCATTCCCCCGCCGGAATAATCGGTTTTTTCGGCGGAAGCAAAAAAATGGCCTACTTCGGAATAGTCGGGGCGCTGCTCACGATGATCATTTTCTGCTACTATGTCTACATAGAGGCATGGTGCCTCGGATACGCCGCCAACTTCCTCTTCGGCTCGCTCGACTTCAAAAATCTCGGGGAATCCGGCGGCTTTTTTGCGGATTTCGTCGGGGCGGGCGGGAACGGCAGTTCGCTCAAATTCGGGCTCGGCGGGGTTCTCGTATATTTTCTCTTTTCGTTCTCGCTGAATTTCGTCCTCATATACCGCGGTGTTTCAAAGGGCATAGAGTTGTTCTGCAAATATGCAATGCCCACCCTCATCGTGCTCGCGATAGTGATAGTGGCGCGCATGATGACGCTTTCCGACGTCACCCCCGAACACCCCGAGCGTACCATAAACCAGGGCTTGGGGTTCATGTGGAATCCCGTAAAAGTCGTATTGGAGGAGGACAGGGGCGGCAAATGGGTCGAGGCCCAGAGGCTCGTCGGCGACATTGAAATGCGCGCGGCGGAGGAGAAAGTCGCCGGCGGGGGCGGCAAGGTGCGGATACGCCGCATTTCGGTTTTGGAGCAGCTCTCAAACCCGTCGATTTGGATTGCTGCGGCGGGTCAGGTATTTTTCAGCCTGACCGTCGGATTCGGCGCCATAATGACTTACGCCAGCTATTTGAAGCGCAACGACGACATAGTCCTCAGTTCCGTGACATCGTGCAGCGCCAATGAATTTTGCGAAGTCTGCCTCGGCGGCATGATAACGGTTCCGGCGGCGGTCGCGTTTTTCGGAATATCCGGCGTGATGGGCGCGGGGCTTAGCCTGTTCGACCTCGGATTCAAGGTGCTGCCTATGTTTTTCGCGCAGATTCCGCTCGGGTGGGTTTTCGGCTTCATGTTTTTCTTCCTCCTGTTTCTCGCGGCCGTGACGAGCTCGCTTTCGATGCTCCAACCGAGCATGGCTTTCATAGAGGAGGCCGTTAAGATAAAGCGCAAATTCTCCACGCTGCTGCTCGGGGTTCTCTCTTTTTTCATATCCGGATTCGTGGTCTATTTCTCGGAAAACCTGAAAGCCATGGATACTTTCGACTTTTGGATGGGGCAGGTTGCGATATACTTCTTCGCCATAGTCCAGACGCTGCTGTTTGCATGGCATTTCGGGGCGGAGCGGGGCATCAGGCTTGCGAATGCCGGCTCGCAGATCCGGCTTCCGAAATTCTACGCCCCCGTCATAAAATACGTGACCCCCGCGCTGCTTATCGGCGTATTTTTGATGTGGCTGGCAAAAGACGTATTCGGGATCATAGGCAACGGGTCGATAAGCCCGTACATTCTCGATCTGGTCGGCTCCGAATCGCACCCCCGCAATTCGGTCGCAGTCATGGCGATAGTGATAATCGGCGCGCTTTTCGTTTTTTACGCGATGATGCTATTCATATCGCACAGATACGACAGGTTTTCTTCGGGGAGGGCTGAAAAATGACTTTCGGCGGCTGGGCGACTTTTATATTGTCGGCGTGTTCTTTTACGGCGCTGTTTGCGTGGTGTCTGTATAATGTGCTTTCCAAGCCCTCAAACGGCGGGGAGCCCTCCGGCGGATCCGTTCGCGGGGGAGGGGAATCCGACGCCCCGCAGGGTGCCCGCCGCAAGCGGCGCCGGCTATAAGAGCTCCACGGCAACCGAGTCTGCGACCAGCCTGCCGGCGCGCGTCAGGCGCAGCTTGTCTTTTGAAACTTCGAGCAGCCCGAGGTTTTCGAGAAACTTTATGCTGCTTTCGTATCTGCCGCAGTCGGCATTGGGGAAGCGCGCCCGCAAAACGGACAAGTCAACGCCCTCGTTCATCCGCAAACCGAATATCAGCGCGCTCGAAAACATTTCCCCGTCGTCGAGCCTCACGATATCCTCGCAGGCCGGCGCGGAATTTTCGATACCATGTTTCCACTTTTTCAGATTCGGGGCATTGCGCTTTCGGTATCCCCCGAACTGGGAGGCCGCGGAGGGCCCGATTCCCGCCCACTGCGCCATGTGCCACGTCGACAGGTTGTGCAGGCACTCTCCGCCCTCGCGCGCGTAATTCGATATTTCGTACTGTTTGAATCCGAGAGCGGGAAGCTCGTCCATGGCGATTTCGAAAAAGTCGCCCTCCCTGTCCCGCTTTTCGATTTCCATGGGGTCGGATATGCCGCCGCAGCAGGAAGTCCCGCTCTCGAATTCGAGGCAGTACGCGCTTATGTGGTTTACGGGGCATTGGGCGGCGCGGCGCAGGTCGGCTCTCCACTGCTTTTCCGTCTGGCCTTTCGCCCCGAAAATCAGGTCTATCGAAAAATTCTCAAACCCCGCCTCCGCCACGGCGTCTATGGCTTTCAGCGTCTCTTTCAGCGTGTGCGCCCTGCCGAGGGAGCGCAGGACGCATTCGTCAAAGCTTTGCACCCCGAGGGAAATTCGCGTGGCTCCGATTCTCCTGAGGGTTTCTAGTTTCCCGCGCGTCGCGGACGACGGCGAGACTTCCACCGTCCATTCGAGAGACGGGCGGAATCTTCCGAGGGCTTCAGCGAGCCTTTCAATATCGCCTTCCGAAAGCGACGACGGGGTTCCGCCGCCCCAAAACATCGTGTCGATTTTTTCGGGGACGCCATCGCGGGCGAGCAATTCGGCCTCCGCCGCGCAAGTCCGGACGTATTCGGCGGTTTCCTCCGGTTTCGGGCGCAGCTTGTAGAAGCGGCAGTATCCGCACGGCTTCGAGCAGAACGGGACGTGCGCGTAAATTCCGAAATTCTCGAAAATGGCTTGCATGGGAGGTTTTATTATTTAATAAAATCAACGCAATAAAACAAAACGGACACATATGGCAAAAAAATTATCATTCGTTTTTTCCGCGGCGGCCCTGTTGCTTTCCGGATGCGCCGGGCTCACAAACCTCACGCCCGAAAAAATCCCCGAAAATTCCTCGGGGCTTTACACCCTCAGCATGAGCGCGCATATAAATGACGGCTCCATAGTCCCCGGCTCCATAGAACCCTTCATCGTAATCGATGAAAATACGATTCCGATGAAGACCGTAAAAAATCTCGATAACGAGCGCATTTACGAGTACGATTACCGCCTCCCCAAGGGCAGAAGGGACGCAAAATACTACTTCACCCTGAAATACAAAGTGAGGAACACCGTCGAAGACGGAGAGCAGGAACGCACGCTTACGAGCCCAACCGTCTATAAGCTCGAGCCCGTGCGCAGGTATGTCGTCACCCTCCAGAGCGAGAGGGGGCCGGTCGGGACCGTCGTCCCCGTGCTCGGCAGGGGCTTCGACAAGCTCGATAAAATCATAATAGGCGGAGTTCCCGCCGACACCGAATATGTTTCGAGGGCGACGATAAACTTTACCGTTCCGCCTCTCAAATCGGGAGAGGACTACGAGGTCAAGCTCGTCGGCTCGGACAATGACATGTGGATAGGGCAGTTCAGGGTCGACGCCGCCGAAATGCAGGTTTCACCCAAAAAAATCGACATAAAGAGCGGAGAAATCGTGAACGTGATTTTCGGAATCGGTTTTACGGCCCCCGAGGGCGGTTATCCGATAGAAGTCAAAACCAATATTCCCAGTTCAGTCATAATGGACGAGGCTGTTGTTCCGGAGGGGCGTTCGAGCGTCAGCGTCGCGCTGAAAGGCGGGGCGGAGGGTGAAGGCTTCCTCTACATTCAGGGCGTAGGGTTCGACGAAGTTAAAATTCCCGTTTCCGTCAAGGCTTCCGAGCCCAAGGACGAGCTTCTTTCCGGCGTCTCGGAGGCGGTGAACGAAATCGACTCCGCCGAGGGCCCGGCTTCCGCCAACGCGCCGAAGGCGGCCGCGGGCGCCAAGAAAACCGAAACTGAAAAATCGGGCGCGTCCGCCAGATAACTCGCTTTAACTTCCCCGAGGGCTAATTTATGAAATCAAAAAAAGCTGCAGATTTGAAGAAGTTTCCGGAAACCGCGGCTGAAAAGAGCTGCGACCAGCCCATCGAGTGCGCTTTCGAGGGAATGTCGGAACGCCTGATGCGCATTCAGCGCGACTTGCTGATGCCCGCGTTCATATTCGAGCAGGAGAAAATCCAGAATACCATAACGTTTTTCGGGGCGTCGCGCATAAAGCCGGAAGACGCCGCCCAAAGGGAGCTTGAAGCCGCCAAGAAGCGCTCGGGCTCGAAGGAGGGGCTGGAAGCGGCGAAAATGGCGTTCGAGATGTCGAAGTACTACACCGCCGCCGAAGAGCTTGCGCGCAGGTTGCAGGAATGGTCCAACTGCCTCGATTTGCCGGAAGACCAAAAGTTTTACATAATGACGGGCGGCGGCCCGGGAATCATGGAGGCTGCCAACAAGGGCGCGTACAAGGCCGGCGGAACCCCCGTGGGGGCCACCATCGTGATTCCCGACGAGCAGAAGCGCAACAAATACCTCGATAGGGGCGTCTGGATAAACTTCAACTATTTCCTCATGCGCAAATTCTGGCTGCTGTTTTTCGCCAAGGCGCTCGTCGTCTTCCCGGGCGGCACCGGAACATTCGACGAATTTTTTGAGGTCTTCACGCTCATGAAAACCCGCAAGACGCACTCGTACATTCCGACGGTGCTCTTCGGCAAAAAATTCTGGGAAAACGCGGTTGACTTCGACTGGCTCGTAAAGACCGACGTAATAACGAAGGCAGATCTCGAATTTTTCCAGTATGCCGAAACGGTTGAGGAAGCCTACAACATCATCACTTCGAAGCTCGAAAAAATGATGAACCTGCGCAAGGTTTAGCGCGGAAATTTTTACCGCAGACGCGGCCTCCCGCCGCGTTTTTTTTGCTTTTTCGGCGAAAACGTTTGATAAGGCGGCAAAATACGGAATAATCGCGCCCATTGTATTTTTATGAAACTGTTGGACAGATACGTCTTTTGCGAGTGGCTTAAAATATTTGTCGTCGCCATAGGCGTCACGCTCGGGATTCTCGTGTTGCACGACATGTACAATAATCTCGGCAAGCTCATAAACTGGGGTGCGGAAACGGAGCAGATACTCCTTTTTTACGCGCTCTTGGTCCCAACGCTCGTTCCGATAGTCCTCCCGATAAGCCTGCTGCTTTCGCTCATATACGCGCTCGGCTCACTGCACCGCAACAACGAAATTACCGCAATGCGCGCGGCGGGCTTGAACGTTTTCGCAATTACGCGCTCGCTGTGGTTTGCGGGCGCGCTGCTCGCGGGCGCGCTGCTGTGGCTAAACGCGCACACCATTCCCGTCTGCAAGGAAAATTCCCGCCTGCTGTACGACAACATCAGGTTTGCAGAACAGATGCGCACCGCCGAACTCTCTGAGGTCGGGAGGGTAAACGCCCTATGCTTCAACAACAGAAAGGACGGCAGGCTTTGGTTCATGAACTCGTTCAGCCAGGCCACAAACCGCGCGCGCGGGGTCACCGTTTCGGCCCTCGATTCGCGCGGGCGCGAGGTCTCGCGGGTAATGGCGCGCGAGGGCGTCTACGACGATGTCGACAACTGCTGGTTTTTTCTCGACGGACAGCTCATAGACTTTGACCCGTCCACCCACAGGGCGGTGAAAGCGGTCGGGTTCGACAAGAGGTATTTCAGGGATTTCGGCGAAAAGCCGCGGATAATGGTTTTGTCGATGCGCCGCCCCAAAGACCTTTCGCTCTTCGAGACAAGGACGCTCATAGAGTCGATGGGCAGCGCCGACGCTCCGGAAGCCGTCCCGTACCTTGTGAGGTCTTACTCAATATGGTTCAGCCCGTTCGCGTGCATAATAGTTGTGGCGATTGCGATTCCGTTTTCGGTGGCTGGCGTGCGGACGAATCCCATGGTGGGCGTCTCCAAGACGGTGGGGCTGTTTTTCGTATATTTCGTCCTCGACAGCGCGCTCGGCGCCGTGGGGGGCAGGGGCATAATTCCGCCGCTCTGGGCGGCCGCGATTCCGAATATCGCTATGCTATTCTTTGCCCTTTCTCTTTACAGAAAAGTTGTTTAATATGGCATCCGGTAAAAAATTAAAGGTGTTGATTGTGGGAAGCGGGGGCCGCGAGCACGCGCTCGTCTTGGCGGCAAAGCGTTCCCCCATGCTCGAAAGGCTCGTGTGCGCGCCCGGCAACGGCGGCATAGAGCGCGACTGCGAAGTCGCCCCGATTCCCGCGGAGGACGTTTCAGCCCTCGCGAAGTTTGCGGAGGAAAACGGGTTCGATTTCGTAATTTGCGGCCCGGAAGTCCCGCTCTCGCTGGGGCTCGGCGACATGCTGAGGGCGAAGGGCATACCCGTCTACGGCCCGTCGAAAGACGGCGCGATTTTAGAGGCGAGCAAGGCGTACACAAAGGATTTCCTGAAAAAATACTCAATTCCCACCGCGGAGGGGCGCAGCTTTACGGACGCGGCGGAAGCCGAGGCCTACATAAAGTCCGCCCCGTTTGAGACCGTCATAAAGGCCAGCGGCCTCGCGGCGGGCAAAGGGGTTGTCATACCGTCCTCCCGCGAAGAGGCCGCCGCGGCGGCGCGCGAAATGCTCGAAGGCGGCGCGTTCGGAGAGAGCGGCAGGGAGGTTGTCGTCGAGGAAAAAATGGACGGGGAGGAGGCGAGCATAATGCTCGTAGTCTCCGGACAAAAATACGTGATGCTGCCCGCAAGCCAGGACCATAAGCGCGTAGGGGAGGGGGACACCGGATTGAACACGGGCGGAATGGGCGCCTACGCTCCGGCTGCGGTGGCGACCCCCGAAATCCTCGAAGCCGTGCGCAAAACCATAGTTGAACCGACTCTTGCGGGGCTCGCCAAAGAGGGCGTCGACTATCGCGGAACCCTGTATGTCGGGATAATGATAACGAAGGCGGGGCCGAAAGTCGTGGAATTCAACGTGCGTTTCGGCGACCCCGAATGCCAGGTTCTGATGCCGCTGCTCGAAAGCGACCCGCTCGAACTCATGTACGACGCCGCATGCGGAAAACTCGATCCGGCCAAGGTCAAAATAGCCGACGGATTTGCGGCGGTGGTCGTCATGTGCGCGCGCGGATACCCCGGAAAGTACGCGAAGGGCGACGAGATCTCCCTGCCCGAAAGCGCCCCCGCGGGCTCGCAGATTATCCACGCCGGAACGAGGCGCGAGGGCGATAAAATCCTCACGGCGGGCGGAAGGGTGCTGGGGCTTTCGGGCTTCGGCAAGACGCTGGAAGAGGCGCTCGCCAACGCCTACGCGCTCGCCGGCTCCGTGAAGTTCGACGGCGGGTTCTTCCGTCGGGACATAGCCCACAGGGAGCTCGAACGGCGCGCGGCCAAATAGCGGGCGAATCGCCAAACCGGATTTAGGCAAAAACGGGGGCGGGGTTTTCCCGCCTCCGTTCTTTTCGGAATTCCCTGAGGTCGGGATTTTTTTGCCGGTTTGGCGCGCTGTTCAAATTCGCGCGATTTCCCTTTTATGCAAATGGGTTGGGGGCGTTTTCAACGGCGGCATAAAACCCCGTATTTTAGACGGAAATATGCCTGCCGGACGCATGGCAAACAATTTTCGCGATAAAATAATCCATTTGCGACCCGGCGGATTGTTTTGTTTGCCGGACATGCCCCTATTTCCCGTTGCCGAATCAATGGGGGGGGTGCCATAATTTTTACAAGTATGAGTCTTACTCTTGACATTTTCGCCGTCTTTCGTATTCGTATATTCGCAATTCCATTATATTACAAATCATACGGGGGAATATGAAAAAATCCATATTGTTTGCCGCGCTGTCGGCGCTATTGTGCTCGTGCGTCTCGGGAACTTTCGAGACCCGAAAAACATTCGATGAAAATGCGGAAATCTTTCAGAACCCGGGGCAGGGCTGGCTGCGTTTCGGAAACTCCTTGAAGGGCTCGCAAAATTCCGTCAATTTCGGCGCGGGATACGAGCGCTACACGTGGGCGCGCCTGAACCCCGAAGAGGGCGTCTACGATTGGAAGCCCATCGATCGCGCGCTGGAAAACTTTTCGCGGGAGGGTTTGCCGTTCTACTTCCGCATAATGTGCGTCAATACTTCCGGTTATCCGCCGTTCTACCAGACTCCGAAATGGGTGTTTGACAAGGGCGCGAAATATACCGTCCATGAAATGCAAAAGGAGCCGGATAAAAATAAAAAATATCCGGACGGAAAAGTCAAAATCGCGGTTCCGGAATTCGGGGATCCCGTTTTCATCAGAGAGCACGAAAAATTCATAAAGGCCCTCGCCGCCCGCTACGACGGCGACCCGCGCATCGGCGGGCTCGATCTCGGCAGCTACGGCAACTGGGGCGAATGGCACTGCACGAGCCTCGGGCTCAAAAAGCCCGACGTGCGCCCGCATTCTCCGGAAATCCGCAGGAAATACGCCGACATGTACCTGCAAAACTTCAAAAAAACCCCGCTGATATTTATGACCGACGACCACGAGACGCTCGAATACGCGCTCGGAAAGGGCGAAAAACCGCGCGTCGGGATAAGGCGCGACGGCGTCGGCTCGCCGTCGCACTTCAAGCGGTGGATAGGAAGATGGCCCTATGAAAATATACGGAATATGGGCGATATATGGAAAGACATGCCCGCGATTTTCGAATTTTTCGGCAGCGTGGAGATGATGCGCGGCAGGGGCTGGGACATTCCGTATTCGCTCGGGTGGGTTCTTGAAAACCATGCGTGCCTCGTAAACGAGGGGCCTCTCGCGCCGCGGCAGATAGCGGGGGGTTCCGGAGAGGAAAAGCTGTTGCGGGACATCGACCTCTTCGCCGGCGCGCGCCTCGTTCCCCAATCGGCGGAAGTTTCGTATGCGGACGGGAAATTGAAAATCCGCATTTGCGGGGAAAATAAAGGGGCGTCGAAAATTTACCTGCCGTACCGGTTTGTCTACGTGCTGCGCGGAGATTCGGGAGATGCCGCCGAGATGGTCTCAGCGCGGGATCCCCGCGAAATCCTCCCGGGCAAATTTGAATTTTGCGACGAATTTGAAGTCCCGCTCGAAAGGGGGAAAGAGTATTCGCTCTCTCTGCGCGTCCACCACTCTGCGGGGGTTCTCAAAGACTTCCGCTTTGCCGCGAAAAACCTCAATCCCGACGGGTCGCTCGACCTCGGGAAAATCCTTATAAAATAGGCTGCGCAAAATGAAAAAACTGTTGATTGCGCTCGCGGTTTCCGGCGCGCTCTGCGCCGGCGCCGCGGAGATAAAATTCGAGGAAACCCCCGGCATTTTTCCGAATCCCGGGCAGGGGTTTTCCTGCATTTCCCTTTGGTTCAATCCAAAGACAAAGGTGAATTACGGGGCTGGGTATATGCGGTTTGAGTGGGCGAAGCTGCAACCCGTGGAGGGCGAATACAACTGGGAGCCGATCGACAGGGCGCTGGAATTTTTCTCCAAGAACGGGCTGCCGTTCTACTTCCGCATAATGTGCACGAACTTCCACGGGGGAGGCAAATATTCCACTCCCGAATGGATTTTTAAAAAGGGCGCCAAGTGGCACGAGTTTGAGGGAATGGAGTACAAAACTCCGGACGGCGGAAAATCTAAAACGCATGTTTCGGCGTATTTCGACGACCCGATTTTCTTTGAGGAACACGAAAAATTCATAAAGGCCCTCGCCGCCCGCTACGACGGCGACCCGCGCATAGGCGGGCTCGACCTCGGCAGCTTCGGCAACTGGGGCGAATGGCACTGTACCTCCATGGGCCTCAAAGACCCGCACATGTATTCGCTCGACCTCCGCAAAAAATACGCGGACATGTACCTTCAAAACTTCAAAAAGTCGGACATCTTTTTTATGACCGACGACTACCAGGTTCTCGAATACGCGCTCGGCAAGCGCAAAAAGCCGCGCGTGGGGCTGCGGCGCGACGGCGTGGGTTCGCCGTGGCACTTCGGGCGCTGGATAGGCAAGCCGCCCTATGACAAAATAGAGCGCATGGGCGACGTTTGGAAGGACAAGCCGATATTTTTCGAGTTTTTCGGCGACGTAAATTCGCTGCACAAAAAAGGCTGGGACATAATTTTCTCCTGCGACTGGATTCTTGAAAACCACGCCTCCCTCGTCAACGAGATACCGTTCCACCCGTGGCAGATAACGGATCCCAAGGAGAGGGCGGCGGTCGACAAAGTGTGTACTTACGCCGGCGCGCGCCTCGTACCCGAGTCCGCCGAAGTGTCCTATGAAGACGGCAAGCTCGAGGTGTCGGTAAAGGGCGATAACAAGGGCGTCGCCCGCATATACCTGCCGTACCGCATGAAATACGAGCTGCGGGACTCCTCCGGCAAGGTCGTCTTCGACGCACTTTCCTCGCAGGATCCCCGAAAAATTCTCCCGGGCAAGTTTGAATTTTCGGACGCCATGCGCGTTTCTTTAAAAACCGGCGAAACCTATTCGCTCGCTTTGCGGATTTTCCATACGAAAAAGATTTTCCGCGACTTCCGCTTCGCCGTAAAAAATCTCGCCCCCGACGGGTCGCTCGACCTCGGAAAAATCCACGCCAAATAGCGCGGCGGGCTCCGATTCGCCCGCGGGCGGCGCGGCGTTTTTTTTGACAAAAACGCTTGCATGGCGCGCCGCCGAATGAGATTTTAGGAAAGTTTTTTTTACGCAACAAACAACAATAAATTATTACGATATGAGTTGTCCAAACCAGAATTGCTCGCACGAAGTGCAACAGATGTGCTGCGTGGCGAAAGGCGCCAAACACGGCCCCGCTCCCATTCCCGAAGAGGGGAAATGGGTGAAGGCCACCCAAATCGGCGACATCAGCGGCCTCACACACGGAATCGGCTGGTGCGCCCCCCAACAGGGAGCCTGCAAGCTTACGCTCAACGTGAAGGAAGGTGTCATTGAAGAAGCCCTCGTCGAAACCATCGGGTGCTCCGGCATGACCCACTCCGCGGCCATGGCGGCGGAAATCCTCCCGGGCAAGACTATCCTTGAAGCCGTAAATTCCGACCTCGTCTGCGACGCCATCAATGTCGCCATGCGCGAGCTCTTCCTGCAAATCATCTACGGGCGCACCCAGACGGCGTTCTCCGAAAACGGCCTGCCCATCGGCGCGGGACTCGAAGACCTCGGCAAAGGCCTGCGCTCGCAGGTCGGCACCATGTATTCGACGAAAATCAAGGGCCCCCGCTACCTCGAAATGGCGGAGGGGTATGTCCTCGAAGAGGGCCTCGACGAAAACGGCGAAGTCATCGGCTACAAGACAGTGCACCTCGGGAAAATGCTCGAACAGATCCGCAAGGGCGCTGACCCCAAGGAAGCCTTCGAAAAGAACGTCTCCGTCAAGGGGCGCTTTGAAGACGCAGCAAAAGTCATCGACCCGCGCAAGGAATAGGAGGCTGACATGGCTATCACATTTGAAGGTTACGAAAGACGCATAGACAAAATCAACAAGGTTCTCGCCGAATACGGAATCGACGGGCTTGAAGACGCACGGAAGATCTGCAAGGACAAGGGCATCGACGTCGAGGAAATCGTGAAGGGAATCCAGCCCATCGCGTTCGAAAACGCCGTCTGGGCGTACACCGCGGGGGCGGCAATCGCCATCAAGAAAGGCTCCAAGAGCGCCGCGGAAGCCGCCGAAAATATCGGCATAGGCTTGCAGGCGTTCTGCATTCCCGGTTCCGTTGCGGACTCGCGCGACGTGGGGCTGGGGCACGGCAATCTCGGGGCGATGCTCCTCAGGGAGGAAACCAAGTGCTTCTGCTTCCTCGCCGGCCACGAGTCGTTTGCGGCCGCGGAAGGCGCCATCGGCATCGCAAAGACAGCCAACAAGGTTCGCAAGGAGCCCCTGCGCGTCATACTCAACGGCCTCGGCAAAGACGCCGCGTACATTATCTCGCGCATCAACGGTTTTACCTCCGTCGAAACGGAGTACGACTACTACACCGGAGAGCTCAAAATCGTCAAGGAAACCCCGTTCTCGAAGGGCGAAAAGGCGAAAGTCCGCGTGTACGGCGCCGACGACGTGAGCGAAGGCGTCGCCATCATGCGCCACGAGGGCGTCGACGTCTCCATCACCGGAAACTCGACCAATCCCACGCGCTTCCAGCATCCCGTTGCGGGCACCTACAAGAAGTGGGCGATTGAGCACGGCAAGAAATACTTCTCCGTGGCCTCCGGCGGCGGCACGGGCAGGACGCTCCACCCCGACAACATGGCGGCGGGTCCGGCTTCCTACGGCATGACCGACACCATGGGCAGAATGCACGGAGACGCCCAGTTTGCGGGCTCGTCTTCGGTTCCCGCGCACGTGGAAATGATGGGGCTCATCGGAATGGGCAACAACCCGATGGTGGGCGCCACCGTCGCGGTTGCGGTCGCCGTCGAGGAATCCTCAAAATAGCCGGCGTTCCGGAAATATAATCAATGGGCGGGCCTTCGGGTTCGCCTTTTTTTTGCGCAATTCGCGCGGGAAATCCGCCGCCCGGACTTCCGTCCGAAGCGTGTGAGGTATTGCCCAAATGGAAGTGATTTCCCGCAAATCGGGGATTGCACGTTTATTCCAAAGTTTTCCATTAAACGGAAAGCGTTGTTGCAAAAATCAGTAAAGCATAATCATGCATCTTGCGTTTTTTGTTCGCCGCAGGACTGCGTTTCCCGAAAAAAACGTATTTTCAACGCAGAAACGGTTTTCAACCGGAAAGCGGGCGGGACGTTTCGTTGGAAAGAGAGAATTTTCTCGGGAAACATCGGCGCCGTTTTGATTTTTTTCATGGGCAGCAAGGGCGGCGTGTCAGGATATAATTTCCCTCCGAGGAGAATCTGAGCGGCGGCTGTCTTATAGAGTACCGGAAGATGGCGCGTTTGAGCCGGCAATGGCGGATTTCGGAGAAAATGGGGAGAGGAAAGCGGAATATAAAAAAGGGAAAAAGAATTTTAACTGTTTAATAAAGATTACTCTTTTTTGCGTTGAAACTTGCTATATTTATCGGTATCCAAATTTTCAATATCACCCCAAATTGTCTAATGAAAAATCCTGCTCCCATCTCGAATGTTTTTCGCGTCATGCCCCTTTTCATGGCGTCTGCGCTGGCCGTTTTCCGGCTTTCCGCCCAAAGCGTTTCCACGGTAGATTATTATCTGCGCGGCGATAGCGGATACGCGCCGCTTACGTACGAAACAACCAGCCTGAAATACTGGAGCCTCACCCGGGACGAATACACCGCGCCCGACTCCCTCCCCGGCGCCGACGCAACAGTGATAATAGACCGCGTGAACACAAATGGAAGTTCTACCTTGCAGTATGCCCGCGGCGATATTCATAAGGCAACTACGTATTACGCCATTCGCGCTACGGTAAATACGGAGTTGAATATGACCTTTCCGCTTTCGCTCATCAGCGACTTCTCCATAAATTCGTTTTCAAATTACGCATACTCATCGTCAAACGACGCCATGAAACAGTTGCGGCTCGTAGCCCAAACCGAAAATTTCCTGACGGTTGGGGGCGACATGGCGCTCTCTACCGACAAATACTTTACAACCCGTTTTGCCTTATTTAAGAGCGCGAATCTGAGGGTTCGCGGCGCGCTTGTATTCGATTATAACGGCGGCGCCGACGCCGCAGGCTACCACGCTTTTGATATGAGCGACAAAACCGCCTCCTCCACGGGCGAGCTCCTAAGCCTCAATCTCGGCGGATTGGTTTCAAACAACAGGGCGGTATACGTGACTTCCGCTCATTCCATAACGGCGAATTTCGCATTTTCCGACGATTCCGGCGTTTTCAAGGGCGGAAACTTCGAGGGAGTATTCGCCACGCAGGATTCCGTATCCTCCACGGCGAATTTTTCGATGAACGGAAGCGGCGTTCAGAGCATAACAATTTACAAGGCTGCCGACGCCGCCGAACACGGACTTTCGAATATTGCAGGTAAAAACGATATGACGATAGGCGAAGTCGCCGCGATTTCGGGCGAATTGATATTTAACAGCGCTCTCGCCGTAAATTCGGTTCTGCTCGACGGCGGGACATTGAAGCTCGCGGCGCCGGAAGGTGTGGGCGATTTCACTATTAACGCGGGTTCGCTCGTGTACGGCGGCCCGCTGAAAACCGACAATCTCACCGTTGCGGCCGTCGACGAAATCAAAGTGGTATTTTCAGCGGAGGATTTGGCGTCGCAGCGCCTTGTGCTGATAGACTACGGCTATCTCGCTGACGCTTTTGATCCCGACACGATATTTGCCGCTTATGATGAAAGCGGAAACAGGCTCGGCGGGACATTCTCGCTCGAAGAATTTTCCGGCGGTTCGGGGTCTTTGGTATACGCTGTTCCGGAACCAGCCGCATGGGCCGCCATATTCGGGGCAGTCGCCGTTGCCGCGGCTCTTGCGGGGCGCAGGCGAAAATAGGCGCATATAGAAAAACGGGGAAAGCGGTTCCATATCGGGACCGCTTTTTTGTTTAGCATATTTTTACGTTTTTGACTTTTTGGGATTGAAACGTTTAACGGGTGGGATTTAATGGATTTTATGAGAAGTTTTATTTTGTCCCTCGTCTTATTTGCCGCGTGTGCGGAATGCGCGGCGCAGGACATTTCAAAAATAGACAGGAATTTTGAACCGCGCAAAATCGGCAATGTCGAATTCCGCTTTTACGACGCGAAAAACGCCCCCTTCAAAGTCGAGGGCATGCCGTGGCGCAAGGAGGGCGGGGCATATTCGCGCCTGCCCGACGGGGTGACGAAGGACAACGCAAGCCCGGGCGTCGTAGGACTTTGCAACCACGCGTCCGGAGCCGCGATAAGGTTTGCGACCGATTCCAAATCCGTGGCGGTAAGGTACGTCACAAACGGCAGCGGCATAATGGGGCATATGGCGCGCTCGGGTTCGAGCGGCTTCGACCTCTATACGCGCGATGAAAACGGCCGGTATGTTTTCGTCAAAAACTTCCACCAGCGCAATGTTTCCGAAATGGGGAAAGTCCCCTATGAGGAACTCGGGGCGAATTTTTCCGAATCAAAAATGAGGGAGTTCGCATTGTTTATGCCCAGATACTGCGGGGTAAAAAGCGTGGAAATAGGCGTGTTGCCCGGGGCGGAGATAAGGCCGCCGTCGCCGCACAAGGTCGCCAAGCCCATAGTCTTCTACGGTTCGTCGATAACGCAGGGAGGCTGCGCCTCGCGTCCGGCAACGGTATATACGGGCAAGTTGTGCAGGGAATTGGACGCCGAGGAAATCAACCTCGGGTTTTCTGGCAACGCGAAGGGAGAAGACATACTCGCCGAAAAAATCGGAGACATCGACATGTCGATTTTCGTCTACGATTACGATTACAACGCGCCGAACACCCCGCACCTCGAAAAGACCCACGAGAGGTTTTTTAAGATTTTCAGGAAAAAACAGCCCGATACCCCCGTCATAATTATGACCCGCTGCTCGTGGCCTTCTCCCGACAGGGTCGCTGTAATCCGCAAGACCTACGAGAACGCCGTGAAGTCCGGAGATAAAAACGTATACTTTATAGACTGCACCAAGATTTTCGAGCCGTACGGGGGAATCGCCGAATGCACCGTCGACCAGTGCCACCCGACGGATCTCGGTTTCCACGCGATGTATGAAACGGTATTGCCCGTCGCGAAAAAGATTTTGGGTAGAAACAAATGAAATTGAAAAACATTGGAGGAAAACAAATGGGACTGGAAAGATTTTTGTCAGCGGCGGCCGCTATGTTTTGCGCCGTCTGCGCGGCAGGGGCGGAATACGACCTCGCCGCATATGTTTGGCCCGCATACCAGCCTGAACCCCGTTGGAAAGAGCTCGGCATATTCGACCACGGCTGCGGAGAATGGCAGAATGTCTACGAGGCCGTGCCGAAAAAATCCGGCCATAGCCAGCCCAAAGTTCCCCTCTGGGGCTACGAAAACGAGGCCGATCCGGTAGTTGTCGCGCGTAAAATCGACGCCGCTCTCGCCGCGGGGGTCAACGTATTCATATACGACTGGTATTGGTACCAAAACCGCCCATTCCTCGAAAACGCCTTGAATGAAGGTTTTTTGAAGGCTCCGAACAGCGAACGCATGAAGTTTTTCATAATGTGGGCAAATCACGATGTAAACTACCTCTGGAACAATAAAATCGCAAACAAGAAGGCCAAACCCCCTCTGTACGACTCAAAAATTCCGCTCGACGAATTCAAGAGAATCGCCGACCGATGGATAAAGTTGTACTTTTCAAAACCCAACTATTACAAAATCGGGGGAAAGCCGGTTGTCTCGATATACAGGATAAAAAATTTTATAGACGGCGTTGGCGGCGAGCAAAACGCGCGCGCTGGCCTGGACTACCTCAAAGAACGCGCGAAGAATGCGGGGTTCGGAGGCGCGCACGTCATGACCACGAGCGACGTCTCAAAAGAGCTCGCCGAAAAAATCGGCATAGACTCAACCACCGTTTACAGTTGGAACGACGGCACATGGGACAAAATCCAAAGCGCCGAACCCAACTTGAACTATCGCGACTGGATGGCAATGGCAACCGCCCTGTGGGACAAGAAAAATTCCCTCGGGCTTACGTACTTCCCGAATGTGACAGTCGGCTGGGACACCAACCCGCGCTATCCGGCGGGAAAATTCGCCCCCATGGTGACGGGCTCGAATCCGGAGGATTTTGAGAAAGCTCTCAGAATGGCAAAAAGTTGGCTCGACAAAAACACCAAGCCCGGGCTCCCGAAACTTCTCACCGTAAATTCATGGAACGAGTGGACGGAGGGGACTTATCTCGAACCCGACGAAGAAAACGGATATGCCTACTTGAACGCGATAGCCCGAGTGTTTATGGGGCAGTAGATTGGGGATAATCTGGCGGGTTCCGAAAACGGTTCAAAGGGCGCGCGGTTGGAAGAGGCCGCGCGCTCTCATTGTCAGGCGGCGCGCGCGGGCTGGAATGCGCTGTAAATTCAATTTCCGCTTATGTTGAGATGGTTTTGCATTGGAAATGGCGGGAAATAATGAGGAATTACGGGAATTTAAGGCATTGGGACGGATTTGGCTTTCGTGTTTGGCTTTGGAAACTTTTTTGCGCCGGTATCCCTAAGTGAAACGGGATTTGGAACGGATTTTGTCCTGTCGGAGCTTCGATTCCCGTCCCGACGAACCTTCGGCAGACAACATCGCGGTTTATAGGCCGTGCGGAAAATAAAAGCTTCTGCGCCGGTTTGCAGGCGCTTTAAAACGGGATTGCCGCTTCATTTTTTTTACGCGGCGTGAACGCCGTCATCGGATGGGTTGAAAGGGTAAGTCCGGATGGGGGGTGAACTCCATCATGGCGAGATTGGCGATGTCCACGAGGTGTTCGCGGTTGTGGTCGCTCTTATATAGAGAGGCGTTTTTCAATCGAACTTACGTTATCGTACTTTGCGCGGCCGATTTGAGACTGGAGACTGCCGTAGCGAAAGTAGCCCATGATTAGGCGGTTCCTGCGGTATTCCTCGAAGCTTGGGCAGGAGTGGACGCGGGCGATTTCGTCGAGGCTCGGCGCGGGTTCTGCGGGTTCAAAAACGCCCGCCTGATTCAACAGACGGGCTCGGAGGTAATCATGGACGGTTTGTATCAGAACGGGCAGTTTTCGGAGATTTCGCGTGCGGTTCTGTGGCGTTTCGCTGTTTTGACAAGGGTTCGCTCTTTTCTCTCGGCGGCTCTTTTTCGCGCCGAGAGGGTATAAGAAGAACTGTACCGGATCATGCGCAAGGAGCTCGCCGCGCCAGTGCCGTGTGTGGAATTTCCCGAAGGAAACGGCCGCAATGTATGCGGACGGTATGGCGAATTTTTCGATTAGATGCGCAACTCGCCGTTCTTCTCAATGTATAATATTCGATGGTTTTTAAGGGCGATATAACGGGTTCGCCGAGCGCAAGGTGCCGCGTTCCGCGCCGGAGAGGACATTACAATCTCCATGGAGAAATATGAATCTCTCTTGTATTTTCAGCCGGAAATCTCCTCTTAATTTCCTATCGCCACGTCTAGCGCTCGGCCTCCGAGATTTAAACTTGCTGCCGATTTCGCCCAACGGCCTCCGATATTTGGTTTCCTCGCGGCGGGCTCTCCGTTTTCGGAATTTTTTTACCTTTCCCATTTACGAGTATTACGGGCGTTTTAAGGGTTTTAGAAGCGGCCATTTTAAAATTCGCCTTCCGCATTGTCCTTGATTTTTCCAGCGGGGGACTGTTCGTTTGATGGCGGCGGGAAAAGCCTTTATCCGGCCTACGTTCCTTCCGGTTTCTTCGGCGATTGGACTTGCAAGTAATGTTCAGATACTCTATCCCGCGGCTTTTATAAGCGCGAGGCAGCTGCTCTGCCATCGCGGAGTCGGGCGGTTTTTACCGCAGGAATAATAAACACCGATTGTCTTTAAATTCCGGATTCACATTGTTCTCGCCCGACCGGGTACCTTGCCGCGGCGGGTTGGCGCACCTCTTGCAACACCCCTTCCGAAAGCCTCTAAAATATGAGTGTTTCCAGATTTAAATTCATTCCCCAAAAGTCAGATTTCACGATACGCCGCAAGAAAGACAGCATCGGTTATAATTCGCTAAACATCATTGGATTGCTGCGACAGTGCGGTAAATTTCCATTTTGGGGAATTGCGCAAAGCGGATAACCCGTTCGGGAATATATGCGAAACGCGGCTGCACAATTAAAATTCGGCGGAATTTACGGATAGCGGGAATGTTTTTGCGGAGAATTTTGCCGGTTCATTTTCAATAATTGCAGTGAGCCAATTTTTTTGATCCCGCCAATTTTCCCGTTCCAAACGGTAATTGCGCGAATGAACCGGAAACGGAAAAAAGAAATTCTCCGTGTGCTCTTTCAGCGCTTTCGTTAAAATTGCATTTCGCAAAAAAAAGCCGTCCCGTTGCGGGACGGCTTCCGAAAAATCTTCCGGAGTTTAGTCAGCTTCCGAAAACGATACCTGTTTTATTCCGGCCTTCGCGCATGCGTCGAGAACCGATATTGACGCCTGGTGCGGAGAGTCGGCATCCGGATATATCGTGACAATCGTCGCGATGCCGCTGCGGTCGGCGCTGAGTTTCAGGCGGCGCAGGGTAGAAGCCAACTCGTCGAACTCTATGTCTCCGGGATGGTCTACGGGCGCGCCGTTGAGGGTTATGCTGCCGTCCGGATTGATTTCCACAACCTGTTCGCTCGGCAGGGCGACGTTTTCGCTCGGCGCGGAGTATGCGGGCAGGGAAAACATCAAATCCGCCTCCTGCTGAATCGGCAGGTACATGAAGTAAATCAGAAGCAGAAACACGACGTCGATCATGGAAGTAAGGTCGAACTTGTCTTCCGATTCGAGAACTGAATTGTCCTTTGCCATATTAGTCGTCGTTTAATGTTCCGAAGAGGATATTGTAGACTCCGGCGTCCGCACAGGTTTTCATAAGCTCGTTTACGTACTTATGCGGAGTCTTTGCGTCGGCGCGAATATACGCGCCTTTAAAGCCTTCTTTGGCGTTTCTGGCCTCGAGCGCGAGTTTGATGTGCTCCAAGTCCGACTTATACGCCCCCAGAAAATAGATTCCGTCTTCGGTGACGGAGACAAATTGCCTGTCTCCCACTTCTTCCGGAACCTTTGCCTGGGGTGCAATCGGCATCGCAACTTGAATCAATTCCGCGGAAGCGAAGCTGGTCACCGTCATAAAGAAGGTAATCAGAAGAAAAACGACGTCTATCATCGGCGTGAGCTCGAATGCGCCGTCGTTTTCCGCAGGTTTCCAAGTTTTCATTTAGGGACGCGTTGCGGGGCTATTCGGATTTGTTTTCGTCTTCGGCGGCCTGTTCGACGACCTCGGCGGGAGTGCCTTCAACGTCGGCCTCGATTTCCGATATATCCTGCGGGCCGTATTTAACGGACATTTTCATCGTAAACACGAGGTCGCCGATAATGCGGCTGGTCGAGGAAATAATCGCGCCGTACCTGTTTTTGAAGAAGAAGAAGAAGAACATCGCGGGAATACCGATGATCATGCCGGTAGCAGTCGTTATGAGTGCTTCGGAAATGTTGTCAGCGAGCTTGGACGCGCTGCCCGCGCCTTCCGCCGCAATAGTGTTGAACGCCTTGACCATGCCGCTGACCGTTCCGAACAGGCCGAGCATCGGGGCGAGAGACGCCGTGACCGACAGGTAGTTAATGAGCACGTACGGATTTGCAAATTCTTCCACCGAGGCCTCTTCCATGGCGGCAGCTACGGCGTCGGCATCAATGCCGCGCTCGTCGGCGCGCGCCAGGCCGCAGCCTATGATATTGGTAATGGGGGAGGGGTTCTTCTCGCAAAACTCAATGGCTTCCTTTATTTGAAGCTGGTTGACCATCTCCTCAACCTTTTTTACGCCCTCGGGATTGAGGAACTTCTTTTTGCGGATGGCGATAAAATTGTAAATAATGAGGGTTGTGGCGAGAATCGCAAAAAATCCGAGCGGATACATGGTTATTCCGCCGGCGCGCCACATGTCGGCAATCGACTTCTCGGCGACTTTCGGCGCGTCGGGCTTTGCCGGAGCGTCGGCGGCCGGAGCGGCGTTCTGCGCGAAGGAAATGCCCGCGCTCGCGAAAATGAGCGCGGTGATTGACATGACGGTGAGTGCTTTTCTTTTCATCTAATTTGTTTCTTTGTTGTTATTATAAAGCAAAATATGGGGCAACAAAGCGCGTGCGATACTGCGCTTTTGTTGAGGTATATTGTTGTATCTTTCGCAAATGTTCAAGCATTTATTGAGTTTTTTTTAATCAGAACCGAAAGCGTTCTACCCCAAATGCGATTTGGCAAAATCCGCTATTTTCTTGCAGAGCTGGCCGAGCCCGTTGCGCCGGTTTGGCGATAGCTGGGTTCCTATTTTGAGTTCGTCGAAAATCGCGGGATCGAGCTCGAGAATCTCGGAGGGGGAAAGCCCGCCGTACGTCTCGCATACGAGGGCGGCGATGCCGCGGGTTATGACGGAGTCCGCGTCGCTTTTAAAAGAGCACCCGCCCGACTGCGCGTCGAAGGCCGGCACGAGCCACAGGCTCGAAACGCAGCCTTTGACGAGGTATTCCTCTTTTTTTAAATCGTCGGGCAGGCGGGGCAGGGTCTTCGTCTTGGCGATTATGTATTCGAAAGTGTCGCGCGGGTCGTCGAAGAATCCGAATTCTTCGCGCAGCGCGCTTTTTTTGCGTTCGACTTTTTCGCTCATATTCCAAAAATTTTTACGCCGTTTTCGTTTGCGAGGGTTCTGACCTTTTCGGATTCGAGTATTATTACCGATTCCGCCTCCACCACCGCGTTTTTCACGCCGGCCTCCGCGAGCTTGCGCACGGTGCGCTCGCCTATCACGGGGACGTCAAAGCGGTAGTCCTGCCTCGGCTTGACGGTCTTGGCGAATACGGCGTCTTTTGCCTCGAATTGAGCGACGCGCTCGAGCATCTTGTCGGTTCCCTCAAAGGCCTCGACGGCGAGCACGGTTCCGCGGGAGACCACGCAGCTTTGGCCGATATCGAGCCGCGCGCACTCGCGGGCGATGTGCATGGCGTGTTCGGCGTAGTCTTGCGGCACGCTCCATTTGCCGCCGCAGAAGAGGCCGCGCGGGGCGAGCTCGGAGTCGAGGAAGGAGCGCGCGTCAAGCATTCCCACGCCTATTCCGGCGAGGGCGTCGGCGACCGCGCCGAAAATGGTCTCGGCGTTCTTGCGCCTGAGCTTCGCCAGGGCGAGTATCGCCTTCAAGTCGGGCTTCATTCCCTTGAAGAGCTTTTTGGGGGTTATCTGCCCCGCCATTATCGCGTATTTTGCGCCGCTTGAACGCAGATTTTTGAGAAGCTTTCCGAGCTGGCCGACATTCGCGCAATACCTTTCGGATTCGGGGAAAGATTCCCAGAGCTCGGGGGAGGTCTCGTCCTCAAACGCCATTAGGACGTGGCGGATTCCGGCGTCGCGCAGCTTTTGGCGCAATACGGACGGATAGCGCCCCTTTCCGGCAAGTATCGCGACCGCGGCTCCGGAGTCGAAGCCGTCCGGAAGAAATTTCGAGAGCCCCTGCATGGTCACCGCCTTGAAGGCATTGAAAAAAATGTTTTCGGAATGACGGTTTCCGCAGAAAATTTTCCGTCTTTGCCGAGCTTGAAGAAAGTGGATCCGCGCAGGATTTCGGCGGATTTTACCAGTTCGGAAAAGCTTTTGCGCTCGACCGAATATATCCGCTCAAAGACGGGCTTTGCCGCCTTTCCGGATTCGGGAACCGCGATATGCGCGAAATTTCCGTCTTTCACGACGTCCCATATTTCGCCCCCGGACTTTATGCGAGCCGTCCCGCCGAGCGGCGCGAGCTTCGAGTTCCCTGCGCCCGCCTCCGCTATGACGACTCTCGCGCGCGCGTCGGCGACTATGCCGGCGGGGAATTTTATTAAAAGTTCGCTCCGCTCGAGCCTGCCGGAGACGGAGAAAACGAGCTTCCCGCGCAGCACCGAAACCGACATCTTCGATGGGTGGGATTCCCTTTCGAGCGGCGCGCATACCGGCGGGGGAGTTTCCTGCGACAGGGCGTCCACGGAAAATTCCGCGGGCCCGACGGCGACCGCCGACACCCCGTTTGAAAACGCCACGCCGAGAACCTCGCCGGCGGGCACGGATATTTGCAGGCCGTTCGCGGGAACCGTCGAGTTGCGGGAGATTTTCAGCGGCTCCGAGTTTCGGGAAATCTTCACGGAATCGCGCGCGGCCTTGAAAAACGCCGCCCCCTCGGTTTGGGCCGCGAATGCCGCGCAAACCGGAGAAAGCGCGAGCGCGAAAATTATTGCTGCGGCGCGGCTCATTTCGCCACAATGTTTACGATTTTGCCCGGTACGCAAATCTCCTTGACGACGGTCTTGCCGGCGAGGAAATTTGCGACATTTTCGAGCGATTTTGCCGCCGCGACAATCTCGTCTTTCCCGAGCGACTTCTCGACGACAATTTCGCCCCTCAGCTTGCCGTTCACCTGAACCGCCATTTTGACGGTGTCGGATTGGAGGCTGGCCTCGTCCGCCGCCGGCCACGGAGCCTTTGCGACCGAACCCGTCCCGCCGAGCCTATCCCACAATTCCTCGCCGATGTGCGGCGCGAACGGCGCGAGCAGCTGCACGAATTTGCGGGCGCTTTCTATCGACACCCTTTCGCTCTTTTGGAAAACCGACATGAAAATCATCATCTGGGATATGGCGGTGTTGAAGCGCAGAGTCTCGATAGAATCGCCGACTTTTTTTATAGTCTCGTGCAGAGCTTTGAGGAAGTCGGGGCCGTCCCGGAAATTGTCCGATATTTTTTCGGAAATTCCCCCGTCCTTTCCGACGTATTCGCGCCACACTTTTTTGAGGAAGCGAACAACGCCCTCTATGCCGTTGGTGTTCCATGGTTTCTGGTCTTCGAGCGGGCCGAGGAACATTTCGTACAGGCGCAGCGCGTCCGCGCCGTAGCGGGCGATGATGTCGTCGGGGTTGACGACGTTTCCGCGGCTCTTGCTCATTTTAAAGGAGCGCGCCTCAACGATTACGGATTTGTCCTCTTTCAGCACGAACCCGCCTCCGGACTTTTCCACGTCCGATTCAGCGAGTTTTACGGGGGAATCGCCATCTTTTGCGTCGGGGGCGCTTACCCACTTGCCGTCGGGAGATTTGTATGCCGTGTATTCGAGCTGGCCGAGGATTATCCCCTGGTGGAAGAGCTTTTTGAAGGGCTCGCCGCCGCGGACTATTCCGCAATCGTGGAGAACCTTGTGCCAGAAGCGCGCGTAGAGCAGGTGCAGAACCGCGTGTTCGGCGCCGCCTATGTAAAAGTCGGGGTATCCCCAGTATTTTTCAGCCTCGGCGCCTATGGGAGCGTCGGGGTTGGCGGGGTCGCAGTAGCGCAGGTAATACCAGCACGAACCCGCCCACTGGGGCATTGTGTTGGTCTCGCGGCGTCCGGCAAACCACCCGGCGCCCGCGGCGCGCGCGTCGGAAGCCGGCAGAACCTCCCCCGTCTGCGCGTTGATTCTGACGTTCAGCCATTCTTCGGCGTGCGCGAGCGGGCTTTCGCCCGTGCCGGAGGGCTTGTAATTTTCCACTTCCGGAAGCTCGAGCGGCAGGGCCGAGTCAGGGAGGGGAAGTGCGTAGAGGGTCTTTCCGCCCGCGTCGGAATACGTCACGGGGGTTTCCGGCATATTTTTGCTCCACGCGGGCGACTTCGCCGCCGCCTCGTAGGCGTCCCTTTCCGTCCAGATTATCGGGAAGGGTTCGCCCCAATACCTCTGGCGCGAGAACAGCCAGTCGCGGAGCTTATAGTTCACTGCCTTCTTGCCCGCCCCCTTGCGTTCGAGCATTTCGGTGATTTTTGCTTTGGCTTCGAGCGAAGGCGTTCCGTCCATCTCGCCGGAATTCATCAATGTCCCTACGTCGCAGAAGGGCAGTTCTGGATCTTTGCCGTCCGCGCCCTTTTTGTCGATCACGCGGATTATCGGAAGCCCGAACTGCTTGGCGAAATCGAAATCGCGCTCGTCATGGGCGGGAACCGCCATGATTGCGCCAGTCCCGTAGCTCATGAGAACGTAGTCGGCAACCCATATCGGAATTTTTTTGCCGTTGACGGGGTTTACCGCGTGCGCGCCCGTGAACACGCCCGTCTTGCTCTTTGCAAGATCGGTCCTGTCGAGGTCGCTCTTTGATGCCACGGATTTCACATAGTCTTTGACGGCCTGCGCGTTCTCGGGGGAAGTCAGCTTTTCGAGCAGCGGATGCTCAGGGGCTATTACCATGTAGGTTGCGCCGTACAGGGTGTCGGGGCGCGTCGTGAAAATGCGCAGTTTTTCGCCCTTTGCGGCGGAATCCGCTATTTCAAAGTCTACTTCCGCGCCCTCGGAACGGCCTATCCAGTTGGATTGCAAGCGCTTTGTGGAATTGGGCCAGTCGAGCCCATTGAGGCCTTCGATAAGCTTGTCGGCATATGCCGTAATCCGCAGAACCCACTGGCGGAGCTTTCTGCGCTCGACGGGGAATTTGCCGACTTCGCTCCTGCCGTCTATGACTTCTTCGTTGGCGAGCACCGTGCCGAGGGCGGGGCACCACCAGACGGGCTTTTCGTCCACGTAGGCAAGCCCCCTCTTGAAGAGGCGCAAGAATATCCACTGCGTCCATTTGAAATACGCGGGGTCGGTGGTATTCACTTCCCTTTGCCAGTCTATCGCGAAGCCTATGGACTTTATCTGTTTTCTGAAATTGCCGATATTGGCGGCGGTAGTGACGCTCGGGTGCGTTCCGGTTTTTACCGCGTACTGTTCCGCCGGCAATCCGAAGGCGTCCCACCCCATCGGATGCAGGACATTGAAGCCGTTGGCCCACTTGTAGCGCGCGATTATGTCGGAGGCGGTGTAGCCCTCGGGGTGGCCTATGTGCAGACCCGCGCCGGAGGGGTAGGGGAACATGTCCAAAATATAGTATTTCCCATTTCTGGACGGGGCGGAAGTCACGGCGTGGAACGTTTTGTCTTCGTCCCATTTTTTCTGCCAGCGCTTCTCGATTTCGGTAAAATCGTACTCGGGGTTTTTGTCTGCCATGATTTTCAAATGTAAGGATTCATTTTGACTGATTTTCCCGCCGCGTCAAGCGCAAGGTGCGCGCACCCGCGTCTGATTGAGGGGATTTTGCGGAGAAAACAAAAAACTAAAAACCCGCCGGAAACGGCGGGCCGGAATTTTAAGACTAAAATTTACATTAGGATTATCGGCGGGAATTATTATTTTTATTTCCTATGATTTCTTCTTTTATTAATTCCACTATACTTATTATTATTACAATGAAACATAATGCAAAAAAATTACAATATATACGTAAGCTATAATTTTGTCTATAAATTCCAATATCATATGATTTTGCCCATAAAACGAATAAACACAGAGTGGCGCGGGGCAGTTTTATATGCCGTACGACGTTGATATTTATAAGCAATCATTTTACCTATAAGTTTTCCTTCTCGTGAAACATACGTTTTTAAGTTCCATAGTAAAGCCAGAAACGCCAAAAACGTTTGGAAATAATTTTAACCTGCAAAGAAGTACTCCCACAAGCGGCTTATCAAAATTCCCAATTTTAGCGGAACTACGGGAGCTACGCTTAGTTAAGCCAAGTTCATTTATCGCAGGCTCATTTTTGATTTTCCGTTCAAATGCCGCCGCGCGGAAATTTTCCGCGCAGGCGGCCGTCAGAATTAAAACGTTTTTTATTTTTCCCTGCGGCGGATTGCGGCGAGAAGCGCCAACGCTCCGAATATAGCGGCGACCTCCGCGGGTTCCGGAATTTGCGAGAACGCCACGGTCAAGCTGTTGCCGTCCCATTCGAAATTCGCAAGGGCATTGTAAAGGTTTACCGCCGTAAAGTATTCGCCGGCGTCTTCGGAAGTCAAAAGCCCGGCGTAGCTTCCCGCCGTGAGAAGAGTCATGGGCCCCGCGTCGATTAGCGATTCCGCGTCGAGACCAGAAAAATCTACCGCTATTTTATCTATGGAATTTTTGGAGAACTCGCCCTCGACGGTTATGGCGTCGGGAAGCCCGCCGTAAAATCCCTCGGAGCCGAAAACAAGACTGCCGCCCGTCCACGTTAGCGACTTTACCTTCGCTCCGCCGTTTTCCGCGCCGAACGCGCCGCCGCCCATTGCCAAATCCCCCTGCGCGACGGAGGCGTTCGTCAAAATCAGCTTCCCGCCCGACACGGAGAGCGTTTCCGACGCCGCGGGCGCGGAATATCTGAGGGTTCCGTTTTTCACCGAAACCGTCGTGAACCCCGCGGAGCCCCTGAGCGCCATAGTCTGCACCGCGGAAGAGTCCTCTGCGTCCATTGTCAGATTGATTGCGCTGGTGTTCGCATACCCGCCGTCGGTGATGTTAACGTATCTCACCTGGCCCGTAAAAGTCCGGTCGCTCCTGTTGGCGAGGGTGATATTGGCGGTGAAAACGGAATCGTACCGCGCATTGCCCGTCCATGAGGCGGCCTCAATCATGACGATGCCGGAACCTTCCAGCCCTCCCCACGTTTGGTTTGAGAGGTATTCCGGATTGTTGAGCGTCGCCCTCAAAACGGCAAACGTGGAATTGGAGTTCGCGAGGTTTACGGCGCCCCCTATCTTCACCGTTTCAGATGCCATGGAAAGTTTGGCGGAATACGACGAATTTCCGGATATATTCAAATTTCCGCCTATCGAAACTTCGGAAAACATCGGGTTTGTTGAAGCAGCCCTGCCTATCTGGACATCCACGGAGCCGTTTTTATATATTGCGCTTTGTTCTTCCGTGAGAAGGGACGCCTCAAAAGCGGCGTCGCCGGCTATCGCGAGTTTCGCTCCCGTGCCCGCTACCAACCTCAACCCTCCCCATGTTGCAGTCCTGAAATTGGAGTAATAGAGATTCCCTGCAACATTCAAAGAGTTCGATATTATTATATCGTAATTGCCGTTGCTGCCCAAGGCGAACCCGTCGTAAAAATACAAGTCGTTCACGTAGGCGGCGCCGCTTATGGAGGCTATGGTGCCCCCGCTTCCCACTGGGGAATTGAAAACGGCGGAAGTCGAGGCGGACGGCAGCCCGTCGCTCCAATTAGATTCCAAAGACCAGTTTTGTCCGGCTCCCGTCCATGTCGTCGTCGGCGAAGACGGGGTTTGCGCGAGGGCGGGCAGCGCGGAAGCGGCTATCGTCAAATATGGCAATATCTTCATATTGTGTTTTCTCCTTTACTTTTCAAACCTACGCCATTTCCCAAATAATTACAACATACATATCAAAAAATTCTTTTAACAGTTAAATCCTCTCAATCCTTTTGTCCGCGCCCGTTCCAAGCCCTCCCCATTTCGGAATTTCCCGCCCGCCGCATTCCTGGCTCCGGCTTTTTAACCAAAAAGACTTGAAATGGTTTTACCGCCCAACCTTTCTCCGCCGATGCGGGATTTCTTTGCCGAACGCGCCGTTTCCGCACTTCCCTCCATTCCAACGAAGTTTTTTTCGGTTGTAAATATCCGCCGACGCCGGTGAAATATGCACCATGCCTGCGGGAATACTCCCTGCGTTAAAACTTCCCAGCGCCTGCGGTTTGCGGGTTTTACGGCTCCCCTCGGCCGACAAAACCCCAAATCCAGCCTCCGCCTATTGCATGTCGCGGCGGAGGAACAGGGAATCCGTCACTCCCGCAGAAACTCCGGCATTCGGCGCGGCTGCCGGCAGTGAAAGGCGGGAGAAAATAAAACAGCGAATCCGCGCCTATCTCGGCATAAAATATCTGAAAAACAGCTTGCAGTACTTGTCCTTGCCGATTGACGAAAACGTGCAGTCATAGGGTATGACGCCAAGTTCCGTAGTTGCCTTTGCGTTGCCCCATTCCTTTTTGCGGCGAATGTTCTTGGCCTTGCCGATAGCCTTCATCATTGCCGACGAATACGCGCGCTCGTAGTCGCGCCCGAATCCCGTGGACATTTCGGATTCCATATACCAGTTTTCGGGAATCTGGTCGCTGAAATTGATTCGCACCGCGCAAATGTATTTGTTTGCGGAATCGGCGTAGAAAACGGAATCTTTTACGAGAAATTTTCCCTTGCCGCCCACGAGCCTGCGCGCGCTGTCGAGGGCGGCGTTCTCCGCGCTCTCGGCATCGCGCCCCCACGCCACGACGCGCGCGTCAACGACGTGCTTGCGCAATTTTACGGGCTTGTCTTTCTTTTTTGCGTTCAGCTCCTTCATCTTTTCGGAAAAAGATTTCACGCTGCGCACGAGCTTGGACTTGTCCGGAGTCGCGATTTTCGATTTGTCGGGCTCGGGTATTTTGGCTTCTCCCACGGAGGCGGGAGGCTCGGGTATTTTAAGTTCCGTAGCGGCCTTGGGCGCCGCTTTTGCGGCGGGTTGGACCGCCTTTTTTGCCGGCGCGGGAGCCTTTTTTGCGGCGGCCGGCTTGGGAGATTCCGCCGCCTCCGAAAATCCGGAGGGAAATGCGCACGACAAGACGATGGACGCTGCAATTCCCGCCAAAAATCTGTAGATAAATCCTCCTGACATCTGCAGTAATACTCTCCCCTTGTTTTCTATTAACGAAAAAAATTCCCGAATAGTCAAATATTTTTTTGAGAAAATTCCGCATTTTGCGGCAGGCGCGCTCGCTTTTTCATTCGATTGCTCATACGAGTGCGAATTTGAGAATTTCAGTTAAAAAAAATTTAATTAACGAATGAAATTCCGATAAACAGGATAAATTGAACCATATTTGATGTTTAATTCTTCCATACACTTAAAAAAACAATTCAATTCAGAAAGAATGGAGAAATTTACGAAAGAAATTACTTGACTGTAAGAATTTTTCCGAACATTTTCTACGAAACTTATAGAACTTTCATTGTTGGATGTGTTGGGATTTTCAATCCGATTTTAAGCGTATCCGGCGAAAATAGATGAAACTGACAAACAATAAAACAAGGAAAACAATATATGGCACGTAAAAAAGGTTCCGGAAAGACAATCGGCATGACCCAAATATCCATAAGTCTGCCGCAAACGCTCGTCGAACAGATAGACAAAATGGCCGAAAGCGACAACCGCAACCGTTCCAACTTCATCGCCAACACGCTTCAGAATCTCGCCCGCGAGTTCTCGAATGTAGCCGAGCCCAAGAAGACGATTAAATAGCGGTTCCTGCAAATCACGCCGCCGAAACGGGCGGCGTAGATTCGCATTCCATTCGGGCGGAACTCTCCGGCGCTGCCGGGTTCCGCCTTTTTCGCGCCCGCGCGCTGCGAAATTTTCCAAACGCGGCTTTGCGCGCGCGAGAAAGGCGGCGCTGCGGCAAAAATGCGAATTTTTTTCTTGCATAGGCAAATCGGCGCGGATTTAATCATGCGCTTAATTTAATTACCGCATATTATGGATTATATATCGACACTTTTTGCGCAGGCTGCGGCTCCCGCGGCCGAAGGCGCGCAGCAGGGCGGGGGCTCCTCGATGCTCCTGTTCATAGTTCTCATGTTCGCGGCGATGTACTTCCTCATGATCGCCCCGCAGCGCAAAAAGCAGAAGGCGCACGCCAAAATGATTTCGGAACTCAAGACCGGAGACGAAGTCGTCACGATCGGCGGCGCGTGCGGCACGATTTCCAACGTCAAGGAAAAAACGTTTACGGTCAAGTTCGGCGACGGCGTAAAGGTGGAATTTCTGAAATCCGCCATTTCCGAAAAAGTATCCGACGACGCGCCAAAACCCGAGAAAAAATAATATTCCTCCGCTTTTCCCGAGCGCGCCGCCCGAATGCGACGCGCATTTGCATTTCAATTATTAAGGAAATTCCGATATGTCCGCAATCAACCGTAGCATCTTGTGGAAACTGATAATAACGGCCCTCGTAATAATCTGGGCGATTTCGGCAATGGTGCCGTTTTCCGACACGCCGTTTGAAACCTACATACAGACGCGCGCCACCGCCCATCAGGACGAATTCTCGAAAATCCTCAAGGCCGCCGAGGAGCGCATCGAAAAGAGCTCCGCAAAGGGGGACAAGGCGAAGTCTCCCACTCTATATATAGCCCTGCGGGACTACGCCGACGCGGAGAACGTCGACCTCTATAAATATTTTCCGGATGTAAACGTCTCCGATATCGTCAATCTCAAAAAGCGCAACGACATTCTCCTCAAAGAGCTCTACCGCCAGAGCAAGGGAATGCTTAAAAAGGGTCTCGACCTCCAGGGCGGGGTATCCTTTACGCTCGAAATCGACGACGCCAACCTCGACAAAGACGAGCAGTCGCGCTCCGGCCAGCTCGAGGACGTGCTGTCCGTCATGAACAACCGCGTCAACGGACTCGGGGTCACCGAGCCCACAATCCGAATTATGGGCTCCAAAGCGGTCGAAGTTCAGATGCCCGGGGTCTCCCTGAAAGACAATCCGGAAGCGATAGAGGAGCTTTCCCGCCCCGCAAAGCTCGAGTTCCGCCTCGTCCACCGCACGGCGCGCCCGTCGTCAGCCAAACCCCCGCTTTCGGAAATTCCGCTCGGATACGAAGTGATGATAATGGAGACCGAGCGCAACGGCAGGCTCGTCGAAGAGCCTATGTACGTAAAGCGCATTCCGGAGGCCAACGGCGACATAATAAGCCGCGCATATCCCACTATGGAAGACGCCAATAAGTTTGCTGTCGGCATGGAGTTTACTTCCGACGGCGCGAAAGTCTTTGAGAAAATCACGCGCACGATTCTCGAAGGCGACAACCGTACAGGCACGAAACAGCCCCTCGCTATTGTGCTCGACGGCCGCCTCATGAGCGCCCCCAATATCATAAGCGTCATTAAAGACCGCGGCTCAATAACCGGCAATTTTACTCGGCGTGAGGCCATAGAGTTGGCCAATGCGCTGAACAATCCGCTCGCCGTGGGCCTCAAACGGACATCGCTCAACGAGGTTGGCCCGTCGCTCGCAGACACCGCGAGGGAAAGTTCCATGGTCGCCGCCGCGATAGGTTGCGCCGCAACCGTCCTCTTCATGATTTTCGTTTACCGCGGAATGGGTATTATCGCGGTAATTTCCGTCCTTGTCAACGTCATTATAATAGTCGGGGTTCTCGCGAGCTTTAAGGCGACTATGACGCTGCCTGGCATCGCGGCGTTGGTGCTGACTGTCGGCATGGCGGTGGACTCGAATATTCTCGTGTTCGAGCGAATGCGCGAAGAGTCGAAGCGCGGCAAAAACCTGTGGGCTTCCCTTTCGGCGGGCTACGAAAGGGCTTTTTCGACTATCGTAGACGCCAACCTTACCACCCTTATCTCCGCCGGAACTCTTTGGGCGTTCGGCACGGGGCCCGTCAAGGGGTTCGGGTTGACGCTTGCAATCGGCATATTCACAACCCTCTTCTGCTGCCTGGTTCTGAGCCGCGCGCTTCTTGAACTCTGCATAAAAAACAACTTCATTAGAAAAGCGCTTTCAAAAGGCATAATATCCGATAATGCAAATTTCCCCTTCCTGAAATACGCAAAGGCGTCGTTTGCAATATCGTGGACGATCGTCATTCTCGGCGTTGCGGTTCTCATATACCGCGGGGATAAAACCCTAAGCATAGACTTTACCGGCGGCGACATAGTCTCGCTCTCTTTCAACCCCGACAACAAGTTGCCGATCGAAAAAATAACCGAATTGAGCACTTCGACATCCGAAGAGGGCATAGGGGAAATCCAGGCGTCCTACCAAGTCGATTTGGCGACCCGTTCGGAGCACCTTGTACTCCAAGTCGAAAGCGAAAAGGGGCAGCGCGTCTTCGATATGCTCTCCCAAAAATTCCCCGACGCGGACCTTAAACTCATAAGCCAGCAAAGCATAGGCGCCGCGGTAAGCGGAGAAATCACCCGCGACGCATTTATCGCCATTGGCCTCTCATTGTTGCTGATTCTCGTTTACGTCGCTTTCAGATTTGAACTTAGCTACGGCATAGGCGCGGTTGTCGCGACATTCCACGACGTCGTGATGACCATCGGCCTCTATGCGATATTTGGCCTCTTCGGAATCGGATCGGGGCAATTCTCGGCTCCGATGGTTGCCGCAATTCTCATGGTTATGGGCTATTCCATAAACGACAAGATCGTCGTATTCGACCGAATCAGGGAAGAGCTAAAACTCAAACCGACGATGACGCTGTGGGAAATCATCAATTTCTCTATCAACAAGACGATGTCGCGAACGATTCTCACCAGTGTCAGCACTTTCCTGGCGGCCACCGCGCTCTTCCTGTTTGGAACCGGCATTATCGTGGACTTTTCCCTCGTCTTTATGCTCGGCATAGCAGTCGGCACGTTCTCGTCGATATTTATCGCAAGCCCCGTGTTCTATTGGTGGAACAAGGGCAACCGCGACCGCGTGGAAAAAGAGGAGCCAATGCCCGAGCGCTCTTGGGAGTAGGTTTGCGAATCTCCTTGCAGCGGGCGTCTGGGACTCTTCCAACCGCCCGCGCATTTTTTAATGCCGAACGCGCAATTACTTGTGGAACGGCATATATAAAGTTATTGAAAAGCAAAAAAGGGGTAAGCGGTTTTTTTCCTTTTTTAACGAAGATATCTTGCGCGGAAATACGTCGTTTTGCTCGCGCCGCCATATCGCCTCCGTCCGAAACAACCGTTCCGGAGCAAAGTCATAGACATGGACGGTGGAGTTTCATATCCAACCGCAACATTTACAACGGCTTTCACTTTTGGTTTTGGCGGTGGATAGGTGGGCGTGAAAGCCATAACGCCCAAGCTTTGACCGATCTCCGCAACCCTTGTCGCGGGTACCGGTTTCGCGAGAAAACTACAAGCGGTATATTTGCAATACCGTCTCACGTGAAGAATAACCTATGACGCCTGACGAGGAGGTTCCGACGAGGGCAGGGGAGGCGGAGGCCTACAAAATCAGCCGCTCTTCCGAGCTTTCGCGCATCGAATAAAAGGCTCGCGCGGCGGCGGGCGAGTAGGAAGTTTATAAAGGCTCCGAACTTCTCCGCGCCGAGCGTACTGGATTTACAAGATGACCGTCTGAGAGCTTCCCTGCGAGCAATACCACACCCTTCATGCGACAACCTGGCAACGACGGAATCCCTAAAAAGTGCAAAAAGTCCTGCAAACATCTTGCAGAACCTTTTCTTCCACCTGCAAGACGCGGGACGCGGTTCAGTCATTTCAAAGATAAGTCGATTACGGGGCAGGTATTGTCCGAAAAGAAGCAAATTTCAAAGTACCCAATCGGCATATCCGGAGCACAGATTCATAGACGGGGCCCCCAACTTCCCCTCTCCGTTTTTCCGTAAAAAACCATTTTGGCGTACTCCCCAAACATCAAGACTGGAATGCGCGCAACGGCACGTTTCCGTAAAAGTCTATTTTGGCAGACTCCCCAAACAGGGTAGTCTGAGATGGGATTCATTAAAAAATTCCCGTCCATTCCCAATAAGTTCTTTTCCCCAAATGTTCGGTTTTCTCCCTCAAACTTTGCGATGCGTTCTTTCCTTACGCAGGGGGGATAGGAGCATTGCAATGTGTTTTTCTCAAATAGGTCGCGGGACATCTTCACTTGAAAATCGAGCAAATTTGGGCCACGAACATATCTGCGATAAAGTTCCAAAAGCCATTTCCGGCACGCGAGCTGTATCAAGAGATTTGGGGAGAATAATCGAACGTTTGAGAGAATTTTCCATATTTGGAGTTTTCGGAAGAGGCGCACAGGGCGTTCGGGGAGGTGAAAGGTAGGGGAGAAGATAGGGTGCAAGTCCGTTTAAATTCCGTTGTAGCGGCGGCGGGATTGCCGATTATTTGCAGGGTGTTTCTTGACTCGCAGTTCTCGCAGACGCCGCGGCCGGAGTGAGGGGAACTTTCGGTTCGGAGTATACGAACCGTTGTCCGCCGCGACTTTTATCTTCCGCTGCGTAGACGTGATTGTCGTTTCCCGCAGTATATCATTGTCTCCATATCGGTCTGCTTCTGCGGAGTGAATATTTCACCGTTTGATAAGTCCGGAAAAGACGTGTGAAAGGTAGCTTCCCCGCGCGTTATGGTGTAGCGTTTTTTCGCGCGCGTCGAATACGCGCGCAACGTACAGCCGTAGGCCGGTCAACGTAAAACTATCCGCCAATAGCAGTTTTCTTCCTTCAAAAGTTCGATTTTTTGGCGGATTACCGTCCCCAGATGCCGATTCTTCTTAACCCAATCCCAATATCTCAACGGCCAATAGTTTCCGATTTTTAAGGGTTTTTAATTCCAATCAAGCCCTGCTACGTTTCCCTCAAACCTTTTGGGTCAATCAGAATAGGATACCCCGAAAACGACCGGCATTTTATCGTCTGAAAACAGGATAAACTTTGCGAACTCCTTGATTGGAAGGAAGTTAGCTTAAACCCTATTCCCATACATACCCCAAATACCCAACTCCTTTCCCCTTTTCCCGCGGAGGCCTTTGCATCGAAACATTCCCGTCCACACCCAAATACCAAGTCCTTCTCCCAAATCTTACTTCATTTTTCAAAAATCAAATTCCACAGAGAGATTGCCACCCCTAATGGTTGCTGCTCCATGCCGCGAAATTCTTTTATGAAGTTTGCGGGGATAGGTGAATAAATCTCCTCAATGGAAATTTTCCTTTCCCATGGAAGTGCGCCAACGCTGCGCTCTTGGCTTAGATTTACTATGTTGCACTATTCGGGAGACTCCCAAGCTTGCGGACAAAATCCGATTTGGATATGGACGTGATTTTCTCGAAGATTTGGAAGTCGAAATTTGGCAAGGCAAGGGTTTGCTCTATTTCCCCGCGCGTTGCGGCCTCAAAAGCCTCACGGGGATTGGGGAAGTTCAGCCATTTTGGCAATCGAATCTCCGAAAATTTCAGGTTTGTAGGCTTGTCGAACATAAACGCACATGCTTCGCCCGTATTAAAGCAGCCGCAGTGGCGGTTGCCGATGTTCCAGTTGCCGGAATTGCGGTTGCCGATATTGAAACTGCCGCTGTTGGCGAATCCGGCATTATGGCTTCCGCTGTTATAAGAGCCTTTGTTGCGGTTGCCGGTATTTGAGTGCCCGATGTTTTCGCAGCCGACATTTCCGGTCCCGAAATTTCCGTCGCCGACATTGTCCATGCCGGAATTGCGGTCGCCCGTGTTAAAATCACCGCTGTTGAGAGAACCCGTGTTGCGGTTGCCCGTATTGAAATCCCCTGTATTGCAATTTCCGGTATTGCGGCTGCCCGTATTTAAAACGCCGGTATTTGCGGAGACTTCGGGTTGCGGAAATTCGCAATCGGGCAGGGCAGGGAGAAGCGCGTCAGTGACGTCCCTAATCAGCCTTATCTGGGCGCAACACACCTGTTTTTCGACGCCAGCGCCGGTTCCGCGGCAGACACCGCGCATTTCCACCTCATAAATCCGCGCGCCTTCCGCATACCACATATTCCAGTATTTCGAAGCGTAATATCCGTCGGCGAGCAGCCGGCTGTCCGGAATTTCCGGAAGCCACTTCCCGGGCGCCGCGTTTTCCGGCAGATAATCCGAGTAGTCAAATCGGGTAGTCGGCGACTTCCCGTCGGCGCCTATTACCTTGTAATACTTTTCGTCCATCGCAAAAAATTTTCCGAATATTCAATAATATGTCAAAGGCCAAACTCCGAATCAATTAAATACCCAATATCGCCAAAATAAACTTGCATTTTATTATAATATTATAAAAATAATAAATTAAAAAATTGATATTATGTATACAGATAAAAATAAAAGAAAACTAAATCTTTAAAAAATAGAAATTATATTGAATCTGATTATTTAATTTCAGATAATTCATATGATAAGTATATACAATGTAAATCATTTCTCGTTTTACTCTATACGGATATTCTTAAATTTTTAAAAGGAATATCTCCGGATACCCCTAAGAGATTTCCATACGCAGCTTTAATGATAATGATTTGAATGATCATATCATATATATTATATTTCTATTTGGCCATATATGGAGATAAATCGGCAGAATATTTTAAACTGTACGTTTTACTATTCGCATTGCTATCATTTATATTTAATTTTTGGAGCATCATAGCCGCAATCTATGCGTTTTTCACGGCAAGGGCAAAATTGCTATCCTTGTCGATATTTATTATCAGTTTGATTATTGCATTAATAATAATCAATGCATTTATAACTGCAAAATAGTAATCATCAAATAGTTAACAGGTTCTTTACCGCTATTGAAATCAGCAAAAGGACTGCAATAAACGTTAAAAATTGCCTATAAACCTTTACGATTATCCCTGCAAACTTGCAAAATCCTTTACTCTGGAAATAACTCTTACATAACCTGATTAAATATGAAAAACAGACTTGGAAAATCCGTTAAGGCAAATCTCGTCTTCTCGCAAGAGGTTAAGGAAATGGCACAAGCAATGGCAAATCAAACGTTTGGGGGAAATCTTAGCGCATATATTTCACATTTAATTCTGGAAGATTTAAAATCTAAATTTGTCCAAGAAAACTTTACAGAAATTTTATCTAACGCTCGATGATTAAAAAAAGAAATGAAATCTGCACAATGAAACATGTAATACAACATTAAATATATTTATATCGCAAGAGGCCAAAGCAGAAAGAATGGCGAATCAATATTTTAATGGCAATGTATGCCACTATATAACTTATCTGTTTCTATGCAAAATACGTGGAGACGAAGAAACGGGCTATCCATTTCCCATAAGGCCAATGAAGAGTCTAAAAAATAATACGGGCCGGTGTGGGGTATGGGAAGGACATTGAAAAATAGATTTTTTTCGGCCTCACAATGGCGGGAATAACGCCTATGATGATAACTCGGGAAAGCGACGAAAAAAGGATTAGGTAGGTAATGAAATAAATTCTATGGAATAAATATGCGTTTTTTTCGGCGTACAACGGCATTAAATACAATCAAAAGGGCAGATTTGATTGACCGTCTCAAAATTTGGGATCTGCAAAACTCTAAACTCCGCTGTCTTTGCAATTCTTTTGACTCGTTTGTTCGAAAAATAGGCAGATTATTCGAGATATTCTATATAGTATCCGAAAAGAAGACCTTTAAATGAGATTAAGAATAATCCCTCAAGAATCTCTCGAAAAATCCAAAATGAAATTGTTTTTACAATTTAAACGCGAGCATCTTGAAAAGCTTTTTATAAAGCTTTATTGAATATATGCAATTAGACATAATAGGTATTTGGTATTTTGGCAAAATCTCGAAAATTAAAACAATTTTTCCTTCACTATTCCCTTGTGGTAGGGGATTTTAGGGAGGTGATTTGTCAGAAAAAGTGTAAATTGAAATATAGTAATTATAGCATTATATATATGGATTATGGTCAGATGCTGCCACTTTACGACACAGAACCCGTCAGAATTTGGTAAATTGATTTTTGAGGTTTAAAGAGCTGTTTTTTGTTGGTTGATGTTTTTTTGCTATCTCCAGTCCATAGGGGAAAAGTGAAATCGGCGATTTTTGCACAAAAATTGAATTTGTCTAATTTTTAATTCGGCCGGGAAAATCAAAGAAAACTTTGAAAATTCCGGTATGATATCTTGATATATCTTGCTAATTAAAATTATAGGTATAAAAGTCTATCCCGTAGTGAAGAGGAGAGTTTATCTACCATTTTTGTATTGCAAAGTAATCATAAAATAAAGATGAGAACCGGTCAAAATCGGAGTGATTGAGGTGAGATATTAAAGATAAAAATAATTATTGAAACAAGTAGAACGATTTCTATTGACAAACAAATGACAAATCTTACACTGAACTGTGTTATGAAACAGGTATTCAAATTTACATTGATATTTTTGCTTATCATATTTTCTCTGCTTTCGGTAAATGCACAGCAAATTGAATTCGTACAGAATAAGAATTCAGCCGGGAAAGCGTCGCTCACGTCTGACGCCTATTATTCAAGCTTCACTCTTGGAACTGCAAATTTTTCACCGGAATTGCGGCTACCGGTTCAGATATTCTACGATTCTTCCGTGAAAGAAGATGGCCTTGTCGGGCTGGGCTGGAAAATTCCCCAGCTGGAAAGTTCCGCGGTTCCGACTAAAGACGGCGCCCTTTGGACTACTCCGTGGGGAGAGAAAGTATCATTCTATTCGCGTAAAAATACTTCGCGAGATATACTAAATCTCTTTAATGAGAAAGAGCGTGAAAATGCCTACTTTTCGCCTTATGCCGATTGGACTGCGAACGGGCGCGCCGACAGCGGTTCATGGACATTCTATGGGCGCAAAGATATGCGGGGGTGGAAATTTGTCTATGTTGACGCAAAACTGCGCAAAATAGAAGCGCCTTCGGGGCAATATATAAATTTTACATATGCAAACGGCAAGTTGGCTTCGGTTGAGCAACGCGGTAGAGCGTTTATATCGTTAAAATACAATGAAGACAAATCGCTTTCAGAAATCCTGATAAACGGAGTATCCAACAAATTTGTTTTCATAGACGGTAAAGCGCAAATATTGCCGGAGACGCTTGCAGGCAAGGAAGAGTATATAGAGTCCAAGTTTTTAAGCAAAGTTGGACGTGATGGTTTAAATCCGCTGGAATTTTCCTACGATAGCGCAGGCTATCTTACACAAATAAAGCGGGGCAACTATGTGGACAACATTTCCGTGGAGCATGAAAGCCTTGCACAGCGCAAAGATTACTTAAAGAAGGTTGCAGCCGCAAAGAAAGCAAAGAAAAACGTAAATAATATAGCGAAAGAGGCAGTCGCCGGTAGGATACTCAAAGATTCCACTTACAATTATTCATATCCGTCAAACAGGTTCGGCAATGTTGTGCTTACGAATAAGCGCGGGGAACTCGCCGAATACGAATTTGACTCCCAGCGCGGCATAGCAAAATACACGGATTTCTCAGGCAAGGAGACGACGACATATTATTTCATGCGCTACGACGTTGCCTACAACGGCAAAGTGCGCAAAATAGTAGACGGGCGCAAGCGGGTGCTTGCGAGCTACCGCTACGACAAGGATACCGGAAAAATTACAAGGTACCGCGACAAGGCAAAAAACGACATAAACTTCAAATACGACAGCCGCGGCAACCTCGTGTTAATCAGCAAGCGCGGCGCCGATGAGAGCACCGCTCGGCCTGTGCGCAGTTTCTCGTACAACAAGGGCAATCTAAAGCCGGTAAAGGTTAACGAACTGGACGAAACAGGTGAAGTCGTAAGAACAACTTCAATACAGTACGACAGCGAATTCCGCCCCGTATACATAGACGACGGAAGAAATACTCTGAAAATTTCATACAACTTTTATGGTTATCCCTCAAAGACAGTGGATACTTTTGGAACCGAAACAATTTATACCTACGACGTATACAACCGCCAAATTTCAAGGGAGCGCAACGGGATTGTTGCTTATGCCGAATACGACAAACTCGGGTTCCCGTATAAAAGCTATTCTAAATTTGAGGGAGAAACGCTCTCTTCTATTGACGTATCCTACGACAAGAACGGTTATCCCGTATCTTATATAGACCAAGATGGGCTATCTAAGACATATGAGCGCGATGAGTTTGGTCGGATCGCAAAGGAAATATTCCCGGACTCAACAGAAGTTGAATACGAATACGATGTAGTCGGAAAGCTTAGTAAGGTTATAGACCAGAATGGTCATGAAATAAAGTTTGCGTGGAACAAATACGGGTTGGATTATAGAAGAACCGCGGTAGGCCAAATAACACAAAATGTTTACGACCAATACGGCAGGCTTTCCAAGGTTGATTCCAAGCTTGAGAAAGGCTCTACAGACCGTTCCTTCAGTTACCAGTATGACGAACTGGACAGGCTTTCCAATATTGCCTATGGACCAACGGAAAATGAAAAGCTCAAGTACGACACTTGGGGCAAACTCATAGAAAAGTCAAAGAACGGGATTGTTTCCAAATTTAAATACGACCATTTTGGAAGGCTTGTAGAAAAGTTTGAGGGAGGAACCCTCACAAAATACGCCTACGACAATTTCGGCAAGCGCCTTAGCCGCATAACAACTAAGGGCGGCGAGATTCTCGACGAATACAACACCTACGACAAGTTCGGCAGGCTGGTAAAAACTCAGTCCAACGGAAAAATCGTAGAATATATTTACAACAAGAAAAACCAGCTTGCCGAACAAATTATAGACGGGAATAAAATCGTCTTTGAATATACAAAGCTTGGACAACTTTCCGGCAAAACTCTTCTTGATAAGGACGGGAAAACTCTTTCCGAACTGAAATACTTTTACTCCCCAAGCGGCAAAATAATCTCCCGCCTTGCCAACGGCAAACTGCAGGAATATAAATACGACGCCAAAAATCAACTACTTGCAGTAATAGATATGGAAAGCAAAAGCGCCGTAGAAGAATATGTCTACGACGCCAGCGGCAATATCTTAAAAAAGACGGTTAACGGTAATACTACAACCTATACGTACGACGCCGCAAACCAGCTTGCAAGCAGCACAAATCCGGAAGGCGACATTACAAGCTATGCATATGACGCAGCCGGCCGGCTTGTAAAAGAAGGAGAAAAAACCTACGAATACGGCTGGTTGGACAAGGTAATGCGAGTTGCCGAAGACGGCAAAGAGCTTGCGCGCTTTGAATACCACAACAACAACCAGCTTGCGAAAGCCATACGCGAAAATAGCGTGGAAACTTTTGAGTGGGACGGCTTGGCGCTGATTGAAAGAAACGGCACAAAATATATAAACGAACCCCACGCCGGCGGCGGAAATCCGATATTGGCAATAGCCGGAGATGGGCAAAAAACCGAGGCTATATTTACAGATATACTCGGAACTAGCATGGGCAAGGTAAGCGGGAATGGGTATTCTGCTATTGACAAAACAAGCTTTGGAGCTGATACTTCCGATAAGTTATCGTTCTTTACAGGCAAGCCCTATGTTGACGGACTAGGTTATGCGTTCCTTTTTAGAAACTACCGCGCCGACATGGGCAAATGGGGAATCAGCGACATAATCGGCTACCCAGACGGCTGGAATAATTTTGCCTATTGTAATAATGATATTACTAATGTAGTAGATCTTTTGGGTGCAGCAGGACATGTAATTAACAAAGTAGTTACCATGACCGATGGAGTTACTGGGGTATCCTTTCAAGCAAAGATACTAGCATATTGTTCAAATGATTCTAATAATTTATCGATTTCAAATGTTTCCGCTATAAAATATGGGCATACATCATACAGTGCGGGGATAGCTTTTGAATTAAAGGGTGTAGCATTTGGTCTTGGAGCATCTATTTCATACGACTCTGTTACAGCTACATTGGTAAATCAACGCACTAGCATTTCTGGGGATGTAAAAACAGTTGTTGCAGAAATATACCTAACGTATTCATATACGGCGACCGAAGTACTGATAATAGGCAATAAATCTGCGGCAGGTGGTGGGAATGCAACAGCAACTATAGAATGTTCCGTAAGAATGGAGAATGAGGAGGAAGAACAGGAATGAACTCAAATCGATTACTTAAATGTATCTCATATATCAATTTTATTCTTATTATTCTCTTTTCTGTGAAGATGATATGGGAGTATCTGTTCTTAATTCAACAAGGATTTTCATATAGTCTTGGAATAAAAATATCTATTCTATGTATACTTACAATTCTTAATATAATAAATATTCTTATTTTATTTAAACAGAAAATGAGCTTATTTATATTAGAAATTATCTGCATACTTCTATCTGCTTACCTAATTTCAGCACCACTAAATCAAGTATATAATAAACTAATAGAATAAAAAATAATGAAAGTCATTCTATTATTTATTTGGCTAGTTATGGTGTTTACTCACTATAGCTATGCTCAAGCAACAGATACCATAACCATAAAAACATTTGCAAAGGAAAACCCTGTAGTGCAATTTAATTATAGGGAACCTGCAAATTACGATATAACTTTAAAATCAAAATACCGCCTACTGATTTACTTTGGCGGGCGCAATACTACCGGTGAGAACGAGGTTAAGAGCAAGTCTTGGGGAACTTGGTGCGATAAAAACGGTGTATTCCTAATAGTTCCGTCGTATAAAAACGACAACTATTGGGAACCTCAAAAATGGTCTGGCAAGGCTTTACTTGAAGCAATAACTCAACTCCAGAGAAAATATCCAAACATCTGCGATGACAAGCTTTTGTTTTACGGCTATTCGGCGGGTGCGCAATGTTCAAATCTGTTTCCGGCATGGATACCGGAGAGATCCCGCGCATATGTTTCGCACGCATGCGGGGTATTCCATAAGCCAAGCGAGCGCATGAAGAAAGTTTTTGGTCTTATCACCTGCGGCGACGCCGACAGGCAGAGGCTAATAATAAACCATCGCTTTATAGAGGATTACCGCAAACTTGGTATAAATATTTTATGGAAATCCTTTCCAAACCATCCGCACGATGTCCCATGGGGTTCGACCTATCTTGCCCAAGCTTTTCTTGAATATTACCACAAGCTGTATGCATGCGATTTGGATTCTACAATACCCAGACCAAAAGAAAGCAGGAAACCGATTTTTGTAGGAGACGACATAGACGGCGCGATATATCCGATAGATTCCCCAATCGGCAAACAAATCTACCAAGAAGACAGGGTTTGCTTTTTTTCAAAGGAACTTGCCGACGCATGGGTAAAGAGCGCCACAATGCCTTAGAATGCGATGAAGGGTATTATTGCCATATTGCTTGCTATTCTTCCAATTGCGCTTTTGGCGGATATTGATAAAATACATATATCAGGAATTGAATTTGCCTATCGCACGCCGAAAAGCCCAAGTTCCAATTCCCGCATAATGGTGCTATTTGGCGGCAGGAATTGGGACGGCGACAAGGCTATAAAAACATTTAACTTTGAAGAACTTGCAGACAAATATTCGCTAATGCTTCTTTCTCCATCCTTTAAAGATAACGAATACTGGCAGCCTGAAAAGTGCTCGGGCAAAGCGTTAAAGTCGGCGGTAAAGCTTTTAGAGAAGAAATTTAGCCTAAAGCCTCAAAAGCTACTCTTTTACGGATATTCCGCAGGCGGGCAATGCGCGAATCTGTTTTATAACTATATGCCTAAAGAGGTTGAAGCTTGGGGGCTTCACGCCTGCGGGGTCTATCCCGAAATGCCCCTAAAAGACGGTGTGCAGTCGTTTATTACATGCGGACTTCAAGATTCTGATAGGGTACGAATAAGCAAAGCATTCATTTATAAATACCGTGAAAACGGAGGGAAGGTCATCTGGAAAGAATACACAGGCGGACACGAACTGAATCAAGAGGCTCTACAATTTGCCAAGCAGTTCTTTTCGGACATACTTGAAATGCGCGAAGTTTCATACGTTGGAGAAGACGAAACAGGCGTGGTAATTTCTATATCAAAAGCAAAAGAAATTGATATTGAATTTAGAAACTATATAACATCTGAAAACCTCAAGAAACTTTGGGAGGCCAGATAGTGGAATTTACATACGAAGGCTTGGTGCGCTACGGGTTTGGATTTTACAATCCAAACCATGAGGCGGCATTTATCTGCGCAATTTTGCCTTTTGTGTGGATTCTGCTTTTCCAAAAGGCTTGTTGGCAAAAGATTTTAGGAAGTCTGCTTTCTGTAATTTTGATATTTGCGCTTGCGTTTACCTATTCCCGCGCGGGGGTGATTGTTTTTATTTTAGAATCTTTGGCATTTGCATTCTACTTCGGGAAAAAATACTGGAAAGTATATTGCGCAATAGGGGTGATTTTAATTTTTTCGCTCCTGATTTCAAGTGCGATGGGAAGGTTTGCCTTTGATGCTTCCGCTTCAAACCGCATAGATATTTGGCTAGCGGGGCTAAAGCTTTTTTTAGGAAATCCCTTAGGAATTGGACTCGGAAATTCGGGCGAAATCGCAAGCGCATTTTTGCTTCCGGAAGACATTGAAATTAGGAGTCTCGTAAACAGCCACCTTACTTTGCTATGCGAATTTGGTTTTATTGTGGGCGCACTCTGGATTAGCCTAATATTTTACGCAATAAAATGCGGGTATTCCCAAAGGGCAAATCCATTAAAATTTGCGGCATTAGTTTCTTTTTGCGGTTTAGTTGTTTCATCAGGCATTTCCAGTGTCTTTGATTGGGAGGTATTGCTAAATCCTTCAAAGTTTGAATATATCACAAACGTAAACCTTGCCGCCTCGTATTGCATATTCGCTTTATTCTGTTTGCTTGCGTTTTATCTAATTTATGGGAGTTTTAAGTTAAAGGTATTCTCAAGCATATTTACCGTATGTATTGCAGCTTTTTTGCCATTTTTCGTGTTAAGTAGAGGCTCGGTTATTCTTCCGGCAGTCAGGAAAACGCATGGCGATGTTTTTGTGCGAAATTGCAAAGAGCCTCCGTACTCGGTGGTAATATTTGACGATGACTACAATTTGAAATCGGCTATGGCAATTTTAAGGGAATTGGGGCTTTCCGAAAGAATCTATATCTGTAAAAATTCGTGGCAAAACAGGGAAAAGCTCCCGCGGGAAAACCCGAAAAGCTTTATACTTTTTGGGAACTGTTCAGATTTCCTAAATGAAAATATAGCCGCTCCGTGCGTGCTCATAATGCCTCCACCTCATTTTACGAAGGACACAAAAAAAATATCAAAAATCTATCTGCCGAAGTGGAATAACAGATACGATAAATTGCGGAATAACTTCCCAAAAGAAAAAATAACCGATTTTTAAAATGGCTGTATGCGGACAATAAATCAGTTGTTATTTCGTCGCTTGGTCACGGTTTAGGTGCCTTGGATTATGGCATTGTCAAAATACTGGTAGAATCGGCATTACTGCAACTGCGGTTATATACGAACCGTTTGACAGTACTATACGGCAGGACTAAGGGGTTTAACGGGGGTTTAGGGGAAAAAACATGCATTCCTAAACTGAATGCATGAGAAAAATAAGTTATCTATTTATAGTGGTATTTTCACTGCTCGTATGTTCCTGCGCAAGTGACGATACCAGTGTTGAACCGAATCCGACTTATTCAAAATCACAAGTCCTAAACGATCCCCGCGTCATAACAGATGATAGTTTTGATGCAGTATGTTGTTTAGCGCGCATAGGGCAAGAAATACAAGTAAATGGCCGTTGGCAGTATAAACTACTGTTGGCTAACAAGACGGTGGTTCCCCAGAATATCTACTACTTTATGCTGTGGTATGATGAAGACGGGAAGCTAATAGCTACTCCATCTCCTGCATGGGTATCTGCGGTTGTGCTTAGCGGCGAATATAAAGAGATTCGAATCCCTGCGCCGTCTATAGAAGCTAGGGATTTCCGTTTATACTTACAGGGCAGGTATGATGTGGATTCCTGCGACCGCGCGAAAGAGCTGTGGAAGGAGGAGTAATGGCTACCCAGAAGAAAGCCCGCGCGCCCTCGCAAAGGCAACTGTCTTTTCCGGATCCCATAGAGGAGCAAAGGGCCGCGTATCGTGCGGAAATCGTTGCTTCCGCGGGGAAGCACCGTGCGGAAGTGGAGGCAATGCTAAAACTGCGGGGTAGTGCGCTATACGATAGGCTGTATCGGTTTCTACTAAAACTGAAGCTTGAGAGCTACAAACCGGAGGATGCTTATAGGATGCGTACATCTCCTGAACTGGGGGTATTGTTACGCGTGCTGGCCGAAGGGACGCAAAATGCGCCAGAAGACGTAATGTCCGCGGCATTGTTGACCCTTTGCGAGAGGCGTTCTGGGGAGGATATATGGGACTTAAATGCGTTGCGCACCAGCATAGCTGCCGTGGGGGATGATATAGCAGAGCTGAAAAATGCATTAAACAGTATTATGGAGACTGTAGCTATAACGTGCTACATAAATCCCGCGGGAGGCATAAAAACTGAAGAGGGCGTTAAAGATGTGGCTGTAGAATTGGAGAAGATAGAGTTGGAAAAGAAGGAGACTCCGCTAGATGAAGCAAGTGCAGAAGAGCAGACTTAAGGCAAAGTATCCCGTAGTATATGAGGCGTTGGGCATAGAGCCTGTAAAGAGGGACAAGCGTTCCCCTGTGGCATTGGAATTCACAAAGGATGAAATCGCTGAACTATATGTGTTGGCGCAATCCTACGGTCAAGACATAAACTTATTCTTGGAGGATACTACGTTAACTCTTGCATGGGCGTTAAGGGACGGGATATTTCCCAATGTGACATCGCCGGCAGAGCTGATAGGAAATTTGCTCATACGCATGTATGATATGCGTTCATGGATATATAGATGCAGGGACAAAATCGGCGAAATCCACTGGCAGTTCGAGAGTTTGCTGGGAACTTGTCGCGCCACACTGCTCCGCACGGCGGGGGAGGACTTACTGCGCGAGCAGGAAGGGGCATATAACGGGTATCCTTACACAAGGAAACTCCATATAAGGAAGATACCGTCTAGCTATTGGTCGCAGAATATTACAGCCTTATGCGATGACGGTAAGCTTCCCAATGTGAGGCGCGAGCAGATAATGGTAAAGTTGCCCGGAGAGTGCGCCCGCTATATAGAAAGCAAGTTAAAACGGGACAATCTGGAAAAGTCGCGCGTGTCGCCTTTTCTCTTTCATGGCTTGGGAAAAAACCTAGTCGGGTACTCCGTATCAAAATTTACAAGCTCACTACTTTCATTTTATAGGCACAAATCATTACCTACGGGCAAAAACATATTGGAATCTGCAATGCTTTTACGGGAGGAGGGCGTAAAACTATTTAACGCCATACTCCTGCTATATGCAGAATTGGAATTAGCGGAGGAATTCGTAAAGCGGGTCAAGTCTGCTATGTGTAATGCGGTAGGAAGCTTGGAAACCCCGTTAGAAGAGGCATTGCCAAGATGAGTGTAGCCCGCAACAGAAAAAATATACTAACATTTTTACAGAAGAATCCGCCATATTCGGCGAGTTGCACGTATAAGTGGTTATCCCGTGTAACATGCCTAAATGGTGTCAGCCAAAAAATCCGCCATTATATAGACGAAGAAACGAAGCCAGAGGGGCGCGCAAGACACACAAAAGAGGTTCCCGAATCCGAATTGCCCAAAACGCATAAGGATTATGTAGAACACACGAGGCACAGCTATGTGCGCGGGTTTTTAATAGACAAAGTGCAAGCACGCACGGGCTTATCTCCACACCTAATGGAGCCTGTATCTATGTTAAAGGAGGTAGATTCCATATGGAAGGATGAACTACAGAAGAACGGACGCAGAAAAGGGGATGCGGCAATGCATTCCGCTATTATCGCGTTATCTCCTGAGTATTGTAAATTATTACATGACTCTGGAAAAGACATAGACGAGTATTTACTAGACGTGACTTCCAAGACCATGCGGCATTTATCAGATTACCTGAAGCGGTTTTACAATCGCGTGGACGCAAGGGGTGGAAAGAAGACGGGGGATAACCGGCAGGAAGATTTCAAGCTGGGCTATTTAGTGGGGATACACCACGACAGAAAGCACATACATGCGCATATCGCAATATTTCCGTATACGTCATCAGGGCGATTTGTAAAAATTGCGTCGGAGCGGCGCAATGGCAAGGGGTATGATGCATATAATGAGATGCGTAATTTTGCGAGGAAGTACTCTTTAGAGAAATTCAAGCGGGAGCTATATGCTCCCGCATATATGGTAGAAAAGGGGGAAGACCAAGTTTGGCAGCGCCAATTATTATTAAGCAAGGGATTCAACGATCTGTCGCGCGGAAGTAAGAAAACGATTCCAAATGAATCGTTAATCGCGCAGGGTATGATGAGTTTAAATTCGACGTACTAAAAAGCCTATATTTCGAGAATATACACACAATTAGACATAATACATATTGTGCGACAAATTGGAGCCAGGCTGTTTTTCTATTCAATATAGTCAACGGCTTTCTATTCAACATAGTCGGCGCATCTGGATTGAAGCCAAAATCGTGCAGCCAAACAAAATTCCCCGTGCCGACGGCAAGGCTAAGTGCATGAAGGACAGCAACATTTGAAGCCGCATAAACTTCAACAATCTTCAAGCATTTATCTTCCATGCTATATAAAAGTTGTGGCGGATTTCTGAATGGCAGTTAGATGGAAATGCGGATTTATTTGAAATTCAAAAAGAATTTATTCGCAAAATGGATGCCAAATTGTCTGAAATGACGATAAAGCCCTTTTGTATAGAAAAAGTCCATTCTGCAAATGGGAAAATTTTTAAAGAGAAAAACATGATATTTCCGTATCCTAATGGACAACTCGCGAAATTCTGCTTATTTCCGTATGATTACGTTTCCTTCGCCATAATTTGCGCGCTGCTTTGATGCTGCCCCTGTAAGAGAATTATTTTTCTCTCTATTTTCCCGCATTTCCGGAAAAGCGATTTTCGTTCGCTCTCCGAATGTTCCTTAAAATCTGATTGCGTATTTGCAGAGTTCCCTGCGTTGTACGGAAGTGTATGAATAGACTTTCAGAATTACGGCAAATATCCAGAGAACAGTCAACGACGCCAGGAATACCACCAAAATTTCGTTGTCCACCATGCGGCTCATAAAGCTTGGAGTTTTGGAGACGGCGTTTATCACCATAAAATTGGCCGATATTGTCCACAATGTAAATATTAGGGCCGAAAGCAGTCCCAAGTCGAAAAAGCTCAAGGCATTTATCAGTTTCCCGGGCTTGGGTTTTATATGGTCGCTAAAATAGCTCAAATACGCGAACGGTCCCACGAGTATTATGTCCGCAAATACCAACGCAAGCGGCGCGGCAACTTTATATGTGTGCAAAAATGTGTTTTTGACTGTCTTGGAAAGTTCGGGGAATTTCGCGGTAAGCCGTTTCAAATCGTCTAATTCCGTTATGTTAAAATAAATTATAGCCAATACGGATACGCAGACAAACGTCCAGAAAATGCGGTGCGTCATTCCCTCGACTTTGAAATCCTCCTCCTGCACCTTCTTCATACTATTTGGAGAGCAGCTTTTCCGCCGCCCCGATATCCTTGAAAGCCATCGCCATCACCGGTTTGTCCCTAAACGGGCGCGTCAGCGCGTACATGTACTCGATATTTAACCCCGCGGACGAAGTCTTTTCCAAAATGGATAGCAAAGCTCCCGGCTTGTCGTCTACCTCAACCGCGAGAACCTCTACGATTTTCGCGAAATATCCAGCGGATTTCAAAGCCTCGGCCGCTTTTTCGGGATTATCCACTACGGCTCTTACAATGCCGTATTCCTTAGTTTCGGCTATGGTTATCGTCTCGAGGTTTACTCCGGCGTCGGCGACCGCCTTGCAGACGCCCTCGAGATGCCCGGGCGTGTTTTCGAGAAATACGGATATTTGTTTAAGTCTCATGGGTTGGAGATAGTTGAAGTTTATGCGGCTTCAAATTTTGCGGTTGTCCACCACGCGCTTCGCCTTGCCCTCGGAACGGGGGATTTTGTTCGGCTGCACGATTTTGACTTCCACGCGGATGCCGACGATATTGACTATCGACGCCTGAATCTTCTTGCGGAGCGCGTCGAGCTGGGCGACGCTGTCGCCGTAGCAGCTTTCGGCGACCTCCACTTCGACCGTCACGGTGTCCAGATCCTTTTGGCGCTCGAGGATTATCCTGTAATTGGGGGTGCACTCCTCCACCCGCATCAGCCCGACTTCGATTTGCGACGGGAATACGTTTACGCCGCGAATGATGAACATGTCGTCGCTGCGCCTTCCGATTCTGCGAATCCTGCGGATGGTGCGGCCGCACGGGCACGGCATATTGATTATGGAGGTGATGTCGTGGGTGCGGTAGCGCAGAATCGGCATCGCCCTTTTGTTGAGGGTTGTGAGCACGAGTTCGCCCTCCTGCCCGTCAGGCAGGGGCTCGCCCGTTTCGGGATCGACGATTTCCGGATAAAAATTGTCTTCGAGAATGTGCAAGCCGTTCTGCTCGCAGCATTCGCCCCCTACCCCGGGACCGGCGATTTCCGACAGCCCGTAGATGTCGAACGCGCGTATGTTCGTGTGCTTTTGCATGAACTGCCGCATGTGTTCCGACCACGGTTCCGCCCCGAATACGCCGATTTTGAGCGGGAGCTTTTTGAAATCCACGCCGTATTTGTTTTCGCCCTCTTCAACGAGGTGTATGAAGTAGCTCGGCGTGCAGGCTATGGCGGTGGTGCCGAAGTCGCGCATAATCATCAGCTGGCGCTCGGTGTTCCCGCCGGACGCAGGGATTACCGTGCACCCCATGCGCTCCGCGCCGCCGTGCAGCCCGAGGCCGCCCGTAAAGAGCCCGTAGCCGAAACATACCTGCATGAAATCCCCGCGCTTGACGCCGAACATTGCGAGGCATCTGAGCACCGAGCTCGACCACGCCTCCATATCCTCCCTCGTGTATGCCACGACTATCGGTTTGCCGGTGGTGCCGCTCGAAGCGTGCAGGCGCACGATGTCCCTGGGATCCGCCGCGAACATTCCGTAGGGATAGGTGTCGCGCAGGTCGCTCTTCTGGGTGAACGGGAGTTTTGAGATGTCGTCTATCGACTTTATGTCGGAGGGCTTGACCCCGAGTTCGTCCATTCTGGCGCGGTGCAGCGGCACGCGCTCGTAGGCGAGCTTCACAATTTCCGAGAGCCTCTGCGACTGTATGCGCCTGAGCTGCTCCCTCGGGAGGAAGTCCATGGCGCTTTCGGAGTGGAAGTCGCCGTTGATGTCGTTCCAGTTCTGCATGTTAAAAAGCTATATTGAGTTTTCTCCGAGAATGAATGCGGCTTCGTTTGCGTCGCGCAGTTTCGGCGGGAAAAATTTCCCGATGACTTCGAGCCATTTTTCGCGCGGAATGTCCAGCTTTTTGGAGAGCATTCCGAGAACGGCCACATTGACGGCTTTCGCGTTTTTGAGCTTGGAAAGGTCTATCGAATTTGCCGAGAGAACCTCCCCGTCCGGCGCGAGCGAGGCCATGTGCGCGTCGGACCATTCCGGCGCGAGAGATAGCAGAAAGTCTATCTTCTTTTCGGGTATCATGGGGCTCACGACTTTTTTGCCGAAGCGCACGTCGCTAGAAATCGAGCCGCCGCGCTGCGACATTCCGTGGACTTCCGCCTTTTTGACGTCGTAGCCGCATTCGAAGAGAAGCTCGCTCAAAATGAGGGAGGCTTTCAGCACGCCCATTCCGCCGAGCCCCGCTATCCTTACGTTTGTGATTTTGTCGCCCATATGCCTACTTTCCCGCCGCCTTTCTCTTGGCGATTTCCGCCGCCGCCAAGAGGCACGGCTGGCGCAATATTATCAGAGTGAGTTCGTCGGCAGCCAATTTTTCTTCAAGGTATTTTTGAAATTTTTCGCCCTCCGTGACAGGCTTGAAAACCGCGACGTTTTGCACGCCGATAGCCCTTGCCGCGTCCTCTATCGAGACCGCGTGCGTCGGCGAGTGGTCGAGCTTCCTGCCCGTTCCTGGGTGCTCTTGCTGGCCCGTCATCGCCGTGGTGGAATTGTCCACGACTACAACCACATGGCCCGTCGGCGGCGGGTTGTAAACCATTTCGAGCAGGCCGGTGAGCCCGCTGTGCATAAAAGTGCTGTCGCCGATGACGCTCACGACCTTGCGCGCCTGCGCCTCCGGCAGAACCTTCCTGAGCCCGAGCCCCATTCCGATTGAAGCGCCCATGCATATCTGCATGTCCATTCCGCTTATGGGCTTCATCGCGGCGAGCGTGTAGCAGCCGATGTCGCCCGCCACTATGCAGCCGAGGTTTACGAGGGGCTTGAAGCTGAACACGTGCGGGCAGCCGTTGCACAGCTGCGGGGGCTTGGACTTCATCGCGGGAACCTCGTATGAGAGGTCTCCGGCGAGCTGCGCGCGTACCCTGTCGACGTTGAGCTCTCCGAAGCGCCATTTTTCGTCCCTCGGTTCGACGGCGATTCCCGCCGCGCGGAGCCTGTCGGAAAGGTACGGGTCGCCCTCCTCCACCGCCACGCACCTCTTGTAGCCCTTGGCGAATTCCGCGATTTTTGCAAGCGGCAGGGGGTTGGAGAAACCGACTTTGAAAAATCCGGCCTCGGGCGCTGCCTCGCGCGCGTGCTGGAAGGCTACGCCGGACGAAATTATGCAAAGGTCTTTGGTTTTGCCGTCTATCGCGAGATTCGGCCCGCTCTCCTCGTTGAATTTTTGCATGTCGGCGAGTTTCGCGCGCAGCCGCGCGTGCGCGGGCTTTGCGTGGCCGGGAACCATGACGCGCGCAGGAATGTCGCGGACGAACTCCGCCTTCGGGAGCTCCGGAGCGGTTTCGGGAAATTCCACTATCGTGTTGCTGTGGGCTATGCGCGTTGTCGTCCGCAGCACGAACGGTATGCCCCATTTGCGGGAGTATTCGAACGCGAGCTTTGTGAAGTCGTACGCCTCCTGCGAGTCGGCGGGCTCGAGTACGGGCAGCCCGCCAATGAACGCGAGCGAACGGGTGTCCTGCTCGTTCTGGCTGGAAGCCATGCCGGGGTCGTCGGCGACGACCGCCACCATTCCGCCCTGTATGCCGCTGTACGAGGCCGTAAAGAAGAGATCCTGGGCGACGTTAAAGCCAACGTGCTTCATCGTCACGAGGGAGTTCGAAGCCGCGAACGCCGCGCCGAGCGCGACTTCCGCCGCGACTTTTTCGTTCGGAGCCCACTCGGCGTTTCCGCCGATGAGAGAGAAGTTTTCGAGAATTTCCGTGGACGGGGTTCCGGGGTATCCGACGCCGAGCGCGCATCCGGAGTGGAGCGCCCCGAGGGCTATCGCCTCGTTACCGCTTAAAAGTTTTCTGTCAAGTCGGGACATAATTTGTCTATAATGGCCTTTGGCGCCCGCAATTCAACATCATTTTAGGTTTAGAGGAGATTTTTGGCGCATTTTTTTTCGAGAGCCGCCATTATTCTGCCGCGCGCCGACGGGTCGGAAAAATCCGGCATTTTGGCGAGCCATTCGTAGATCTCCGCCGCCCCCGCCCTGCCCATCAGCGGCGGGAGCGCCGCGAGCCTCCCGAGTGCGGCGACGATTTCGCCCGCCATTTTTTCAACCGCGATTTTCGCCCATTCAAAGCCGCTCGACGACGACGAGTATGTGGAGTCCTCCCGGGCGTAGTATTCGCGAATAGAATCCTTGTAGAGCCTGGCGGAGTCTATCAGCAGGGTTTCGGTGCGCGGATAAAAGGAGGCCATGAGGTTCCACGGCAGCGGCTGCGGACCCGAGACGCAGTCCCCTCCCCCGCGGAAGTCGGAGCGCACGACCAGCGCCGGAATGTCCGCGAACTTGGCGAACATGAACTCCACCACCGTCCCGCTGTCGAGTTCCTGCCCGTCGTAGTTGAAGAGCGCCAAATCGCATTCCAGCAGGCTTAGTATGTCTTCGTCGCGGATTCCCTTCGGCCGGGATTTGCGCTGCTCGAAATTCTGCGGCAGCGCGCAGCGGAATCCGCCGCCAGAGCGCGCGTATATCGCTTCGGCGAGCATCGCGTTGCCCGCGAGATCCTTGTACGTGAAAAGTTCGCCCGCGAAATATACGCTAAAAAAATCTTTCTGGCCGTCCATTTTTCGTGTATTGTCGTTTAAAATTTTTCTTTAAAGACGATTAGATTCAAAACGCTTCAAACACAACAGATTTTTGCAAAGAAGGCGCTATATGGAATACAAATTCAAAGCCGAAGTCAAACAGGTGCTCGACATAGTTATAAACTCGCTCTACACTGATAAGGAGATATTCGTCAGGGAGCTCGTTTCAAACGCCTCGGACGCGTCCGGAAAGCTGCGCTACCGGAAGCTCGCCAAAGACGAGCCCGTTCCGGAGGGTTCGCTCAAAATTTCCATAACGCTCGACGAAAAAGAAAATACTTTTTCCATCGAGGATTTCGGAATCGGCATGACGGGCGAAGAGCTCGTGGAGAACCTCGGCACCATAGCCCATTCCGGCTCAAAATCGTTTGTCGAGGCGATAAAGGCGGCAAAGGGGAACCTCTCGGAGGGTCTTATAGGACAGTTCGGCGTGGGATTTTACAGCGTGTTCATGGTCTCCGACCGCGTCGACGTCTACACCGCGGGCGGGGACGGCAAGGGGCACCATTGGAGCTGCGACGGCTCGGAAAATTTCGAAATAGAGGATTTCGACAAAAAGGAGCGCGGCACAAAAATCGTCGCCAAACTAAAAAAGGAATGCGACGAATTTTCCAAAGTCTGGCGCGTAAAATCCATACTCGAAAAATACAGCGCGTACGTGGACTTCCCAATAGAGCTCAACGGCGAGAAAATCGGAACCCACCGCGCGATATGGCTGAAATCCAAGTCGGAGCTCAAAAAAGAGGATTACGACGAATTTTTCAAATTCCACACGCATTCCGCGGAGGAGCCGATAGACTGCCTGCACTTTAAGGCCGACGCGCCCGTCGAGCTCAACGCGCTCATATATATTCCCGCCTCAAACCCCGAGCGCCTCGGCTTCGGCAAGACCGAGTGCGAAGTCTCGCTCTACTGCAAAAAGGTTCTCATCGACTCGCGCCCCGAAGGGCTCTTGCCCGAATGGATGCGCTTCGCAAAGGGCGTAATAGATTCCGCGGACATTCCGCTGAACATATCGCGCGAGAGCATGCAGGACTCCGCCCTCGTCCGCAAGCTCGGCAAGGTCGTGACAAAGAGGTTCCTGAAACGCCTTGCGGAGATCGCAAAGAGCGAGCCCGAAAAATACGCCAAATTCTTCAAAAATTTCGGCATGTTTATAAAAGAGGGCGCCGCGACGGACTTCGACAACCGCGAAGAGCTGTCCAAGCTCCTGCGATTTGAGTCGAGCGTGCAGAAGGAGGGCGAGTTCGCGTCGCTCGAAGACTACGTTTCGCGCATGAAGGACGGGCAGAAGGAGATATTTTACGCCGCGGCCCAAGACAGGGCGGCGATAGAGAGCGGCCCGTATCTGGAAGCGTTCGCCTCGCGCGGGCTGGAAGTTCTGTTTATGTACGAGCCCATCGACACGTTCCTCGCGGGCAATCTCGGCGAATTTTCAGGCAAACCTTTCGCGTCCATAGACTCCGCAGGCATTTCGCTCTCCGAAACGCCGAAGGGCGCCGGCGAATCGGGCGCTCTATCGAAGGAGGAGACCGAAGAGCTCAAAAATTGGATAAAGGAAACCCTCGGCTCCGAAAAGGCCTCGGAAGTCCTGACCTCCGGGCGCCTCGTGGACAGCCCGGCGGCCGCACTCAACGCCGACAGCCTCACGCCGCAAATGCGCATGATGTTAAAGGCGATGAATCCGGATTCAAAAATGCCCGCGCCTATAATAAAATTCGAGATAAACCCGAAGAGCGAAGTCATAAAAAATCTCGATTCTTTAAGGAAGTCGAATCCCGACACGGCAAAACTCGTGCTCGACCAGCTCTACGACAACGCGCTGCTGGCGGCGGGGCTTCTTGAAAATCCGCGCACGATGGCAAAGAGGCTGAACGAAATTCTCGCAAAAGTCCGCCCCTGAAACACCGCTCCCGACGCGACGCCGGCGGCGCCTTTCATTGAAAGGCGCCGCAAATTGCGGCCATCGCCGCGCAACGGGGCTGTCCGCTTCCGGCTTCCATTTGCATTTCGCCTTCGTTTGCCTGCTTAAAATGCGCCGGCGCCATTGGAGTTCCGGACATTTTGCGGCGCCCGATACCGGCATTCCTCCTGCCGGCTCCCCGAAAAACGAACCCTCCGCGGAATGTCCGCAAAAATATCCGGACTTCGCAGCCACGCAAAACCGCGGCGCATCCGGATTGGCGGATATTTCTGACGCGCCCCAATGCAAAAAGGCGCGCCGCGCCAAAACGAAAACCAGTTTTCCCACCCCCGGGCGCCGAAAATTTTAGCGCGCCCCGAGAATGCGCGACAGGCACTCCCGCCGGTCTATTTTGCCTTCCGACAGGTCGCAGAGGGCGGTCATTATGGGAAGTTTGACGTTGAGCTTCTCAAACATTCTGCAAATTTGTATCGTTTCAAGGCCGGCGCAAACCCTGCCCTTTAAAAGTTTCAGCGCCTCGGGGACGCCCAATCCGCGCCCGAGGTGTTCGCCGGTGGTGCGGTTGCGCGAATCGGGGCTTATGCAGGTTGTCAGGACGTCGCCGAGAATGGCGGACTCCTTTACGAATGAATCGCTCCACGCCCCGAGAGAGGCGGCGGCGCGGTATATCTCCTGAAAACCGCGCGCCATTACTATTGCCTTGGTGTTTGCCCCAAGGCCCATGCCGTCGCAGAATCCCGCAGCGAGCGCCACGATATTTTTCAGCGCCGCCCCGATTTCAACGCCCACTACGTCGTCCGACGGCCGCACGATGAACGAAGGGGTGGAAAACGCCTTTGCGGCAAGCACGGAGTCCGAATGGGACGTGAGGGCGACTACGTCTTCCGCATATCCGCCCTGCGCTACTTCAAATGCGATATTCGGCCCCATTATCGAACCCACGCTCGATGCCCGCTTTATGGCGGCTGCAAGGATTTCCGACGGCCTGCGCCACGTTCCGACTTCGATTCCCTTGCCGGCATTCACCATTATTGCGCCCTCTTCGACATACGGCGCAAAAGCCTCGGAGGCGGAAGAGAGGTATTTTATCGGGACTACCCAGACGGCCATCTGCGCGCCTTTGAGAACCCGCCCGGCGTCTCCGGAAAACTCGACGTTTTCCGGAATCTTCACGCCGGGCAAAAACACGGAGTTCTCCCGCGAAGCCGCAACGGAGTCGACGATTTCGCCTTCGCGCGCCCACACGGATACTTCGTTAAAATTTTTTGAAAGGATTATCGACAGGGCCGTGCCCCACGCCCCAGCGCCTATAACCGCCGTTTTTTTGAAAGTTTTCATGTCGAGAATTGAAAAATCAGAATGAATCCGGCCGCGCAGAAAAATGCCAATATAGAGAATACGCGAGCATTGCGCCGAAAACGGCAAGATAAAGCAATCCGAGCGCGACATTGTGCGGCTTGGCGTTCGGATTTTTTATTTTTCGGATAAATTTCAGCATAAAAAGCGGCATTATGAAAATCACAAAGGGGGCGGGAATGCAACATTCAAGTTGCCTTTCTCGCGCGGCGCGGACGGCGGACGCGTTCCAGCACCCGGCCGGAAATTTCGAGCAAAAGCCGCGCGGGAACAATGCGCGCCAGCAGCGCGATTGCCGAATTCCAAAATCCGACCACTACAATGACGCGCCCTTTCGCAAGCGCCGAATAGGAGGCCGCCGCGACCTCCGCAGGCTCGTGCCCGTACCCGCCCGCGAGAGGGGGCTCGTCAAAACCCGCCGCTTTGAAAAAGTTGCTCGATGTCGGGCCCGGGCAAACGCAAAGGCATTTGCAGCCATGCTTGCCGAGCTCGTAGGAAAGCGAAAGGGAAAAACTCTTCACGTACGCCTTGGTGGCCGCGTAAACCCCGAGAACCGGACAGGGCTCAAAAGCCGCCAGGCTCGACACGTTTATTATGGATCCCCCGCCCGCCTTGACCGCGGGCAGAAATTCGGCGCAAAGCCGCGTGAGAGCCGATATGTTCAGCCGAATCATCTCCATGTTTCTCGCAACGTCCGGCGACGGGAATTCTCCGTACAGTCCGAATCCGGCATTGTTTACCAGAAGCACGCGCGGGGGTTTGGCGGTTCCGAGGGCGGCGATTTCCGCCCGTAAGCGGGCTGAAAGCAAATCGAGCGCGGAGGCGTCCGAGAGGTCGCACGGGATGTGGACGAAACCCCTTGCCGCCGAAAGGCCGGCGGGAGCGCTCCTTGAAATGTTGAAAACCCGCGCGCGGGAATGTTCGAGCGCGCCCCGCAAAAAGGCCGCGCCTATGCCGGAGGACCCGCCCGTCACAAAGACGGCGTCGTATTTTGCAAGTTCCTCAACCGCTGCCCCCTTCAAACTATTCATATTTCGGCTTGCCTTTGAAAAAAATTTTTCCTAACCTGTAAACGCTTCAAGGGACTTTTCCAAGAAACTAATCGAAAAAATTTCGAAAATTTTGGGAACGCAAGCCCGGAAGCCGGGTTCTTTGGAAATGCGGCGCGCGGCCGGAAGAAAACTAAGGGAACGAACCTTAACAAAAACGCGAAAGGCGACGATATATAATTTGCGATTTAAAGCGGGCGGCTCTCTCCGGATTTCCGGAAAAGGGCTTCCCGAAAACAAAAACCGAAAGAAGGAAGACATGAGCGACAACGAAATCATCATATCGGGACAAAACCTCGAACTCACAGATGCGCTGAAAGAAAACGTCGTAAATAAAATGCAGAAGCTCTTCGTGCACGACGACCGCATCATAAGGTTGAGGGTGGAGCTCGCGTACCAGCCCAATAAGCACCACCACAACGAGTTCACGGCGAAAGGCCGCCTCGAAATCCAGGGGCCCGATATGGTAGTCGGCGTCGCAAGCGACGACATGTACAAGTCCATCGACGAGCTTCTTGTAAAGCTCGCCAGAAAAATCCGCCGCCGCCACAGGCTCGAACGCATAAAGCGCAAAGCGGTTGAAGCCCCGGTAAAGCTCTCGAAGAGCGCCTGAGCGCGCTGGAAAGATACGCGGCAAGCGTCCGATCCGTCCATCAAAAATGGACGGATTTTTTGTGTTTCCCCCGCTGAAACAGGCGTTGCGGGGCAAATATTTCAATGCGGCGGCCCATCTCGGCGCCGCCCCTTCAATTATTGTAGACACGGGGATTATTTTTATGTTATACAATGCGCGATGAAAGGGGGATTTGCAGTCGCCGCGTTTTTCTTCGCGCTGGCGTTTTTCGGGCGCGCGGCGCGCGCGGTGGACTTGCCGGCAAACGTTTCCGACACCTTCATATTCGAGGCCGCCCAATCGGAGGAATTTTCATCATCGGAAGTCCTTGCGGTTTCGAGGTTCAAATCGGAGAGGGCGATAGCCTACCTTCCCTTCACCGCGCGCGGAATAGACGTGGGCCTCGACGAGCGGACGGATAAAATTATATCAGCGTCGCTTTCGCTCTATATAAAAGATCTCCCGCTATTCTCCGCAGAAAAAGAGGAGGAAGCGTTAAAGGGCGAACCCGAAGAAAAGGCGGCTCCCCCTGAAAAAGCCGAAAAGCCGCCGGCCTCCCCTCTCGCGGGCTCCGAGGAAAGCTCCGCCACCAGCTCTTCCGGCGCCGAACCGGAAGCGGAGGAAGAAAAGGCGCCCGACGAAAAGAACGTGATAAGAATATCCGTCCTGGGAATTGTCGACGACCCCGCTTTTGAGCCAAACTCCAAGGCGTTCAGGGTATCCTGGGACGGCAAGAACGACGCCCCCGCGCCCAAGCACGACCCGGTGGACGGGCGCATAGACATGGCCGGCGTGTTCAAACTCGGCACGATAGAGCTCGATATAGGCCGCAACAAATACGAAGATGGCGACAAAATCGAATTCGAGTCGAGGGAGCTCACTGATTTCATGAATTTTGCGTACGGCGTAAACTCCGCGCAAAAACTGCATTCCGACATACATTCGCACCTCGAAAAAATCGAGAATTTCGCCATAATATTAAAACAGGAGAGCGGCGAGCGCGGCGTGATATTCCACTCGGCGGACTCCTATGGGGACGCAGGGGATTCCCCCGAAAACGACGGCGCGGAGAAATCCCGCGAGCCTCCGGAAAATCCGGATTCGGGCGACGCGCAAAACCCGCGGAAAGCGGAGGACGGAGACAAGAGGGGCGGCGAAAAAAGCGCCGAGCCGGACGATTCTTTCGCGGAGATAAAAAAGCTTCCGCCGGAAAAAATGCGCGCGGAGCTCGAAAAATTCCTCTACACTTCCGACGGAATGCGCAAATACATAGAAGAATCGGGAATCCGGTACGATTCCCCTTTATCCTGCCCGCCGGACGCCGATATTGAGGGAGATGAAAATAACGGCGAAAATAAGGCGGATTCGGCTTCCGCTCGGCGCGGCGGCGACCGCCGCCCGAAAATTACTTTCGAGCATGTCCGCACGGTCGAGCCGAAAGAGCCATAGCGTGCCGGAATGCTTCCGAAAAAATGAACTTTGCCGCGGCCGCTTTGTCTTATACCCATGCGGGCGGCGATAGAAAAATTCCGCGCGCCTTTCCGGTCGCGGCGTGACTTTTGCAACTTTAAAATATACCGTAAAAAATGAGCACAAACCTAACCCAAATCAACGACAAGGTAAAGTCCGCCTACGAGTGGACCTCTTTGCTTAAACAGGAAATCGGCAAGGTCATAGTCGGGCAGAAATACCTGGTCGACCGCCTGCTGATAGGCATACTCGCAAACGGGCACGTTCTTCTCGAAGGCGTCCCGGGCCTCGCAAAGACCCTCGCCGTCAAAACGATGGCTTCCGCCATGGATTCAAAGTTTAGCAGAATCCAGTTCACCCCCGACCTCCTGCCAGCCGACATCGTCGGAACCCTCATCTACAACCAGCAAAAAGGCGAATTTCTCACGCAAAAGGGCCCGATTTTCGCGAACATCGTGCTCGCGGACGAAATCAACAGGGCGCCGGCGAAAGTCCAGAGCGCGCTCTTGGAGGCCATGCAGGAGCGCCAGGTCACCATAGGCGGCGAAACTTTCGCGCTTCCGGAGCCGTTCCTCGTGCTCGCCACCCAGAACCCGATAGACCAGGAGGGCACCTACCAGCTCCCCGAGGCGCAGGTGGACCGCTTTATGCTCAAACTCAAAATCGGCTACCCCGACAAGAAGGAGGAGCGCATAATCCTCGACCTGATGGCGAAAACCAAGACGGGGGAAAGCGTCAACACCGTGGTCAACCCCGCCCAGATTCTCTCGGCGCGCGAGGTTGTCGACGAAATCTATCTCGACGACAAGATAAAGGACTACATCGTCGACATCGTGTTCGCCACGCGGGAGCCCGAAAAATACGGCCTCAAAAATCTCGAAAACATGATACAGTTCGGCGCCAGCCCCAGGGCGACGATCGCGATCGCGCTCGCGGCGAAGGCGCGCGCCTTCCTCGAAGGGCGCGGATACGTCGTCCCGCAGGATGTGAAAGACATCTCCCCCGACGTTCTCCGCCACAGGATCATCGTCTCCTACGAGGCCGAGGCGGAAAGCATTTCGAGCGAGGACATCGTCGAAAGCGTGCTCGGGAAAGTCGCCGTACCGTAATCCGAAAATTTCCGATGGGCGACAAGCTTACAGATATGCTCAAAAAGGTGCGGCAAATAGAAATCCGCACCAACCGGCACGTCAGCGACGCGCTCGCGGGCGCGTACCACAGCCTCTTCAAGGGGCGCGGCATGGACTTTGAGGAGGCGCGCGAATACGAGCCGGGCGACGAAATACGGAGCATCGACTGGAACGTCACCGCGCGTACCGGCAAGGCGCATGTCAAAAAATACCGCGAAGAGCGCGAGCTGACCATGATGATAGCCGTGGACCTCTCGGCCAGCGGCCAGTTCGGCAGCGGCGAGCTTTCCAAGCGTGAGCTCGCCGCGGAGCTCGCCAGCACGCTCGCGTTTTCGGCGGCGCGCAACGGCGACAAAGTCGGGCTCGCCCTCTTCACCGAGGGCGTCGAGCACATAATTCCGCCGCGCAAGGGGCGCAGGCACATACTCAGGCTCATACGCGACATACTCGCCTGGAAGCCGCAAAAGGCGGGCACCGACATCGCCGCAGCGCTCGACGAAATCAACCGCATTTTGAAGCGCAGGGCAATAGTCGTCCTCATAAGCGACTTCTTGCAGGGCCCGGACGGCAGGCTGCCCGACCCCGACGAAAAGGGTTCCGACGCAGTCTTCAAGGCGCTCGACATCGCAAACCGCCGCCACGACCTCGTGTGCTTTTCGCTCTCCGACCCGCGGGAGCTCTCCATGCCGCGCGGCTTGGGCACCGTCACCCTCGAAGACGGCGAGACGGGCGAAATCGTCGCGCTCGACACCAACAATCCCGCCGTGTGCGCCAAATACGAAGAGATAAATTCGGAGCGCATGAAAAAGTTCAAGCGCGCGCTCGCGCGCTCCAAAATCGACCTGCTCGAAACCTTTACCGACAAGCCGTACATCTCGGCTTTGAGAAGGTTTTTCGAAAGGCGCGCCGCAAGACAATGAAAAAGCTTTCCAACACGGTTTCAATCCGAAGCGCGCTCGCCGCCGCGGCGCTTGCGGCGGCCGCCATCTCCGCCCACGCCCAGGCTGCCTTGCCGCAGCCCGCGCCGCAGGACGTTCCCGCGGCTTCAATCCCGAACGCCGCGGCGGACGCCCCCGCCCGGGACGATTCCGTCTCGTACGAGAGCATATTTCCGGAGATTTCGCCCGACAGGGGGAAAATCGGCATGGGCTTTTGGGAGAAATACTGGGCGTGGGCCATCGGAGCGCTGTGCGCCGCGGGAATCGCCGCGTACTTCATATTCAGGCCTAAAAAGCTCCCGCCCAAGACGCCCTACGAGCTCGCAATCGAGGCGGTAGCCGCAGCCGAGGCGGATTCCGAAAACCTCGGCGCGAAAGAGTTCGCCGCCCGCGTGAGCTCCGCCGTGCGCGCCTACATAGAGGCCCGCCACTCCATTCCCGCCCCCGTAAAGACGACGCAGGAATTTTTGAAAATAGCCTCCGAATCTGCGGCTTTCGACCGCGCGCAGCGGGAAATCCTCGCGGGCATGCTCAACTCCTCCGACATGGCGAAATTCGCGCGGGAGAGCTTTTCGGTCGGGCGGAGGGCCGAGCTCGCCGCCCTCGCGCGGCGCTTTCTGGAATCCGACAATATCCGCTGCGACATACCACCCGAACCGGCTGCCGGCGCGCCCGAATCTGGCGATACAAACGCGGAAACCGCGGACGCCCCGAAAATGAAAGAACCCAAATAACGCAATGAATTTCGACTTCGCAAATCCCAATCTCCTGTGGCTTCTTCTGCTGCTGCCGGCGCTCGCGCTGCTGCGCTCGGCGTCGGGCAAGAGCGGCTCGATAATATTTTCGAGCGTCGCAATAGCGAAAGAGGCGTCCGGGAAAAACAGGGCGAAACCCGGGATATGGAGGTTTGCGCTCACGCTGCTCGCGCTCGCGCTGCTCATAACGGCGCTCGCGCGCCCGCGGCTCGGCAGGGGATACAGCGAGCGAGAGGAAAGCGGCATAGACATAGTCCTCACCATAGACGTGTCGGGTTCAATGGCCGCCCTCGACTTCTCCCCCAACGCCGCCGCCCCCATAACCCGCATGGACGCCGTAAAGGCGGTCATACGCGAGTTCGTCGAGAAGCGCCCCAACGACAGGATAGGCATGATAACCTTCGCCTCCAACCCGTTCATAGTATCGCCCATGACGCTCAACCACGACTGGCTGAGGAAGAATTTCGAGAGGGTGGACATCGGGGTGATAGACGCCGACAGCACGGCGATAGGCACCGCGCTCGCCATGAGCGTGAACAGGCTCAAAGAGCTTAAAAACGCAAAGAGCCGGGTGGTCATACTGCTAACCGACGGCGAGAACAACGCCGGCCAGATAACGCCCGTCGCGGCTGCCGAGGCCGCCGCCTCTTTCAACGCGAAGGTCTACACGATAGCCGTCGGCAGGAGCGGCATAGTCCCCGCCGCGCGCCTCGACGAAAACCAGCGCGTCATACGCGACGCCTACGGCCGCCCCGTCTACGCCGGCGACATGCGCAGCAGCGTGGACGAGTCCACCCTGCGCAAAATTTCCGAAATAACCGGCGGCAAATTCTACCGCGCCGAAAATATGGCGGAGCTGCGCAATATATACTCCGACATAGACGCGCTCGAAAAGACGACCGTAAAGCTGCGCAACTTCACTTCGTACGACGAGCTCTTCCCGTGGTTCGCGGCCGCCGCGCTCGGCGTGCTCGCGTTAAAACTGCTGCTCGCAAACACAAGATTCAGGACTTTGCCATGACATTCCATTCCCCAATCTGGCTCTACGCGGCATTAGCCGCCGCCGCGGTTCTCGCGTTCGCAGCGCTGCGCGCGCGCGCCGCAAGGCGCAGGGCGCTCGCGAAATTCGCGTCGCAGAGGCTGATGCCGGAGCTAACCCGCACCGTCAGCGCGCCGAAGATAATCGTCAAAAACGCGCTCGTATTCTGCGCCGTAATGCTGATATTCGCCGCCCTCGCCCGCCCCCAGTGGGGATACCGCTGGGAGGAAACCAAGACGCGCGGCATAGACATAATATTCGCCGTCGACACCTCCAAGAGCATGCTCGCCGAAGACGTCAAACCCGACAGGTTAGAACGCGCAAAGCTGTCGGTGCTCGACCTCGTGAACATTTTGCAGGGCGACAGAATCGGGATAGTCGCGTTCAGCGGGCAGGCTTTTTTGCAGTGCCCGCTTACCCTCGACTACGACGCGTTCAGAATGTCGCTCGAAGCGCTCGACACAAACGTCATACAGCGCGGCGGCACCAATATTTCCGCGGCGATAGAAGAGGCGGAAATCGCCTTTTCATCGACGTCTAACCGCAAGATAATAGTGCTCATCAGCGACGGCGAGGAGCTTGAAGACTCCGCGCTGGAAGCCGCAAAAAAGGCGGCAAAAAACGGGGTGGTAATATACGCGCTCGGTGTCGGCGGAGCGGCGGGAGAATTCATACCCGTCCGCGACGAATCCGGCGGCACTACCCTCCTGAAAGACGAGGCGGGCAATCCCGTCCGCAGCCGGCTGAACGAAAAAACCCTCACGGAAATCGCCGAGGCAACCGGCGGATTCTACGAGCCGCTCACCGCAGACGGCATGGACACAATCTACAACGAGGGCCTCAAAAAAATCCCCTCTCAGGAGCTTTCCTCGCGCATGAGGCAGCTGGCCATAGAGCGCTTCCAGATTCCGCTCGGGCTCGCGATACTATTGCTGTCCCTCTCGTCGCTCGTGGGCACCCGCAAGTTTTTCGCCCGCTCCGGCGGGGGAGCCGCCGCCGCGCTGCTCGCGGCAGCCATCGCATTGCAGCCCGACAGCGCATGGGCGCAGGAACCGGCCGAAAACGGAAATGCGGAGGAGGCTCCCGCACATGCCGACGCCCCGCTCCCCAAAGCGGAGGAGCCGAAATATTCCGTGCCTGAAAATCCGGATTCCCGCGATTTTTTCAACCTCGGCGTCGACGCGCGGGAGGCGGGAGACGCGGAGGGGGCGAGGGAGTTTTTTCTCGCCGCGGCGAAACTCTCGCCCGACGACTTCCCCCTGCACTCCGCGGTATATTATAATATAGGCAATATCGACTACGCGGCGGCAAAGGCCGCAAGCGCGAAAATGCAGTCGCCCCAAAATCTCTCGCAAAAGATAGGAAGCGCGTTCGCGCAGTCGGAACAGGCGGCGTCGGAGGGCACGCAAACCCTGCGCGAGGGCATGAAGCTCTTGGAAGGGGAATCGGCAGCGTTAAAGACCGCGAAGGATGAAGCCGCAAAAAAGGCCGCCATCGACAAGAGCCCGCTAAAAGACAAGAATTTTCAGGAAAAGCTCAAAAAGGCGATCGCCGCGTGCGAGGCGTCGGCAAAGTCTTCGGAAGAGACCGCTCATGCCGCGGCGGCCGCAAAAACCCAATGGGAAGATCTCGAAAAAATGATTGAGACCCCCGTCGCGGAATACTCCGACGCCCTGCTTCTCGACCCGTCGAATTCCGACGCCGAAAACAATCTGCGCGCCGCGCAGTCAGCCGCGGCCGCCGCGAAAAAGGAGGCGGCCAAAGTCGAAAGAATATCCGAAGAATCCGCGCCCGCGCTCGCAAAAATAAAGGAGAGCCAGACGAAGCTTGCCGAAGAGCTCAAAAAGCTTTTGCGCGACGACAACCAACAGAACCAGCAGAATCAAGACCAACAGAACCAACAAAACCAGCAGAACCAGCAGAACGACCAAAACCGGCAGCAGCAAAACGACAATCAACAACAGCAGAATCGTCAGGACAAACAGGACAACCAAAACCAGCAGGACAACCAAAAACAAAATCAAAGCGGGCAAAACCAAAAAGACCGCAATAAAGACGAAAAGCAAAACCGCGATTCTCAAAACAACCGCGACGGACAGGACAAGCGGGAGGAAAAGCGGCAGGACGATACCCCGCAAAAGGAAGAGAAAAAGCCCGAAAACGGGGGCGACGACAGCCGCGGCGAATCCGAAAAGCGCGGCGCCCCCGGGCAAAACGCCCAACAGCAAAAGCCCGAAAATAAAAAGGGCGAACAGGCAGTGGACAATTCAAAAAAATCGGGAGACAAAAAAGAGGAGAAACTCCCCTCATCCGCGGAAGGGCGAGAAGAGCTTTCCGCCCCGAAGGACGAAGCGGCGCAGGCTGCAAAGGCAGCGGAAGAGCGGGAAAACGCCAGAAAATCCGAGGGCGCTATGACGCGCGCGGAGGCAAGGCAGCTTCTCGACTCCATGAAAGACGACGAAAAGTTCCTTCCCCTTCGCGGGTTCGGAACCCAGAAACAACGCTACGAAAGCTCTTACAAAGACTGGTAAATGAAAATACTCACGGCAATATCCGTTTTGGCAATATCCTGCGCGGCGGCGTTCGCGCAGACTGTGGAAACAGGTTTTTATCCGGCGGAAATCCGCCCTGGCGGCTACGCCACATACAGGGTTACGCTGAAAAACGCGGACGGCGCGTCCGTCAACCCCTCCGACATACCCGTGCCCGCAGGCCTCGAAATAGCGGGCACGAGCCGCTCGCAAAACTACTCCTTCATCAACGGTAAAATGTCTTCGAGCGTGACGCTCGACTTCGCTATGGCCGCAGGCAAGGAGGGCGAATACACCGTGCCCGCGTGGAAAATCCCGCTCGGCTCAAAGTCGCTCGACGCCGCCCCCGCGACGCTGAAAGTCTCCGCGTCCGCCCCCGCAGCCGCGCCGCAGCGGATGTCCGGATTCCCGTCGTTTGCGGCTCCCGCGCGCAGGCAGAGCCATGCGTACGACGACTCGTTCAAAAATTCGATAACCCTTGAACTCAAGCTCCCGCGTGAAAAAATATACGTGGGCGAGACGATAAAGTGCGAACTCGTGCTGTCCTTCGACAAGTCGCTTTTCGAAAACGGATACAGGTTGGCGCAAGCCCTCCCGCAGATAAAGAATATGGACGCCTTCGAATGCCCGGCGTTCACCGGAGAGCCGGAAATAGACATGCGGCGCGACCCCGAAAAGGCGCTCGTGATATACCGCACGGTGATAACCCCCCTGAAAGCCGGCGAATACGACCTCGAATTTTCCGCCGCGGGAATCCTCAACCGCGAAATATCCATAGACGACATAATGGGAATGTCCATGATGGACAGGCTGCTCTCAATGGGTTCGGGCAGGCGCATGCGCTTCGACGCGCCGATGAAGCCGGTGAAGCTCAAAATCCTCCCGCTCCCCGCCGATGGAAAGCCGAAAAACTTTACCGGAGCCATCGGGAAATTCGAGCTCGCGGAAGTTTCCGTAAGCCCCGACGCCCTCTCGGTCGGAGAGCCGTGCACGATAGTCGCGAAAATCGCGGGAACGGGCAACTTCAACAGAATGAACGCCCCCGCCCTCGACGGCGCGCGCGACTGGAAAACCTACAAGCCGAAGTCGTCGTTCACCGACGAGAGTGGCAACCAGGGCTACATAGGGGTAAAGACTTTCGAATACACGGCGGTTCCGAAAGCGGCGGATTTGCCGCAGGCGCCGCGGGTCGCGTTCAATTACTTCGACCCCGAAGCGGGAAAATACGTCGAGGAGCTCTCGAAGCCGGTCGCCGTTAGCGTCGCCCCCACGATACGTTCCAAGACGGTAAGGGAGGCGCAGGAAGAGGCCGCAAAGCCCGCTCCGGCGTTCTCGAAAATCTCCGAGGGAGTCCGCACGGAAAATTCCGCGGGCATATTCTCGTCCGGATGGTTTTGGATTTCCCAGGCGGCGATACTCGCGGCAGCGGCAGTGTTTGTCGCGCACAGGCTCAGGGCGCGGAGGCTTGAAACCGACCCCGCCTACGCCAAGAAGACGGAGTACTCGGCAAAGGCGCGCGCGGCCCTGCGCGAAGCCCTCGCAAGCGCCGATTCTCCGGACGCGAAAAAATTCTTCTCCGCCGCGCGCGAATCGCTAAGATACGCCCTCGCCGCTGGCTCCCCCGAAGAGGCGCGCTCGCTGTCGCTGAAAGACGCCCTGGCGCGCGCGGAGGGAATCGGGCTCGGAGGCGCCCAAACCGCGGCGATAAAGGCCGTGTTTGACGGCGCCGACGCGCTAGAATTCGGCGGGGGCGAAGCCGGAGCCTCCGGCATGGGGGAACTCGCAAAAAGCCTCGCGGAAACCGTCCGGCAAATTCTCAAATGACATGAAAAACGCCCTAAAAATTCTGCTCGCGGCCGCCGCTTTCGCGCAGGCGTCCATCGCCCAGACCGCCGACGAATACTTTATGCTCGGCAACAGCGCATACAAGGCCGAAGACTATAAAAAAGCCGCCGAAAACTACGACCTCGCGGCAAGGGAAGGCCTGGACACTTCGGAACTGTATTTCAACCGCGCCAACGCCCGCGTCAAGACGGGCGAGCCCGCCCACGCGCTCGCCGACTACCTCAAAGCCCTCGCGATTTCCCCGAGAATGCGCGAGGCTTCCGCCAACCTGAAAATCCTTTCGCAGGAGGCGTCCCTGCAAGCCCCCGACATGTCGTCGCCGTTCTTCGAGCTCTCAAAGGGCGAATGGTTTGCCGTTGCGGTCGCCCTATTTTGGATTTGCGCGCTGACCGCCGCAGTCCCGCCGCTCTACGGCAAGGGCGGAAAAATATCGTGGTTCATCGCGGCGGTCGCCGCCCTCGGGTTTGCCGCCGGCGTTTGCGGGGTGAAAAAGTGGTCGGATTTCGAATCGCTCGCCGTCGTCGTAAAGCAGGACGCGCCTATGCGCCTTTCCCCGTCCCCGAATGCGCCGGTAGAACTGCGCGCCTCCGAGGGGCTTGTCGTGGAGCGCTCCGCCGCTCGCGGAGATTTCGAGCTCGTCAGAGTCCCCAACGGAAAGTCCGGCTGGATAAAGAAATCCGACTTTGCCCCGATATCGCAATAGCGGCGCATTCCATTTAAACAGTTCAGCCCGCAACCGCCGCGCGGGTGTGCGCCGGCTGCGCACCGCGGCGTTATTTTCTTGATTTTCCGGCGGATTTCGGGCTTGATTGCGGCACAGACTAAAACTTCGTTTCCGCATGAAAAAAAAGATAATTATCGCGTTTTGCGTCGTAATCGCCGCGTGGGCCGCGGGGTATGTAATAGTTGGCAACTCGTCTGACATTCCGGAAGGCTCCACCAACCAAAAGGCGCTTTACGTCCTCGAAGAGGCGGGCTGCGTAATGTGCCACTCCAAAAACGCCAAGCCGCCGTTCTACGCAAACTTCCCGATTGCCGGCTCGCTCGTGAAAGCCGACATGCAGATGGGGCTTCGCAGCTACGACATCACCGACACGGTCGACGCCATCAAAACGGGCGCCAAGGTGAGCTCCACCGACCTCGCGAAAATCGAATACGCCGTGGACGACGGGACGATGCCGCCGCTGCGCTTCAAGATACTCCATTGGAAGAGCAATATTTCCGCCGCGGAGCGCAAGGCTGTCGCCAACTGGATAGTCGCCGAGCGCGCAAAGCTCAGCGCCGCCTCCGGCATATCAAAAGACTTCGCCAACGAGCCCGTGTGGCCGATTCCCCGGTCGCTCGGCGCGGACGCCTCCAAAGTGAGGCTCGGTTCGATACTCTACCACCACACGGCCCTTTCCGGCGACGGAACCGTATCCTGCGCGACCTGCCACCCGCTCGACAAGGCGGGCGTGGATGCCCTCCAAACCTCTACGGGCATACGCAAGCAGAAGGGCGACATCAACGCCCCCACGGTCTTCAATGCCGCATTCAACGCCAAGCAGTTCTGGGACGGGCGCGAAGACACCCTCGAACAGCAGGCGGGCGGCCCGCCGATGAACCCCGTCGAAATGGACGGCGCGTCTTGGGAAAAAATCGCCAAACGCCTCGAGGCCGACTCCGCTTTCAGCTCGGAATTCAAAAAGGTTTACCCCGACGGCTTCACCCAAAAGAATATCACCGACGCCATCGCCGCATTCGAGCGCACCCTCATAACGCCCGACAGCCCGTTTGACCGCTATCTCAAAGGCGACAAAAGCGCCCTCACGCAGGAGGAATTAAAGGGCTACGAGCTCTTCAAGCAGGCCAACTGCGCCGTCTGCCACTCGGGCGAAAACCTCGGCGGGCAGACTTTCGAGTACATGGGACTGCGCCGCGACTACTTCAAAGACCGCGGCAATGTCGGCAAGATAAACGACAAGGGCCGCTACTCGCACACTAAGGACGAGCGCGACATGCACAAGTTCAAGACCCCCACCCTGCGCAATGTCGCCCTCACCGCCCCCTATTTCCACGACGGCTCGACGCAGAGCCTCAGGCAGGCGGTCGAAATAATGGCCAAGTACCAGCGCGGCGTCTCCCTTTCGGACGAGGAAATAGACTACGTCGTGAAATTCCTCGAATCGCTGACCGGAGAATACAACGGCAAGAAGCTCGAAGTAAAAAAATAGACAGCCCGCGCAGGAGGAAAATCCCCGCCGCATAGCGGGGATTTTTTCTTTCCGGGCGCAAACGCCTTATGACCGAACACGCCGCAAGCTACAAAGTGAGGGTCGCCGACGCCGGCGCCGACGGGTTTTTGAAGCTCCCGTCGCTGCTGCAAATGTTGCAGGAGGCCGCGACGGAACATGCGGAAATTCTCGGAGTGGACTTCAAGACGCTCAAACCCGCGGGACTCGGGTGGGCTCTTTCGAAAATCTACGTGGAAATCGAAAGGCTTCCGAAATGGGGCGAGCGCGTAGGCATAAAAACGTGGGCGTCGGACAGGGACAGGATAGCGACGTACCGCGAATTCGAGGCGTTTTCATCGGGCGGCCGCCCGCTATTTACCGCGCGCTCGCAATGGCTGCTCTTCGACTTCCGCAGCAGGAGGCTCGCGCGCATGGACAGAATCGGGGACTTCGCGAGAATCCCTGGTAGGCGCGCAAATTCGGAGGACTTTTCGGAGCGCCCCAAAGCGCCGTCTCCGGAGTCTCCGCACGCCATATCGCGCGACGCGGGCATATGCGACATCGACCTCAACGGGCACGTGAACAATTCCGTGTACATGGCGTGGGCGCTGGACGCCCTGCCGGACATGCCGCAAAAGTTTCCGCGCAGGCTCTCGATAAGCTTTCTTGAAGAAGTCAGGCCGCACGCCGAAATCCGTTCGGTATGCGAAATCTCCGGAAACATTTCGTCCCACTCCATATTTTCGGCGGACACTGGCCGCGAATGCGCGCGCGCAAATGTCGAATGGGCGTCTCAATAGGCTTGATTCGGAGCGGGCGGCGGACATTATCTTTGCCCTATGAGCCTTTACCTGTCCACATACCTATTTGCGGCAATTCTTTTCGCCGCGGGCGCCATGTTCGCCTGCCCGAAATTCAAACCGCTCGTCGCGGCGTTTCCGCGGAGCAAAAAGGCGGCGGTCGTCACATTCGGCGGCGGCGGCCTATGGTTTCTGTATATACTCTCTCAGCTCGGCGAGGCGGACTTCGGCGACATAAAAATATATCTCATCGCCGTATTCGGAATAGCCGGAATCCTCGCCTTCAAATATCTCGACGACTTTCTCTCGGTGAGGGGGCTCGCGATACTCGGGCTGCTGCTCTCCCGCGAATTCATAGATTCCGCTTTCATGAAGGAGCCCGTTTCAAGGCTCACCCTCGTGACGCTCTCGTATTTCGTTGTGTTGGCGAGCCTCTATCTGGGGGCCCTGCCTTACAGATTCCGCGACTTCCTTGAATTCCTATACGCAACTCCCCGCCGCGCCCCCGTCTTCGGGGCAATCCTTGCGGCGGCGGCCGCCGCCCTCGCAATTTCGAGCCTGTTCTATTGATATGAATCCCGCAATGCTAATCATAAGCGGCCCCGCCGGAAGCGGTAAAAACACCGTCGCCGAAAGGCTGATGGGAGAATTTCCCCAAGTCCGCAGGGTCGTCACATCGACGTCAAGGCCGCCGAGGGGCGCGGAAAAAGACGGAGAGGACTACCATTTTCTCTCAACGGAGGACTTTGAGCGGGCCATAGAAAACGGCGAATTTTTCGAATACGCGAAAGTGCACGGCAGGTATTACGGAACCTCCAAAAAGGCGGTGCGCGACGCTTTCGAGAGGGGCGACGACCTGATTCTCATAATAGACGTGCAGGGCGCGAAAACATGGCGGAAAATCGCCGAATCCGACGCCGAACTCGGCAAAAAAATCACTTTTGTTTTCATCGCGCCGCAATCGCCGGAGGAGCTCAAAAAGCGGCTTGCAGGCAGGGGCACCGAAACGGCCGAGGAAGTGGAAAGGCGCCTAAAAACCGCGGTTTCCGAATACGCGGCGGCGGATATGTTCGATAAAAAAATAGACTCGAAGTCAAAAGACGAAGACTACGCCGCGTTGAAAAAAATATATATCGAGGCAAAATCCGAAACGGCATAGCGCGCGGCAGCCGTCCCGCGGATTTTCCACCCCAAAAAAACGCCCGAATCCACACGATTCGGGCGTTTTCTGTAAATCTGAAATATGCGGATGCAGCGCTATTTGGTTTCGGACTTTTGCGCGGATTCCTCCGCCCTGACTTCGGGCTGAGGCTTGGCCTCGACCTTCTTGATTTCCTCCTCGCGCATGGCTTCGCGGATATTGTCCTCCACTTCGCTCGTGGCCTTTTTAAATTCGCGGATGGACTTGCCGAGCCCCTTTGCGAGCTCGGGAAGGCGCTTTGCTCCGAAAAGCAAAAGGACAACCAGAAGGATTATAATCCATTCCGAACCTCCGGGCATACCGAATGCTAAAATATTTTCCATATATGTATTCCGTTTTGAGTTATTCCAAAAAAAGTTAAATCCGCGCCGGAGCTAGTCAAGCGTTTTATCGGGCGGCTGCGCATTTATAATCGGCAGAATTTACCCGCGCAAAAATCACTTTTTCATTTCGCAAGACGGATAAAAAACATGTCAGCGCCGCTCCCGCCGCGCGCCCAACATGTCCCTCGCGCGCTCGGAAAGCCTGTCCGCTTTTTCGAGATTGGAGGCGAATGCCTTTGACGCCGCTTCAAATTCGTCTTCGTCGTCGCCGAGCACGGCTTCGTAAAGCCTTCCGAGATCGACGAGCGCCTCGGCATACAGCGGATTTATGCGCGGGAGCGCAATCTTTATTTCCGTCAGCCTGCGTTCGGCGTTGTAGCGCACAAGGGAATTTTCGCGGTGCTCCCACACGTCGGAAGGGTTCAGCCCGAGCGGCTCGCCGGACTCGTCCTCGGCTTGGAGGAACGCGAGCCTGACAATCTCCCCGCGCGACGACTCCGTGCCGCGCACGCCGCCCGCGCGCGACCAAACCTCGCCGCTTATATAGCACCCCCACACCGCGTCGAAGCGCTCCGGCGCAAGCTTTGCGATTTCCGCGAAAGACTTTTGCGCGTCGGCCCCGGAAAGAAATACGATTAGCGGCCAGAATTTTCCGCTCTTGGCGCAGAGGCGTTCAATGGTTTTAAGGGTCCAGAGGCAGTCCGCGGAATCCGTTTCCGACGATATTGACGAAATCCTCAAAACTTCCGCAAGCCCCCTCGGGGGTATCCGCGACGATATGTCCGCAAGCTCGCCGAGCATTCCGAACTTCGCCCTGCTCTGCAAGGACACCGACAGCGCCTCGTCGAGCCACATGGGGCATCCGCGCACTATTCTGCCGTCCCGCTCGAAAATCATTTTGCGCAAAAGAGCGCCGGAAACGAGGCGGCAGAAGCGGGCGAAGTCGAGATTCTCGTTCCACAGCACGGTCACTGTGACGCCGCCGTTTTTGTCCATGACGTATTCGGCGGCGTCCTTGAACTTCTCGCCGTCGGATAGGAGCTGGACGACAATTTTGTCCCCCAGCCTTATTTCCTGCAAATTGCCGTTTTCAAATTCCGCAAACATGGCCGACGCTTCTTCAAGAATTTTGCGCGCGGTTGATATGGAACGCCCGTCGTCGGTCATGAGGTAAAACGCGCCGTTCGACCACGACGATATGGGCGCCTTTTCGGGTTCCGGCAAAGGCGCGGAATCGCCGCCGGGAGCATAGTAGCCATTTTTGAAGTCGGAGGTGTCCACGACATATTTGGGCTTTACCGGTTTTATCGGGATTTCGTCGGGCAAAACCGCTATCGGAGGCCTCCCCTCCCGCTCCTTTTCTCCCGAGGGGGCCGCGGGCATATCCGCCCGCCGCAGCTCCGTTCCCTTATCGGAAGATTCCGCTGACGCTTCAACCGGCGGAAGTTCCGCGAACTTTTTGCCTTCCGAAGCGGCGGGCGCGGGCCCGTGCCCGCCGGCGGGTTCCGAACCCGCGCGCTCCTCCGGTTCCGCCGGAACGGGAAGCGCGGTTTTGTCGCTTTCGGCGGCGCCCACCCTGTACTTTTCCACAATTTTCGCGAAGTCGAAACCCCCGTTTACAACGAGCCCGCTTTCCTCCTTGCCCGCGGCGGCGGCATCGGCCATCTTCTTTGCGAGCGCGATCTTTTCGGCGAGACCCATCTCCGCCTGCGACGAAAAAGCCGCGGAAAAAACCGCAATTAACGCCAAAATTTTTTTCATTTCAGAATCCGGACGGATTTTTCGCCCGCACAAATTTTTATTCCTCCGAGACCGCCTTCGGGGAATCCGTACGCCTCTTTAAGGGCGCCTGCGATTCTTCGGGCGATAAAAAGCGGCACGCGCGCCCTGCCGATCCGCGCGGACTTGACCTCCGCACCCGAATCTCCGAAAGACACGCCGAGGACAAGCGGCGCGTCAAAGCGCCCCGAGATGCCGCCGAGCGAGACTTTCGAACGGATTTCGAGCAGCCCAGAAGAGAGCGCAAAACAGGGGGGAGCGGGAACCGCCACCGTAGAGTTTTCGGGCGACTTGGAGCGCGCGGCCTCTATGAGCATATAGTATGCGCCGGCGGACAGCTCCGCCGGAGAAAGCTCGATTTCCCGCGCGGAGGCGTCGGCGAAAAAGTCGGCGAGAACCGGCGACGGCGACGGGCGGGAATATTCCCCTCCCCCTCCTTCAAGCGCGAGCGCGCAAAATGCGCAGAGCCCTCCGAACGCCGCGAAAACCGCGTATGAAAATCCCGCGCGGGCGACCGCCCACGCCGCTGCCGCCAAACCTTCCATCAGTATTTGGGAGCCACCCTTTCGATGCCCATCCTGCACGCCTGCGAGGCGGGGAAAATCTTTTGCGCCGCGAGGTAATAGTTGAGCGCGGCGGCAAACGCCTTTTTAGCCTCCGCCGCCTTCGCGCGGTTGAGGGCTTTCACATAGTCCGAAACCTCGGGGGCGAGGCGCGCCACGGCGCGCGCCAAAACGGGATCGGAGGAATCTATCCTCGACGCGTTTTCGAGAATGTCCCACGCGAAATACGGGCTCTTCTGCCGCTCGAACTCCGCCGCCTGCGCAATCAAGGAGTCTATCTGCGAAATTTTCACGACGATTTCCCTCAGCTTCTTCGCCCTCTCGGGGTCGTTTTTAAACGCTATGCCGTACTCGGGCGCCTCGTCCATTATGTCCCTCAAATTTCCGCGATCGAGGTTTTCGTCGAATTTTCTGACGTAGGTCGATATCCCCTTGGTGAGCCCCAGAAGCTCGTCGTTGAAAGACTGTATGCCCGGGTTGAGGGGCCACAGCAGGGCCGCCCTCTCCATGTTTTTCTTGACGTCGTCCGCCGCCCCTATCGCGGCGGCCTGCTTGGCGGCGATGAGCGCCATGTCGCTTGCGCGCTCGGCGGTCTTTACCTTTGAAAGAATCTCGCGCGCGGGGAAATCGGGGGCGAGGGCGGAAATCTCCCCTACGACTTCCTCAACCCCTCCCCAGTCCTTGGCGTCGGCAAGCTCCTTGGCGGTGGTCGCGCTCTTGTATATTTTGCGCAGAACCTCGCGCTTTTCGGACGGGAAGACGGCGAGCTTCACGTCGTGCTCGCCTATCAGAAAAGTTTCGAGCAAACGCTCGAGAGCGGCATACCTGTCGCCCTTGTCGTATAGGGTTTCCACCGCCGCCATTCCGTCGGATACGTCTTTGCGCGCGTCGATGGCGATCATCTCGAGCGCGTCGGAGGTGGGAGTGAAGTTGGAAATCTGCACGAGATCCTTCACCTGCTCCCGCCCCACCTGCAATTCCTGCGCGTTGCCCCTGTAAATATGGCGGTAAAACATCGACGCTATATGCGCCTGCTGGAATTTGCGCTCGAGAACGAACGCGAGTATCTGCGACTGGAACTGCAACACCGCCTTGGCCGCCGCGGACTCCTTCAAGGCTTTGGCCGCCGCAAGTTCCGCCACCTGGCGTTGGAGCTCCTGCAAGCGGTATCCCAGATCCGCCGTGCCGAATGTCGGGGTCGACTGGCTGTTGCGCGACTTTGCGGGAGAGTTGCGTTTCAGCTTGTCCGCGGCGTATTCCATAAACTCCGCTTTCTCCTTGGCATAGGATTTCGCCATTTTGACGTCGCGCTCCTTGTCGGCCTCGGCGGTCTTGAAAGTCTCGTATTCGTCGCGCATTCTCCACGAAAGGTATACGAGATTTGCGATCACGAGCGACGAATCCCCGTCTATCGGGTATTCCGCCGCGTCGAACAGCCTGCTCCACGCGTGCCTTATGCTCTCGGGGGAAATGGCGTCGTTGTTGGCGGCGAGCTGCGCTTCTATTTCCGCGAGTATCGCGCCGTATTTCTCAAAATCCCCGTCGCCCGCAGGCATGCTCAGATACCGCTCGAATCTCGCGCGGACGATTCTGGAATCGCCCACGGAAAAAGTTTTCCCCTTCCACCTCAGATTGCCGTCCGTGTCAACGGAATCCGAATTGACGTCGAAGACCCTGTCTGCGAAGCGCTCGGCGGTGGCGCTCTCGAAAATCCCCGCGCTCGGCGCCCGCGCAGGGGTTCCGTCCGATGCGGGCTGGGGAGCCGCAGGCTGCGCGGGAGCGGCGGGGGACGGGGAGGACGCCCCGGGAATCCCCGATACCATCATCTGCGCCGACGCCGCGGACAGCGCGAAAAGCGGGACTGCTGCTTTAAAAAAATTCATCGCTCAATATTTCTCCATGGATTCGGCAATTATCCTTCCGCCCTCCCCGACGCGCACTACCAGCGCGTAGCGCTGCTTGGCGGATATGTTCGCGCCCAGGGAATCCGGCACGAGAAGCGCTACGGGGAAGCCCTCGCGCCCGCCGAGCGCCGCAACGACCCGCCCTCCCTCGACATTCGCAAGCTGCACGTCCATCTGCGCCTCGAGAACGTAGCGGTTGCCGCGCAGGCTATCCGGAGAGGCCGAGTACGCCGCGTACGGAAATTCGTCGAGCCCCGACACGTTCCTCTTTTTAAAATAAATGAGCGCAATGGCGAGCGCCACCGAAACTATCGGTATGGCGAGCGCTATGATTATCGGAGTCGTCTTGGATTTCATAAAAAATTTCTTCCGCGCCACGCGCGGCGCCTGTGCGCGTTCCGGCGCGCAATTTTTTTACAGGCGCATTCTGACCCGCCGAAGGGACGCCTGCAAGCTTTTTTGCGAACTCCAACCGCGCGATTTGGCGGCGCGCGGAAACCCTACCGCCACTTTCTGGCGGCGCATCCGTAAAAGACAAACGCCGCGGCAATAAACGTTTGAACCGTCATTACCGCCACCGAAAGGGACGCCGACGGCAGGTACTCCCACGCAGCGCGGGTCTGTACGTAGGCGTCGTATATGCGCGTATCCCTCATGCTCGACATGTAGCCCGCCCAACCCCAGTAGGTTGATATGAACGGCCTGCAAACCCATTTCAGAGCCTCCGGAAGCGCGAGCACCACCCCCGAGAGGGGAAGCTGGAAACCCACGAGGTATATGGATACGACATTCGCCTTTTCGGGCGAATTGAAGAGCGAGCTGAAAGCCAGGCACACCGCAGTCATCGCGACGCAAGACATCGCGAGATCCGCCGCCTGGACGGGGAATCCGCCCGGAAACTTGCAGACGAACTTGACGAACGCGCACATCCATACGCCCTGAAAGAGCGCGAGAGACGATGTAAATATTATTTTCGAGAGCGCGTAGGCCGACGGGCGGAGGCCCAAAAGCCGCTCTTTTTCGTACAGGGCGCGCTCTCCGGCGATTTCGCGCGCCGAGTTGTTTGCGCCCATGAGCGCGAGCAGCACGACTTGGAAGAGGATAAGCCCCGTGACTATCGCCGAAGTGTTCGCCGCGCTTATCTGCATTTTGAGGCTCTCGCGCAGCTCGTCGAGCGCCCCGAGGCTTCGGTCGAGCGCAAGGCTCTCTATCTGCGGGAGCCCGCCTATTGCGAAAATCACCACCACTATCGGGAAGCCGAATGTTATCGCCAGGGTCAGCAAGAGATACGAGGAATCCCTGAAAAACAAAAGATACCTGCGGCGAAGCAGCATGGCAAGCTGCGCCAAAAACCCCGTGCGGCGCGCGGATCCGGAATCTTTTTCCCCGCCGGATTCGCGCGCGGAATCCGGAGAGCCGCCGCCTTCCCCGCCGCCGCACAGCCCGAGCCAATGCGGGAGGTCGAATTCGTTCAGCCTGTCGTAGAGGGAAAGGGGGGTGTCTATTTCAAAGTGCGCCATCATCTCTTTCGGCGTCCCGCTGAACACCACGCAGCCCTTGTGTATGACCGTCACGGTGTCGAAGTAGTCGAGCTTCGCGAGATTGTGGATTATGCAGACGAAAGTCTTGCCCCGCGAGCCGCACAGTTCGCGCAGGAGGTCGAGTATCGAATTTTCCGAGAGCGGGTCGAGGCCCGAAGTCACCTCGTCGCAGCACATGGCGGGCGGGTCTCCCGCGAGCTCCACGCCAAGCCCTATGCGGCGCAGCTGGCCGCCCGAAAGCGACCCCACGAGCTTGTCGGCGTGCTCCCCGAGCCCCACGGTTTCGAGAATTTCCGCAAGCCTTTCCGCGCGGCGCGCCTTCGGAACCCCCGCTATCTCCAACGCGCCTCCGACCGCCTCCGCCACGGTCAGCATAGGGTGCGCGCAGGTAAACTGCGGGGCGAATCCCACCCTGCCCACCAATTCGTCGGGGGATTTTATCTCCTCCCCCTCGAAGAACGACTTCCCCTCCGACGGGATTATCCCAAGCATCGCTTTTACGAGGGTCGTCTTCCCGCATCCGGACGGGCCGATAACGGCGTTCATCGCGCCCCTTTTGAATGAAACGTTCGCCGAATCGAGAATGGGTCGGGAACTTCCCTGGGGCAGTACGGTCAGATTTCTGCAACTTAGCATGGAGAGGTCGAAGATTAGTGTTGATGTCCCGTTTCTTTTCAAGCTAAATGAAGCCATGAGAAATTTCAAGGCTCTTATTGCCGCCGCAGCGGCGTTTGCGGCCGTTCCGGCGTGGGCGGTGGAAATCGACAATGCCGCGATAAAAAACAAGTCAAAATTCGGAATCGTCTTTCCGGACAATACGTCCTACTATGCCAACGCCGACGCCGTGGCGGCGGTATCGCGCCAAAACTACTGCGCGGGGCCGCTCGAAATAACGGAAGTGGTAATCGATGTGCTCGGCTCGCCCTCCCAGGTCAGGATATACTGCGCGCGCGCCGCGGACGCCGCGAAAACTTCCGAACGGCTCGCGCGGGAAAAACTTCCGGAACCCCTTAAACCCTACGCCAAAACGCCCGATTCAATAAGGGAGCGCATGTCGGAGGTGCAAAAGCTCGCGGCGGGGGCTTCCGCGCTTCCGCAGATACAGAAAATCTTTCCTGCGACGACAAATTCAAGGACGATAGAGTTCATAGTGCCTTCGCCGGAAGAGCTCGACGAATTCTATACGATATTTTCCAACGATTTCATCGGGAAGGCGACCGGCGAAAAGGAGGTCTCAGAATCCGCGAAGGAGTCCCTCAAAGGCTCCCAGCCCGGGATAAAGGGAAAACTCTACAAGATACTTCCGCCAAAGGGCATGGAAGGCGCCTACGAAACTTTCAACAAAAAGCAGAAATGAGAACCGCAATCCTAATCGCAGCCGCCCTGTGCGCCGCGGCGGCATACGCACAAGCCCCGCGCGAGCCGCAGGCGGGCGACATCGTCCGCCAGGGGGACTCCATATACTATCTGGTGAGAGTGTTCTCCACCCCCGAACAAAACGCGTCGTTCCAGCGCGACCTCGACATCATGCGCCGGCACGCGACGGCCATAGACAAGTGCAAGCTGCGCATAAAAGAGATAGCCGACGCCGAGAAAACCTTTGAAAAAGACCCCAAAAAGCTCGAATCCCTCGCGGCCGACAAAAAGAAGATATCCGCCGCCCTCGACAGGCTCGTGAAAGATTTTTCAACAAACGAGGAGGCGATGAAAAAGCTCTACGGGTTCGTATCCAACCGCGACTACCGCGTGACATACGAAGAGTCCAATATCTGCGTGCCGCTCACGAACGACGAGCTCTCGGGGCTGAAATCCAAGAGCGGCCAGAAGCTCGACCCGCTGAAAATCGTCACGCGCGGCAACACGTCCCTTTACGTGCTCAAAAACATTTCCGGCGCGCGCGCCAACGAGCAGCTCCAACGAATGCTCGGGTTTACGATATCGCGCAAGAACGAAATCGAAAAGCTGCGCGGGGAACTCGCCAAAACCGTGGACCCGCAAGCGCAGCTCAAAATCAGCGCGAGCATTTCCGCCGCCGAAAAGGCCATGCAGGAAAATGAGGAAGAGCTGCGCAAGGCCTACGGAATCGACAAAAACCAAAATTATTCGGTCGAGATATCGAAGTCGAAAATGTACCTGATAATAACCCCCGAAGAGGAGCGGGAACTCCGCTCAAAATTCGGTGGATAATCGGGGAAAAGCCTGAGGCGGCCATTGTTTACCCGCTTTCCACGCCGGAGAGCGGAAGAAAAAATTTGCGGGCGCGGGGGAAGGCAAATCCTTTCCGCCCGCTTTTTTGCGGCGGCACCCGGAGGCCTAACTGCGGGCGGATTTGACAAGCCTGTAAAATTCGCGCATGTCTGAAATTATGTTTTCAAGATTTCGCTTGGGGCTCTTTTTGGAAAGTATATCGGAACTTCTGCCGAAAACGTCCAAAAGTACGCGCTTTACGAAGTCTGCGGGCAACGGTCTGATCTCGCCGGAAGCGATGGCGCGGTCGACGCATTCGGAAAATTTCGATGACTGGGAGGCAACGTACCTTTTGAACCTCGGCTCGCGCTTCAAGGCTTCGATATAAAGCGCGTTGTAGTCGAATACGTCTATCCTCCCGCCGACGGATTTCCCGAGGGAACTCATAATTTCAGAAAGCCTGTCCGCCACGAGCCGCACGGCATCGTAAAGGGTCGACGGGGCGGGAGCCCCGGGGTCAGGGAAAAACCTGTCGCAGAAATACAGCTTGAACGTCTCGTAGACGAGTTCGCGCTTCGTTGAAAAATACCTGTACGGAAGGCTTCTGGAAAGCCCCAGCGCTTTGGTTATGTCGCCCGTCGAAACGGCGTCCACGCCGTTTTTTATCATGAGCGCAAACGCGGCTTCCATTATTCTCTCTTTCGTATCCCTCATATGCGGATTTTTGCGCCGAATATGCCCCGCCCTGCGCAATATGGCAACAAAATTACCCAGCCATGCGTCCGAAAACGGAAATTTTTTGCGCCGCCGCCGCATACCCGCGCCCCCAAAACCGCCCGAGTGTGGATTTCGGACAAAAAAATTCCCATCGGCCGAAGGGAACGGCCGGCGGGAAAACGGAAACCGCGGAACGGGAATCCCTATTCCAAGCCGAGGGCTTTCGCCACCCCCCTGCCGTATTCGGGGTCGGCTTTGGAGCAGTTTTCAATGTGGCGCCTCTTTATGAACTCCGGGGCGTCCCCCATGGCGCGCGCTGTGTTTGAAAAGAGCCTCTCTTTTTGAGCGGGGCTCATCGCGCGGAACCTGCGCCCGGGCTGGGAGTAATAGTCGTCATCGTCCTCGCGAAAATCCCACGAATCGCCGTCGCCGTCCACGGGAGTTTTCGGCCCCCTGAATTCGGGCTGTTCCTGCCACGCGCCGTAGGAATTGGGCTCGTAGGAAGTCTTTGCCCCGTAGTTGCCGTCCACGCGCATTTGGCCGTCGCGTGAATACCCTGTCACCGGGCAGCGCGGCTTATTGACCGGAATCTGGTAGTGGTTTACGCCCAACCTGTACCGCTGCGCGTCGCCGTATCCGAAGAGGCGGGCCTGCAACATTTTGTCGGGCGAAAACCCGATTCCAGGCACAACGTTTGCGGGGTTGAAAGCCGCCTGCTCTACGTCTTGAAAATAATTTTCCGGATTTCTGTTGAGCTCCATCACGCCCACCTCTTCGAGGGGAAATTCGTCGGTATACCACTCTTTGGTCAAATCGAAGGGATTGTACGGCATATTTTTCGCCTGTTCCCGCGTCATAACCTGTATGCAGAGCTTCCATTTCGGGAAGTCGCCCTTTTCTATATGCTCGAATAAGTCGCGCTGGTTGCTGTCCCTGTCTTTGGCGATGACGCGCTCGGCCTCTTCGTCCGTCAGGAACTTTATCGGCTGCTGGCATACCCAGTGGAACTTCACCCATACGAGGTTGTTTTGCGCGTCGTACATGCTGAACGTGTGGCTGCCGAATCCGTGCATGTTGCGGTAAGACGCCGGTATGCCGTCGTCGCTCATGGTGATTGTCACCTGGTGGAGGGCCTCGGGCAGGCTCGTCCAGAAATCCCAGTTGTTTTTCGCCGACCTCAAATTGGTCTTGGGGTCGCGCTTGACTGCATGGTTGAGATCGGGGAAATGGTGGCCGTCGCGCAAAAAGAACACGGGGGTATTGTTGCCCACGAGATCCCAGTTGCCCTCCTCGGTATAGAATTTGACGGCGAATCCGCGTATGTCGCGCTCGGCGTCGGCGGCCCCGCGCTCGCCGGCGACCGTCGAGAAGCGGACGAACACCTCGGTTTGCTTGCCGATCTCCGAAAACAGTTTCGCGCGGGTATACTTGGAGATGTCGCGAGTCACCGTAAAGGTTCCGAAAGCGCCGGAGCCCTTGGCGTGCATCCGCCGTTCGGGTATGACCTCGCGGTTGAAGTTTGCCATTTTTTCCTGAAACCAGACATCCTCCATCAGCATGGGTCCGCGCGGGCCGGCCGTGCGGGAGTTCTGGTTGTCGGCAATCGGCCTGCCGAAATTATTTGTCAACCTGTCTTTTTTTACCTTGTCGTTATTTTCATGTTCCATGGCGGATTCCTTTCCGGCAATGCGCTGCGCCAATCCCCGAAAAACGCCTGCATCGGGCGCAAAACGGGAATAAAATCTATTTTTATTTCCGACTGTCCGAACCCCGCCTTTGTTCCTTCCGAATTCAATTTTAATAAAATTCGCGCACGGGGGCGCGCCCGTTCCCCCTCTCGCAGATTAAAAAATCCGCAAATATGCAGAGACAACTCAAAATATTTCCACGCGCGGCGCAGATGTCCGCTCATGCTTCATCGCAGCCTCCATCCTCCGCAATGGCCCGCCCGCCCTGATTGCGGAATTGCCCTAAAATATACGGCGCTATTCAAAACTGTTGAATTTTCGGCGGATATTTTTTTATTTTGGAGAATGGAAACAATGGACGAGCCGCGACTGACGGAGGCGCTAAAAAAATATTTCTCCCACGAGCGTTTTAGAAAGCCGCAGGGCGAAATTGTCGCGTCCATCGTTTCGGGAAAGGATACGCTGGCCATCATGCCCACCGGAGGCGGCAAGAGCCTTTGCTACCAGCTGCCGGCCATGCTGCTGGACGGGGTCACCATCGTGATATCGCCGCTCATCGCGCTGATGAAAGACCAGGTTGACGCCCTCAGGGCGCGCGGGATTCCGGCGGACATGATAAACAGCTCGCAGTCTTGGGCGAGGCAGTCGGAGGCGTTGGAGGCCCTTGCCGCGGGCAGACTAAAACTCGCGTACATAGCGCCGGAACGGTTCAGGGCGAGGTCGTTCACGCGGGCGCTATCGGGCGTCAAAATATCCCTGTTTGCGGTGGACGAAGCCCACTGCATAAGCCAATGGGGGCACGACTTCCGCCCCGACTACATGCGCCTCGGGGAGGTTCTCGAAAGCCTCGGGCGCCCAGTGTGCGCGGCATTCACCGCGACAGCCACGCCGGAGGTTCGGGAGGACATCTCCAGACAGCTCATGCTCCGCGACCCAGCAGTCTATGTCTCGGGATTCGCGAGGCCCAATCTCTCATTCAACGTCCGCGAAGTTTCGAGCAAGGCGGAAAAGGTTTCGAGAATCTGCGAGCTTGCCGCCGGCGGCGGGGCGGGCATCGTCTATTGCGCCACGCGAAAGAGCGCGGAGTTTCTGTCGGAGCAGCTCGCGGGACACGGAATAGGCCATACGCTCTACCACGGGGCGATGTCGCCGCAGGAGAGGGACAAATCGCAGGACGACTTCATAAGCGGAAGAAAAAACATTGCAGTCGCCACAAACGCGTTCGGCATGGGCATCGACAGGCCCGACATAAGGTTCGTCTGCCACTACGAGCTGCCCGGGAGCGTCGAGGCTCTCTACCAGGAATCCGGACGCGCCGGACGCGACGGGCAAGAATCGCGCTGCGAGATGCTGATGATGTATTCCGACAAGCGGGTTCAGGAATTTTTTATCGAGGGCTCCAACCCTTCGCCGGATTTTATAAGAAGCGTGTACCGCGCGATAAAAAACAACGCAGACGAGTCGGCGTCGTGCCTTCTGGACATCGAAACGATAGCGGACATTATAGCCGGAAAATTTTCCCGCCAGCGCGGCGCAAAGCGTCCGGTGCGCGCGGGAGGGGCTAACCCAATGGCGGTTTCGAGCGCGATATCCATATTGAGAAAACGCGGGCTCGTCGAGCGGTTCGACGTCGCGGGTTCTAGGGTCAGGGGCACGCGCCTGCCCGACCCCGACATCGAGCCCGAAGACATCGTTTTCCCGCCCGGAATGCTGGAAGAAAAACGGAGGCGCGACGAAGCCAAGCTGCGCGACGTCATCGCCTACGCCTACGCAAAAGACTGCCGCCAGCGGTGGATTTTAAACTACTTTGGCGAAAAAGGCGCCGAATGTTGCGGGAAATGCGACAACTGCGCGGCGGCAACCGGAACTTCGGACGTTCAAACGCGCGAACTGTCGCCCATGGAACTCACCGTCGTGAGAAAGGCGCTCAGCGGTGTGGCGAGGCTTTCGAGGCGCGCCGGGCCGCGGACGTGGCTGCCGCGCTTCGGCAAGGGAATGATAGTGAAGTCGCTGCTCGGAAGCTCCGACGCCAGAATCCGCCAGCTCGGGCTGGACAAGATTTCCACGCACGGAATCCTGAAAGCTTTCGGAAAAAAATTCGTCAACAGCCTGTTCGACGCGCTCGCCGACGCGGGTCTCGTGGAGACCGCGCTCGACGGCGAATACCCGCTGCTTGGCATAACCGACGCGGGCGCGGGCGTTTTGCTCGACTCCGAAACAACCGTCAGAATGCATTACCCGAATACTTCCCCCTCCCCCGCTCCGGAGAATCGCAAAAAGCGCGCGGAAAGCCCCGCTTTTGAGAGCGGAGAGGCTCCCGAAAAGCCGCGCGGCAAAAAGGCGCCCGAAGAGCTCGATTCCTCCGACGGCAGGCTCTACGAAATCATGGCGAAAGAGCGCATGCGCCTTGCCGTCGCGCGCAAGGTAAAGCCGTACCAGATTTTTTCAAACGCCACCCTCGCGGAATTCGCGCGCCTCCGCCCCCGCACGCTGGAAGAAGCCGCGCTCATCAAGGGCGTCGGCGAGGTGAAGCTGCGCTCGACTGCGCCGGCGTTCGTCAGAATAATCGAAGAATACGGCGAATAACGCGCCGTCCGGCGCGGGAGGAAGCCCCGTCAGCAATGTCCGTGGCGGCAGTCGCCGCCGCAGGAATGTTCGCCGCCTCCATCGTGGCAGCCGCAATGGAAATCGGGGTCGGATTCGAGCTTTCCGGCGAGATAGTCCTCGGCGCACTTGCGGACGTCGCCCGAAGCCCCGCCTACAACCTTTATGCCAAGTTCCGACAGGGCGGCTATCGCGCCCGCGCCTATGCCCCCGCATATCAGCACGTCAATCTCTTTACCGCCTAATAAGCCCGCGAGCGCCCCGTGTCCGGAGTCGCCGCATGAAAATACTTCCGCGCCCGTAATTTTTCCGCCTTCCGCGTCGAATACCGCAAATTCGGGAGTGCGTCCGAAGTGCTGGAATACCGAGCCGTTTTGAGATGTCACCGCTATTTTCATACCTTTTTAAAATAATTGCGGCATTTTGAAACGCGCCGGCAAAAAAATCAAGCCTTTGCAGGTATGAATGACGCGCAACCGCGCGAAGAAACTCCGCGCGCGGCGGGCGAATCCGCCGTCCCGCGCATAGCGCACCATCTCCGTCCCGCGCGCGATACAATTTTGTTGAAGCGCGCGCGCAAATTTTCTACTCTTTATAAATGAAAAAACTACTGGCATTCGGGGCATGCGCCCTTTTCGGAATCTGCGCCGGAGCGGGAGAAAACGGGGCGGCGTGGATTTGGTACCCGGGGGATTTCGAGAACTTTTTAAGCGCGCAATTCTCTTCAAAAATAACCTACAAGGGGGCGTTGTCTCCCGCCGACTGGAAAATTTCCGGGCACTACCCCTGCGTATACTTTTTTAAAGACTACGACATAAAGGAACCCGAAACCGTCAAAATCTCCTCGCAGGGGAAATTCGCAGCCTCAATAGACCGGAAAATATTTTTCGCGGGAGAGCCGCCGGAGATAACTCTACCCGCCGGCAGGCACACCCTCAAAATAGCGGTGTTCAACTACGAAAAAATCCCCGCAATCCGCGTTGATGGCCCGAGCGTAAAATCCGACAGGTCGTGGCGCGTAAAGATAGACAGGGCAAACGCCGAATTTGAAGAAGTCGAGAGGGCGCGGGGTCTCCCGATTACGCGCGCGGCGACCGACTACGGGTTTTGCGGCCCCGACAATCCGCCCGCGAAATTCGAGCTCCCGAGGAGGGAAATAAAACCGGCAAAAACGGAAAAGTCGCCCGGGAAAATTTTTTCGGATTTCGGGGAAGAGACTTTCGGTTTCGTGAAGTTCAAGGGTTTGCGCGGCAGGGGCACCGTCGCCGTATACTACGGAGAATCCCCGGAGGAGGCGAATTCCGACGAACACTGCGAAGTGTTCGGGAAATATTCCTTCGACCTTGAAAAGCCAACGGATGCCGCCCTGCCCGACGCCCAGGGGTTCCGCTATGTGCGCGCGGTGTTCGGCGGCGGGCTCGCGGCGGACGAAATGTACATTGACTTCGAATACGCCGACATCGCAAAGCGCGGCAGCTTCAAGTCCTCGGACGAGCTGCTCAACAGGATTTGGGACGTCTCCTACCGCACGCTCTTTTTGACCGCGCGCGAATTTTTCGTCGACGGCGTAAAGCGCGACAGGTGGGTTTGGGCGGGAGACGCCGCGCAGAGCTACCTGATGAACTATTACAGCTTTTTCGACCTCCCAACGGCGCGCCGCACCCTGTGGGCGAACAGGGGCAAGGAGCCGGACACCAAGCACGTCAACCGCATAATGGACTACTCTTTCTACTGGCTGGACTCCGTGCGCGAATACTATCTCTATACGGGTGACTCAGCCTTCGTCAAAGACATATACCCGCGCATGAAAACGCTCGCCGACTTTTGCATTTCGCGCGCGGACGAAAACGGATTCGCCGTCGGGCGCAAAGACGACTGGGTGTTTCTCGACTGGGCGCCCATGCCGAAAAGCGGGATACTGTGCGCCGAGCAAATACTGTTCGCGCGCGCCCTCGACTCGCTCTCCGAGTGCGCAAAAATAGCGGGCGAAAGCGAAGACTGCGAAAAATTCGCCGCGATGTCGCGCGGGCTCAAAGAAAAAACCCTCAAACTCTTCTGGGACAGCGCGAGCGGAACGCTGCGCCACAGCTATGAGAACGGAAAATTCTCCGAAAAAACCACGCGCTACGCGGGAATGTTCGCCGCGCTATTCGGGTTTCTCGACGCGCAAAAGGCGGAGAAAATCAGGGACAACATTCTGCTAAACGACTCCGTGCAAAAAATCACCACCCCCTACATGCGCTTCTACGAGCTCGCCGCCCTCTGCGAAATCGGCAAACACGACTACGTTTTGGACGAGATAAAGAGCTATTGGGGCGGAATGCTCAAAGAGGGGGCCACCTCCTTTTGGGAAGTCTACAATCCCGACGAGAAAGGCTCGCAGCACACCGCAATGTACGGCAGGCCTTTCGGCCGCAGCTTCTGCCACTCGTGGGGGGCGAGCCCGCTGTTCCTGCTCGGCAGGTATTTTGCCGGCGTGAGGCCTACGAAGGCCGGATACTCCGAATACGAGGCGGCGCCCGAGCTCTCCAAACTCGGCTGGTTCGAGGCGTCCGTTCCGACGCCCTTCGGGGAAATAAAAATTTCGATGGACAAAAATTCGGTCGAGATAAAATCCGACGGCGGAATCGGGACGCTCAGGCTCAAATCGGCGGCGAAGCCTATCTGCGAGGGGCTCAAATTCAAATCCGACGGCGGCGGAAACTACTCGGCGCGCATCGAGCCGAAAAAAACCTACCGCATACGGTACGAAAAAATCTGAACCCAAAAACCGTATCCGCCGAATTTCTCCGCAAAATTTTTTTGCGCCCGCCATTCAAAGCGTTTAAATTAAAAGGCATGAAAGTATTGGGAAAACAGAGAAACAGCAGAATGTGCTTTATCTGCGGAATGGAAAACCCGGTGGGACTGAAATCGCAGTTCTACAATATGGAGGACGGAAGCGCGCTGACGCTGTTCACCTACCTTCCGGCGCACCAGAGCTTCCCGCAAAGGGTTCACGGGGGGCTCATCGCCACGATGCTCGACGAGCTCACCCTCAGGGGATACTGGGTTTTGGACGAGACGATGCTCGGCGTCACGACGTCGATGAGCGTAAAATTCCGCAAGCCCGTCCCGTACGGCGTGGAGCTCGTCGGGAGGGGGATAGTGGCGCGCGAGACTTCGAGGTATTTCGTCACCCGCACCGCGATTACCGACAGGGACGGCAGGATACTCGCCGAAGCCGAATCGAACTATATAAAGTTGCCCGCCGAAAAAATCGCGGACGGCGCAAGCTACCACGACGAAATGCGCTACCTCATCGAAGACGGTGTGACTGAGATAGACGTCGAAAAAATTTAGCCCCTCCCGCCGCCGCCCAGAAATTCGCAAAATTCCAATCTTCCTCACGCGCAATGGACAACCCACCGCTCTCCGCACCACGGACGAAGAAAATAACGGCGGCATATTTCAGCCCCACCGGAACGTCGAAACGGATCGCCCGGGCGATAGCAGGCGCGATGGCAACCGCGCTGAATATGGAAACCGCCGATTTTCCGCTCACCTTGCCCGCCGACCGCAAAAATCTCCTTCCGGAGTTCGGCGAGGGGGATGTGCTCGTCCTCGCGCTCCCAGTGTACGCCGGACGGGTTCCCGCCATTGCGGAGCCGATAATCAAAAAACTGTCCGGACGCGGGACGCCCGCCGTCGCCGCCGCAGTATACGGGAATCGGGATTACGACGACGCCCTGCTCGAAATGTCCGACATTCTTTCGGCGCGCGGCTTTCGGATAGCCGCGGCGGGGGTGTTCATAGGCGAACACTCGTTGTCTGGAAAAGTCGGAGGCGGGCGCCCGGACGCCGCCGACCTGAAAGCCGCGGAAAATTTCGGGAAGGCAGCCGCCGAAAAGATTGCCAAAAACTCCTTTGAAAATTTTGAAATAAAGGGAAACAGGCCGTACCGAGAAAGACCCGCCGCCGCCCCGTGCGCTCCCAAAACCGGTGAAAACTGCGCGGAGTGCATGATATGTGCGCAAAACTGCCCAGCAGGGGCAATCTCCTTTGAAAATCCCCGCGAAATTTCCGAAGGATGCCTGCGCTGCTGCGCGTGCGTAAAAGGCTGCCCGTCGGGCTCAAAATTTTTCGATGACGAGATCTTCGCGAAATTCAAGGCATTTTTGGAGGCCAACTGCGCCGCGAGAAAAGATCCGGAACTCTTCTATTGAAGGTTTCCGCGCCCGACGTTTTTCCGCCCGAAAAACAGTTTTCCGGGGACGGGGTCGGCGGAAAATTTTGCATGGCGGATTTGGGAAAGCCGCGCCGCGCGGACGAAAATCACTTTGTCCCGCCCGTTTTATGCGCGCCTTGCGCACCCCGCCGCACCGCCCTGCGAGAATTAGGCAAATGCGCGCCGCAAAAATCTTTTAAATAAGCCCGTATCCGAGGCGGGAGGATATGATGTCGGCATACGCGCGAACCTTCGCGCCGATTTCTCCGAATCTCTCCTCGCCTATGCGTTCGCGCGGACCCGTTATCCATATGGCGGCGATGGGATAGCCGTGGGCGTCAAAAACCGGCGCACCGACGCAGTTGACTCCCTCGATTTCCTCGCCGTTGTCCACGGAATAGCCGTTGGCCCTCACCCTTTCAAGCTCCGCGGCGAGGGTCTTTTTGTCGAGAATTGTCTTGGCGTTGAATTTTTTGAAATTCATCGACGCCATTCGCCTTTCAAATTCGTCTTTTGGCAGATAAGCGAGAATCGCCTTGCCCGGAGCGGAGGCGTTGAAGCATATGCGCATTCCAACTTCGCCGAGAAATTTGAACGGGTGCCTGCCGGGCACCTGTTCGAGCAAAACGCAATCCTCTTCAAGCATGGTTCCGAGCATCGCGGTTTCGGCGAGCTCGTCGCGCATTTTCCTGATGACGTCCATGCCGCGCTCCACGATATTAGACTCCCCGAAGGCGGCGTACCCGAGAGCCGCGAGCTTGCGGGACATTCTGATTTTGCGCTGGTCCTTGTTTTTTACGACGTAGCCGCAATCTTCGAGCGTGCAGATAATGCGGAATATGCTGTTTTTTGAATAGCCGGTGATGCGGGATATTTCGGAAAGGGAAATTCCGTCGGTATTTTTTGCCAAAACTTCAAAGACCTCGAGCCCCCTCTTCAAATTGGGGATATGATAGCGCTGGTGGGGCGCGGCCGCTTCGGTATGCTGCATTTCAAAAAAAATGGGATTGAATTTGTTATATATATCAAATCCATAAAACCAAACGCCTCCCGCAGGCGTCAACAAAAAAACCGCGGCGCAAAGCCGCGGTCGCAGTGGCGTAAATTTCCGCAACAGGGCTCAGAAGCCCACGGAGGGATTAGTATACCTGTTGTTGTCGTTTGAGTGGTACGCGCCGTATTCCGTGACAACCGCGCCTTCGGGGCCGGCTATCTGGTAGTGCCTGGCGCCGATTCTGCCCATCCAGACGATATTGCCCTTCTTGGCGTCGGCGACGGAGACCTTGTTTACCGTCACGTATTTCTTCTGGCTATCGGGAACCTTGACATCGGGATATTTGGAGGCGTCCTCGCCGTTCTCGCCGAAACAGTAGGAAGTTCCCGCGCGCGCGTGCCAGCACTCGTTTTTCGCGGGCAGGCCGTTGCCCGCAACGTGCCAGTGCTCGATGAGCATTTGGTTGGGCAGCAGCAGGATTTCGTGGCCGAAAACGCCGTGCTCGTTTTCCTGCGCCCAGAATATTCCGCCCATTCCGACCGCGGGAAAATCGCCGAGGGCGAAGTCGGAGACCCACATGTTGTCGCGCAAATTTTCGCTTATCGGGTATCCGAGGTTTTCCATCATGTCGATGTAGGCCTGTTTTGCGGCCTCCTGGTCGAACTTTCCGTCCTTATAGAACATTTCTTTCGTGAGTTTCATATCTTTTTTGTTTTTAGCAAGTGCCGAAGGAGCGTTCGGGCAGCCCGCTGAGGAGCCGCCGGAAGCGCACGCGCCGAGCGTCAGGGCGGCAAGAGCCGCGCAGAGCGGCGCCGCGAGTTTCAATGTCAGGCTGTTTTTTTCCATAATTTCTATTTGTCCGCCACTTTGAATTCAAGCGGCAATGGTTTTGTGTTTTTGGGTTTGTATTCCGGAAGCGGCTCCGCTTTCTTGAAGAGCTTTGCGGCCTTTTCGGCGTCGTTTACGACAACGCGGAAGCCGACGTTGTAGACCTTCTGCCACGGGCGGTAGTCGCGCCGCAGGCTGACGCGCGCCCACTTCATCCTGTCGCGCCAAGAGCCGCCGCGGACGACCTTGCGGTCGGGGACGGACTCGCCGCCGAGAGTCTCGGTGTAGTCGTCGAGCGTCCACTCCGCGACATTGCCCTGCATGTCGTAAAGCCCGAAGGCGTTCGGCGCGTACATGCCGCTCTGCACGGCAAGCATGTTGCCGTCGTCCACATGCCTGTCCGCGGGCATGTTGTCGATAAACTTGTCGGGGCGGATGCGCGGCTGCGGGTCGATGCCGTTGACCGCGAACTTGCGCGCGCTGAAATCCATGAGGTTTTCAAAGTTTCCGAAGTCGTCGCCGAGCTTTCCGAACCAGAAGTCGCCGTCGTTGCCGGCCCTTGCGGCCCACTCCCACTGCTTTTCGGTCGGCAGCGAAACCTCTATCCCCGCCTTTTCGGAGAGCCACTTGCAGAAGTCGCGGGCCTCGTTCCACGACACGCGCACAACGCTCTGTTCCGGCAGATTGGAGGGATAGCCCGGGTTGACGTGGTCCTTCCAAAGCCTGTCCTGGTGCCCTGAGTCGTGCGACTTGTCAAAGAGCGCGTACTGGGCGTTGGAAACTTCGAACTGCCCCATGTAGAAAGGCTTTTCGACCTTTTCGAGCCTCGCGGGGCCCTCGTCGTAGAAACCGTCGTTGGAGCCCATTACAAACGCCCCCGCGGGAACGAGCGCAAGCCTCATGCGAACGCCGCCTCCGAGATCTGCGTAGATTTCCTTCGGCAGTCCGGCGCCGGCGATTTTCTTCGCGGCCTCGCGGCTGTCAAACGGGAAGCCGTCCGCCTTGGGCGCGGGCCCGGCGTGTTTCGGCGCGGCGGCTGGGGCGGCAAATTCGCGCACTCCGCCGTCATAGTCGATGGCGTTGGGGTCGTCGTGCCGGTTGGCGTACTTGGAGAGGAAGAACTTCCTGCGCTCGTAGCCGTCGTACTTGACCTCGGGATAGATCTCCTTCCAAGTGCCCACGCACGGGACGTTCAAATCCATCCACGTTATGAGAATTTTCATCGACTGCGGGTCGAGCTTCACGCCCTTGTGCCCCTTTTTGAGCATTTGCGTCAGCTCGCTCGTATCGACGTGGAATTCCAGAGGCGAGAGCAGGTGCTGGTTGCTCTCGGGTCCCGAGCGGCGGACGTACTTGGAAAGGTTCAAATACGATTCGGGGAAGTGCTTCCAGATCTTCGGGTTTTCGCGCGAGAAGTTCGGTATATCCTTGTTGGCCTTCGGATTGTGGCAGCCCGCGCAATATTGGTCGAGAACGGGCTGGACGTCGCGCACAAAGGAATACCCGCGGACGGGAGCGACAAACTGCTTTATCTCCGACGGGCGCTTGCGCGCGGCCATGGCGGGCGCGGTGGAAGGCGTCATGCCCTGCCCCTCGTGGCAGCCCACGCAGCTTTGGGTTTCGCCGGGCATGACCGTAAACCAGCTGCGCATCAGCGCCAGAGCCTTGCCCTCGGCGTCGAGCGGCTGTATGGCTATCGGCCTGTTCGCAGGCACCTTGAACATCGCCGAACCGTCGGGCTCCACGGGAACAGTGCCGTGTATGCGCTTTACGTCCCAGGAGGCCTCGTTGCCTATGATGTCGTGGCTGCCTATGTCGCGATAGCAATAAAAGTATTCGAAAATGCGCAGTGCCTTGACCGTCCCGCGCGGAACGCCCTTCAATCCGGGGCCCTGGTAGATGTCGTTGAGGAAGACGTACCCGTAATCAATGTCGCGGTCGGTCTTGTCCATTATCTCCGGCGGCAGCTTGCGCGGCTCGACCGGAACGGGCTCGAAGAGGTACCCGCGGCCGGCGTCCGCCTGCAATAGTGTCATATTGTCGAATGCGTCTACGAGGTATATCCCCTGCGGCCTGTCGCCATGGTTGAATACGGAGGCCACCACATATTTTTCGGAGAGAGGATAAGGGTGTATGAGATGCGGATATTTTCCGTCCACGAGCCTGTCCTTTATCTCCGCCTTGTACACCCTGCCGTAGGACGGGAATTTGTGGACCCTGCCCCCGTCCTCTATGGTGCCCTTCGAGACGTCAAAGAGGTGCAGCTCGCCCATGCGCGCCGTGCCGTGGTGCCCGGAAACTATGCCGACGAACTTGTTTGGGTCTCCCGAGATTTGGCGGCAATAGAAGAGCGAGTTTGGCCAATAGCTCGTCGAGCCGTAGAACGACGACTGCGCCGTGCCGTCGGGATTCATGTGCATGAGGATTCGGGAGAAGTAGTGCGAGTTGTCGGTGTACTCCCAGCGGGTGTAGAGCACGCGGCCGTTTTCGAGCATCGTGGGCGTCCAGTCGGCGTCCTGCTCGAACGTAAGCTGGCGTATGGACTCGTCCACTTCCTTCTCCGAACCCGCGTTCGGATCCATTGAATAGAGGTTTGCAACCCAGTCGGTGCCCGTCACGCAGGGAACCCCGACGTGGGTTGCGGTAGAACAGAAAATTATCCTTCCGTCGGGAGTGTAGGCGCCATCGAAAACGTCTATGTCGTCATGTATGCGCGGCGATACGGGGCGCGACTTTCCTGTTTGAACGTCAAACTCGTCGAGCTGCCAGCGGACCTTGTCGTCCACGGTGGAGTAAAGGATTTTGGAGCCGTCGTAGGACACGTCTATGTCGGCGACCGCGCTGTTCGGGGCGAGAACTTTTTTGGCGTTTTCGGGAGACGTTATGTCTCCGGAGATCCAGAGCTCGTCCTTAAAATTGTGGGAATCCGCCCTTCCTTTATGGAAGCCCGCGTTGGTAAGGACGCTGTTGCCCTGCCAGTTTTGCGGAAGCCCCATTCCGCGCGTGCCCCACGGGCGGAATATGAACGCCCACTTGCGGTGCTTTTTCAAGAGCGGATTCGCCAAGAGCGATTTTGCCGCGAATTTTCCGAAATCTTCCGCGGCTTTTTTCGCATTGGCGTCCCCCCTGTAAAGGCCGCTTTTGATTTCGGGCATTTTTTTCTCCCACTCGGCGAGTGCGGCGAAATCCCCTTCGTATTCGGGGAATGATTTCTTCATGTCCTCCATGGCGGCGCGCACATTGGCGACGTCGTAGCCGAGAGCGTTTTCGACCGCGCGGGTCGTTATCATGTCCTCCAACAGCGCGATGCGCTCCGCGTCGGCGGACGGGTCTTTCATCAGCTTTTCGAGGCGCTTCTCAAATTTTCCCGCCGAGAACAGGGAGCGTTCGAGGGCCATCGAGAGGGCGCCCGCGACAATATCGCGGTTGTCGCGCGCCGAGATGAGCGACGGAACGAGCTGCCGGTTGGCGCCCGCCCTGAAAACCGCATCGGAGACCGCCGGAAAATCGGCGGATATTCTGCGGGACAAATCCACCGCCGGATCGTCGCAAAACGACATGTAAAGCAGCACGGGAACCTTTTGCCCGTTCACTGAAAATTTCAGCGCGAATTTGTTTTCGCCCTTTTTGAGATCCACGTCCAAAACCTTGAAGTCGGTCGTCCTGCTTTCTCCGTTGAACGGCGTCACATTCGGGCGGTCGAAATAGCCCCTGCCCGAAGACTTGTCGTAGGCGTCGAGAACCGCGGCTGGCTTGGAGTTCACAAAGAGCTCGCATTTCGCGCCGCTCGAAATCGTCAGGGGAATTTTCGCGGCCTTTGCGGCGTCAACAGTGAAATAGACGTAAAATACGCACCTCGAAAAATAGCGCGGATTGCAGAATTGCAGGTCGAAACTCCTGCCGAACCGGAAGTCCAGCTTCTTCCAGACGTATTCGCCGTCGAAAGCCGTTTTCAGGTTGACGGGATTCGCCACGGGGTCGGCCGCCTTTATCTCCGACTTGTTCCATTCCGGAAAGGCGAACGACGCGTAGACGTCGGACACCTTGAAGTCCTCCGCGAACTTCGCGTCGGCGGCGGACTTCCATTCGCGGTACTTCGCGCCGCTCTTTGCGACGGAATCCGCGAACGAAGAGCCCTTGACGTAGAGCGAATCGGCGCCGGAAGCGGCCGCAACTGCCGCGGCCAGCACAACAGCAATATGCGCTAAGAATTTTTTCATATTTTTTCCCCTCCTTCACTTCCTCCGGTTATTCGGAGGACAAAGTTTTGTAAAGTTCAAAAGCCTCCGCCGGCTTCAATCCCCTGTGGACGACCCCTTTTACGGCTTCGAGCATCGCCGCGGGATTCTCCGCCTGGAAGATGTTGCGCCCCATGTCCACGCCGCGCGCGCCGTCGGAAATCGCCTTGTACGCGAGCTCGAGCGCCCCGCTCTCGGGGAGCTTTTTGCCGCCCGCTATAACTATCGGCACTGGGCAGCCCGCGACAACTTTTTCAAATCCGTCGTCGCAATAGTAGGTCTTGACGAAATTCGCGCCGTTTTCGGCACACACGCGGGCGGCGAGCCCCAGATAGCGAGCGTCGCGCGCGAGGTTCTTGCCGACTGCCGTCACCCCGAGCGTGGGAATGGAATAGCGCGCCGAAAAGTCCGCGCACTTGGCGAGATTCGCGATGGTCTTGGCCTCGAATTCCCCTCCGACCGCAACCATCGGGGCTATCGCCGAGGCGTTGAGGCGGACGGCCTCCTCTATCGACATGAGGCACTCGTCGTTGAGCTCGGTCAGTATTGTTGAACCCGCGCTGAAACGCAGCGCCAGCGGCACGCGCGATTCCGGCGGAACCACGCTCCTCAAAGCCCCGCGCGTGCACATTATGCAGTCCGCCGACTTCACGAGCGGAACTATCGAAATGTCCATGCGCTCCAACCCGCTCGTCGGCCCCATTATATAGCCGTGGTCGAAAGCCAGCATGACCGTGTTGCCGCTATTGGGGTCGAATATCGACGCCATGCGCGCCTTGATTCCCCAGTCGGCGTTGCCGAGCCCTTTAAGGAAGAAGGAGCCGGCGTTCTGCACCGCCGTCCCCGCGTTGAAATTGCTCGCCTCAATGTTTCCTTCCGCGTCTGCCATTTTTCTGCCTTTCAAGTAAAAGATAAAGTTATTTTCCGAACTCCCGCGAGAACGCCGCAAACATAATCGCGTTTGAGACGGCCCCCGGGTCGAGAGTCCCAACGGATTTTTCCCCGAGATTGCGCGCCCTGCCGAACTTTGCCCGAAGCTTTTCCGTAGACTTCGCCCCTTCGTCGGCGGCTTTTGCCGCGGCGGAAAAAAGCTCCGCAGCATCCGCTGCGCCCTTCATTGCGCGCACCGCGGGAATGAGGGCATCGAAACAGGTCTTGTCGCCCACGTCACCCTTTACGACCTCGCGCATGGACGCGAGGGCGCCCTCGAACGCGGAGGCGATTTGCGCAGCCGAAAGCGACTCCGCACCCGCAGGAAGAGCGTCGGAAATCCCCGTAAAGAGCGTCCCGTAAATCGTGCTCGTCGACCCGTTGGAATTTGCCATTGCGGCCATGCCGGCATCGAAAAACGCGTCTTTGAGGTTCGACGCGGCCTGCACCGCCCCGCTCGCAGCTTCAATCGCCCCGCGCATGGCAACCCCGTGGTCGCCGTCGCCGCAGGCGGAGTCGAGGCGGCAAAGGTTTTGCTCTTCCGCGGCGATGTCGCGCGCGACCCCGTCGAACATTTTTTTCAGAATCGGAAGCGTCAGTTCCATGTCATTCCCCCAGAGAAGTCCAGTACGGGGCGTTAGAGCGCGCCCTGATGCGCCCCAGCTCTTCCGCGTCGGCGACGCACAGAATCATCTGGAAGCCCGCCATCTCCTGCACCGTAAGAAGCTCGTCCACTATGCCGCCCGCCACTTTCGCGCCCGCGGCCTCGGCGCATTTCTTCGCCGCTCGGAAGACTATCGCAAGCTCCATGGGCGTCGTCGCGCCCGTGCCGTTTATTATAATATAGACCGTCTCGCCGGCCTTCAAATCCACGGCTTTTGCGAGGTTTGAAAACATTATATTTGCGGTCTCGTCTGCGGAGAGAATTTTTCCCCTTCCGCCGCCGCCCTCGCCGTGCTGCCCCATTCCGATTTCCATCTCGTCGTCGCCGAGCTCGGTGATGGGCTGACCCGTCTGCGGGTGGGTGCAGCCGCCCATGGCGACCGCCAAGGTCGCGATTCTCGAATTGAACTTTTCGGCAATCGCCAGAACTTCGTCGAGCGTCTTTCCCTCTTCCGCAGCGGCTCCCGCAACCTTTATGAGCGGCAGGCAGCCCGCGAGCCCCCTCCTGTCTTCCTTCGGGGCATCGAGACCCGCGGAGATGTCATCTGCGACAAGCACCGACTTGACGTTTATGCCCTCGCGAGCCGCCATTTTGAGCGCCATGTTCGCGCTCATTACGTCTCCCGCATGGTTGAGAACCACAAGCAGGATTCCGGCATAGTCCTTAAACTTGCGCAGGGCGGCGAGCACCGCGACGGCGTTGGGGGCGGCAAATATGTCGCCGGCCACGCTCGCGTCAAGCATTCCCTCGCCGACAAATCCGCTGAGGGCGGGCTCGTGTCCGGAGCCTCCCATCGTTATCACCGCCACTTTGTCGCGCGATTTCGGAACTGCGCGCACGACAATCCGGCCCTCCTCGAGCCTTATCTTGTCCGGATACGCGCCGGCGAGCCCTTCGAGAAGCTCGTCCGTCAGATTTTCGGGAGAATTCAGAAATTTCTTCATTTTCATAATCTCGGGAAATGTTGAAGTTTTGCCGATAAGCGGAATACACGCTTTGGAATGTAAAACATTGTTTTTGCAATCGCGGGACTTGTCAACATTTTTTATAAAAATACTTTCGTTTTATATTTTAAACAAAACAATAAAAACAAATTCGCCCCCCTTGAAAAATCTCCGGTTTGCATTGTCCCGCGCGCCGAAAGCGGATAACAGCGTAATAATAATGCCCCGCACAGTGAAGCAATGCGGGAAACCGTTTTATATCGGGCGAAAATTTCGCGGCCCGGCAAAAAATTTCTCGCGCGCAAAACGCCCTTCCGACGCCGGACTTCACGCTGCGCGGGAATAACAGCGCGCCGCCTATTTGGAGGCGGCAAGTTCCCTTATCCGCTCCAAGGCGCGCTCCGCGCAGGCGTATCCCTCGCGGTACAAAGCCTCCAAACGTTTCGCCGAACGCTCGAGGCGGTTTACTTTCAGGGGAGATTCCGGCCGTATGACGACAACTTTTCCCGCGCGTTCGAGCTCCTCTATATAGTATAGAGACCGATTGTAGCGCGCGTTTTTCGACGCCAAAGCCCTCCTCAATTCCGGATATTTCGGATATATGAAGCGCGGAACATGCGAAAACTTTTCGTTCTTCCTGTACCATTTGTTACGGGTCAGCACGACCACGCACTTTTCGTATCCGTCGGACTGCGCCCTGCGAATCGGCAGCGCGTCCGCTATGCCGCCGTCGAGCATCGGGACGCCGCCGACCTCCACCATGGGGCACGCGAACGGAAGGCTGCACGACGCCCTGCACTTCAAGAGCAGATCGTCGATATCGCGCGGCGTGTCGAAATACGCGGCTTTGCCGGTCAGGCAGTTTGTGGCGACGAGGACGAACCGCCCCGACTTCAAATAGGCGTCCATGTCATAGGGGAAAATTTTTTTTGGCAGCTCGCCGAAAAGGAAGTCGTAATCCATTATGCACCCGCGGGAGAAGAGAAATTTCAGGCCGATGTAGCTGCGTTCGGCCAGAATGTCTATGTCGCACTTGCGCGCCCTCCCCCTCTGGCGCGAGGCGTACGAAAGGCCGTTAGACGCGCCCGCCGAAACCCCGATTGCGTACGGAAACAGTATCCCGTTGTCGAGAAAACAGTCGGTGGCGCCCGCCGTGAAAACTCCGCGCATTCCGCCGCCTTCTAACAATAGCCCGAGATTCATTTTCCGTTAATGGCTAAACTCCCGAAAGGAGGATTTCAAACAAATTCGGGATAGGCGCCGCGCGGATTTTTCGACCTAAAAAACGCTTGACCGTTTTCATTGGCGTAGTAGAAAAGAAATATTTATGACGCAAATATTAAAATATTCCGCAATCGCGACGGCCGCCGCAATAGCTATCCAGGCCTCCGCAGACGATTTGACTCTAATTACCGACGGAGGAGTTCTGCCTTCATCGTGGGAATGGTCCGACACCTTGGCATGGTCGCCCGCGGGCGGCTCGCTCGAAAACGCGAATCTTTCCATAAGCGGCATCGCAGAATCTGCGGTAAACTCCACGATAACGGGCGGCCTTTCGCTCGGCAATATCAACATTATGGTCGGCGACAACGGTAATACCGCAAACCTATTTACCGCAACCGTCGCAGACGCGGACGTCAATTTCAGAACTGTCAACATATCCAACAACGGAATCACCCAGACCGTAAAACTTGCTTCCCAAACTGGCAGGTGGGTCGGGGAAAGCATAAACATAACCTCCGACGGCGTAAACAGGCAGACTGTCACGCTTCAGCCGGGCAGCCCGCGCCTGACGCTGAGCGGGGGCATAAACCTCGCCAACAACAAAGCTATCGACGGCCTCACAATACAGGGACAGACGGCCATAGCCGGCGCGATAACAATGAAAGCCGCGGGCTCCGCGGAGGGCGCGAAACTCACGCTCAATATGTGGAACATGAGCATCGGCGGATTTTCCGACGGCGGCGTGAAGGCAAACCACTACATCTCCTTCAACTGGGGAGGCACGGTGAATCTCACAAATTCCGCGGACTATTCATGGAGGGGCGCATTTGCAATATACAGCGACGACGACAATATCAACATCTCCAAGGGCGGCGCGGGCGCGCAAAAGTTTGAGCTGACCGGCATCACCAACCACTTCAATAATGTCCGCGCCAACGAGGGCCTGCTTGAAATCGACTCCTCCGCAATCTCCACGCTGTTTGCGAACAACCTATACGTCAGCGGCGGTTCTTTCAAGAACGTCGGCAACCTCAATGTCGGCGCGCTGACACTAACGAACGGAAGCATCGTTCTCGGCAACGACACAGGCACGATAATCGTAGACGGCAACTTGGGCAAGGGCGAAAATGCGGGCAAGATCTCCATCGACTTTTCCGACCTTACGGTTTCCGGAGACTACACACTGATAGAGGTCCTCGGAGAAATAACGGATTTCAATACGGGCGACGCCCTCGCGGACTTCGACCTGATAAACCTCGCCGAAGGCGCGAACGTCGAACTCGCTTGGGACGGCAATTCGCTCGCGCTGTCATACACCGTTCCGGAACCCGCCGCAATCGCCGCGATTCTCGGGGCGGCCGCGCTCGGATTCGCCGCGCTCCGCAGGCGCAAATAGCGGAAAATTCCGCCGTTTTGAAAAACCGCGCGATTGCGTTTGCAATCGCGCATTTTTTGTGCTTGGATATTTTTACAGCATCGGGAGAGCGGAATCCGCGCCCCGAATGGAAAAGTATGGCGAAAATCCTCGACTGCACCCTCCGCGACGGCGGACTCGTGAACGACAGCAATTTTCCAGACGAATTTGCGCGCGCCGTCCTGCGCGCATGCGAATCCGCCGGCGTGGACACCGTCGAAATCGGCTTTAAAAATTCAAAGAAATATTTTTCTCCCGAGAAATTCGGCAAATGGAGGTTCTGCGAGGAATCAGACATCAGGGAGACATTCGGCGCCGGGCCCCGCAAGGTAAAGCTCTGCGCCCTCATGGACGCCGGCAAATGCGACATATCCGCCCTTCCGCCGCGTTCGGAAAGCATAATATCAAAAATCCGGTGCGCATTTTATGCCGACCGCACCGTTGAAGCAGCCGAAACGCTCGACGCCGCCTCCGAACTCGGATACGAGACCTCCGCGTGCCTTATGGCGGCTCCGCAAATAGAAAGGCGGGAGCGCGAAAAATGCCTCGAACGCCTCGCCGCCTCAAAAGCTGGCGCAATCTACCTGATGGACAGTTTCGGAACGCTGCTTCCCGCCGAGGCGCACAAGCTCTGCGCGGAGTATTCGCAATTCTGCCGCGCCTGCAACAAAGACTTCGGCGCGCATTTCCACAACAACCTCCAATGCGCTTTCGCAAATTCCATAATAGCGGCGGAAGAGGGCGCGAATATCGTGGACTCTACAATAGGGGGGCTCGGCAAGGGCGCGGGGAACTGCCCCACCGAGCTTCTGGCGGGATTTTTGCTCGGCGCGGACGCCGCCGTCGCGCCCTCGGAGGCCGCCGAAAAATTCGCCGCGCCGCTCGCGGAAAAATTCAAGTGCGGATTCCGCCCGCAGTACATGCTCACCGCCCTTTTGAAAATCCACCCGAGGCCGGCGATGGAATACTCCGCAATGCCCAACCCGCCCGCGCTCTCCGAATTTTACGAAAAGTTAAAGGAAAATACGAAATGAAAAAAATAATAATAGCCGCAATCGCCGCCGCGGCGTTCGTCGGCGCGGCCTTCGCAAAAGACTTGAAGGTGCTTACAATAGGCAATTCCTTCGCGGACAGCGTGTTCACATACCTGCCGAAAATCGCCAAAGCCCAGGGGGAAGACCTCGTGCTTGAACGCGCCAACCACGGCGGCTGCGAGCTCGACAGGCACTGGTCGTACGTCGAGAGGGAGGAGGCCGACCCCGACGTAAAACTCTACCGCGGCAACAGGAAAAAGCTGCGCGAAATTCTCGCCAGCCGCGACTGGGATATCGTGACAATCCAGCAGGCGAGCCACAAGAGCTGGATTGCGGACTCTTACTTCCCGTACGCCCAATATCTATACGACTACGTGAAAAAGCACGCCCCGCAAGCGGAAGTCGTAATCCAGCAGACGTGGTCGTACCGCTGCGACGACGGCAGGTTCGGAAACGGCCAGTGGAAAATCACCCAAAAACAGATGTATGAAAAGCTTTCAGACGCCTACGCAAAAGCTGCCGAAAAACTCGGGACGCGCAGGATTCCCAGCGGGTTAGCCGTCGAAAAGGCGCGCGAAATGCAGCCGCACTCCTACAAGCCCTCCGACCCCGCCGCCCGAAAGTCTCTCCTGCCGCCGGATCTCCCCCCGCAGGCGGGCGCGATCGTCGGAAATTTCTACTGGAAGAAAAATCCGAAGACCGGCGAGCTCGAACTCAAAAACGACTCCATACACCTCAGCAACCGCGGGCAGTATTTGCAGGCATGCGTGTGGTACGGATTCCTCTTCGGAAAAGATCCCAAAGACATAAAATACGTCCCCGACTCGATAGGCGACAAAGACGCCGAAATGCTCCGCAACGCGGCGTCCGCCGCCCTCAAAGAGATGAAGCAGCCCGCCAGATAAGGGAAACCGCAACAAAAGGGAAAAGCTGCCCGTCCGATTCGGGGCGGCTTTTTTTTTGCACGTCCAAATTCGCCGCATACGTTATTTTTTAAACGGCATTTGAAGCGGCGCTAAAAACCCGCGGCATCGGTATCACGTTCAATCCGATAAAAGTTTGGGCCTCTGGCGTATCCGCGGGCGCCGTTTGCGCCGGAGAATCGGGCGGCAGGCGTTTTGCCCGAGAGACACTTGGCGGCAGGATTCCCGAAGAGTTCGCGAACCGCCGGTCCTGTTTTCAATTTTCCGAGGGTATCGCGCATAAGGACATACGATGCTGCGCAATAAGTCCGCATTCCGCCGTGTCCTCCTTCCAATAAGCGCACCGCTTTGCCCCGAGGGGCACCGAAGCCCGTTTACTTCTATGCCCCGCTGCCGTTTATTTGCCTTTATATCGCCGTCCGCGCGTCACGGCGGATTCGGGGGGTTCCGCGGGACAATTAATTTTATACTCCCAGCAGCCTGCCAAGTATTGAATTTATGAATCCCCAATATTTAAAAATACAGGCAAACAACGTCAATATAAACATAACAAGTATTACAAAAGGTATGTATTTGCTTATAATCAATACGGAAGAGAAAATAGACGGATACTTCGATACGGCATTGATAAAGCGCCCGTTCCCGGAAAGCCATGCCGACAGCATGGCCAATACGTGATCCTCAGGTTTTTGGAATCTGAATAAATTCAACATGTCTTGGAGTTTGTCTCCGGTTTTCACCATGGTTATGAAAATCAAAACCGAGATCAAGGTTCCGAAAGTCGAGAGAAAAAGCCTTATTATAGGAGAATTGCTCTGAACTATGACGCTCAAAAAAGCGTGGCAAAAAGCACCATAAAATTGAACCTGCTTGTCAACAATTCTTCAAGAAGTTTTCTCTCATCGTCATAGGTCCAAGTGGACCGTACTTTTACTTTATCTTCAACATCCATATCTAATTCGTTTATATTTAAATTTATCTTTTCATAATCAAGATATTTTCCACAGTACAAAGCATTTTTATTATGGCATTTAATCCATTGCGACGTAAAAATATGCCGTTATATATCGTAATATGGAATTTTATCATTGAATTTGGCATACAACCGAAAAAAACATTTCAAAAGCCATTGCTCCGCAGACATGGGCATGCGCCTTCGCCCGAAATCGGGACGCGCTTTCCGATAAAATCTGTCCGGCAGATATAAATCCCCAAAGAAGCGCCTACCGCCGTCCGTCTGGCTAACGTCAGTGCACTATGCGCAGCTCAAATTTAAGCTCTTTGCCGGCGAGGGCGTGCAAAACTTCTATCAGCCGCAACATGGAAGCAAGCCACGCGGGATTCTCCGAGCGGTTCTGCGCCCAGTTGAGCTTTTTGCCGCTCAGCCCCGCCGGACAAAAGCGGTAGAGCGCCCTGACCAGCCTGAGAATCCGCGCGTCGTAGCGCGAGCACAGCGAGCCGCAGTTGGGGAAGCGCAAATCCTGGTGTTCCCTCGCCCATTCCATGCGCTCCGCAATAGGGTCACCCGCAATCTTCTTCTTCGGGAAAACAAAAACCGCGCCGGCCGCAAACAAATCCGGATTGTCCAAAAACGCGCTGCGGCGGTATCCGAAGCCAAGCTCGGATTTTTTAAAAGTTCGCAACCCTTCCGCGCCCGCAGCCTCGACGCTCTCTATGTAATCCGAAACCGAAATCCCCTCTTTCGGGCCGGAACCCGCGTTCATGGCTATCGCCCCGCCTATCTGGCAGGGCGCGCTCGCAAGGCAGTAAAAGCAGTCGCGCCCGAGCTCCCTCATTTTCCGCAAAAGTTTGAGCATAGGCACCGACGACGACACCCTGAACCTGTCGCCGCCCAGATGCTCTATCGTCGCCGGAAGCGCGTTTTTGAGAACGAGCTGCCTTATTTTGCGCTCCGCGAAAAATATGTTGGAGCCCCCCCCGAGAAAAACCGTCTCCAACCCCCTTTCGCGCGCAATCTTCAAAAGCTCCGGAACGTCCTCGGGGCGCCTTATTTCGGCGAAATTTCCGGCGACGTGCCGCGAGCGGAAAAGGCTGAAATCCCTGCCCTCGCGCCGTTGGATTTCCGCAGGCATTCCTCAGATCCCCGAGCCGGTTTTGCCGTCTGCAAAACCGGAGACAACCCCTACCAACAATGCGTGCTCTGCCGCGTGAACGCGCCCTTCAAAAGTTTCGAGAGTATCGGACGGCAGGATGTCAACGGCTTTTTGGGCTATCACTTTCCCGCCGTCGAGCTCGCCCGAGACGAAGTGCACGCTGCACCCACCGCGCGCTTCCCCCGCCTCGAACGCGCGCCGTATGGCGTCTTTGCCTTTGTACGCCGGCAAAAGGCTCGGGTGCAGGTTTATCATTTTCCCCTCGAACTCTCGCACTATCGAATCGGGAAGAATCCGCATAAAGCCCGCCAAAACCACGAGGTCCGCGCGAACCTCCCGCATGGCTTCGATATACGCCGCCTCGCCTTCGGGCGATAGGCGCGCGCCCGGCCTTCCCGGGTCGATAAAGCGCGCGGGCACGGAGAATTCGCGCGCTATTGACAGCGCGGGAGCGTCCGCGACGTCCGAAAACAGGGCGCAGACTTCCGCGCGGATTTTCCCCGACGCCGCGGCCTCCATTACTGCGCGCGCGTTGGAGCCCCTGCCGCTCGCGAGAATTAAAATTTTCATTTCTTCAAAAACTCCTCCAATGCCTTAGAAACGAAGGGCGCCTGGCAATCGGAAAACGCCTCCTCCATTTTTGAGAAAAACCTCCCGAAATCCTCAACTTGGGAATCCGAAAACGAAAACGGCTTTGAAGTCCGCATCGAGAGTGAATTTTGTCCGGAAGAAATATCCTCGTACCCGGCTTTGGAAATTTTCAGCGAAAAGTCCGACAGAACCTTCGCGCCCGAGCTGTCCGGACATATTTCCACAATCTCGGAAATCCCCTCGAAAAATTCCCACAAGTTGTAATCCGACTGGTTTATACGCAGACAGTTGAGGCTTTCAACCTCGGCCGAAAACGAAGATACGGCAAGTTTTCCGCGGAAAAGCGAAAGCGGGCATACGCGCATCCTGACCTTTTCGGCCTTGGCAAACGCCTTGCCCTCGTATGCGCCGGACGCCGCCCGCTTGTAGGCGGGAGGGTTGAAAAGCGTCAACCGGTCTATGGAAAACTCGCCCGTAAAGACATTGAGAAAGGCGTTTTCGTAAATCGGATAAAAACCCGTAGAAGACGCCACGGCATTCCGGAATACCCTCACCCCCGCAAAGGCGGAAAACAGCCAAAACGCCGCGGCCGCCACCGCCAACATCATCGCAAGCGACAGCGCAAACGCAAACGAGCACCCCATCGGTTTCTCTTTGGCAAACTTCAAGGCTTTGAAAAACGAGCTCATAATCCCGATTCATAATGAAAGCCGCGCGCGCGCGGGCAACAACAAAATTGCGGAAGGCCGGCAAAATTCCCGCTTGCTTCCTCCCCTCCATTGGCAGGCGCGCCTATCCGAAAAAAGCCCCAAAAAAATCTGGAAATTCGCATTTGAATCGGGCAAGATTACAAAAAAATATCGGCTTTTGATTTTCGCCCTGCCGGCGTCCGGATTCCGGAACTTAAAAGCCGCATTTTTTTCAAGGTTTCGCGGGCGGACAAGCCGCGGAATCCAATATTGCAAAAGAGAGCTCAACTATGAATATCGCACCTACAATATCGCTTTTGGGAGCCGTCCAGGCCGCCGGCGCGCACGGAGAGATCCACGCGGCGTTTTGGATCGTACCGATGGCCTCAATAATCGCGCTCGCGTTCGCGTGGCATTTCTACTCCGGAATGAAAAAGGAGGAAGAAGGCACCGAAATGATGCGCAAAATCGCGGGGCACGTCCGCAGCGGGGCGCTCGCGTACCTGCGCCAGCAGTACAAGGTGGTTGCCGCAGTGTTTGCGGTCATCACCGTTTTTTTCGCCTTTCTCGCCTATGGTTTGAATGTGCAAAACGACTGGGTGCCGTTCGCGTTCATTACGGGCGGATTCTTCTCGGGGCTCGCGGGATTCTTCGGAATGAAGACGGCCACCTACGCCTCAAACCGCGCGGCATGGGCCGCAAACCACTCGCTCGACAAGGGGCTGCGCGTGGCTTTCCGCTCGGGAGCCGTCATGGGGCTGGTCGTGGTCGGACTTGCGCTTCTCGATATTTCGGCGTGGTTCCTCATTCTGAACTTCTTTATAGAAGACGCCAGCGACGCGCATAAGATGGTTGTAATCACCACCACCATGCTCACTTTCGGAATGGGCGCGAGCTTGCAGGCGCTCTTCGCGCGCGTCGGCGGCGGCATATTCACAAAAGCCGCGGACGTCGGCGCAGACCTCGTCGGCAAGGTCGAGGCGGGAATCCCCGAAGACGACCCGCGCAATCCCGCCACCATCGCCGACAATGTGGGCGACAACGTGGGCGATGTCGCCGGCATGGGCGCCGACCTCTATGAATCTTATTGCGGTTCCATTCTCGCGACCGCCGCCCTCGGAGCCGCAGCCTACATGACTTCTCCCGAAGTCCAGATGAAGGCCGTTCTCGCTCCGATGCTCATCGGGGCAATCGGCGTAATTCTTTCCATCTTCGGCATATACCTCGTGAGGGTCAAACAGGGGGCGTCGAGCAAGGAATTGCTGGGCGCGCTCGGCAGGGGCGTCAACGCAAGCTCCGTCCTCATCGCAATAGCCTCGTTTATAGTGCTCTACTGGCTCAATACTCCGAGATGGCTCGGCAACTGGGGCTCCATACTCGTCGGGCTCGCCACCGGAATATTCATAGGCAAAATCACCGAATATTTCACGTCGGAAGCCTACCGGCCGACAAAGTTTATCGCGGAACAGGCCAAGACCGGCCCCGCCACCGTCATAATCGGCGGCATGGGCACCGGAATGATCTCGACCTTCTATCCGGTAATAGCCATAGTAATAGGCACCGCTCTCGCCTACGCCTTCTCCGCGGGCGGGGATCTCTCCGATATGAGCAGAGGCCTCTACGGAATAGGCATCGCGGCCGTAGGAATGCTCTCCACCCTCGGAATCACGCTCGCAACCGACGCCTACGGCCCCATAGCCGACAATGCCGGCGGCAACGCCGAGATGTCCGGCCTCGGCAAGGAAGTCCGCAAGCGCACCGACATGCTCGACTCGCTCGGCAACACCACCGCCGCGACCGGCAAGGGATTCGCGATAGGCTCCGCCGCCCTCACCGCCCTCGCCCTGCTCGCCTCCTACGTGGAAGAGTTGCGCATGGGTCTCGTCCGCGTAAAGGATTCCCCGCAAATCACCGAATTTGCCAATAAAACCATACAAAAGTTCTCCGAAGTCTCCGGAAGCGTCGAATCCGCCAGCCTCCTCGACTTTATGGACGTCTACCAGGTCAACCTCATGAACCCGAAAGTGCTGCTCGGCATGTTCGTGGGTTCAATGATGTCCTTCCTCTTCTGCGGCCTTACGATGAACGCAGTGGGGCGCGCCGCCAACCAGATGGTAAACGAAGTTCGCCGCCAGTTCCGCGAAAACCTCGGCATAATGCAGGGCACCTCCGAACCCGACTATGCGCGCTGCGTGTCGATTTCAACCAAGGCCGCCCAGCATGAAATGCTCTTTCCCTCGCTGCTTGCGGTGATAGCTCCGGTCATAACGGGCCTCCTGTTCGGGGTATCCGGAGTACTCGGGCTCCTCGGAGGGGCGCTCGCGTCAGGCTTTGTCTTGGCGGTGTTTATGGCAAACAGCGGCGGCGCATGGGATAACGCCAAAAAGTACATCGAGCAGGGCAACTTTGGAGGAAAGGGTTCTGACGCCCACAAAGCCGCCGTTATCGGGGACACCGTGGGAGACCCGTTTAAGGACACTTCCGGCCCGTCGCTCAACATTCTCATAAAACTCATGAGCATGGTGGCGATAGTAATGGCCGGATTCACCGTATCGTACTCCCTGTTCTGATTTGGCGAACAGCGCGTCAAAACAGAATTGACGCCTGTCGGAAAAGCCGCCGCAAACGCATGCGCATGTTTTAATGCGCAACGCGCTTTCCGGCGGCTTTTCCGCACCCGTCCGGAAGCGCCCGAAACCCGAAAAATAAAGGGCTAACGGGAGGGTGTTTCCGCATGCCCCCGCAGATGGAACGTATAATGCTGTCAGCAGACGGGGCAAACCCTTTGCGCTGGAATCCCCAGCAGGGGGTTTTACCCCTTCAAGGCTGGAATGCCTTGGCTGGCGGTCTGTGACCCGAACTCCGGAAGCGCATAAAAACCTCTCTTTTTTGGTGGGGCTCGTTTTTTGTCGGGGATACTGAGGCGGATAGGGGGATTGGCAAAGGCAATCTTCGCAAGGCGCTTGTCCCGCCTGCGGAAGTTGCCCTGTCCTCTTCTTCGGAAGCTGCGCGCCGCGGTACTGCCGCCTTATATTAAAATTCTTGAAAGCCGAAGCGGAGGTTGTATTTTTTAAAGTTCAACACAGCGACTTTTATGAAACGCATACTGGTTTCCATTTTATCTATGGCATCTTCCGCGCTATTTGCGGGCGAAACTTTATTTTACGAGCCTTTCGACTCGCCGGAATCCGTCGCCAAATACTCTTCCGGCGCAAAACTCTCCTTTGAAAAGGGGAAACGAGGGGAGAGCGGCTCGCTGAAAATCGAAGTTCCGGAGCGTGTCGGATTCGGGGGATTGTCGCTGCCGGTCGACATATCCGAAGCGCGCGGAGGCGTCCTTGAAGTGAGCGGGGAAACCATGGGCGAGAATGTCGCGCCGGGGCCCAAATACTATAACGGCGCAAAATTCATGCTCTCCGTCAACGCCCCCTCCGGCAACGTGTACGGCGGCCCGCAGATGCCTACCGGAGATTTCGACTGGCAAAAAATAAAAATTCTGGTCCGCGTCCCGCACGACGCGACGGACGCGCGCCTCAACCTCGGCTTTGAACATTCTTTCGGAAAGCTCCATTTCAGGAATGTGAAAGTGGAAAAGAAGTCCGCCTCGCTCGATATGAGGAAAGCCGCAAATGTCGGATACGCCGACGAAGCCGCCGGCGACGGGAAAGGCGGGTGGTTCGACCTCGGCGCGGATGAGGACGCCGCCAAATTCAATTACAGGCACACGGCGACATTCGCCAATGTCCCGTACATGGCGCTCTCGCCCGAATCCAACGGCGGAAAGTCCGCCCTGCTCATAAAACCCGAGGGAAGCCCGAAAATGGGGGCGGAATCGGCAAAAATCCCGCTCTCCGTTCCGCAGGAGGCAAAGTACCTCTACGTTCTCAACGCCCTCGAAACCTCCGAGCGCGGCGAGGTCGGGGAAATCGCAATATTCGGCGAGAACGGAAAATCGCATGCATTCAGGCTCGCGGGCGGCGTCGACATCGCGGGCTGGAAAAACGTCCAAAAGGAACTCAAAAACGCGGCAGTTGGCGCGGCGTGGCTCGCTTCCAAAGGATACAGAAAGTCCAACGGCCTATATTCCACGCGGCTCGAAATCCCCGATGGATTCGGGAAAGTCGCAGCTGTGGAATTCCGCAAAGCAAAAATCCCGTGGATAGTCGCGGCGGCGACCCTCTCGAAAGAGAAGTTCCCCTTCCCCTCCGAATGCAAATTTGTCACCGCTGAAAGCAAAGAATGGAAAGCCGTGCCGGTTCTGCCGGACTGCGGTGTCATAGAGGGCTCCGCGCTCGACTGTTCCGCCCTCTGGAACATCGGGGAGGTAAAGGCGCGCGTGGTCGCCTCGAAAGACGGGCATTTAGAGCTCGAAGACAACCCCGGGGTACCCGTCGCCTTCCAAACCGTGGCCGACCAGGGGCACACCTATAACACCCTCACCGCCACGAAAGAAAGCACGGAGGAATACGTAAAGCAGCTGCGCATTCAGGGGTACAACATGGTGCGCTTCCACTACTTCGACTTCGCGCTGATGGAAGGGGCGAAAGAGCCGCTGGAATTTAACGAAAGCCTCCTCGAACGCATAGACTACTACATATACTGCCTGAAAAAAAACGGCATATACCTGAACCTCGACGCCATGTGCAGCCGGTACGGGTTTGAGCTCGGCAACACGTGGCGGCCCGACGATTCCGGCAGGGACTACAACTTCGACCTCTTCTTCAAGGAGAGCGCGCGCAAAAACTGGTTTGAGGGGGTGAAAAAGCTCCTTACGCACGTGAATCCGTATACGGGCACGTGCCTCGCGGACGATCCGGTGCTGGCGATAGTCAACGGCAAGAACGAGCAGGAATTCGGCTTCCTCCGAGACCAAAAGCCGGAGGTGATGAAGCCGCACTGGCTGGATTTCCTCAAAAGGCGCTACGGCGGCTCGCTCGAAAAATACAACGAGGCATGGGGAACGTCGGCAAAGTCCTGGGACGAAGTGAAAGTATTTTCATACGGCAAACAGCCAAGCGCGAAGGCCGCCGAGCGCGACGTAGAAGCCTTCAAGCTCGAAAGGACAACCGAAATGTGGAAGTGGTTTGAAAAGAGCCTCAGGGAAATCGGGTACAAGGGGCTGTGCGTGAATTTCGACATGATAAAAAATTTCTCATACGCCTCGGTCAGACGGAATATGCCGATAGTCACGATGCACTCATACCACGCCCACCCGTCGCCGGCGCTCGGCGGGGTGACCAGAATGTCGCAGAACAGCTCGCTCTCCGACGCGGACGGCGTGTTCAGGGGAATCGCCGGATCCGCCATTTGGAGAAAACCGATGCTAATCACCGAATACGGGCACGTATTTTGGAACAAATACCGCTACGAGCAGGCGTTTTCCATCGCCGCATACGCCGCCATGCAGGGATACGGCGCGCTGACCGTGCACGCGCAGGCCGTCTCCACATGCCCGACGCCGGCGATGATACGCCCGTTTGCATGCGCGCACGACCCCGTGAACAAGGTGTCGGAATTTCTCGCCGCCCACATGCTGTTGCGCAGGGACGTATCCGAAGCAAAGCCCTCTGTGCGCGTGGACTACTCTACCGCGGATGCGCTCGAAAAACTCTTCATCGGATACGGAATGAACTCGGGGCAGTCGAAGTTAGCGCTCGTCGCGAAACTCTCTCTGTTGCCGGACTCCTCCGCGCCCGCGGGCGAAGACGAAATCGTGGTGAAGTCCTCGGGAGGCTCGGCGGTCGTGACATACCCGGGCTATTCGGTCGTCCTGGACTCCAAGGACGGGTTCGACACCGACGCGGTCGTCGGGCAGTTCAAAAAGCGCGGGCTGATTCCGGAATCGAACAGGACGGACGCAAAGAAGGGAATTTTCGAGAGCGCGACGGGCGAACTGTTCCTCGACGCCAACAAAAACTTCATGACGGTCGACACCCCGAGGTTGCAGGGCGTGTGCGCCGAAGCCAAGGGCAAATGCGAGCTTTCCGACTTTGCGGTCACCCGCATGGGAGAGCGCGGGTGCGTCGCCGCCGTGAGCGTGGACGGCAAGCCGCTTTCGGAATCGAAGCGCATAGTAGTGGCATACTCCACAAACGCCCTCAACACTGGCATGGAGTTTGTCGACGACTCAATGCGCGGGCTTATATCAATGGGAAAGCCCCCCGTCCTCTACAAGACGGGCAAATTCTCGTTCAGGCTCACAAACAAAAACGCGCATGCCTTCAAACTTTACGCCCTCGGAATGAACGGCGCGCGCGTGCAGGAGCTCACTTCGCGCGCGGACGCGGAATGCATACGCGCGTCGATAGACACGTCAAAACTCAAAAACGGGCCGTCGGCGTTCTTCGAACTCGCGGCGGAGTAAAAATCCGCCCGCGTGCCCGCGCGCTCCGGCATTCTCAGAATGAATATTTAAGAGTCGCCGCCCAGAACATGTGCACGGGGTGTTCCTGACGGTTGAACTCCGCGGTTCTCAGCGTGTAAGTCAGATCGAAGCTCACAGCCTCGTACCTCGCCGAAACGCCCGCCATAAATTCCCCAACGAGCCACTTGGGGACAACGCTGCGGCTGTCCGCAAACGTGTTTCCGTTAAGCGTGATGTCGTAGCCCACAAACCGCGCGGCCCCGCCGACGAATCCGTATAAATGCCAGTCGGGAAGCCCGTCCGGAGGAATCCACGCCGCGTCGTTTCCCGAGGAATAGTCGATTCTGTTGGGCTCGAAATTGTGCGGAAGGTTTCTGCCGAAGCGCAAAAACGCCCTCGCCTCGCCCTGCGTCATGACATTGCCAAGGTCGAGCGCGGCGGACGCCACGGCGTCGAAATCCAATGATTCGATTTTCCCGCGAACCACCCTCTGCGAGTGGCGGTAAGATAACACTATTCCGGGCTCGTTTTTTATCTGGTCGTGCCACCCCATGGGCCAGTCGGCGCCTATGATGCTGTGGTAAAACTTCTGCGCGTCCTCGGCGAGCGAAATGGGCCCGACAACTCCGAGGTTTACGGTAAAGGAATCGAGAGTGTCGCGCGTGGCAACATGCGCCCCGAAGCCCGCATAGAGCCACCCCGCGTACGGTCTGTCCCACTCGGGAGGGTTCGGCCAGTTTATGTCCGAAGACACGCACATCATCTGCCCGACCGACACGCTCTCGTACGCCTGCGCGCCATCGGGGGTGAAGAGGTCGAGAAGGGCGAATTGCAGGCGGCTCGTCCAGAAATCCCTGCCGCTTTGGGTGTATGAAAGTTTCAAGCCGTTGGTATAGTATCTGTCGGAAAACCCGTAGTCGTTTTCCACCGTGAAGGAAACCGCCCTAAATTCGGGCGTTCCGCCTCCGGAGGGCTGCGCAACAGGCTGCGCCGAAAGCGAAGCCGCAAAAAAAACGGCGGGCAGAATATTTGACAAAACGCGGCTGGATACCATACTCGCAAAATCATGAGAATCACATCGGGCTTGGCAAGAGGAATATTGCTCGACGTCCCGCGGACGGACGCCGTGCGCCCCGCAACGGACGCTGCGCGCCAGGCGATTTTCTCGTCGCTCGGCTCCGCGGTGGAGGGCGCGTCGGTCCTCGACCTCTTCGCCGGAACCGGCTCGTACGGATTGGAGGCGGCAAGCCGCGGGGCGGCCGCAGCGACATTTGCCGAGACCGACCGGCTGGCGCTCGCCGCGCTGCGCCGCAACATAGAGCGCGTAAAGAAGGCGGCTGCCGGCGCGGGGGCGGACTTCTCCGCGCGGATAGTGCCGTGCGACTGCGTGAAGAGCGCGTCTCTATTCGAGAGCGCGCGCTACGACATAGTGTTCGCCGACCCGCCCTACGCCATGCTTTGCGACCCGAAAACCTCCGTGAAAATATTTTCGATGTTCTGCAAAATCTGCCGCGAAGACATGTTTTTCGTCCTCGAAGCCCCCGCCGACTTTTCGCTCGAAAACGCCCCAAAGCCGTTCGCGTTCGAGTTCGAGCAGCTGCGCAGGCTCGGCAAGAAATCGGCGGGGAAACCGTCGCAGATAATATTCAAAATAAAGTCCAAATGAACGAACTCGACTCGATAATAGAAACCGCCTGCCGCAGGAATGCCACCGACATACACCTGCGCGGCGCTATGCGCCCGAGGATACGCATAGACAATGCGCTCGTCGAACTTCCCGAATGCGGCTCCTCCGATATAGAGACGATTGTCGCCCAGATTTTCGAAAATCTTTCGCCCGACGAAAAGAAGATAATGCTCGAAAAATACGGGAGGGGCGAGGACGTGGACTGCGCGTTTTCCTGCATATCCGGAATAAGGCTCAGGGCCAATATTTACAGGAGCCAAAACGGGCTCGGCGCCGCCCTGCGAATAATTCCCCCCAGCCGCATGAGCGCGAGCGAAATCGGCCTTCCTTTTTCCGTCACCGACGTATGCAACCGCAAGAACGGGCTCTTCCTCGTCACCGGCGCGAATGGCTCGGGCAAGTCGACGACCATAGCGGCCCTGCTGGATATAATCAATTCCACGCGCAAGGCGCATGTGCTCACAATCGAAGACCCGATAGAGCATGTGATAAGAAGCCGCGAGTCGCTGTTCACGCAGCGCGAAGTCGGCGTCCACACGCCGGACTTCTACTCCGCTCTGCGTTCGAGCGTGCGCGAAAATCCCGATATCGTCGTAATCGGAGAAATGCGCGACATCGAGACCACGCGGACCGCCATAGAGCTTTCGGAAACGGGACATCTGGTGGTAGCCTCCCTGTACACTCGCACGGCGGTTTCTACGATTGACAGGCTCATAGGGCAGTTCGACGCGGCGGAACAGCCGCAGATAAGAATGATGATTTCGGAAAACCTCATAGGAATATTAACCCAGACCCTGCTCGTAAGAAAGACAGGCGGGCTCATCGCGGCGTTTGAGGTGCTCGTCGCAAATTCCGCAATCAGAAATCTGATACGCGAACAGAAAGTTCCGCAAATATACAGTATCATGCAGATGGGAAAGCGCGAGGGAATGTTCACCATGGACGACTCTCTCCTCGCGCTTGCGGAAAGCGGCGTTGTCACTGCCGCCGAAGCGCTCTCGAAATCGCCGTTCAGGGCGGATTTGCTCGCAAAAATGCGCGCAAGTTCCCGCATTTCCCCCCGCGAGCTCGAAAATTTGAGATAATAATCGGGCGCACCCCGCCGCCAAAAGACAAAAAAATCCCCGCGCTGAAACCGGCGCGGAGATTTTTATTTTCCGGTTCTGGCGTGATCAGAGACTGGACGCCAAAACTCGGAGCGGGGCGAAAACCGTTCCAAATTTTACTTCATTTGGGGGTATCGGCGCAAAAAGTTTCCAAACTCGAATTCGAAAGCCGAATCCGCCCCACCCCCTTTATTTTTCCCGTAATTTCCCATTATTTCCCGTCATTTCCCGTTTCCAAAGTCATCTTTCAAACATCACCGAACGCGCTATCGCCGCCTGCGGAGGGCGGCAACGAACATCAGCGCTGCTGC
>ERZ1673738.103-NODE-103-length-167033-cov-33.682641_pt1 | contig 167033 bp, 146 predicted proteins | sample MGYA00580198_ERZ1673738 | MGnify/ENA primary metagenome ERZ1673738 (study PRJEB41218, sample SAMN15661784) | gut metagenome | host: Homo sapiens | place: Canada: London | collected 2015-08-20/2019-03-30 | study: EMG produced TPA metagenomics assembly of... | reverse complement strand
TGCAACAGAAGGTGAAAAACTACCTACAGAAAAACCTAAAAAGAATTGTAAGAAATCAACACTTACAGGAATCTTAGTAAGTTTAACAGTACTAGCAGGATGCTTAGTAATAAGAAAAAAACATAATTAATAAATAAAAATAGTTCTTCAAATTGAAGAACTATTTTTTCGTATGAGACTTGCATAAAATCAAAGATTATAGTATAATATATTAGCAATGGGCTAGTAACTGGTTTCGACGGGTTATTAGAAGTAATGTAAGCATGTCGTGGTTGTGCACGTTAAAACACCGAGGTTTTTAAATAAACGCAAACACAAATTACGCTTTCTGCTAAGCTTATAACAGCAGGCCCTCGTTAAATGAGGTTTATCTCTTATAGTACTTGTCTACGTGTGCTTTAAGGGAAAGAGAGTAGACTTTGAAAGAATATTGTGGTCGCAGGTATTTTTTCGAGAATTAGGGACTAGTGATAATTAATTTTGTTTATTTAATTAATTATTATGAAACAAATAAATAAACTAAACATGTAGAAAACAGAATGGATGATAATTCGGACCCGAGTTCGAGTCTCGGCTAGTCCACCATTTGAAAACATTAGTCTTGATACAATAAATAATATGCACTAGTCAAGACTATTTTTTTATGCTTTTTAATGTTAAAAAGGCAAATTTAGAGTGGATTTCCACCAAATTTTAATACTTCGTGAAACTTTTGCTTGTTTTTGTTTCAAAACAATTGGCTATCTTATACTTTTTCTTGGTAGGTGTTAAAACGATTGCTGAGGTAGCAGAACGATTACTATGTCAAAAAGCGGTGTTAGAACGATTATTCCGACACCCCTAAAATTTTTGTAGATTGATTGAAAAAAATGTAAAAAAATGTTATAATAAATAAAAATATTTAAAAAAACAATAGCCAATGTCTAGGAGGTATACTATGAAAGGTGAAGCTCAAAATTTTAAATGGTTTAAAGATAGAATTTTTGAGATTCCTTTTTTCCAAAGCCCCTATGTTTGGAAAGAAGATAATTGGGAAGAATTATGGAATAACATAGTCTTGGATTCAACTGAGGAGATGCCTTTTATAGGTAGTTTCATATTACAAATTAAGGATGATAGAGGATTAGTGAATTACATTGTAATTGATGGCCAACAACACTTAACAACTCTTTCAATTTTGATTAAAGCCTTTTTAGATTCATCTAGTGATTTAAAAAATGATGATGAATATTCTGGTACGATGAATGAAATTGAATCTTATATTATGAATATTGAGCATAAAGGTATGAAAACCTCTAAGCATCCAAGAGTTACTCCTTCATCTATTGATAAAAGAGGTTTTTTAAATGTGATGGAAGGAAATTTGAAATTAGATGATATAGTAGAAGATTCTCATAACATTTTGAGATGTTACAGTAAAATTGTTCCAAATTGGAATGCTAAGAATGGAAAGATTAATAAGCAACTTGCTAATGCTGGATATAAAAATCTAAAAATTGGAAGAGATGGTTACAATAAAATTTTTGATACTGTTTATAAAGACTCTAGTTATGATATACTTAATAAAGGTATTTCATATGCTTATGATTTTATAACAAGCTTATTCTAAATTTATGGGAGGATATAATTAATGAAGAAATGGTTTATTGTTGATTTTATTATAGAAATTATAGCCATTATATTGATGGTAATATTCTTGATTTATGGCATTATTTATTCTGAATATAATATTTTTGGGTTTCTATTGTTATTTATTTTCATAAACACAATTGTTTTATACATTTTATTTTCAAATTATATAAAAAATTGTGATTTATATATAAGTGATTATCATTTTTTTGATATATCAGGGAAAGAAAATGTTATTATAAATTGCAAAAAAGATAAATTATCCTATTTTTTAGAATATAATGGTAAAGAAATTGAATTTAGAACTAGTGATAGATTATTTGGAAATCAAATGTTTTTTTCATATATAGTTAGAAATATTCGATTTTTAGAAGTATCTAAAAAAAGACCACTGATTTATATTTTTAAAAGGAAAATTAGGTTAAAAAATATTAAACTAAAAAAATTAACTGTAATTTTAAATGAAAAAAAGTATGTTCTAGTAAATAATGGTATTTCAAAATGTAAGTTTACATTAATAAATAAAGCATGGTACTGGAGATATTTTCTATCAAGGCGTGCTATAGCTGCATCAATGGTAAAGGATACAAATTTTATTGATGAAAATAAGTTCCAAAAAGGTAAAACAGTATATCCAAATAATTAATAAATTTATTGTATCAACTTAAAATTATGAGAAATTAGAGCTCATGGAGTAATATCCGTGGGCTTTTTTCATGCAGCAAAGGAGGTAGTGGTTATTCCAATTAAACCAAAGAAACCATGTGCCTATCCAGGCTGTCCGAATCTTACGCATGACACCTATTGTGAGGAACACCAAGCTCTAAGGCATAAGCAATACGACAAATTCAGCCGAGCTCCCAATCACGATAAGAAGTATGGCAACAATTGGCGAAGGATCCGTGCTCTTTACGTTAAGCAGCATCCGTTGTGCGAGCGTTGCTTGAGGGAAGGAAGAATCACAGCTGTCGAAGAAGTCCATCACATCCTACCTCTTTCTCGTGGCGGAACCAATCAGTTCACAAACCTTATGAGTCTTTGCCAAAGTTGTCATACGAAGATTCACTACGAGCTCGGCGATAGGAAATAGGGGTAATGGGGCTCGAATCTCTACGACTAAATAGTTCAAAACCGAGCCTGATAAACTTTGCACGAAACATTCAGTTGAAGAAATTAAGTATAAAGATTTAATAAAAGAAAAGGATTATAGACTTGCACAAGCAAAATCAATGGAGTTGTTTATAAAGGCAATTGAAAATAAACCTAATGTAATAGATGCTTGGGATGACAACCTTTGGATCTTGCTAATTAAAAAAGCAATTGTGTATCATGATAAGAGCATAACGTTTGTATTTAACAATTTATCAGAAATTACAATAGCAGCTGAGTAGAGGCTGTTATTTTTTTTGCTTAAAAAGGGGGTGTCAAAATAATCGTTCTAACACTTAAGGGTGTCGCATTTTAGCAACAGGGGTGTCGTTTGTATTAAAATAGTTGTGCAAACACATAAGAAAAATAGTGGTTTGATACGAAAAGTATCAAGCCTTTTTTGAAAGTAACGTGAATAGAAGCCTTTCGTGTTATTTAAACAAAACTTCGATGCAATTTAAATAGACAAAATGATATATTTTTGATATAATTGTAAAAAAGAACAATGGAAATTCAAAGAAGGCAATCTGAACTGTTTTCTTAGTAGAATACTAAAGAATGATATAGAAAATACAAAGTATATTAAATCAAAATAATGTTTGTGCATTAAGGAGGATAATGGTTAATGAAAAAAGCATTAAAAATACTACTAATAGTTGATGCTTGTGTTGCTGTTGCTTTTTTAATTGGTTATGAAATTAGGGAGGTGTTATTGTTGATGCCTTTTTCAAAAGATTTCTCTTTTGAGTTAACTTGGAACATATTTTTTATGGAATGCAAATTACCAGCACTCCTTTAGTTATAATTTTCACAATATATTACGTTAAATTTTAAATTAAAAAAATGTAAAAAGTGAATAAAGAGTTTGTTGCTTTTTAGAATATAACTGTTGATTGAAAGACGTCTTAGTATTATTTAGAACTATTGTGATTCAAAATGTTTATAATTATTTGAACATTTTTTCTTTAATTTATAGGTGTAAATTTTAATAACTGTTGTAAATAAAATCGCAAGTTAAAAAAAGGCGTTACATTTTAAAAATATTTTTGAAATTGTAACACTTTTTTTATTTTTGTGGTATGCTATATGTGATATGAATGACTGTACTAATTAAAAGAAACCGATACTTATAAATATAATTTAATTAGAGTTTTAACTAGAGTAAGAAATTACGATAAGAGTCATTTATTAAATCAAAAAAGAGTTAATAAATGAGAAAAGAATACAAAAGTATAGATAAAAGTTTATATAGGAGTTAGAATATGAACAAAAAAGAGAAAACAAATCTAATGAAAAATATAGCAGTCGAATGTATTTTGAAATATATTGGAAGTACTAATTCTAAAAAGACGCGAAATGATATTTTAGATAATGCGACAAAAATTTTTAATGAAAAATGTAAACAAAGTAAAATAGCAATTGTAAAAAAAACTGAATCAAGAAGTTATATTGGTATGGCATTAAATGATTTACTTATTGATAAAACTTTGTTTAATAAAAATGGGGTTATTTCTAAAATAGAAGAAGATAAAATTATAGTTGATAAAGCTAAGTGTAGAACAATATTACTTGATTTATTGAAAAAGAAAGAATATAAAAAAGCAGATCTGTATAAAACTATTATCAAAGAATTAGGAGCAGATAAAACTACAAGTAAGCAAGATGACAATGAGATAAAAGAATATATAGGAAATTTGCTTTCTTCTTATGTTAATGATTGTACTTTAGAAATTTATGATAATAAGTATCGCATAAAGAATAAAATAAATGAAAAGCATCCCACAAAACCTATTTCAGAAACAGAGTTTAAAGAGAAGTTTTTAAGCCGTTTACATGAAAATGGTGGTTCATTCTTTGAAAGATTTTTCGCAAATGTCCTAGAAAAATATTTTACACTTACTGGTAGAACGGTATGGGACTGTACTGTTAGTGGTGGATCAAATGATGGTGGTATTGACATCAAGATAAAACTGTCCGATGATCTTGGTTTTGTTGATGAAATTATGGTACAAGCTAAATGTAGAATCAATTCACAGGTTACTGAAAATGAAATACGTAATTTCTATGGAGCTATGAATGCAATTAAAGCAAGTAGAGGAATATATGTTACGACATCAACATTTCATCCTAATGCGAACAAATTGTTGCATTCTTTAGATAATTGTGTTGGAATTGATGGTGATGGAGTATTCAACTTATCAAAGAAAGTACTTTATGGAATGAAAATAACTCATAATGGATATACTTTTTGATGAAATGGTATTTGATATATAATATGTTCTATAAAAAAGTGATAAAGATTTTTAGAGGTATCTAGAAGTCTTTTTATTGTTTAAGAAAAATTGATATAAAAATTATACTTTAATTATTGAATCTACTATTTTAAAACTTAAATAATAGTTATTAACATACTTGAATAGTCTAACGACGTATGGTAAAATAAATACATAGAGAAGAGGCAATATATGAATTATATAAGGATTACCAAAGAAAACATTGATAAAGAACATATATGTTGTGCTATGTCAGGTAAGCAAAGCATTACAAAAAAAGAGTGGCTAAAACAACGCTTTGATGAAGGACTTGTATTTTATCGTAGTGAAGAGCGCGGTAAATGTTTCATTGAATATATTCCAGCGGAAAATGCTTGGGTGCCTATTATTGCAGAAGGTTATTTATATATTAACTGTTTGTGGATTGCAGGTTCAATGAAGGGCCACGGATATTCTAATGACTTATTAAACGAATGTATTCGAGATGCTAAAGCACAAAATAAAAAAGGAATATGTATTCTTTCTTCAGAAGGTAGAAAAAAAGAATTTTTATCAGATCCTAAATATATGCAACACAAAGGATTCAAGATTGCGGAGACATCCGATTGCGGTATAAATTTGATGTATTTGCCAATTGTAGAAGGAGTAGAACCTCCAAAATTTAAGGAATGTGCAAAGCATCCAAAAATTGATGAACATTGTTTTGTTATTTATTATACTGACCAATGTCCATTTACTTACTATTGGGTACCTCGAGTAGAAGCGGTCGCAAAAGAAAATAACATTCCTTTAAAGACAATTCATATCACAACAAAAGAAGATGCACAGAATGCACCTTCACCTGTAACAACATATGCATTGTTTAGTAATGGAGATTTTGTTACTCATGGAATTCAATCTGACAAAAAGTTTTTAGCCCTAGCAGGTATAAAATAAGAAACAGTGAGGAAAAGGTAATATGAAAAATAAATATTGGGTTGTATATATAAATGAAGATGATTTTGACTGGGTTAATGTTACATTCCCAGATATTCCAGGATTGAAAAGTTGTGGTGTTGGTATTGACGATGCTAGAAAAATGGCAAAAGAAGCTTTGGAGTATGCAATATCATTAGACTTTAATAATTGCAAATCTATAAAAATGAGTGACAAAAGCAAAATAATAGAAGAATATCCCAATGGCTTAATAGAGGTAATGGAAGCAGGAGTATAATAGAGGTTTGATAGACCAACTATCAGGCCTTTTTAAATTTAATTTTAACAATTAATTTTATAAAAATACTGTGATATAATAATTTTGTTAGAATAGTTAATATTTCAAATCAACAAAAACTAGAATCTGTGTTGTTCAAATTATATATATGATTATGTTAGAATATTAGTGTGTTGACAAGGAGGTATATAATATGAACACAGATAAAATATATGCACAAAATATAGCAAGTGAATATGCACCAAAGGATGATTCGAAAATAGTTGCTTTAAAGAAATTAGACAAAAAAGCAAAACTACCAGCTGAGATTTTTACTTATAGTTTTGGAATAATTGGAGCTTTAGTATTAGGAGTTGGAATGTGTCTATCAATGAAGATAATTGGTGATCAATCTACATTAATGGAAATACTTGGAATTATTATTGGTTTGATTGGAATTGTAATGGTGGGTGTTAATTATCCAATTTATAAAAAAATGTTAGAAAATGGCAAGAAAAAATATGCTTATGATATTGTAAGACTTGCTAAAGAAATATCAGAAGAAGAATAACTTGATAAAAAGGGGCGATAGAGTGGATAAATATAAAAGTAAATATCTAAATACTGCCCTATGTATGGATGAGGCTTTATTAATACTTTTAGAAAATAAAGAATATGAATATATTACTGTAAAGGAAATATGCCAAAAAGCAGGAGTAAACAGAAGTACCTTTTATTTACACTACGAAACAATTGATGATTTACTAAAAGAAACTATTGAAATGGTTAATGAGCGATTTTATAATTCATTTGGTCCAGTAAAAGATAGTTTTAAAGGAAATTGGAAAGTAAGTAGTAAAAAAGAAGAATTAGTTTTAATTACTCCTAAATACTTATCACCATATCTCAATTTTATAAAAGATAATAAGAAATTGTTTAAATTAATGTATAGTAGACCAATACTATTTAATTGTGAAAAAGTATTTAGAAAAATGTATGACGACATATTTGATCCTATACTTACTATATTTTCTGTAGAAGATGATGAAAAAGAATATACTATGCAATATTATATTAAGGGTATTCTAGCAGTCATTATGGAGTGGGCAAATAAAGGTTGTCAAGATGATATTGAAAAAATAACTAATATTATTATAAAGTGTACATTAACTAAAACAAAAAAATAATATATATTGCACCTTTTTAATTAATTCTTTAAAGATATGATAAAATTAAGAAAAAAGGTGCTTTTGTTTGGAGTAAACTATGACTAGATGCAAATGGTGTAATTTAAATAATCCAATATATATCAAGTATCACGATGAAGAATGGGGAAAAGAACAATATGATGATGATTACCTATTTGAAATGTTAATACTTGAATCATTTCAAGCTGGACTTTCGTGGGAATGCGTTTTAAACAAAAGAGAAGCTTTTAGAAAAGCCTATGAGAACTTTGATTTAGACAAAGTATGTGCTTTTGATGATAATAAAATTAATGAATTAATAAATAATAAAGATATTATAAGAAACAGACTTAAAATTATCGCAAGTATTAACAATGCCAAAATATTTAAACAAATAAAAAATGAATATGGAAGTTTTTATAATTATTTAAAACAATTTACAAATGGTAATAGATATATAGAAGTAGATCAAGTAAGTTCAGAATTATCTGACAAGATATCAGAAGATTTAGTAAAAAGAAAAATGAAGTTTGTTGGAACAAAAATCATATATTCCTTTTTACAAGCAATAGGAATTATATATTCCCATGATAAAGAATGCTATTTATATAAAGAGAGTATTACAAATGAATAAGTATGGCTTGTTAAGGTAGACACAGAAAGGAGAAAAAGTATGCAAGATATTTGGAATAAACTATATGAAAAAGCAATGAAAGTATTAAATCCAAGAAAAATTTCTATATCGTTGAGGTTGGTGGAGTTGCTAGTGCAGTAGAAGCTGAATCAGGAAATATATATGTTGGAGTATGCATTGATTGTGTATGTACACTAGGAATATGTGCAGAAAGAAATGCAATGTTCAATATGATAACTAATGGCGAAAGTAAAATTAAACGTGTAATAGCAGTTAACTGTGATGGTAAATTATTAACTCCATGTGGAGCATGTCGTGAATTAATGACTCAAGTTATGACAAGCGATTATAAAAAAATCGAAGTAATGATTGATTACGAAAAAAGAATAGTGAAGACTTTAGAAGAACTTACACCTTTTTGGTGGATATAATAGTTAGATACATAATCATAAATGAATAAGCAATAATAATAAAAAGGAAGTGATACATTGACTAAATTAGCATTTTTTGATGCCAAAGAATATGATAAAAATAGTTTTGATATATATGCAAGACAAAATGATATTGAAATAAAGTATTATGAACCAAGATTAACTATTGATACAGTTAGTTTAGCTAGAGGATATGATGCGGTATGCGTATTTGTTAACGATATTGTTAATAAAGAAGTAGTTGAAAAACTAAAAGAATATGGAATAAAAGTTATACTTTTAAGATGCGCTGGTTTTAACAATGTTGATACTAAGGCATGTTATGGAGATATTCATGTTTATCGTGTCCCTGCATATTCACCGTATTCGGTTGCTGAACACACAATGGCGTTATTACTTACCTCAATAAGAAGAATTCATAAAGCGTATAATAGAACAAGAGAATTTAATTTTTCTTTAAATGGTTTAACTGGTTTTAACCTTTATGGTAAAACGGTTGGTATAATTGGAACAGGTAAAATTGGTAGAATATTTGCAGATATATGCAATGGTTTTGGAATGAATGTAATATGTTATGATAAATTTCCTAACAAGGATAGTGGTTTAAAGTATGTTTCGTTAGAAGAATTATTTAAAGAATCTGATATTATTTCACTACATTGCCCTCTAACTGATGATACTAAATATATTATTAATAAAGATAGCATGGATTTTATGAAAAAAGGTGTAGTTATTGTTAACACTTCAAGAGGGGCTCTGATTAATACTGAAGATTTAATTGAAAAAATTAAAAGCAAAAAAGTTGGTGCCGCATGTCTTGATGTATATGAAGAAGAAGGAGATATATTCTTCCAAGATTATTCTGGCCATATTGTTCAAGATGATCAACTTGCAAGACTTATATCAATGCCAAATGTAATAGTTACTTCACATCAAGCTTTCTTAACTACTGAAGCGTTAGACAATATAGCTAAAACTTCAATAGATAATCTCATTAATTTTAACAATGGTACACCGATTAGAGAAAATGAAGTGTGCTATATGTGTAAAAATCAAACAGAATGTAAAAAATTATTAAAAGAAAAATGTTTTTAGGTGAATAATGAAAATAATAGTAATTGGCTCAATAAACGTAGATTATATAGGAACTACTAAATATGAATTAATGCTTGGAGAGTCTCATCCAGGAAGTGTTATCATTCAAGCTGGTGGGGTTGCAAGAAACATTGTGGAAAATTTAGCTAGAGTAAAGGCAGATGTTACATTTGTAACAGCTGTTGGAAATGACTTTTATGGTCAAAAATATAAAAGTGATTTGGAAGAATTAGGTGTAAAGATAATAATGCCTAAAAAAACTGAACAATATAATTCATCTATATATTTAGCAATAAATGATAAAGAAGGACAAATGGTTTATTCGGTTGTTAATACTGACATTGTTAGTTTAATAAATAAAGAATATATATCTACTATAATCGATACAATAAACACTTTTGATTATGTTTTAATAGATACTAACTTAGACAGTGATACAATAGATTATTTGTTTGAAAGAGTGAATAAACCAATAATATGTGATGCGGTGAGCACAATAAAGGCTGATAAATTAAGAAACCACTTAGACAAAATATATATATTAAAGGTAAATGAAAATGAATATTCACATTTGGAATCAGATTTAAATGAAAATATACCTACTAACTTAATAATTACAAATGGTTCAAAACCAGTGATATACATTACAAAAACATTTACTAAACAATATCAGCCAAAGCAAAAAGAAGATATCAAAAGTACAACTGGTGCAGGTGATTCATTTGTTGCGGGGGTAATAAGTGGAATACTTGATGGCTTACAAATAGAAGATGGAATCAAACGAGGTCTTGATTTTTCATATCAAACACTAGATGTTACTGGTGCAGTTAATCCAAATATAAAAAAAGGGTGAAAAACCCTTTTTAATTTTGCTCTAATTGTTTATATTCATCTCGATATGATTTTACGATTTGCTCAATAATTGATAAATTATTTGAAAAATTACTATATATGACATAATTTTGACGTTCCATGCTAAGATCTTTAATAGGAAGTATCGTTAGTTTTTTCTTTGTTACCTCGTCCATACAAGCACTTTTTGATAGAATTGATATACCAAAGTCTTTTCTTATTAAATCTTTAATAGTTGCAATATTATCAACTTCTAATACGACATTATAATTATTAATTGAATCATTGATTGCTTCAAGACTTGCTTCAAATATTTTTCTTGTGGTAGAAGATTTAAGTCTAAGTATTAATCTTTCTTTTTTTAAATCATTTAAAGTAATAACCTCTTTCTTCGTTAAGGGGTTATCATTATTTAATACGCAGACAAGATAATCAGTATCCAGTGGGAACCAATTAATATTTGCTTCAGTAATTTTACTATCCACCCAGGCAAAATCTAATTCATAATTTTCAACCATTTTGTATAAATTAGGAGTAGTATCGGTGATAATTATTATTGAAACGTTAGGATTAAGTTTAGTGAATCTTGCAACAATTTCGGTAATTGCGTTACTTTCTGCTGTATGTGTTATCCCCATTTTTATTTTTATTGAAAGATTATGTAGTTCACCAATCATTTGTTCTTCCATTGCTTTGAACTTTTTGGCAAAATTAACTATTACTTCACCTTCTCTAGTTAAAGTAATTTCTTTTTTGCCACGATTAATAATCTTGACATTATATTCTTCTTCCAATAGTTGAATTTGGTGACTAACTGCAGGTTGAGTTAGTGATAATTTTAAAGATGCTTTAGTGAAACTCTTTTCTTCTGCTACAGCAAGCAATGTTTTTAACTTTTGATCTAGCATATTTCCTCCAATTATAAAAAAAATTTATGGATGCCTAAAAAATCATAATTTGACTTTATGGAAAAATAAGGTATAATTATTGTAACACAAGTTTAAAAGTAATGCAAGAAAAGTTTAAAGAATTAATTAAAACATTTAAGTTAGGAGGGATTATTATTAATAATATTTATGAAAAATTAAATATAACATCTGATATAGCTATAATTATCATATCAATAGCACTAATGTTGTTCTTAGGATTCTTGATGACAAGAATAACTAAAAAATTACGTTTACCAAATGTTACAGCATATATTGTAACAGGTATTTTAATAGGACCATACGTATTAAATCTAATACCACAAAAGATAATTGATGGTACAGCATTTCTATCTGATATAGCGCTTGCGTTTATTGCATTTAGTACAGGTGAGTTCTTTAGATTCTCTACTATCAAAAAGAACGGCCCTAAAGTAGTAATAATAACGTTATTAGAAGCTTTATTAGCATCGATATTAGTTTTTGTTGTAATGTATTTTATATTACATCTAAATTTAGCATTCTCAATTGTGCTTGCCTCTTTAGCAGCAGCTACGGCTCCTGCCTCAACTGTTATGACAATTAGGCAAACTGGAGCAAAAGGTGATTTCGTTGATACTCTTTTACAAGTAGTAGCCCTAGATGATGTAGTTGGTCTTATTGCTTATAGTATTGCTATTTCTGTTGCAATGGTTAGTAGTAGTGGTACAAGTTCAAATTTTATGGATGTTGTTAAAAATATTGGCTTCAATGTATTATCACTTGCCCTTGGTTGCGGATTTGGATTTGTTTTAAAATGGTTAATGCCAAAGAAACGTTCAACTGATAATAGATTAATTGTATCTCTTTCAATAATCTTTTTATTCTGTGGAATATGTGCAGTTCTTGACACTTCTCCACTTCTTGGATGTATGTCAATGGGAACTATATATATAAATATAACAAATGATGATAAGTTATTTAAGCAATTGAATTACTTTAGTCCACCAATTCTATTATTATTCTTTGTAAGATCTGGTTTAAATTTTGATTTAGGTAGTCTTACAAATGGTTCAGAAGCAGTAGGAACTACACCGTTACTTGTTATAGGTATTGTATATTTCTTTGTCAGAATAATTGGTAAATATTTTGGTGCCTTTGGTGGATGTGCCATTGTAAAAAAACCCAAAGAAGTTAGAAATTATTTGGGTCTTGCCTTAATACCACAAGCCGGTGTAGCAATTGGTTTAGCGGATTGGGGTGCAAGAACTTTAGGTGGACAGTCCGGTCAAGCTTTGAATACCATTATTTTAGCATCCAGTGTCTTGTATGAATTAATTGGACCAGCTTGCGCAAAATTATCATTATATCTTTCTAAATCTTACTCTAATGATTTAGAACAAATAACTGATGTTGAATTGGTAAAAGAAGATGGTACAACCAAATCAGAAGTAGAAGTTTTAATAGAAAGAATAAATAAAATTCAAGATACTATTCCAAAACATGAAGAAACAGAATCAGAAGAAGAAAAGGCCTTCAATGATGCTATTGAAGAGCAATATATGAATATGCGTAGAGGATTAATAAAGAAACAATATAATAGGAGGTAAATAATATGATATTTATAAATAGTTTAATAAATTATGAAGACCCTATAAGTAAATTATTAGGATCTTGGTCAAGTGAAATGAATATATGGAGTATAATTTTAAAAATAGCTTTAGCATTAATACTTTCAGCAATAATTGGTTGTGAAAGATCAAGTAAGAGACATGCGGCGGGGCTTAGAACTTTCATTATAGTAATGGTGGCTTCTACAATAGCTATGATAGTAGATATGTCACTAACAACTAATCTAACTTCAACAATAATATGTTCTGCAGCAACAATAATTGCCATAGCAATTATAAGTGCTAATACTATTTTATATAGTTCAAAGAATCAAATTAAAGGTTTAACAACATCTGTAGCTTTGTGGGCAAGTGGAATCTTAGGATTACTTATTGGAATAGGTGCTTATACAGCTGTTCTAATTTGTTTTGCAAGTTATCTACTAATATTATCAATCTTACCAAAAATTGAAATATATCTAAAGAATCGTTCTAATCATTTTGAAGTTCATTTAGAATTAAAAAATAGCAGCTACTTAAAAGATTTCACAACAACATTAAGAGAGTTAGGTTTAAAAATTGATGATATAGAAGCTAACCCTGCTTATTTAAATTCTGGACTAAGTGTTTATACTGTATCTTTATCAATAATTAGTGATGAATTGAAAAAATATAAAACTCATACTGAAATTATTACAGCACTAAAATCAATTGAATATATATATCACATTGAAGAAATGTAATTTAAAGGGCACTTTATCATTAATTGATAAGGTGCTTTTTAATATTTTATAAAAGCAATAAGAAATAAAAAAGCCAAAATTGTGTTATAATATATAAGAATCAAATTAGAAAGGAAATATGACAATGACAAAAGAAGATGCACAATATGAAAAGATGACCCAAGGCAACACTAAAAAACTCGTATTATCACTTGGAACTGCTACAATGATTAGTATGCTAATCACAGCAATATATAATATTGCGGACACATTTTTTGTTTCAGATATTAGTAAAAATGCTACGGCAGCAGTAACTGTTGTATTTCCTCTTATGGCTATAATCCAAGCAGTAGGTTTTACCTTAGGGATGGGTGCAGGTAGTTTAGTATCATCAGCATTAGGTGAAAAAAGAAATGAAGATGCACAAATAATTGGTTCAAGCGCATTCTATGGTTCAGTAATACTAGGCACAATAATAACAGTATTATGTTATATATTTATGAATCCGTTAATGAAATTACTCGGTTCAACCGATGATATACTACCATATGCAAGAGATTATTCACTTTGGATTGTTGCGGGATTCCCATTGATGGCTGGCTCATTCGTTATGAATAATCTATTAAGAAGTGAAGGAAAAGCAAAATTTGCTATGATAGGTCTTACTACAGGTGGAATCTTAAATATGATATTAGACCCAGTATTAATTTCAGGGTGTTCACTTGGCATAAGTGGTGCCGCAATTGCAACCGTAATTAGCCAAGCAGTAAGTTTTACCATATTACTTATGATGTTTTTACTTAAAAAGAGCATTATTAAATTAAGTATAAAAGAAACTTCACATAAAATAAAAGTTTATGGTGAAATTGTAAAAGTTGGATTTCCTTCACTTTGTAGACAAGGACTTGCCAGTATTGCAACCATCTTATTAAATAATGCCGCAAAAAATTATGGTAATGAATCTACTATTGCCGCAATCGGTGTAACAAATAAAGTAGTTATGATAATATTTTCGATGTGTTTAGGTATTGGCCAAGGTTATCAACCAGTTTGTGGATACAACTATTTTGCGAAAAAATATGACAGAGTAAAAGAAGCAATGATCTTTACTTTTATATTTAGCTTTGTCGCAATGACTTTAGTATCATTAGTATGTTTTATTTTTGCAAAACAAATTATCACAGTTTTTGCTAATAGCCATGAAGATACAACTGAACTAATAGAAATTGGTAAAAAAGCATTACGATTTCAATGTATTTCAATGCCAATATTGAGCTTAAATGTAATAGTTAATATGACATATCAATCAACTAAAAGATCAGTAATTGCGTCAATACTATCTTGTTGTAGACAAGGTTTATTCTTTATTCCATTTGTTTTAATATTACCATTAATATTTAAATTAAATGGTGTTATATTAACACAACCAATTTCAGATATATGTACAAGTCTATTTAGTGTACCATTCTTCATAGCTACTCTAAAAGATTTAAATAAAAAGAATAAAGAAACAATAGTTGAATCATCTATAGAAGCAATTTAGAAATTAATGAAAAGTCTCTTAATATTTTAGGAGGCTTTTTAAAATGTAATAATCTAGTAAATAGTAGTAAGAAGTTAGTAAATATTATTGAATATGAAAAATATCTATGATAAAATACAAAAAAAATAAGGAGCGCAATGTGAAAAAATTAATATTAGGTATATCGTTAATAATTTTAAGCATCGTTTTATATATATCTAAAAATTACTTTAGCAAACAAGAAACAACTAACTTTGATAAATTCAGTAGTGGTATATTAATAGGTCTATCAATAGGTATATTCTTGGTGGGAATAGTTATGATAATTTGCTATATTTTTGAAAAGAATAAAAAAGATAAACAACAGGAGGTAAATGATGTATAAAAGTGTTGTAATAGAATATTGTCCTAAAGCTGATAATATGGCTAGAAAAATTGAAGATAAAGCAAATGAAATGGAAAAAGAAGGATATCAACTATTAACTTTTTCAATTATTACAACCGCAAAAGCTATATTAATATTTAAAAAGTAACCAATTTTTACAATAAATTTGAAAACCTTTGGTTGGTATGATATAATATTACCGGGAGTTGATAAAATGAATATAACTAAAGATATAAAATATATTGGTGTTAATGATCACCAAATTGATTTATTTGAAGGACAATACAAAGTACCCAATGGTATGTCATATAATTCATATATTATTATGGATGAAAAAATTGCGGTTTTTGATACTGTTGATAAGAATTTTACACATGAATGGTTAGATAATATATCTAAAGTTCTTAATAATAGAAAACCAGATTATCTAATAATCCAACATATGGAACCTGATCATTCTGCTAACATAGCTAACTTTTTAAAGATATATCCTGACACAATTGTTGTTGCAAATAAGAAGACTTTCACAATGATAGGAAACTTCTTTAATAGTGATATATATAAATATTCAAAGGTAGTAGAAGATGGTGAAGCATTAGTTTTAGGCAAACATAAATTAATGTTTGTATTTGCACCAATGGTGCATTGGCCTGAAGTAATGGTAACTTATGATGAGACAGATAAAGTTTTGTTTAGTGCTGATGGCTTTGGAAAATTTGGCGCATTAGACATTGAAGAAGCTTGGGCTGATGAAGCAAGAAGATATTATATTGGAATAGTTGGTAAATATGGTATGCAAGTACAAAATTTACTTAAGAAAGCATCTAAATTACAAATTGATATGATTTGCCCATTACATGGTCCAGTTCTAAAAGAAAACTTAGGGTATTATCTAGATTTATATAATACTTGGTCTTCATATTCAGTAGAAAAAGAAGGAATATGTATCGCCTATACTTCGGTATATGGTGCTACCAAAAAAGCAGTAGAACTTTTAAAAGATAAACTAATAATTGAAGGTGCTAAAGAAATAGTCATCCACGATCTTGCAAGAGACGATATGTCAGTATGTGTTGCGGACGCATTCAAATATGGAAAACTAATACTTGCAACAACAACGTATAATGCAGATATATTTCCATTTATGAAAGAGTTTATTAATCATTTAACAGAAAGAAACTTTCAAAATCGTACAGTTGGGTTCATAGAAAATGGTTCATGGGCACCACTTGCCAAAAAAACAATGCAAGCAATGCTAGCTAATTCAAAACAAATAACTTATCTAGAACATAATGTTTCAATAATGTCTTCAATCAAACCTAATAATAAAGAAGAAATAGAATTAATGGCCAAAGAATTATGTAAAGATTATGTTGTACATTTAAATAAAAACGATATGAATGCCTTATTTAAAATTGGTTATGGCTTATATGTAGTAACATCAAATGATGGAAAGCAAAATAATGGATTAATTGTGAATACAGTAACTCAAGTTTCTGATAATCCTAATAGAATTGCGGTAAACATAAATAAAGCAAATTACTCATATCATGTTATAAAACAAACTGGCATATTAAACGTTAATTGTTTAACCGTAGATGCTCCATTTAAAGTATTTGAGAATTTTGGTTTTCAAAGTGGAAGGAATACCGATAAATTTGTTAATTACCCATACATATTATCTGACAATGGACTACCAATACTAACTAACTATATAAATGCTTCAATTTCTTTGAAAGTAGAAAACTATATAGACTTAGATTCACATGGTATGTTCATATGTTCAGTTACTGAAGCACGAGTTATGAATAACAAAGAAACTATGACATATGAGTACTATCAAAAAAATGTAAAACCTAAACCTGATACAGATGGCAAAAAAGGATTTGTTTGTAAAGTATGTGGCTATGTTTATGAAGGTGATGTCTTACCTGATGATTATATATGTCCATTATGTAAACATGGTGCTTCGGATTTTGAACCAATAAAGTAAAACACTCGAATGAGTGATTTAAGACTGTTGAAAAATGAAATGTCAACAGTCTTTTTTTATTTATCAACACTCTTGTTTTTGAAAATAAGTTATTAAAATTTTAACCTAACATTATTTGTGCAGATGCAGGATATGCTAATTGTCTAATTGCACATTTTGTTCAATCTCATAATTGTAATCTTCTTGTACCATATGTTAGACCAAAAGGAAAAGAATCTGAGTTTGGTAAACACAAATTTGATTATTACTTTGAAATTGATCAATACATGTGCCAAAATCATAAAATGCTAGTTCCGTGGAATATTTCTAAAACAGGTAACATTGAATATAAAATTCATAAATCTGATTGTAGAGAATGTACATTTAAAAATAAGTGTATAAAAGACTGTATTAAAACCATCACACGCCATCTTTATGATGATTGTATGTTGATTGCCAAAAACTTTAGATTATCTGAACAAGGCAAACAAATCTATTCATTAAGAAAACAAACCATAGAACGTGTGTTCGCAGAAGGCCAAGAACGCCATGATTTAAGATATACACGATTTAAAAGTCTGAAAAAAATTTCAATATTTGGGCTCTTCTTTATGCATGCCTGAATATCAAAAAATTAGCCTTATTGTTATATAATAAGGCTAATAAATACAAATCAACAAATTATGGTATCTAATAGATGCTATTTTTTTTAAAACTGGTTTGTCAACAGTCTGAGGTATATCCCTTAGTGTGTATACCTTTTAGTTATTAAGATAGTAATCTAATGTTTTTTTAATCCAGTATGAAAAGGTAGTGTTTTTAAATTTCTTTTCATAAGTACTTATTTTTTTGTATACTTCTAAACCATCTTTTGCATCATGGTATATATCTACAAAAACAAAATCATAGTCGCCATCTTTCATTACCTTTTCTAAAAAATCATAGGCGTCCATATTAATAATGTTTATTTTAGCTTTAGTTTTAAAGAGTGGTAATATATGTTTATTGAAAAGGTTAATAACATTTTGATCTTTTTCAACAATAGTTACACTTTCAACATTATTCTTTAGTGAAACCATATAGCTATAATAGCCAAGTCCTAAACCAAAGGTTAGAACTTTACCAAAAGCATTATCAATAGGTTCTTTCATTGTATTAATTTCATTAGGTGTAACGCTCATCCACAAAATGTCATTTTCATAAATGGCAGGAAAGCGAAAATTTGACGTGAAGAATCCCAGTTGAGGTAGTACTTTATCACAGTTATATTTAAAATCATCACGAACGAATAGTTCATATGGTTCATAGTTTGAATATTTAATATCCCAATTATTTATTTTAATAGGTTTAAAAATAATGTCTTTATAATATTGGTTATTTTGGTATTCAGTAGGATCTTCAATATTTACCATTTCTTCTAAATATTCTCTTTTAAAGTTATAATCTAAATTCAAATATTCTTGTAACAGTAAAATGTAAGCTTCTTTAATAGAAACACCACAAGCAGTTACAGCTTTTATCTGGGAATCATCAATTGATTTTTCACAAAAGTTTAAGTATTGACTTAATCTATTTAGTATTATTTGGTTGTTATTCATCATTATCACCGATAATATTATAACAAAAAAAGAAAAAAATGGTGATGATTTGGTATTTTCTAATTTATAAAAAAAATAAAAAAATCAAATGTAAGCGTTTTTTTTAATAAAAGTGTTGCATTTGTATAAAAATAGGTATATAATTTTGGTGTAATTATATGAAGGAGAAAGAAAATATGCAATTAACTAAGTCTTTTACATTTTCATATTTTTATTATTACTTCCAAGTGAGTGTCGTTAATAACGAATAATTCCCTTGGCCTTTTGGCGTGGAAGTTTACTTAAGTTATTTACGACTCATAAAAAGGTAAGTAATAACTTAAGTGAAAATATCAAAGAACTTACAATGTTATTACTTATTAGGTAGTAACATTTTTTCATTTTTTTTTAGGAGGTTTATTATGAAAAAATTAAAAAATTTATTATTTATTATTTGTTTAGTTGTTTTAGGTGTTAGTCTTGTTTCTTGTAAAACTAAAGGCAATGAAGAGACTAAAGTTGTTAAGATTGGTATTCTACAATTAGCAACACATAGTGCGTTGGATAGTGCAAGAGAAGGCTTTATAGATCAATTGAAAGAAGCGGGTTATGTCGATAAACAAAATATTAGTATTACTGTAAAGAATCCTGAAGGTGATCCTAATACTGTTAACCAAATGGCAACAGATTTAGTAAGAAGTTGTGATTTAGTTCTTGGTATCGCAACTGATGCGGCAGTGGCATTACAAAATGCGGCTGAAATAGAAGGTAAAAATATTCCTATTTTATTTACAGCAGTTACTGATGCGGTAAAAGCAGGATTAGTTGAATCAAATGAAAAACCTGGTAAAAATGTAACAGGTACTTCTGATATTAACCCTGTAAAGGAGCAAATTCAATTATTAAAAGAATTACTTCCTGATACTGAAAAATTTGGTATTATATATAATGTTTCAGAAATAAACTCTGGTGTACAAGCAGATCTTGCTAAAGCAGAAGCAGTAAATCAAAATTTAGAATGTAAAGTAAGAACTGTTTCTGATGCATCAGATATTGCAGCTACAGTATCAGCTTTAATCAGTGATGGATGCACAGCTATATATATTCCTACCGATAATTTGATTGCCGCAAACATGCCAGCCGTTACATCTGTTACTGATGAAAAGAAGATTCCAACAATTTGTGGTGAGGCTGGTTGCGTTTTAGGTGGTGGAACTATTACATATGGTGTTAACTACTATGCATTAGGTAAACAAACCGCAAATCAAGCAATACAAATTTTATTTAACAATGTAAGTCCTAGTAATATTCCTGTAGGAATGCAAACATCACCAGAAGAATTAGACATTGTTATTAATGAAGAAGGTGTAAATAAATTAGGTATTACAATACCAGATTCAATAAAAAAACGAATGAAATAAAAAGGATATATTTATGGAAGGATTTTTAAATTTCTTTATCGATGTGTTAAAATTTGGATTACCATATAGTGTATTAGCACTTGGTATATTCATATCATATCGTATTTTAGATTTTGCCGATTTAGGGGCAGAAGGAAGTTACACATTAGGGGGAGCAGTTGTTGCTATTTGTTTATATCATAGTTTGAATCCCTTTTTATCTTTACTTATAAGTATTGTTTGTGGATTTTTAGCAGGTATAATTACTGGTGTATTACACACTAAGTTGAGAATTCCTAAATTACTTTCAGGTATAATCACTATGACTGCTTTATTTTCAATAAACATGTTTATTATGGGCTTTGGCTCAAAAGGAAATACAAGTGGTTATGCTTCAAATGTATACCTAAATGGTAAGAATACTAATGGAGTAGTTATTAAAACTATATATGATACTTTCTTAGGATTCTTTAGTGCTAAAAACTATAACATAATATTTATTAATATTTTATTAGTTGTCTTAGTATTAGCAATTATCTATTTCTTCTTTGGAACAGAGATTGGTATGTCAGTAAGATCTACTGGTATGAATGAGGCAATGTCTAGAGCGCAAGGTATAAATACTTCATTAATGATTATTTTAGGACTTGGTATAAGTAATGCATTAATTGCTATGAGCGGAGCATTGTATACTCAAGTTAATCGTACCGCAAATAATACTATGGGTGTTGGTGTATTAGTAATAGGACTAGCATCAATAATAATAGGTGAAGCAATTTTTGGTAAACGTTCATTTAAAAATTGGATATTATCAGTTACATTTGGTGCTGTTATCTATTATTTAGTAATATGCTTAGCTTTAAAATTAGGTTTACCAGATTACTGTAAAAAACTATTATATGCTTTATTAATAACAATTGTCTTGGTTATACCTCTTGTTAAAAAAGCAATATCAAAAAATAAAAACAAAAGAAAGGGTGATTTGCTTGGAAACTAGAAATATGTTAGAAATAAACGATGCTTTAAAAGTATTTAAAGTTTCAACAAACCCCGAAGATGATAGAGTTGCGATTAATCATTTAAATTTAGAAATAAAAGAAGGTGACTTTGTAACAATCATTGGTGGAAACGGCTCAGGTAAATCAACCTTGATGAACGCAATAGCAGGTGCGATTACACTTGATAGTGGAACAATAAAGATCGCTGGGAAAGATGTAACTAAACTTCCAGAATATAAAAGGGCCGCTTATCTAGGTAGAGTATTCCAAGATCCTAATATGGGTACCGCATCACAAATGAATATTGAAGAAAATATGATGCTTGCAACCAGAAGAACTAAAAAGAAAACCCTAAAATGGGGCTTCAATAAAGGAGATCGAGAAGCTTGTGTAAATAAACTAAAAAGCTTGAATTTAGGGTTAGAAAATCGCCTTGAACAAAAAGTCGGTTTGTTATCAGGTGGTCAAAGACAAGCAGTAACATTATTAATGGCAACAATACAAAGACCAGATATTCTACTTCTTGATGAGCATACTGCTGCTCTTGACCCTAAAACAGCTAAAGTAGTTTTGGAATTAACTTCAAAAATAGTAGAAGAAGAAAAAATAACAACTTTGATGATAACTCACAATATGCGTGATGCTATAAAATATGGTAATAGATTAATTATGTTAAATGAAGGAAGAGTTATTTTTGACATTTCAGGTGAAGAAAAGAAAAATCTAACCGTTCAAGAGTTACTAGAAAAATTCGAAAAAGATGATGACATACAATTAGATGATAAAATGATTCTAGGATAAAAAATGTAAAGGTATATTACCTTTACATTTTTTGATTTATTACACTTTCTAATACTTTACCAATTGAATCATGAATTACAATGTTAGCATAATCGTCATAACTTGTTTTGTCACGATTTATTAGTATTAGATACTTACCTTTAAAGTATCTAATAAATGAAGCGGCAGGATACACACTAAGAGAAGTACCACCTACGATTAATACATCACAAGTAGAGATGTAATAGATAGCTTTATCAACAACATTATCATCTAAACTTTCTTCGTATAAGACAACATCGGGCTTTATATAACTACCACATACAGGACATATACCTTGATATTTAATCATTTCTTCTTCATTATAAAAGCCACGACATTTTATACAGTGATTTCTTCTTACACTACCATGCAACTCAATTACGTTTTTACTTCCAGCATCTTGATGAAGTCCATCAATGTTTTGAGTTATTACGGCTCTTAGTTTTCCTTCTTTTTCAAGAGTTGCAAGCGCAAGATGAGCTTTATTAGGTCTAGCATTAGGATGAAGCATTTCATCGAAATAGAACTTATAAAAAATATCTTTATGGTTATTAAAAAATGTTCTTGATAAAATTTCTTCAGCGTTATATCCATATTTTTTTTGTTTATATAATCCAGTATCACTTCTAAAATCTGGAATGTTACTTTCGGTTGAAACTCCAGCTCCACCGAAAAATACAATGTTATTTGAATTTTTAATAATCTCTTTTAATTTTTGTAATTGTTCCATAGTACTACCTCAATCTATGTAAAATTATATCATAAAAAGAAATTTTATTCAAATTATGGTATAATACTGGTGGTGATTAAAATGAATTTATTAAATGAAGTATTAAAAAATAAAGAACAAGGTTATGCTTTTTATTATCAAGATGAAAACCAAAAAATAACCAAAGTAAATGGCAAATTAGCAGATACAAATAGTAATGATATTAGTTTTGATACTGATTTTAGACTTGCATCAGTTAGCAAACAATTTATTGCCTACGGTATTATAAAACTGGTTGAAAATAAATTGCTAGATTACGATACAACTATTAAAGAAATATTCAACGATTTACCGGAATACTTTAATAAAATTACGATAAAACATTTATTGACACATACATCAGGTATTTATGATTATGAAACTATCCCTCACAAAGATGATGACAAACAAATCTTAGATAGAGATATTTTGACATTTTTGCAAACCACTACACAAACTTATTTTGAACCTGGTAGTAAGTATCAATATAGTAATACTGGTTTCATTCTTTTAGGCTTAATTATCGAAGAAGTAAGTAAAGAAAAAATAGCTATATATTTAGGGAAAATATTCAAGGAAGTTGGTATGACTAATACAATGGTAAATTACCAAGGAATTACCGAAATACCAAATAGGGCCTATGGCCATATTATTGAAAATGGTGAGTTAATAGTAAAAGATCAATACTGGTGTAGTGCAACCATAGGTGATGGTGGTATTTATTCTAATATAAATGATTTAAATAAGTGGATAGATTATTTATTAAGCAATGAAACAAAATTAAAACAAACAATGTTTAAAATAAATACTTTAAATGATGGAACCAAAACTGAGTATGGTTATGGCATGCAAGTAATAGAAGTTAACAATAAGTTACTATATTACCATTGTGGAGATACTATTGGTACTAATACCTTAATTTTATTTTCAAGTGATTTCAAGTTGAGATGTATTTTTTTAACTAATTTAGGAAATGTTGAGACACGACTTTTAAAAGATGCAATTGTTGAAGAAATAAAAAATAAGTTCTAGTTGATACTAGAGCTTATTTTCATAATTAATTATAAAGTGATTTTTACGGTAATCAATAAGATTACTTTTTTTAAGTTTACTTAACTCACTGGATAGAGCACTTCGGTCAACTAAGAGATAATCCGCAAGTTCTTGGCGATCAAAAGGAATATAGAAGTCATTACTATTAGTTTTTGTGGCAAAGCTAGACAAAAAAGAAATTATTTTTTCTCTAGTAGTACGTTTAGATATATGTTCTAACTTTTCCATAAGAGAGATATTTTTGATTGCAAGCACTTCAACCGCATTCTTAATTAGGGTGTTGTGGTGCACACAGTGTTTCGAACAAGGAGAAAATACTTTGCTAACGGGAATTATAATAACTTTGGTTTTTTCCTTGGCAACTAATGAAACAGGATATTTTTTAATATTAGCATATGCATATGAAATACCAAATACTTGGTTTCTTAAAACAACATCCATTATTGAACGATTACCCCAATAATCTTCTTCTTCGATAATGCAAGTGCCACTATATATTATATGTATATACTCAATATCATCATCCATTTTTACAATGTAATCATTCTTTTTATAAGTCTTTATATTCATTTTAAAGCAGTTTGATAATGACTTAATATTATCATCAGTCATATTTTTAAATAGTAAACAATCATTTAGAAGAAAATCTTTTATCATATTTGAACCTTTCGTTGTAAAAACAACATACTTATTTACAACATTATAGTATAATAAGTAAAAAATGTAAAACAAATAGAACGAAAGGAAGTAAAAAACATGGTAGAAGTAAAAGTAACTGGTGGACAAATATCAGAAGAAGAAAAGAATGCCTACATTGAAAGAGGCATAAAAAAATATGGAGAAGCTAATCTTGAAGGTATTGATATTGAATTAGATGGTGATTATGTTAATTTACACTATCATATTACTCCAGTACCATTCCAAAGAATAAGAAGAATTACTGGTTATCTTGTTGGAACATTAGATAGATTTAATGATGCAAAACGTGATGAAGTTGAAAGCCGTGTAAAACATATGAAAGCAAACTAAGATGTATCAGTTATGATATATCTTTTTTTGTTATATATTACCAACCCTATTTAGTCCAAAAGTTTTGACATAGAATGTGAATTTTAGTATAATTAAATTGTAATAGGAGGCAATATGAAGAAATATACAAAAATCTTAAGTTTAATAGCAGTTTTAATATGTATAGTGTTTATGAGTGGTTGTGCAAAAAACATCACAGTTGAATATCAAATTGATGATGTTGTAGTTACTACTCAACAATATGCCAAGAATAATAAAATAAAATTAGCTGATGCACCAACAAAAGAAGGATATACATTTGTTGGTTGGTATGATAAAGCAACCGATACTAAAGTTGAAGAAAAAGTTAAAGTAAAAGGTAATTTAGTATTAGTTGGTAAGTACGAAATAACTAATTATCAAATTATTTATCAAAATGAAGGAAACCAAGTATCAAATCCTACTACTTATACAATGTTCTCAGAAGATATCACTTTGAACAATCCTACACGTGATGGATATGTATTTTTAGGATGGTACAATGGTGATACAAAAGTTGAAAAAATTGTAAAAGGTTCAATGGGTAATCTTACGCTTGTCGCAAAATGGGAAGTCGTTAATGGTCACAAAGTTGTATTTAAAGCAGGTGTAGGTGAATTTAGCGATGGAACAGATGAGTTAGTAATTTATGTAGTTGATGGTGGTGAATTAGTATATCCAGAAAACCCAGTAGTAGTAGACAAGAATGGTCGTGTATTTAAGGGTTGGTATATTGATTCAGAAATTATTTTACCAGGTACATTAGTAACTGAAGATTTAGTTTTACGCGCTAAATATGTAAACAGTGATGAAACATATTCATTGATATATAACCTAAATGGTGGAACAATGGAAGGAAGCACTGAACAAATTTATTTTAAAGATGGTTTCTTAGCGTTAGAGACTCCTAAAAAGGAAGGCTTTGAATTCTTAGGTTGGTACGATAACGAAAGTTTTAATGGTAAAAATTATCGTTACATTGATGAAAATTCTACTGGTAATGTTGAATTATTTGCGAAATGGGTTTTAGTAAATTACGAATATGTAGATACAATTTTCCTTGAATTAATACCTGATGAAATTACAGATGATTTATATATGCCATTTAATTATCAAGGTGTAGAATTGGCTTGGAAGAGTAGTAATACTTCAATCTTAAGTTTAACAGGAGTAATTAATCAATCTCACCAAGATCAAGAAGTAACTATTGAATTAGATATAACATTTGAAGATGAAGTCTTTTCTTATAGTAAAAAAGTAACAATTAAACGTATTGTATTTGAAGATATTACAAATCCTGTTGCGGGATACTTCTATACAACAGGAGTTACAATTAAATCTGAAACTGTAGTAAATAACTTAGATATTGCATATTATGCCTTTGTAAAAGTACAATCTAATGGTGCTGTAACAGTTGAAGGATTATCAAGTTTCAATACATTTGTAAGAGATGGGTTAACACTAAGAAAGAAAGGTATAAGAATGGTATTATCGGTTGCGGGAGGAGCTGACAACTTCAGTAATGCATGTCGTAATGTAGGCCCTAGTGCTGTTGCTGATAACATCATGTACTATGTTGAAAAATACAATTTAGATGGTGTTGATATTGACTGGGAATTCCCTGCTGATTCAACAGACCAACAATATCTAAATGTTTTATGCCAAAGTTTACGTGCAAAATTAGATATCTTAGGTAAAGGCGGTACACCATATCTTCTTACTGCGGCTATTCCTTCATCACAGTTATATCAAAGATTCGATTTAAAAACTTTAAATAAATATTTAGACTATGTAAATATGATGTCATATGATATGAATGCATCAGGACGTGCATCACATCTTTGTCCATTATTTAGAGCTTTCAATGATGGTAATTTAGGTTATGGTATTGATGATGGTATCGTTAAATTTACAACAGCAGGTTTGGATGCTAATAAAATAATTGTTGGTGGAGCTTTTTATGGAAAGGCTTATACTGTTAAAGGTACTGGTAATTATGAATCTAAGTATCCAGCATTAGGTGCTCCTGCTGAACTTAATTCATTACAATATGCAAGTGGTACTGTAACATATAAATATATATCTAAAAACATCTTAACAGATTCTTCATATAAGAGATACTTTGACAATGAAGCTAAAGTACCATACCTATATAGTGCATCTAAAAAAATCTTTATCACATATGAAGATGTTGAATCTTTACAACTTAAAACGGAATATGCCTATGAAAATGGTATGGGAATAATGTTCTGGGAATATGGTTATGATGATAACAATATATTAACTGATGCAATTTGTGATAAGATGGCTGAATTAAAAAATAAAAAATAACAAAAAAGGCTGGAATTCCAGCCTTTTAATTTGCCTCATATTCTTTTATATAATTAGATATAGCAAGTAATACTTGTGATGGATGGTAGAATAACCAAGCTATATTAAATGGTAAATTGGCAATTTTATAAAAAAGTGAAGTATTGGAAATATCAATAATATCACCAATATTATAACATCCTACACATATATCACATAATAAAAATAAGAATAAGCCAAGTGAGAATAACAAATTTCTTTTTCTTGGTATTATGCTGATAATTAAATTAATAACTAAGTTAGATATATATATGATAACTAAACAAACCAGTAATTTGTCGGTTTGAACAATTAAACTGGCAATAACCCCAATCACAATTGTAATTAGTCTAATGGCAATTAAATAACTATAATTATCTTTAGTATACATATTTTTAAGAATATACCAAAAATAAGCAAATTGAACAATTATAAATGCCAAAATACCTAGTTCATAATTATCATCTAATATTAACAAATTGGTATCTGCTAAAATAGTAAAAAGAAATGCAATTACAAATATTAGGGTATTACTATTTCTTTTTATAATAAAATAAACAAGACTAAACAAAAAGCAAGAAATAACTACAATGTAATCAGCTATTGTTTCGGTTTTTCCCGTTATTATTTTAAATGCATAAATAAATAGATATAAAATTAAATGAATAAGAATGAAAAGTATTAAAGGGATGCTTTTTTTCTTTGTCATGTTTATCACCTTTATTATTGTATCAAAAATAAATATTTTAGTCAATATAATTATTTTTGTAGCAAAATTCTTTATGTTATGATATAATACTAAGAAAAGTGGGTGAAAAGTATGAAACTAATAGCTCATCGAGGTTTTTCTAAATATGAATTAGAAAATACGAAGGAAGCTTTTCTTGCGGCGGCAAATAGACCTTATTTTGGAATAGAAACAGATATTTCTATTATAAAGAACCAAGCAATGATTTTATTCCATGATGAGAATTTAAAAAGATTAACTAACATAGATAAATCATTAAAAGATTTAACTATTGAAGAAGCTGCAGATATTGAACTTAATGCTAGAAAAACATATCATACCTATAGTTATAAAATTGCATATCCTAAAGAATATATCAGAATATGTAAACATTATGGTAAAACACCTATTATTGAATTAAAATGGGGTTTTACTAAAGAATTAGTAGACGAAGTAATGAAATTATTAATTCAAGAAGACATGTATGATAAAAGTATAGTAATATGCTTTACTTATGAATTAGTACTTTACATTAAAGAAAGCTATCCTGATATGAGAATCCAATATCTATTAGGTATGTTATATACTGAAAAAGCAATTGAAGATTGTCTATCAAAAAATATTAGCATAGATTTAAGATATGATTTAGTAACAAAAGAACTAGTTGATCGTTTTCACGAAAAAGGCTTAGAGGTAAATGCCTGGACTGTCGATGATGAAGAAACTAGAAATCGTCTAGAATTATGGGGCGTTGATTATATTACAACTAATATATTAGAATAAATGAGGTGAAATATATGGGATTTATCAAAATACCAGTAAAAGGCATGAATGATTTTATGCCAAGTGAAATGAAATTAAGAGAATATATAATTAGAGAAATTAAAGATACATACACAAAGTTTGGCTTTAATATAATAGAAACACCATGCCTTGAACACATTGAAAACTTATGTTCAAAACAAGGTGGCGAAAATGAAAAGTTAATTTTTAAAGTACTTAAACGTGGCGAAAAACTAGATTATACTAATGTTAAAGAAGAAAATGATTTAGTAGATATGGGATTAAGATATGATTTAACTGTCCCACTATCAAGATATTATTCTAATAATATGGCTAAATTACCAAGTCCATTTAAGTCTTTACAAATCGGTAATGTTTGGCGTGCCGAACGTCCACAAAGAGGTCGCTTTAGACAATTCATTCAATGTGATATTGATATCTTAGGTGAAAAAAGTAATCTTGCGGAAATGGAATTAATTCAAGCAACTACAACTTTACTTAACAAAATCGGCTTTGAAAATTTTAAAGTTAGAATTAATGATCGACGCATCTTAAAAGCAATGGCAAGTTATTGCCAATTACCTGAAGAAAAAAGTGACCAAATCTTCATCATTCTTGATAAAATTGATAAAATTGGCGTAGCTGGTGTTGAAAAAGAATTACTTGATGCAGGATATGATAGCGTTGCAGTAGCAAACTATATGAAGTTATTTAAAGATGAAGTATATAGTGGTAATTCAAGTGAATACTTTAAATCATTAGGAATTAATTGTGTTGAACAAAATATTTTAGATAACTTAGACCAAATCATTGATACTACTAAAGTACTAGCAAATAATAAATTTGAAATTACTTTCGACCCTACATTAGTTAGGGGAATGTCATATTATACTGGACCTATTTTTGAAATTGAAATGGTAGGACTTGCAAGTAGTGTTGCAGGTGGGGGAAGATATGACAAGATGATTGAAAAATTTACTAATATGAGTGTTCCTGCATGTGGTTTCTCTATTGGCTTTGAAAGAATCATTACAATTTTAAAAGAAAAAGAACACAATTTACCAATTGATAATTGTGATAAAGTTGCTATAGTAGTAGATAAAGATATAACTAAAGAAGCATTATGTGATGTTTTCCAAGAAGCAAAAGCTTTAAGAGAAAAAGAACATAAACAAGTTTTAGTAGTTTATAAAACAAAGAACTTTAAGTTCCAAAAAGATAAACTTGCTGAAGAAGGATATAACGAATTAATTTTTAGATAATATGCAAAAAGAATTTAAACTTAAAATAGCCTTAAGAATAGTAATTGGTCTATTAGTTACACTAATATTATTAATTGGAATATATGTTATGTATGTATGTTTACAATATTCTCGTATTGAGGATTTGAAATCTTACAAAGATGACATTAATCAAGTATCAAATGAAAAAGTAAAATATAATACTACATATAAAATAACAACTTACAATATTGGGTTTGGAGCTTATGAACAAGACTTCTCATTCTTTATGGATAGTGGCGAATACTTAGATGGAAAAAAGGTAACCGGAAAATTATCAAGAGCAAAATCAAAACAAACAGTATTAACCAATACTAAAGGTGTAATTGATACAATAAATAATATTAATCCCGATTTTTGCTTTTTCCAAGAAGTAGACACTAAAGCAAATAGAAGTCACAAAGTAAACCAATATCGAATGTTACAAGAAAGTCTACTCGGTATGTCAAATGTATATGTATCAAACTTTCATTCTGCATACCTATTCTATCCAATATTTAGTCCACATGGTAAAGTTGAAAGTGGCATTACGACCTTTTCTAAATATCAAATGGATGAAGTTGTTCGTCATTCATTAGAAATATCTGATGCATTCCCAACTAAATTCTTTGATTTAGACCGATGCTTTACCGCAACTTATATTCCAACTGAAGATGATAAGTATTTAGTTTTAGTAAATGTACATCTTTCTGCTTACGATGAAGGTGGAGTGTATCGAAAAAAACAAAGGGAACAGCTTAATAAGTTCTTAGATGAAGAATATGCAAAAGGAAACTATATAGTATGTGGTGGAGATTTTAACCACGATATTGCAAATAGTGTTGGAGAATTCTCTACTGATAGATTAAAACCAGATTGGGTATATGTATTAAACGAAGAAGATCTAACAGAACACTATACTTTTGCAACTAGTAAAAATGTAGGAACATGTCGTAGTACGGACACATCATATGAAAAGAATAAAAATTATACTGTTGTTGTAGATGGTTTTATAGTATCTGATAATATCGAAATAAAAATAGTAGAAAATATTGACACAGATTTTATGTACAGTGATCACAATCCTGTAAAGTTAGAATTTAGTATAAAAAAATAAATTGGCTGAGTATTTAGAAATATAGCTAAATACTCAGTTTTAAATATTATCATTTGTATTCTAAATGGTTAAATATGCATTCTAATTAATTAATGCTTTTAATATTTAAAATAGTATGATATAATGAAAAAAAAGTAAAATAGAAGAGGAGTTTCTATATGCTTAGTAGTTTTTTAGCGTGGATAGTTCATACAGATTACACATTTATAAATGTGCTAACATGGATTAATCACATCTTAGGAATTATAATGCTAGTGTTATATGCAAATCAATTTGTTTATATTGTATTATCTATATTTGTTAAACCACGTAGATATAAAGTTGCAAAAACAGAACATACCTATGGGTATATTATTTGTGGAAGAAACGAAGAAAAAGTTATTGGTAATTTAATAGATAGCATTTTAAAACAAGATTTTCCAAAAGAAAAAATGCACATATTTGTATGTGCAGATAATTGTACTGATAATACCGCTAAGGTAGCACGTGAAGCTGGCGCAATAGTTTTTGAAAGAGAAGACCATATACAAGTTGGTAAGAGCTATGCACTTAACTATACACTTGATAAGATTAAAAATGAATATAGCGAATTAGGCATTGAAGCATATATCTTATTTGATGCGGATAACCTAGTTGGTAAAGACTTTACCAAAGAAATGAATAAAGCATATGATCAAGGATACAAAGTTTTAGCAGGCTTTAGAGATAGTAAAAACTTTGATGATTCTTGGGTAAGTGCAGGCTCTTCATATATGTTCTATCGTGAATGTTGTCAAGTACATAAAGTAAGAAGTTTCTTTAACACAGGATCATATGTTTCTGGTACTGGCTTTTTGGTTGATAAAAGTTTAGTAGAAAATGGTTGGAATTATCATACTTTAACTGAAGATATTGAATTTTCTGCTGATTGTGCTTACAAAGGCATAAAAATAGGTTATGTTTATGATGCTGTATTTTTTGATGAACAACCAACAAAACTTGGCGATTCAATCAAACAAAGACTAAGATGGTGTAAAGGTAATAACCAAGTATTTGGAAGATTTGGTGGTAAGTTATTAGGTGGTATGTTTAAAAGATTTACTTTTCAAAAATGGAGTATGTTTACACATACAATTCCTGTCCCAGCAATCTCCACTATATGGATTTGCATTTTCCAACTAGTTGGTGGTATATATTGTCTTGCTAATCATCTGCCGAGTGATATATATATTAAGATTATTTTATCTGCCGGATTAAGTACAATATTTGCACCATTCGTTAGTTGCTTTATTGATGCCATCTTACTGTTAATTCAAACATATAAAAGAACAAGCGGTAATTTCTTTAAAAGATTCTTATATGCATGTGGATTCGTAATCTTCATAGCTGTATATATCCCAATTACTGTAGTTGCATTATTTAAGAAAAATGTAACTTGGAAACAAATACCACATAAAGATACAAGAACAATTGAAAAAATATAGGTATGCTAGGAAAGCATACCTTTTTTCATAAAAAACTTCTATAAAAAATAAAAAAGTTCAAAAAGGTATACCTTTTTGGACACTTGATATTATATCATTTTTCGCCTTTATTTGCAACTAAATGTATAAATATTGTGTTATTTAATTTGAAAATTAAGTAGTCAAAAAGGTATACATTATTGGAGCCTAACAAATAGAGGAGACTAGTTATGAGAAAAGTGCAAATATTTCTTATTGGAATAATGATATTAATATTAGTAGGTTGTAAAAGAGTAAGATATGATATTAGAATAGGAACAAAAGACTTTGTTACAGTAACATTTAGATATGGAAAAAATGTGAAAGGAAAACAAAATGAAGTCTATAAAATATATGGTGTACAAAAAGGGAAAAAAATTGATTATGAACATGAACCCCAGCCACCTGTTATGTATCAAAAAGGAGACTCATTTGGCGATGTTGGTTCTTACTATTTTAAAGCAGTTTGGAATCGTTACAAAGTGGGGGAAAATTATAATACAGCTAGATATATTAGTCTTTCTGATTATACATTTTACAAAGATGAAACTATTTATGTTGATTTTTATGAGGGTTTTGAAAGAAGAAATTTCTATATAGTAAAAGAAGACGTAGCAAAAAAATTTTATGCAATAGATGTAATAAGTGGTAATATAGAGATTCGTTCCTTTTTTACTGAAGAATCAGATAAAATAGTGACAGATTTTGGTGATTATGACTTAAAAAAGGATAATAAATTCTTAGGATTAAGATATTATATGGATTATTTTAAATGTGAAAAAATTATAGGTTGGTATTATGATGAAAAGTGTACCAAGACAATTACATTTCCGTTTACTGCAAGTAGGTACAATAATCCTCTTTTTGATTATTATTTAAAAGTAGAATAGAAAGAACATCATTACAAAATAGTTTTAATATTTATTTTTATAGTGGGGAGATTATATGAATAGTAGAATAAATCAATTGAAAGATTCTGCATTATTTTATATGTCACTTGGTTCGATGGAATTATTTCATTCCAATTTTTGGTATTGGTTGCTGCAAACAAACATTAAGTTTGTTAGAGTATTTTTTAATGAAAACGAAATATCTGATGATATTTTGTATACAATTAAAAAAAGTAAAATAAGAAGAGAATACAAGCATACAGACATATCAATAGAATGCAATACAGGTATGTTTATTATAGAAAATAAAATTAAAACACTTCCAAATAAAAACCAACTATTAGAGTATGAAACTAGTTCAAATGTCAATTTCAAAAAAGGAAAATTCCTTGTTATAGGCGATTGTGCTAAACCTGATTTTGTATTAGAAAACTGGGAACCATTATTTTATAATGATATATTGGATAAAATAAAAAAAATATTGAATAATATCAAAAAAGATATTTCTGCAAATAATGTAACTATTATTAAAGAATATATTTCAATGACAAAAAATATAATTGAAGTTATAAATTTGGCAGTAGATAATTTAAAATTAAAAAATACTCTATTAATTACTAAAATAGAAAAATCAAAAAAACAATTAATGGACAAACTAAGTGAATTAAAATTAGATGACATTATTAGGAAAATAAATGGTTCTATTTTGTTTGAGAATTTAAAAAGAGAATTGAAGAATGATTATCCAGATGATGAGTATTATTATCAATACGGATATAATCATAAAAGCATAACTATAAGCATAAGAAAAAAAATTTACTTTGATAATGAAAAATATATTTTATTAGGCCCACAAGTTGAAGCAAATACCTTTAGGAGAATGATACATATTACAAATAAGAGTTTTAATATAGATAAAAATAAAGGCTTAGAGAAAATATATGATATATTAAAAGATAGCTATTTTAAAGATCCAAAATTTAAATATCCAAATTCTAAAAATGAAGGAAAAAAGAAATACAATCAATACAAAGGAATATATGGAGATACAAAAGAAGGATTTGATAAAGTAGAATATATAGCTTTATATAGATATTTTAAAATAGATGAATTAATAGAAAATGATGAAGTATATTTCAATGAGATAATTAAAATATTTAAAAATGAACTCAAATATATAAAAAAATTTGATGTCCCAAATTTATCATGTGAGGAGAAATAAAATATGAAAAATAAAGATTATTATGTAAAATGGAGTAGATGGTTTTGGTATTCAGTATTTCTGATACTATTTAATATTGTTTCACCAATCATATTTGAAATTTTATTTATAATTGAAGAGACAGAAGTATGTTTATTTACTACTATTTTCATAGCTCCATTAATTATTTTAACAATAATATTTTTAAAAAATACAATAAAAAGAGAAGATGGTTTTTCGATTCCATTATTAATAGTAATGTCGGTAATATATATTTTTTACTTGTTTACTTTTATGGCTGGATGTGTGGAAATTGGAGAATATTATTATTGGAGTGAATTTAAATTATATTCAGTAGTTTTGCCATTTGCATTGGGGCCATTTTTATTGCTTATTAATTTTATTATTTCATATGTTGTGCATAAAAAAGGGATTATTCTTGCAAATGAGAAGGACTGGAAACTTACTTTATTAGGTATTCTATCCATTATTGTTTCTATTGCGTTACCAGTTGTAATTATATTAATAATTCTCTTATTTATCATAGTCCCAAAAGGATCTTCATTGTCACAGTCATCATCAAGAAATGAAAATCATTTTTGTAAAGAATGCGGTAAAAGAATTAGCAATAAGTTAGAATATTGTGAAGAATGTAGTAAATTAACAAACAAAACTACAAAGTTTTGCACTTTTTGTGGATGTGCTTTAAAAGAAGATTCTAGTTTTTGTCCACAATGTGGTAAGAAAATTGAAAAATCAAGATAGCATAAGTCATATATAGACTAGTGCTTCCTTAAAATATCTTTGTTTTTTAATGTAAGATTTTACCTAATCTATTAAATTTAATGACTATTTTGTTTTTGCTGTGGAATATTGCTACTTTTTGATAAAGATTAAAAATAGCACTTTTTAAGTCAACTTCTAAAAATGAAGTTGATTTTTTGTTTTTATTATAATAATTATTTTGTGGTAAACGACTTGCAAAAGTTATAAAAAGTGCTATAATATAGAATAGTTAGAAGGAAGGAAAATAAAATGAAATTATTTGTTACAGTTTTAGTAGAAGGCGAATATATGCCTAAGATATTAAAGAAATTATCTGAAAACAATTTTCATGGTAGCGTTATGCCTACATTAAGTATTAAAAAGGCATTACTTACTAGTAATGTAGAACCAGTACCAATGTTTGGTGGAATTAGTAAAGTAGTTGAATACGATCATTCACCAAGACCTATGGTATTTGTAGTTGTAAAACATGATGAAGAAGTTAAAACTTTAGCTCGTTTGATTAATGAAGCTACAGGTGGAATTAAAGATAAAGGATTTATGTATTCTTTACCAATAGATTTCTTAGAAGGTATAGAATAATATGCAAGTTTTATTAGGTATTGTTCTTGCGCTTGCGGCAGGTTTATTATCAACTAGATTGGTTAAATTAATTCATTTACCAAACGTAACAGGATATTTAGTTGCAGGACTACTTATTGGTGTCGTTAATATTATTACTTATAAAAGATCAGGCACATATATTTTAGATGTTAAGTCATTATCAATCATTGTAGATTTAGCATTAGGATTTATTGCTTTCTCTATCGGTGGTGAATTTAAATTAACAAGTTTGAAGAAACTTGGTAAAAGTATATTTACTATTACTTTTTTACAAAGTTTTTTAGCATTAGTATTAGTAGATGTTTTTGTTATCGTTGCTTTCTTATGTATGGGAAATTTAAACAATGAAAATGCAGCTTTAGCAATCATTTTAGGTGCAATTGCTACAGCAACAGCTCCAGCAGCAACTCTAATGGTTGTTCGTCAATATAAAGCCAAAGGACCTGTAACTGATACATTGCTTCCAGTAGTTGCTTTAGATGATGCATTTGGGTTAATGTTTTTCTCAATATCATTTGCTATTGCCAAAGCATTAGCAGAAGGAGCAAAGTTAACAGTAATGACAATCTTAGTTTTACCACTTGCTGAAATAATTTGTTCACTTTTAATTGGGGCTATACTTGGTGCACTATTGTCACTTGCAACAAAGTGGTTTAAGTCACGTGCTAATCGTCTATGCCTTATGGTTTTATTTGTATTCGCAGGTGTTGTAATTTGTGAATTATTTGAACATTTACAAGCTGCATATAACTTTCCATTTGGGTTATCATCACTATTACTATGTATGATGATTGGTGCAATGTTCTGTAATATGTGTGAACAAGCATTGGTAATTATGGATGGTTGTGAACGTTGGACTCCACCTCTATTTATGTTATTCTTCGTATTATCAGGCGCAGAACTTGATGTAAGAAATCTAGCAAGTATAGGTGTTGTAGGTGTTGTATATTTAGTAGCAAGATGTTCTGGTAAATATTTTGGTGCACGACTTGGTGCAAAAGTAGTACATGCGGATGAAAATGTAACCAAATATTTAGGTCTTACATTGTTCCCACAAGCAGGTGTTGCTATAGGTATGGCTCAGATGGTTTCAAATAAATTCAGTGGTAATCCATTAACAAATGGTATTGCAGTAAGCATTATAACAATAGTTCTTTCCGCAACCTTAATATATGAATTGCTTGGCCCAGTAATTACAAAGATAGCATTACAAAAAGCAGGAGAAATTGACGAATCAACTCTTGCATAAAAAAACACATTAGATATGATTAAATATCTAATGTGTTTTTATTATTCTTTTCTTATTTTTTCATCATAATCATCTAAAAAATTATAATGCATTTTATCGTTATGATAACCAACAATGGTGTTTAAATTTACATCATGAAAACTTCTAAATATATTAATATCACTATTTGGATAATTATTTCTTAGTTGTGCAACAAGAGCTTTAATCTCTTTTCTCTTAGATTTATTTTGTTCATCTGAATGATTTTCTTCAGTAAATCTACAAGCACATTGTAAAAACTTTAATTCATTATATTTTGCCCATTTTATAATGCTTTCTTCTTTCACTAAGTAAAGCGGTCTAATTAATTCAAGGCCAGGATAATTTTCACTTGGTAGTTTTGGCATCATTGTTTTATATTCAGCACCATATATCATACTCATTAAGACCGTTTCAATTACATCGTCAAAGTGATGCCCTAAAGCAATTTTGTTACAACCACGTTTTTTTGCATTAGCATATAGATACCCCCTACGCATTCTTGCACATAAATAGCAAGGAGATTCTTTAATATCATGGACTACATCAAATATGTTAGTTTCAAAAATATCAAGAGGGATATTCAATAATTTAGCATTGTCAGTTAATTCTTTTAAATGTTTTTCACTGTAGCCTGGATTCATGCAAAGATATATTGCTTCAAATTCAATTGGTCCATGTTTTTGAAATTCTTCCATACATTTTGCCAATAGCATAGAATCTTTACCACCTGATATGCATACCGCAACTTTATCACCATCTTTAATTAATTTATATTCATCAATGGCTCTAACAAATAAACGGTAGATAGTAGGTCTAAATTTTGTTATAATTGAATGTTCTATTGTTTGATATTTTTCCATGGTTTTTCCTCGTATTTTTCATATTTATTATACACTAAAAAAAGTAATTTGCAAGAAACAAGATTAATTATTGGACATATACATTTTATAATGTTAAAATAAAATAGTAAAATTTGATAGGAGGGCAGTTATGCAAATCAAAAAAACAATTAATGAAAAAACGTATGTTTATGATGAAAAGTTTTTTAGTGGAAAGAAATCACTAACTATTAATGGTAAGCAATTACAATTAGTGGGTAAGAAAAACTTTGTTGATTCAGAAACAGGAGAAGAATACTCAGTTAGTGGTTCTTTTATAAAAGGCATTACATTAAATACTAAAAGTGAAGAAATTGTATTAGTTAAAAACAAGTGGTATGAATGGATTGTTATCATTCTTCCTATAATTAGTATTGGAGTTGGACTTTTCTGTGGAGCAATAGGTTGTATGCTAAGTGTGTTATTTAGTTTATTATGTGCCGCTATTAATGCAACAATTTGTAGAAGCGAAAAGATACGTAGTGCAATAGTAAAAGTAATCATAGGTATAGTCACATCCGCAATTTCTACATCTGCTTGGTTTGGAATATATTGGCTAATTGTACAAGCAATTTTGAAATAACAAAATAAAAGGTTTTATTGTTTTCAATAAAGCCTTTTTCTAAAAAAAGGAAGATATTTTTTAATGAATTTATTGTAAAGATATAAATATTATGATATAATATTATTGCCTAGAGAGTTCGCCTTTTCACGTATATTTTTTGCGACCCGAACAGAACTACTTAGGAAACAAAGTAATAGTGGAGTTGAAAGCCTGCTACGAGTAGGAATCCCGATCTATTAATTTAAGTTTACCACCTTATTTTTAGATGCGGTTGCGCATCTTGTGATAACGGCTCATCTGGGTATAATTTAGGAGGTTTAAAGATGCAAGTAGAAAAACTTAGAAAAACTTGTGGCTACATCTTATATATAAAAAGTATAATAGCTTTAGTAGTAACAATCATCCTTATTTTTGGTGGAATCACTATGGCTATTATGGGAAAACATATGGTAGATAATCCAGGACAAGGTGATAACACTGGTTTTGAAGGTGCCGTAGGTTCATGTTCAACTGCCTTTGTTGGTGTACTTGGAATAGTGTTTGGAATTGTTTCAATAGTTGTAGGTTGCTTGCTGATTCTAGATGCAATTTTTAGTATGATTCATTCAAGAAAAATTTTAAGAAATGATAGCGATATTGATAAATCAATAAAGGTTTGTATTGCTACTGAAATAGTATCTGTTATTGTAGGAATATTTATAACTGTAGCAGGCATAGCAAATATCAAAGAAGCAGTAGGAATAATTTTATTAGTTGTCGCAGTAATATTGATTGCTCAATCAATTGCAACAATAGTGTTATTATCTAAATTAAAGAAATTAAATAGTGTTAATTAACACTATTTTTTATAAATAGAGGAGTTTAAATTATGTTTGAAATAAGAAGAGGAATGCCAGAAGACGCTGAAAAAATAATAAAATATCTTAAAATAATAGGCACTGAAACTGATAATTTAACTTTTGATGGTGGTATAAGTATTACTGTTGAACAAGAAAGAGAGTATCTAAATATGGCATATAATTCTTCTCGTAGTTTATACCTTATTGCAGTAGAAAATGATGAGGTAATTGGTTGTGCTTCTCTTGATACTAGTCTTCGTGAAAGATTAAAACATAGGGGTTCACTTGGTGTATCAGTACAAAAGAAAGCTTGGGGTAAACATATTGGTTCAAGGTTAATGGAAGAACTTCTAAAGTTTGCAAAAGATACTGCAGGATTAGAAATAATTATGTTAGAAGTTAGAAGTGGCAATGAGAGAGCAATAAATTTATACAAAAAATTTGGTTTTAAAAAACTATGTACCTTTTAACTGATTGTGACCTAATGATGTTAAAATTATAATCACATAAATATAAGTGAAGGATTGCTAGTCAAATGGTTAAATCCTTTTTATTTTATAGTATTATAATTGGAAAAAAAAGGTATTTGTGTTAAAATTATGATAGATAAATAAATTTTGTTAAATACTAATAGTAAGTTATATATAGGAGGAATACAAATATGAAATGGGATTTAACTTATCATTTTAAAAATCAAGAAGAGTTTGAAAAAGCTTTAGAAGAAGTTAACCAAATGGTTGCTAAATTCGGCGAATATGAAGGTAAACTTAATAATGAGGAATCATTTGTTGAATATTGTTTACTATCAAAAAAATTTGAAGAAGATGCTTCTAGAGTATACCAATATGCATCTTTAAAAAGTGATTTAAATAAGAAAGATGTTGAAAATGCGGCAGCGCTAAATCGTTGTCAAATGGCTTTATATACATTATCAGAAGTAAGATCATTTGCTGACCCAGAAATATTATCAGTAGGTGAAGAAAAGATAATGGGCTTTATTAATAATCATAAAGAAATAGAAGAAGTTAGATTTGCTATTCAAAAATTATTTAGAGGTAGCAAACATGTACTAGATGCTGGAAGTGAAAGATTGCTATCATTGTTTGCACCAGTAACTTCATCAGGTGCAGATTTATATAGTGCACTTGCGGTAGGAGATAGTAAAAGTGTAGATGTAAAATTAAAGAATAAAGAAGTTGTTAGTGTAACTCAAGGAAATTACATTTCTTTAATCGCAAATTCAAAAGAAGCAAGTGACCGTAAAAAAATATTTGAAGCTGTTTATAAAACATATGATGATCATAAAAATACATATGCTACTATCTATAACAATGTGTTACAAGATAATAAAGCAAATGCCAAAGCTCGCAATTATGAATCTGTATTAGAAAGCTTTTTATATGATAACAATATACCTACTTCAGTATTTACTAACTTAATTGATGTTGCTGGAAACAATAATAAAGCTTTAAAGAAATACATCAAACTTAGAAAAAAAGCTTTAGGATTAAAGACCTATCATACATATGATCGCTTCTTAGAATTAGCTCATTCTAATAAACAATATAGCTATGAAGATGCTAAAAATTTATTCTTTACTTCAATAAAAGATTTCCCAGAAGATTTCAAAGCAAAAGCTCACGAAGTATTAAGAGAAGGCTTTGTTGATGTTGAAGAAAGATTAGGGAAAAGAACTGGTGCATATTCATCAAGTGTTGCTAATCTTCATCCATTTATTTTACTTAACTATGATAATACTTTAGACAGTGTGTTCACAGTTGCTCATGAAGCAGGTCATTCAATTCATTCAATGTATTCTGCTGAAACTCAACCTACAATGTTACAAGATTACACAATATTTGTTGCGGAAATAGCTTCAACATTTAATGAACATGCATTGTTAGATTATTTCTTAACTCTTCCTAATGCAACAAAAGAAGAAAAGATAATGGTTATTCAAAAAGCAATTGATGAAATAGTTGGAACATTCTATCGCCAAACATTGTTTGCTGAATATGAATATCTTGCAAATAAAGAAGTTGCCGAAAATAAACCAATTAACCATCAAGTATTATCACAAATTATGATTGATTTATATAAGAAGTATTATGGATTAGATATAACTAAAGAAAATTTAAAACAATACGTTTGGGCATATATACCTCATCTATTCTATACACCATTCTATGTATATCAATATGCTACATCTTTTGCCGCAAGTTTCAAACTTTATAAAGATGTAAAAGAAAATGTACCTGGTGCTTTTGAAAAATATACAAATTTACTAAAATCAGGTGGATCTAAATACCCTGTAGAACAAGTAAAAGAAGCAGGTGTTGACTTCACTAAAAAAGATGCATATATGGCAGTTGTCGAACGTATGGAAACACTTGTTGATGAATTAGAAAAATTATTGGAGGAATAAAATAAAAATGATTGAATTAGTATTGGCAATTATTACAATTGCGTTAGTAGTAATATCACTAACTTTAAATATAATCATACTAATTAAAAATTCTCAAAAACAACATGTTAATACTAATCAAGATGAAAGCATAAAAGAAATTACCGGATTAATTAGTAAGGATTTAGATGATAAACTATCTAAGTTAAGAATCGAATTAAATACTAGTCTAAGTAATTTTCAATCATCATTATCAACAATGACAAAAAATGAATTCACTGGGCAAAATACTCAACAAAAACAAAATTTTGATAGTATGATTCAAAGTATTACTAGTAATTTAAAAACCTTTAATGATACATTATTAAATAATACAACCACAAGCGAAAATAAACTTGAAAATATTAGAACAACAGTTGAAAAATCAATTCAATCTCTTCAACAAGATAACAGTAAAAAATTAGATGAAATGCGTCAAGTTGTTGATGAAAAATTACAAAAGACTTTAGATGATAAACTTGCTCAATCATTTGATATGGTAACCAAGAGCCTTCAAAAAGTTTATGAATCAATAGGTGAAATGCAAACCCTTGCTTCAAGCGTAGGCGATTTAAAGAAAGTATTAAGTAATGTAAAAACTAGAGGTATTTTGGGTGAAACTCAATTAGGCAATATTTTAGAACAAATTCTTTCAAGTGAACAATATGACACAAATGTTGTAACTAAAAAAGGCTCAAAAGATCCAGTTGAATTTGCGATAAAAATGCCAGGTAAAGATAATAGTTTTATATATCTACCAATAGATGCCAAATTCCCAATGGATACATATCAGACAGTTCTAGATGCATATGAGACTTCAAATAGTGATAATGTTAAGAGTGCCATAACAGCTTTAAATACTAAAATTAAAAAATTTGCTAAAGACATTCATGATAAATATATTGATGTTCCAAATACAACTGATTTTGGTATAATGTTTTTGCCAATTGAAGGACTATATGCAGAAGTAGTAAAAAGTGGAGTAACCGAAACTTTACAACGCGATTACAAGATTGTTGTAGCAGGACCAACAACAATGGCAGCTTTATTAAATAGTTTGCAAATGGGATTTAAGACTCTAGCAATTCAACAAAGATCACAAGAAGTTTGGAAGATATTAGGGGCTGTAAAAACTGAATTTGATAATTTTGAAGAAGTTTTAACAAAGACCCAAGAACGAATTAATCAAGCATCTGATCAATTAGAAAAATTAGTTGGAACTAGAACTAGAAAAATTCAAAAACGTTTAGATGATGTTACAAAATTAACTCAAGAAGAAGCAACAAAATTATTAGATGAATAATAAATAAAGGTAGAATTCTTACAAAATAAATTCTACCTTTTTTTCATATTTATTAGTATAATTGAAACTTAATAATTGGCGAATGCAACTTAGAGTTGCTTGATATTTGTAAATAATTGTAGTAGAATATTAGTGTAAGGAGGGAAATATGATAGATTTTTCAAAAGTTGGCAAAGTCATAATGACAAAAAGAAAAGAAAAAAACATGACACAAGATGACCTTGCTAGTCATTTGTATGTAACAAGACAATTGGTATCAAAATGGGAAAAAGGAATTGGAGTTCCATCAATAGACGTATTGATAGAACTTACAAAACTATTTTCAATATCAATTGATGAATTACTGTGTCTAAATGAAACAATTGAAATAGATGAATCAAATATATTTAGTGGCCATAATAGATTGTCTATTGTTGAAAACATTATAAATGCCAACATAAAAGTAAACTTACCAAACGTCTTCTATCAGTTTTCACCGACTGAAAGAATGATTGTATTAAAAGCTATAAAGGATAAAAGAATAGTTATAGACATTAATGAATTATATCCTAAACTTACACCCGGTGAACAATTATTTTTAACAAAGGAGTATTAGTATGATATTAAAAAAAGTTATTGAAAATGATAAAGAAATATATGTGCCTATTAGTTTTGAAGAAGCAGTAAAAATACATGATAAAACACAACTAGTTTTTTCTAGTGAAGATGAAGAGGATGAATTTGAAGAATATTTGGATGAATTAGAAGAAGCAGAGGAAGAGGAAGAAGAAGATGATGATGACGAAAATGAAGATGACGACGATGATGATGATAAATTTTTTGATATAAATAATTTATTTTCAAAATCAAATATAATTGCACTATTACCATTTTTGAGTAGAGAAAAATTATCAAAAATTGTTGATGGATATATTAACAAAGATCCTAAATATTCAAAGATTAATATAGTTTGTGTATTCCCATTTTTAGGAAGAGAGGAACTTGATAGATTATTTAAAACATTTGTAAATAACGAAGAATTAAATGATATGGTAACTAAAATTGTACCATTTGTTTCTAGTAGCACAATAAATGAATTCGTTGATGAATATGTTGAAGGTAAACATCAAAATATTAATATAAAGAAGTTATATCCATTTATGTCAAGAGAAACCATTTCTAAATTATTCGATTATTTGAGTGAAAAAGAATGAAAAAAAGTGGTTAGATATTTAAATATCTAACTGCTTTTTACTTATTTAGCTTTTTCTTCATCAGGTCTACGCATAATAGCTTCATTAAATGATAGTGGTATAGCAAGAACAATACAACATAAACAGCTAACAGCGTTATATGAACCATTATATACAAGTGATTCTGCAAAAGGAGTTGCCCAGTACCAAACACCAGATAAAGTTTGTGATAAAGTCTTTAATGCAAATCCAATAATTATACCAGTTACTATATATATGATTTTTAAAGTTTTACTTTCAGTAGTTTTATTGGCAAGAGCAGTAAGAGCACCTACAGCGCCTACTAATAAGTAAGGTATAACGTAATCTAACATTACTTGAACAGGGTGGATTAAATAACTAGATTTTGCCCATATTAATTGAATACTACCAACTAATAAACCACATAACAAACCACCTTTAAAATCATATTTGTATGCGGCGATAAGAATTGGAAGACAAGCAATACTAATACTTCCACCATTAAGCCATGCAAAACTTAAGAAAGCTCCACATAATAAATCAAAAACTAGTCCTAGTGCAGCAAGAATACTTACTTCGACTATTAAGCGAATTGTGTTTTTTCTCATTTTAACCTCCTAAAAAACAAAAATTCTTTGGTCAATCCAAAGAACAGTGCCAAGAAATATGCAACATATTGCATACTATTCCCTACGCTAGCATTATCTAGATCAGGTTTTGGGTCGTTAACTAAATAACCTCTCAGCAGATGCTCCCCATTAGGATATCAATTCCGCTAACATTATACACTAATTAAAGAAAAAGATAAAGCAAGGCGCTTTATCTTTTATAATATTAATCTACTTTTTGTTTTTCAGCAACTTCAGTCCACCAATATGTACCATCGGCTTTTTGGTCTTTAATCCAACTAAAATCTTCTCTTTCTTTTGAGTATTCAGGATATTTTGGATGAGCGTATCCAGTAATACGTGCATCATTTAATGACCAACGCTTAATTGCTACTTGATCTGAAGTATTGCCTTCAATCGTATATAAATATTTATCATCAGCATAAATGGCTATACCAGTATGTGACATACCACTACTTAAGAAGAATATAATATCTCCAGTAACTGGTTTATAGTCTTCCGCATATTGTTTACTACTTACGCCACCTTCTAGAGCTTCAGCAAATGTATAATCTTGAACGAAGTGCATAATGCCTTTTTCAGTACACCATTTCATACCAGTGTAACAACCTTGATATTTACAAAGAATGTCATTAGTTAAACCTGCTTGGTACCAACACCAAGATACGAACATTGCACACCAAGGTGCACCATTATTAGGATACCATTCGCCATATTTTTGAATGTTATCGCCCGTTTCATGAGTTCCGTTTTCTTCTAAAGCAACATGAATAAATCTACTAATATAATCAGCTTCACCAATACCAGATACATTTAGATAATAATGTACAACATTTTGTTTATCATTGTTTGGATAAGCATAAATAGAAACATATCCTTCAGAAACTGCAGTAACAACACCCCCTTCTGATACAACTGCGACTTTACTATTTGTTGAAACCCAAGTAAGGTTACGGTTGTTACTAGAAAGAGTATTTGTAAGTTGCATAGTTTCGCGAGCTTTCATTGAGCCATTTGGATTGGCACCATAAATAACAAGATTTGTTTTAGCATTAACGATGGTTATTTTACAACTTGTAACAATTCTTGGATCTTTCTTAGATGTAAGAGTAACTGTTTCTGTACCATATCCTATAGCTTTTATAGAATTATCAGAAGCAACTTCTAAAATTTTATCACTACCAAATGTAATAGTATAATCAGAGACTGATTCTAATGAATCTTTAAAGTATAAGTAACTAATATCATCTTTAGCCATTCTTTCATAAGTTGTATAAACAGTAGGTGCTTTATCAATAACTTCAAAGTTAAATTCTATGAAATAATTAGGGTCTGAAATTAAGTATGCTTCAACATCAGTATTACCAACAGCTAAAGCTTGTATTCTACCATAATTGTCAATACTTATAATATCTTCATCATAAATGATAAATTCAAAATCACTTGGTTCATAATCTTTAAAATCTATATATGTTTGTTGACCTATTTCTAAGTAGTTAATATTAAGTACATATTTAATACCATCGCAAGTATTACATCTATCACATATATTTACATGATAAGTATCATCATATAACCAATCATGTCCAAGAGCAGGTATTTCCTTAAAAGTAGTATAATCACATCTAGAACAAGTATCATAAGCATTATGTCCACTAGTTGTACAATTAGCTTCTAACTTTTCATGATGTACTAAGTCATGTCCTAAAGGTTCTCCTTCAGTGTAACCACATTTTGTACATGTTTTAGGGGCAGTACAAGTTGCTGCAGCATATGTATGACTTGTACAAACCTGATTATTCTTTTTGCAACTAGTTAGTGTGCAAAAGCTAAAAACTAAAAAGATTGCTAAAAAGCAAATTTTTCTTTTCATAATTCCTCCAGTAATTTTCATTAATTGTTTCTGCCACTATATTATATCAAAAAAATGTCTAAAAAACAAGATTATATAGACTAGTTATAATGCAATTAAACAAAAAAAATTAAAAAATATTGTATAATAATTATGTGAGGTGTTAATGATGAAAAAAATTTTAACATGGTTTTTATTAATATTTACAATGCTTCTTGTCGGATGTACAGAAGAAGATAAAATCACTTTACCTGACTTAACAGGAAAGTCTAGAGATGAAATAACTGAAACACTAGAAAAAAGTAATATAAGCTATACTTTTAAATTTGCGGAAAAAATAATTAATTCGGATGATGAATTAGATAAATTTGTTTCATATGGACATGGATTACAAGTAGGTAGCAGTATAAGTAAAGATGAAAAAGTTGTAGTTTATACAACAGTATTACCACTTACTGAAAATCATACATCAGAGGTTAAAATAGATTTCGAATGGGAAAATAAAAGTTTCATTGAAGATGGGGTAGGTCAAGTTACTTTGAATTATTGTGTTGATGGTGATACCGCATCTTTTAGAGATATAAAGACTGGACAAATAATTAAATTACGTTTTTTAGGAATAAACACTAGAGAAAGTACTATTGAAGAAGAACCTTGGGGTAAGGCCGCATCAGATTATGTTAAGGCAAGATTAAAAAATGCCAAAACAATAATACTTGATGCTAATGGTGCTACCAAAGATATGTATGGTAGATATCTTGGTTTAGTATGGGTAGATGGTATATTGCTTAATCTAGAAATAATTGATCAAGCATATAGTAATTCAACTCTTAGTATTTCAGATAGTCGTTATGGTGAAGTATTTATGAAAGCATCTATTGCGGCAAAAAAGACAGGACGAAGATTTTTCGGTGAAATCGATCCTGATTATGACTATGAAAATAAACGTTTCAAGTAGGTTAAGATGAAATACACAACAATTATATTTGATTTAGACGGAACGTTGTTAGATACATTAGAAGACTTAACAGATAGTGTGAATTATGCACTTCAAAAATATAATTACCCAACACATACAATAGATGAAGTAAGATATATGGTAGGTAGTGGAATTAAGGTATTAATTGAAAGAGCAATACCAAAAGGTGCAACAAATTTTGATGAGGTCTATCAAGCTTTTCTAGATAATTATAAAATAAATAGAACCAATAAAACCAAGCCATATCCAGAAGTTTTTGAAACACTAGAAACATTAAAAAAAATGAATGTAAAAATGGCAATTGTATCTAATAAATATCAAGATGGAGTAACAGGAATTTGTAAACCAATATTTGGCAAATATATCGATGTTATGATTGGTGAAAAACCAGGTATTGCTAAAAAACCTAGTAAAGATATGGTAATGTTAGCTATTAAAATGTTAGATGCTGATATAAATAAAACTATATATGTTGGTGATAGTGACATTGATATTTTTACCGCAAACAATTCTGGCATTGATTGCATAGGTGCAAGTTGGGGATTTAGAGGAGAAGCATTTCTAAAAGAAATGAAAGCAACCTATATTGCAAAAAAATTTTCAGATATTATAGACATAGTAAAATAGCCAAATAGGCTATTTCAGACTGTTGACAAACTTTTGTTTGTCAACAGTATTTTTATGTAGGTATACTTAATTGAAGCATTTATTTTTTATTGATTAAGTTTTAAAATAGAATTGTCATTATATATATTAAAAACACATAAATTATTGCTTTTTTAAAAAAATATGCTATAATATACTCATAGAAAAGAGGAACTAAAAATGAATAAAAGAAGAATACTATTATTAATATTTGTTTTAGCAATGTCTCTTATGACATTTACTAGCTGCAAGAAAAATTCAGGTTGTAAACATACTTTCCAAGAAGCTACATGTTTAGAACCAAAGAAATGTACAAAGTGTGGACTTACTGAAGGAAATGCACTAGGACATGAGTGGGTAGATGCAACATGTCAAGCACCAAAAACTTGTTCAAGATGTGGATTAACTGAAGGTGAAAAATTAGAACATAATTTTATCCCCGCAACATATGAAAGACCATCTATATGTTCAATGTGTAATAAAGAAACTGGATTATCATTAATAGATGAAGAAGTTTGGAATGTTTTAGATAATGATATAACTGGTAAGATTGATTTACCAGAAGTTATTGGTGAAGCAACCATAACTTGGAAATCATCAGACCACAATGTCTTATTAGATAACGGAATGCCAGTTGCTGGAGAAGATGGTAGAGAAGTAACTCTTTATGCTACTGTAACTGTAAATGGAAAAACATTTGTTAATAGTTATGATATTGTCTTAGGTGAAGTAGTTGCTGATAAAGAAATGTATGATTATGCCTATAAATTTTATGGTGCACCATTATCTAATGCAACTTCAACAAACATTGATTTATTAACAATGGATTATAGTGGATATTCTGTAATGTATGAAAGTTTAAATGAAGAAATAGTTACATCTAAAGGTGTAGTTACACAATCTACTAAAGTACAAACTGCTATAATGAATGTATATATTATCAAAGATGGTATAGTAGTTGTATATCCTACAACTATAACTGTTGTATCATTTAATGCAGCACAAAGATTTGAATTACTTGAACCAGCTATTGATCAAAAAATTAAGGACTTCCAAGAAGGTGAAATTTCTACTCTTCCAGTATATAATAATGAATATGATGTTGAATTAGTATGGACTGCCAATGTCCCTGAATTCATTATGTTAGGCGATGAGTTATTAACTCCTTTTGAAAAAACAGATGTAAGATTGAAATGTGTCTTAAAATATGGAACTGAAAGTACTACATTGTTTTATGAAATATACAATGTAGGTGGACAAATTACTAAAGAAGAATATTTACAAAAGATTTTAGATTACTATTGCAAAATTGAATTAAAAGGATCAATCAACCACTTACACAAAGAATATAATGATGAACTATATTTAGATTATCAAGAACGTATTAATTCTTATGGAGTATTGAATTTATTTAAAACGGTTAAACCAGTAGTAAATCAATCATATTTAATCGATGTAACACGTAATGATTTTGTTGCAAGATTCTTTGGATCAGGAACTTTAGGAACTGTTTATAAACCAAGTGTCCCACAAGCTATTTTGAATGAAAGATTTTATAAAGGATATCAAATGCCAAACACTCAAAATGTATTATGGATTGTAGTACATGAAAGTGCAATGACAGTTGATGGTCAAACAGCAGAGTACCTAGCAAAAATGCAATATAGATATGCATTTGAAACAGGAGGAAGAGAAGCTTCATGGAATTATCAAGTTGATGCATATGGAATATATCAAAGCTTTGCGGACAACGTAATTTGTTGGCATGCTAGTGATGGTACAGCAACACCAGGTACTGGTAATAACAATGGTATTGGTATTGAAATGTGTGTAAACCAAGATGGTAACTATGAAGGAACTCTAGCAAATAATGCTAAATTAGTTGCATCACTTATGTTAAAGTATAATCTAAATTTAGATAATGTAAAACGTCATCATGATATGGATCCAAAAGGAAAAGAATGCCCAAGTTATTTAATTAGAACAGGACGTTATGAAGAGTTTGTAGAAATGATAAGAATGGAATATATATTACAAAAGTATTTTAGTGATGCAGAAGTAAACTTTGAATTAAGTACTGATGAATACAATAATACGGAAGATGTATTAAAGAATTTATTTAGAGAAGGAATTAACGGATTATATTATAACTTACCAGTTGAAGTTGAAAAACGCGTTAATTTTAAAGTTATTGCAAAAATATCTGATAAAGTGTATGAATCAAATTCAACAATTAAATTATTACCTGACAGAAAAGAGGAAGACAATGCTTAAAAAAGAATTATCAAATTACATTTTAATTAGTGAAGAAGTACAAGAAGCACTTAAAAACAATAAACCAATTGTTGCATTAGAATCAACAATTATATCACACGGAATGCCTTATCCTCAAAACAAGGAAACAGCATTAGAATGTGAAAAAATAATAAGAAGTAATGGTGCTGTCCCCGCAACAATTGCAATCATTAAAGGTAAACTTTGTGTAGGTTTAACTGAAGAACAAATAGAATACATTGCAAAAGAAGGACACAAAGTAGTTAAAACTTCAAGAAGAGATATCCCAGTAATTGTTGCTGAAGAATTGAATGGCGCAACAACTGTTAGCGCAACAATGTATATTGCTAGTTTAGTTGGTATTAAAATATTTGCTACAGGGGGTATTGGTGGTGTTCATCGTGGTGCCGAAGTTACCATGGATATATCTGCCGACCTTGATGAATTCGCTAAAACTAATGTTGCAGTAATTTGCGCAGGTGCTAAAGCAATTCTTGATTTACCTAAAACATTAGAATATTTAGAAACTAAAGGTGTTCCAGTAATTGGATACCAAACAGAATATCTACCAGCTTTCTATACTAGAACTAGCCCTTACAAAGTAGATTATCGTATTGATACTCCTGAAGAAATTGCAAAAATTCTTAAAACTAAATGGGATTTAGGTTTAAGTGGTGGAGTATTAATTACTAACCCTATTCCTGCTAAATATTCATTAGATGAAAAAGTAATGAATGATGCAATTGATGAAGCACTTAGAAGAATGAATGAATTAAATATCAAAGGTAAAGAAACAACACCATATTTACTTGCAACAATTAAAGATATTACTGGTGGTGAAAGCCTAGCATCAAATATTGAGTTGGTATTTAATAATTGTAAATTAGCCGCTCAAATAGCAAAGGATATGTAGTAATGAAGTTTAAAACTTTCTTGATGATGTATCGCAATATTATTATTTTAGTATGGTGGATTATCATTTTAGTTATCTTTAAAGTTACAACTAATTTTGTCTTTAAAAATGGTCTTTCAATTCTATTCATATTACTATTAGTCGTATTGCCTGTAACTCTCTACATTATAACTACAATTTATAAACAACAATTAATTAAAAAGAAAAAGCGTAAAAAAATTAGATATATTGCTAGATTAAATGAAGATATTGAAAACAAGCAATTTCAAAAATCATTAATTGTACCTTTAGAAGAATTAGTTGGAAAAACTGAATTCACAAAAGAAGAAGAGAATATCATTGTTGATAGTAAAAATATATCGATAATTTTCAATAAATATAAAGCTAAACTTGTTGTTAAAAATACCCTAGTAGAATATAACTTCTATTATTCAAGCAAACTAGAAGTAATGACATCATACGATAGTAGGTTTTATCAATATCATGAAACTAATTATTTATATTTTGCTCTTATAAACTTAGTTAAAAATTTGATTTCAGAACCACTTATTTATGAGGTAAACAAAAAGAAGTATTCTCTTACAACTTTAAATAGTAATATTATTTTGTATCAAAACAAACATTTAAAGAAAAATAAGGCTATCGTAAAAGAAGAAATTAATTTGAAATAGTAACTAAAAACATTAGATTTTATCTAATGTTTTTTATACAATATCATTAAAATTAAATATATCAAAAAATAAAGTAATTGCATACTTAATAAATAAAATATTAAATTATTGTATAATAATATAAAATAAACCAATAAAAACGAAAAGTAATTTGTTTATTAATAGAGGGAAAAAATGAGCAGAATAGACACTAATGAAATGCATAAAATCATTGTTGAATTAAAGAATAACAATATGGATGTCTTTGATGAATTTTATGAATTAACTAAACGGCAAGTTTATGTATCAATATTAAGTATTGTTAAAAATAAAACTATCAGTGATGATATTATGCAAGAAACATATATGAGATTTTTAAATAACATTCATAAGTATAAAGAAAAAACTAATGTAGTTGCGTTTATTGTAACAATTGCAAGAAATCTCGCAATTAATGAATATAACAAGCAAAAGAAAGAAGTATTCTATGATTTCAGCACATATGAAGATACATATATTGTTGAAAAAGATAAAGATACTCCTCTTCTTGACATAGTTTACGATACTTTATCTGGTGATGAATTACAAGTATTTATTATGCATGTTATTGATGAACTAAAACACCGAGAAATCGCCAAAATAATGAAAAAGCCATTAGGAACGATAACTTGGCTTTACAACAAAGCGTTAAAAAAAGTAAAAGAAAGGATAGGTGATGATAATGAGTAAGTATGATCAATTTATTGAAGATTTAAATAAAGAAGTTGATAATATGAATATAAGTAATGTTTCAACATATGTAAAAGCAAAACATAAAGAAACAAAGAAAACTAAACCAGTATTTTTTAGATCAAAACTTGTCCCAATAAGTTGCTTTAGTATAGTTTTAGTAATAGTTCTTGTTCTTACAGTATTAAATATAGGAAATAATACTGAAGGGCCTATTAAAAACAAAGTTAAAGTTCCGACAATTGCAACTTCAATAGAAGAAGCCTATGCTTTTGAAATAATGGCTGCAGGTAATTTGCTTTATTCATCATCTACACAAACTAACACCAGAATCAAAAAGCGTTCTTTATCAAGAAATAATGTTAATCTAAATGATGTTGCAACAAAAATTAATGAACATTATTTAACCATTAAACAAATGCTTTCAAAAGAAAAGGTAAAATATGAAATCCTTCAAAATGATGATGGAACATACGAAAACAAAATGATTATTCAAGCGTTTTTCAATAGCGAATTAGATCTTCAATATACTATTTATTTTAATAAGACTAAAGTTTTAAAACACGAAGATAATGAAGAATTATTTAATATAGAGGGTATTATTACTATTGATAATAAAACATATCAAGTATTTGGTGAAATAGAATCTGAAGAAGACGAGATAGAAACTAAAATTAAAGTTGTAACTGGTGAAAATGAATACTTTGTCATCGAACAAGAAAAAGAAGTAGATGAAGAAGAATTTGTTTATACTTCATACATAAACAACAAAAAGCAAAATGAATATTCAATATCATATGAAGTAGAAGATAATGAAATAGAAATTAAGATTGAAATGTTGACAAATGGTAAAGTTGAAAAACTAGTTTCAAAAATAGAAAATAATGAAATTATCTTAAAGGTAAACTTTACAACTTATCAAGGTAAAGTTGAAGTAATAGATGATGTTTCTTCTATTAAATACTACTTTATTGAAGAAAATACAACAATTGAAAAAAAATTAATAAAAAAATAAAAATTTACCAATAAAAATAATCTTTCATTTGTTTATTAGTTGAATGGAGGATAAAAACATGAAAAAAGTATTTTTAACATTAATTTTAACAATTGGAGCAGTATTAATTTTTACATCATGCACCAAAAAGCAGAAGATTAAAACTGACAGATTTGATGATCAAACTATCAATATGTCATATCAAGCTCTATCATCAATTAAGATGCTAGAAACAAAAGAAGAATATACTACTGTTAAGCGCTTAAGTAACCGAGTAGCAAATCAAGAAGTAGTAGAGAAAGAAGTTATCGATAAATATTTAGGTTTAATGCAAGAGTTATTAAATGATAATGGAGGGTTTAAAACTGAAACAAAGGTTTCAGATAAACCAGAATATAGTAATTTAGTTGAAATCACAACAAGAAATTTTCAAAATCAAACATTAGTATATTCATTGTATTACAATGAAATATCATCAGAAATTAAAACAGAAATTGACGAAGATGATTTAACTGAAGAAATTGAAACAGAAAAAAGAATTAGTGGTATTGCAATAGTTGGTGAAAAAGAATTTATTCTTGAAGGTATTGTTAAGGAAGAAAAAGAAAATGATGAAGTAGAAAACAAATCAATCTTTAAAATTATTGAAGATGAAAACAATTATGTGATAGTTCAAGAAGAAACAGAAACTGAACAAAATGAATATACCCACGAATATAAATATACTATCGTAAGTAATGGTAAAAAAGTGAATGAAGTTGAGTTAGAACTAGAACAAGAAAATGGTGAATTATCAGTAGAATTAAAAGAAGTAAGTAACAATACTAAAACTTCATACAAGTTTAAAGTAAAAGAAGAAAAGGGATATAAGTATATTAAGGTAGAAGTAAAAGAGGGGAATAACGTAACAAACATTAAGGTACGCTTAATTCTAAATACGGAAACCAATACATATACTTATGAATATAAATATATATAGTGCAAAAAAAACTCATTGAATTTATCAATGAGTTTTTCTAAATTTCTTTTAGAATGTAAAAACTATATTCTGGCATATCAACCGAAACTTCTAAATCAATTTCATCATTACAGTTAAAACAATAATAGGTTTTATTAGCTATATCACTAGGTAGTGTTAAATCAATTTCATTTTTACTAGGATTTAAGATAATAATGAAATCTTTGTCTGAAGTTTTTAATCTGCCAATTAGATAATCATTAGTGATTTGGTAAGTCTCGAAACCAATAATTATATTATCTTCAATAATATCTTTAATGAAACTAATATATATGTTAGAATCATTACTTAAATCAAAGATTGAATAATTAAATAGGTAGATTGTCATTATTGCAATCATTCTTTGATCTATTTTTGAAGTTTGCGAAATATTTACAATATCGTTTAACAAGGAACTATTTACATTTTTTACTAAATTAGCAAAATCTAAATAATTTAACTTATCGCTTACATATTCATCAACGATGTTTACTAGTCTATTCATAATTCACCTCAAAGTTATTTTATCATATAAAAGGATAAAAATCAATAGAAAATGAAATGTAAAAGGGAAAATAAATTTTCATAGACAAATGATATGACTTTTTTTGTATTTTTTAGTATAATATTAAAATTGTAAGGAAGATAAGAAAAAGAGGTAGTAGTATATGGATTTAAAAAGTAAAGATGGATGGTTAGAGGTTGTTTGTGGTTGTATGTTTGCGGGAAAAACTGAAGAATTAATTAGACGTATTAACCGTATAAAATATGCTAAAAAAGATATAATCGTTTTTAAACCAATAATTGATGATAGATATGATAAAAAACAAGTAGTATCACATTCAAATCAACGTGTAGATTCAATCCCTGTAAAAGACTCAACTGAAGTATTGCAACATATAAAAAAACTACCTTATGCGGTGGCATTTGATGAAGCACAATTCTTTGATGCTGGCTTAATTGAAATTATTGAAAGACTTGCTAATTCTGGCGTAAGAGTAATTGTAGCAGGATTAGACCAAGACTTTAGAGGAAATCCATTTGGCATTATGCCTGAACTTATGGCAAGAGCTGAGTACGTTACTAAACTTCAAGGTATATGTATGGTTTGTGGTGACCCCGCAACTCGCACTCAACGTTTGATAAATGGTCATCCAGCAGATTATGATGATCCAACAATTTTAGTTAGCGCATCTGAAAAATACGAATCGCGTTGTAGACACTGTCACCAAGTTCCTCATCGTGCATATGAAAAATAAAGATGATAATTATTATATGAGCTTAGCTTTAAAAGAAGCAAGTAAAGCTTATTTAGAAGATGAAGTACCTGTCGGTGCTGTTCTTGTAGTAGGTGATAAAGTAATTGCTAAAGCACATAATGAGAGGCAAAAAAAGCATGATGTTTTAGGACATGCAGAAGTGAAGGTAATTCAAAAAGCTTCAAAGAAATTAAACGCTTGGATCTTAGATAATGCAACATTATATGTTACATTAGAACCATGTCTTATGTGTGCGGGTGCTATTCTTCAAGCAAGAATAAAAAGAGTTGTCTTCGCAACGAAAGAACCAAAGTTTGGCGTAGTTGAAAGTAAAATGAAAATTTTTGACGAAAAGTTTAATCACAAGGTTGAAGTAACAGGAGGAGTTCTTGAAGAAAAATCAAGTGATTTATTAAAGCAATTCTTTAAATCAAAAAGATCATAAAAAAGAAAAAACTACCATTTTAAAAAATTGACAAAATTAAAAAAATATAGTATAATGCTATTGTAATCTCAACTTAGATACCTTCATCCAAGGTTCCATGGTGAACCAGGTCAGGTCTTGATCGAAGCAGCCTTAAGCTTATGTAACTTGTGGGTGGGGGGATCTAAGTTGAGATTTTAACATATATGGAGGTAGACATGAAGAGAAAAACATTATATTTAATGATAGCGTTAATATTGATTTCTAGTATGTTAACTAGTTGTAAAAAGAAAAAATATACCATTACTTATGAAAATGGTAGTGATATAAATACCATTACGATAGATGGTGGTAGTCTTGCTACTAATAAAGAAGTTTCAAAAACAGGATATAGATTTATTGGTTGGTATGATGGCGATGTACAATTTGACTTTTCTAAACCAGTAAAGAAAGATACTAAATTAGTTGCCAAATTTGAAGCGATCATTTACCAAATAACATATGAAAATGATGGTGACAGTGTAGATAATCCAACATCATATAATATAGAAACAGAAGACATAATTTTATTAAATCCTACCAAGGAAGGATATAAATTTCTAGGTTGGTATGATGGAGATACTAAAGTAGAAAAAATTACTAAAGGGACAACTGGTGATATTAAACTTGTTGCTAGATTCCATGAGGCACACAAAGTAACAATTAAATGGGGTGCTGAATTTGAAGATGAAATAATATATGTAATTGATGGTGAATTGCTTGATGAACCTGAAACAAAGATTAGAGATGGCTATGTACTTAAGTGTTTTGAACAAAATGGTAGAGAATACGATTTTGATAAAGAAGTATATAATGATATTGAACTTGTTGCGATATGGCTAAAATATTATCAAATAACTATTAATTGGAACGTTGATGATGCAAAAACCATAATCCAAGTGCCTGAAGGTGTAACATTAAAACAATTCGGTGCAATTGAAAAGCCAACAAAAGAAGGTTTTGTATTTGCTAATTATTATGAAGATAAAAATTTAACTATTTTATTTGGCTTAGAAAAAGAAGTAACCAGCAATATGGAGTTATATGCAAGATGGTATGAAAAATATACAATCAACTACGAATTAAATGGTGGCACTTGCACAGGATTAATATATGAATATACAGTGTTCGATAAAAAAACAAATATACCACTAGCTAAAAAAGAAGGATATTTCTTTAGAGGCTGGTACAATAATCCAGAATTTAATGGAAGTAGAATTTATCGATTTGATGATACAACTACTGGTAATTTTACTCTTTTTGCAAAATGGGAAGAAGCTAATTTAAAAAATTCATACATAAGTTTCTTAGGTGATAGTATTTCAACTTATTACAGTTATACACCATTTACTAATGAAGAAAATTCTTGTTATTATCCAAAATATCACGAATTAACAGTTGAGCAAACTTGGTGGATGATGACTAGAAATCAATTAGGCTGTAAACTAGGAATTAACAATTCATATAGCGGTACTTGTGTAATGAACAAGTACGGAAAAAATTCAACCGAAAACATTTCAAGATTAGAAAAATCGCGTAGACTTGATAATTTACCACCTGACATTATGGTTGTATTTATGGGGATGAATGATTCACTTGCTGAAGGAGTAGGAGTTGCTCCAAGTGATTTCAAAACTTCATATCGAAATATGATTAATAATATATATAAATTATATCCAGATGTTAAATTGTTCTTATGTACTATTAGCTTTGAAGTAAATAGAAATAGTCAAAGTTATTATGAAGAACACGTTAAAAATACAGCCGCACTAAATCAAGTAATAATTGATTTGTCAGTAGAATATAATTTACCACTTATTGATTTTAGAAATGCTTTCAATACACGTGATTACTTAGCTGATACTGTTCACCCTAATGTACTTGGTATGGCAGAATTAGCAAAAGTTGCAGTAAGCACAATTAGAGAGTATTTTGACAATTTAGAAAATAATTAAAGGAAAGTAGAAGAAACGAATGAATAAAAATATATTAGTGCCAGTTATATCTTTTTGTATTTTTTTGCTATCAACAGTTACAAGTTATATTTTGAAAAACTATACGTTAACTACTAAAGCATTATTAATAACTGCCGCAATCATAATTGCTATTAGCATCATAATTGCAATTGTTTTAAGAAAACTGGTAATTGGTAAAATATTACCGATGATGCTAAATAGTATAGCATTGGGATTTGCGATTAGAGCTTGGCATATATATAAGGAATATGATTTGTCACTTATTGAAATATTATTACCACTTATCATAATAATGGCATATCTATTAATTATCATTGCTATTTCCAACATTCCAGTTGTAAAAAATAATGATACTTTATTTGGTATACTTATCACAATAATATTTGTATCTACTATTGTTGCATATATCATAATAGTCAACAATGTAAAAACAAATTGGTTCTCAACCCTTGGTTATTATTTAATTGTTCAAATAGGAATAATAATAGGATATTTTGTAGTTAGAGAAGGCGATGAAAATATTATTGATGTAATGTTGTATTCTTCATATACGGTAATAATAGTTGTTATAATCATTGCCATCATTATTGGAGGAGCCGATTCATTAGATTTAGATGTTCCTGTTAATGGCGAAGGAAAAAAGAAAAAGAAAAATGTTCAAAAATAAACTACTCTTTTTGAGTAGTTTTTTTACGTAAAAAAAATTCCCCATCGTAGTATTTATGAGAAAGGGGAGGACTTTACATGAAAAAAATTTATTTACTTATATTATGTGCAATAAACTTATTAGTTTTTTGTACAATATCTAAAAGAATATTTGCAAGTGTAGATATTCAAAATGTTAAAAAAACAATGATTGCTGAGGTTGGCAGTATAAAACCAAAAGACTTAGAATATGAAGGTTACCAAATAGTTTCATCAAATATTAACTTTAATAGAAGTGGTGATTATCAAGTCGTATATAGAAATGAAGAAACAAATAATAGTTGCTTTAAAATAGTAAAACTAAAGGATAAAAAAGACTTAGAAGGACAAATCTCTTATGCTAAAACTACTAATCTAGAAATAGGGGGAATAACAAATGGTACTTTTCAAAAGGTAATTAAAGATAATCAAAATAACTATTATATTGCGTATATAAATGAAGTAATAATAGATCAAGAAGAATTGTATGATATTTGTGTTGCCAAGATATATGATAATACAATAATATATCAAAAAACTATTTTTGAAAAAGAAAAAGGTTTAATTGTTGATATGTTAGTTGATGAAGACAAGTTAGTTATTCTACTTGAAAAAGAAGGAACTAGTAAAACAAATGATGTATTTCTATATATTTTAGATGATAAAGGTGAAATACTAAATTTTCAACAGTTTATTGGAAGTGGCATAAATCATGCAATAAAATTATTACAAGATATTACATCCTATTACATTGTAGGTGAAACAACATCTACCGATTATGATTATAATTTTTCACACAAATATAGATGTGGGGTTGTTTTTATTGTCGATAAAGAGCAGCCAGAACGTTTTACATATTATTCAGTTATTGATGAGAACTATGATGTTACTGTAAACGATGCTTGTATATGCGATGACAAACTGTATGTTTCAACCACTATATATAATAAGAAAATAAGAGCTCGCCAATTAGAACTATATGTATTCGATAATATTAGATATGAGTATTATGATAAATCATTATTATTTATAACATTGACAAAAACATTGCTGAAAATGAGTTGTGATAATAATGATCAATTAGTAATGGTGTTTGAAGACTATGATGAAGAAAAATCTGGTATGTCACAATATGTATATTTAGTAGATCAAATGCTAAACAAAACATTAGTGTATAAAACAAATTGTTATCGAGCAGAAAATACCAATTTAGTAGATTTTGTAGCAGTAGATAATAATGATTATATCTTTTTGTATCATTTATATAATTCAAAAGAACTCAACAAATATGGTTATTTATACCAAGTAGTCAGCAATAATAAAGTATTATTTGAAATTGAAAAATATAGCGAGAATGATTCAATTGGAGGTCTTGTTGAAAATAACTATGACGAATTAATATTTAATAATAGAAATAGTTTGAAAATTGATGGTATAGATTATACCTATTTAAATTCGCATGGGACATTAGTTATCAACAATCCTAGTGATACAATTACTTTACCAGTATTGTATGCGGGGGGAGAAAAATGCCAAATAGATGAAGAAAAATCAACCATTATTTCGCCAACTAGTCAGTTTGGATCATATATTGCAAGATATTATTTTACTAATAAAGATATTGAATATATTTACATAGAAAATATAAGAATTAACCCCTATTGTAATCTTAGAGATAAAGGGCTATATGATACTGATGTTAAAATTAATTTCAATGGAACAGCTACTCTTAATCATCAAAGCATTGAATCAGGTTATGAAATATCTAAACCAGGTAGTTATACATTAGAACTAAAGGGTAAAGATGATGAAAAATTTGAAATAAATTTTGAAGTTGCAAATATATCAAATCGTGAAATTATTGAAGATGATATCGTGCCGGAGATAGAAGAAATTAAAACAAGAGATGACAAAGAAATAAAAAAAGCTATCATAGAAGAAAGTATAGATCTTAATGATATTAAGAAGAAAACTAAAAACAATTTGTGGTATGTACTACTACCAATTGCTTTTGCCATAGCATTTGTTTTAGTACTTAAAAAGAGGTAATAACATGAAGAAAAAACTATTCATAATTGCTATTCTTTTTAGTATTTTTTCGTTTATAAGTTTAAAAGCTCTTTCCTCAAAAGCCGCCAGTAATATTAACAAACCAATTGTTAATATAGTAGAAGAACAAAAAATAGTGAAAAATAATATTCAAAAAATAATTGATAATAATGTCTACTTGGCAAATAATAATACATATTTTATTAATGAAAATATTACTATCGAAGGTAAAATAAATAATTATATATATAATAAAGATAGTATAATATTTACAATTAAAGAGTCAGATGGCACCATTATATGTAAATATAATCAAACATTAAATGATAAACAATTAATTGATAAACTACCAATAACCATTAATGACATGGTTGTTTATAATGAACAATTGATTGTTGTTGGGGAAGAAAAAAATGATGCATGCATTTACACATATACCATAGATGGTACCCAAATAAACAAATATCAGTATGGTGGAAATGCTAAAGAAAGCTTTTTGAAAATTCAAATTAGTGGTAATTATATATATTTAATAGGTCAAAAAAATGGAATAAGTGAGGGAAGTATATTCAAAAATGTCGGTAATGATGAGGATATAAAACCATTCATAATTAGAATGAATTCTTCATTTAAGATAGTAAATGAGTTTTATATTAATGAAAAAACAAAGCTCGAAAAGATAAAAAACTTTGCTTTTAATAGTAATATTAGCTTTACAATTGAAACTTTTGATAAACGATTTTTTCACTACGAATTAGATAATGAATTAAAATTAATAAAGCATTATGAATTATTACCCCCAATCAAATATAAAGATATTACTAAATTAAACAATAATTGTTATTTATTAGAAACACTTAATACTTACTATTTAGGATTTAAATTATCAAACTCTTGGCATTTAATTCCTTTAACTGATATTGATGAAATAAATTATACCAATTTAATAAATGGTAATGTAATAATTACAAACTATTCTAATAATCAAATAAAAACATATAAAATTAGTGAATATCACATAGAGTATATCAATGACTTTATATATCAATATCCCTATTTAAATTATCAATCAACTAACCATTTCAAAGTTGAATCTTATCTTGAAGATTTGGAATTTATATATGATAGTGTTGCAAACCAATCAATTAATCTCCAAAAATCAAATACTTATATTGCTAAGTACTATGCAATTAAACAAGATGGAACTAGGTTAGACATAGAAACTAACTATATTGTTCAACCATTTATTAATATAGTTGATGAAGGAGTTTATCCAGTAGGTTATAAATTATTGTTTACTGATGAAGTTATGGTAAATGATACCAAAGCTATAAACGGTGAATCATTAAATAGTGTTGGAACCTATCAACTAAAACATAATGGTAAAAGTTATAAAATATATGTTAAAGAAAAAACATATCACAATTTTGATAAAGATTATCTAGAAGCTGATTACATATTAACAAAAGATGATAATGCAATATATAAAGTAATTTTAAACACTAATAAACAAATAAAAAGGGTCATAGTAAATGAAAAAGAGTATCCATTTATTCAAAACAATGATGAACTAATACTAAATTTTGCCTTGGGTGGTAATGATTTTATAAGTTATTACATAGATAGTGTAGTATTTAGTGATGATACAACATTAAAAATAAATCAGTATTATAAACTAAAACGAGTATCAACCTACCCTATTTTAAAACTAACTTATGAAAATGACTCTTTAAACTATCAAATCAATGATGAAGATAAAACCATATTTGATGTTGTTGTTAAAATGTATAAAGAAACTACATTGTTAGAAGAAGTTCACACTTTTTTAGAAGATACTAATATTAACTTTAATGTTGACGCAAACAAAGTTGAGGTATTGGTTAGATACCATTTGGAAGGAAAAACCATTGAAGAAGTTAACTTAATTGACTTAGTTGCAACCAAAAAATCAAAGAAGGATAATAATCTCGAATTAACCTTTGGAAAAAATAATGATATGATAGAAAACATAAAAATAAAAGTAAATGAAGACAGTTTAAAAGTAAAAAATGTGAGTGCCCAAAAAATTGACTTAACTAAAGCTTATCAAACTAACGACAATAAATTAATTTGTTATATTTCGATAATAATCACTATAATTCTTGCGATAATTATTATTTCGGTAATTATTAGAAGACACATCAAAAAAAGCGAACATTAGAAATTTTGCCGTTGTTCTTGTAAAAAAAATGCTAGTGTGGTATACTAACATTAAAGAAGGAGGCAGTAAGAATGTTCCAATACTTATATGTACAAACTGAATATTCTATTTTACAAAGTGCTTGTAAAATCAAGCCTCTAATTGAAAAGCTAAAAGAACAACAGTTACATTCTTGTGCGATTGTTGATGAAGGTACAATGTATGGAACCATTAAGTTTTATCAAGAGTGCAATAAGAATAATATTAAGCCAGTAATTGGCTTAAAAGTAAAATATCATTATAACGATAAAACCAACAACTTAGTACTACTTGCAATTAACAACTTTGGTTACCAAAATCTAATGAAGATTTCAAGTAGATTACAACTAACTAACAACAACATTGATTTTGAATATTTACAAAAAACAACTATGGGATTAATCGCAATAATCCCATATGAAGAATCACTTGTTCAAAAATATCTAGAACGAAATGATGCTAAAAATGCTATTCAAACATTAGAATTATTAAGAGAAATATATAGCGATTTTTATGTTGGTTTAGGAATAAAAAGTATTACCAATTCTAATTTTATTGATAATTATTTCAAGCTATTAAAAAACTACAATTATCAATTTGTAGCACTACCTAAAGTAAGCTTCATAAATGAAAGTGACTATGATGCTTACACTACACTAAAAGCTATAAAGAATAACGGTGTTTTGGTTGAGGGAATCGAAAATGATAAAAATAATTATCTACATGATGTAAAAAGTGTGGAAACAATTTATTATAATCATTATGATATGCTTGAAAATACTACTAAAATAGCTAACATGTGTAATGTACAAATAGAATTTGGTAAATATCAGTTACCACTATATGAATCAGGCTTAGATAGTTTTGCCTATTTAAAAGAACTGTGTTCAATAGGTCTTGAAAAAAGAATGCAAAACTTTGAGTATTCATATGATAAAAGAAAATATTATGATCGCTTAAATTATGAACTTAATGTCATTAATGAAATGGGCTTTTCTGACTATTTTTTGATTGTTTATGATTATGTTAAATATGCTAAGAAGAATAACATATTTGTTGGACCGGGAAGAGGTTCTGCCCCAGCTTCACTTGTTGCTTATTCTTTAGGAATAACGGAAATTGATCCGCTATATTATAACTTGTTATTTGAAAGATTTTTAAATAAAGAACGTTTATCTATGCCAGATATCGATATCGACTTTCCAGATGATAGACGCGATGAAGTAATTCGCTATGTTGGAAAAAAATATGGTAAAAACAGAGTTGCGCACATATTAACTTTTGGTACATTTAAAATTAGGCAAGCTATAAATGATTGCGCAAGAGTATTTAAATTAAATGATGTTAAAACAAAAGAAATATATAAACATTTACAAGCTGTAAACACCTATAAAGTATATGATAACCCATCATTAAAAACCTTAATTGAAGCAAGTAGTGATTTACAATTATTAATGAACAATTATGAAGACATTAATAAAGTGTTAACAATTGCTTGTAAGATTCAAGACATACCTAGAAACATTTCTACCCACGCAGCAGGAATAGTTATAACCAAATTTGATTTAGTTAATTATACACCACTTGATGAAGGATTAGATGAGATATATCAAACTCAATATGAAGCTAAAGATTTAGAGGCTTTAGGACTATTAAAGATGGACTTTTTAGGATTAAAGAATCTTACAAACATTGCGAAAACTATTGAATTAATAAGAAAAGATATACCTGACTTTACTCTTCCTAAAAATGAAAATGATTATGATACATACAAGATGATGCGTGAAGGTGATTTGACGGGAGTTTTCCAATTAGAATCGGCGGGGATGCGAAAAGTAATAATGCAACTTAAAACATCTACCTTTGATGATATTACACATGCATTAGCACTATATAGACCTGGACCAATGGATATAATACCAAGCTTTATTAGAAGAAAATTTAATGAAGAAAAAGTTGAATACCCTCATAAAGATTTAGAGCCAATTTTAAAAGAAACTTATGGCATGATTGTATATCAAGATCAAATTATGTTAATTGCTTGTAAATTTGCGGGATACACGTTAGGTAGAGCAGATATCTTAAGAAGAGCAGTTTCAAAAAAGAAAAAAGAAGTCTTAGAACAAGAAAGAATAAACTTTGTTGAATCATCAGTAAACAGAGGATATTCAAGTGATACTGCTAATATGATATATGATTATATTGTTAAATTTGCGGACTACGGATTTAATAAAGCTCATAGTGTTGCTTACGCAAAAATCGCATATCTTACTGCGTATTTGAAATGCCATTACTTTGCGTATTATATGTCGACACTTATGACCTCTTTTATGGGAAGTTCTTCTGAAATGTTAGAATATACTAAAGAAGCAACAAAAAAGAATGTTGAGGTATTAAATCCTAACATCAAACTTAGTACTGATGAATTTGAAGTTATAAATGGAAAAATATATTTCCCATTATCCATCATTAAGGGGTTAGGAGAAATAAAAACTAAACAGTGTATTGAAGAAAGAACAAAGGTTCAGTTTAAAGGCTATGAAGACTTTGTTGAAAGAACTAAAGATTTTCTAGCCATATCACTTCTTGAAAATATAATATATAGTGGAGCGCTAGATGATTTTGGGCTAACTAAAAAGGCAATGATTGAAAACTTAAAATCTATTATTGATCGTTCAAACTATGGCTTTATAAAAGATATGATTAAAACTGATTATACTGATGAAGAATTTAGTTATGGAATATTACAGGAAAAAGAATTAGAAGTAATTGGAATAAATATAAAGTATAATTTTTACCAACAATTTGCTAGTTTTTATAGTAAATATAATTTAGTAAAAATAGCAAATCTAAGCGAAAACAAAGAAGCAAGAACTATCGGTACAGTAAAAAGAGTAAGAGAAACAAAAACAAAAAATAACGAAACAATGGCATTTGTCGAAATAACCGATGACACGTCAAATATTGAGATAGTATTATTCCCTATGATTTATCAACAAATAGGAAAATTACAAAACGGAATGATTTTAATGATTTCTGGAAAGACCCAAAAAAGAATGACGCTACAAATCATTGTTGATCGTTTCAAAATAATATCATAAAAGGAGAATTAAAATGCGAGTACTTTGTTTTGATATTGGTGGAACCAATGTAAAATATGGAGTTATAGAAAACGAACAATTTATAGAAAAAGGTTTATTTGACACAGAAGCACAATTAGGTAAAGAGGTATTAGATGGTAAACTAGTTAAGATTGCCAAAGAAATGAAAGAAAAATACCAAATCGAAGGTATTGGAATTTCTTGTGCTGGTAGCGTTAACTTTGAAAAAGCATATATATCAATCGCGCCAGATGCGTTACCTACTTTCTCAGATTGGGATTTTAGAAAACTATTTATAGAAAATGTTGGATTAGACTGTATAGCAGATAATGACGTAAATAGTTTTGCGAAAGCAGAATGTGTAAAAGGAGCAGCCGAAGATTATGACCACTTTATTGTAATAACAATTGGTACAGGTATTGGTGGTGCCATTGTTATGAATGATGAAATATGGCGTGGTAAGAACTATAATGCGGGGGAAGTTGGTAGAGTATTAATTGGTAATGCCAAGTGGGAGAGTGTTGCCTCAACATCAGCTTTAATAAAAGATGCAAGACGTGCAGGTTTAGATGTTAAAAATGGTATTGAACTATTCAAATTATACGATGATCATGACGACATTGCTATGGCAGTAGTAAATCGTTTCTATGATTTATTAGGTACAGGTATGGCTAACTTAGTATATGTATTTAATCCTGAAGCTATAGTTGTTGGTGGTGGAATTTCCAAACGTGAAGGACTTGCGGAAATCTTAGAAAAATATATGAATTCACATCTTTCATATGGATTTAGAAATACTGCTAAAGTTGTTAGTGCCACATTTAAAAATGATGGTGGTATGCTTGGTGCTTATTATAACTTTTTAGAATATGTAAATAAAAATGGAGGAGAATAATGGATAAAAAAACATTAGCAAAAATTAAACAATGGCAAGAATTTAAGGAACTTGACCCAGATTTAAAAAAAGAACTAGATAGTATATCAAATGATGAAGCTGCATTAATGGATGCTTTCTACAATGATATTGCGTTTGGAACTGGTGGTTTAAGAGGTGTTCTTGGTGTAGGTACTGACCGAATGAATATATATGTAGTTAGAAAATGCACACTAGGCTTTTTAAACTATATGATAAAACGTTATCCTAATATTAAAAATATGGGTGTTGCAATATCATATGATTGTCGTAAAAATAGTTATCTATTCGCTAAACATGCGGCAGAAGTTATTGCAAGTAATGGAGTAAAGGCATATCTTTATACTTCAATTCGTTCTACTCCTCAACTAAGCTTTACCGTACGTAATTTAAAATGTGCTGGTGGTATTATGATTACTGCAAGTCATAATCCACCAAAATATAATGGTTATAAAATATATGATCATGAAGGATGCCAATTAGTACCAGATTTAGCAGATTTAGTTATTGAAGAAATTGAAAAAATAAGAGATATGTTTCATATTGAAACAATGTCATTTGATGAACTTGTTGCCTCAGGTATGATTCAAATGATTGATGAATTAGTTGATAAACCATACTTAGAAGCATTAAAAACTATACCTGTTCAACCTGTAAAAAAGAACAATATTAAAATTGTATATACACCACTTCATGGAACTGGTGCTTCTCACATGATAGAACTATTAACTGGTGAAGGTTATACTGTATATCCAGTAGAAGAACAAATGGTTCCAGATGGTAATTTCTCAACATTGAAATCACCTAACCCAGAAGAACCAAGTGCATTTGAATATGCCATTCGCTTAGGCAAAAAAGTTGATGCGGACATATTAGTTGCAACAGATCCTGATGCGGACAGAATGGGTATTGCCGCAAAAGATTCAAAGGGCGAATATGTTTTATTAACAGGTAATCAAACTGGTGCAATATTATTAGATTATTTAGGTAAATTCAAAAAACCAAAAACCCATGGTGTAGTATTCAATACAATTGTTACTTCAAATTTTGCAAAAGCAATTTGTGAAAAATACAATTTAAAATTAGTACAAACTTTAACAGGTTTTAAATACATCGGTGAACAAGCTGCATTACTTGAAAATAGCACTGATGAAGAATTCTTCTTTGGTTATGAAGAATCTTATGGTTATGTAATAAAAGACTTTGTTCGTGATAAAGATTCTTTCCAAGCAACTCTTTTATTATCAGAAGTTGCTTCATACTACAAAGAACATGGCAAGACATTAATCCAAGTATTGTATGATTTGTTTGAAGAATTTGGCTACTATTTAGAAGGTGTTCACAACATTGGCCTTGCGGGAATAGAGGGTAGCAAACGAATAGAAAAAATTATGCGTTATTTCCAAAGCGCTGATTTAACTAGTCTTGCGGGAAAACATATTAAAACTTTTGAAGATTACGACAAATTAATTAAAACTGAAAATGGCAAAGAAAGTAAACTTACTCTACCTCAATCATTTGTTTTGAAATATATATTTGATGATGGTGGTTGGTTTGTTCTTAGACCATCAGGAACTGAACCAAAATTGAAAATATATATCGCAATTAAGGGTAAGACAGAAGAAGAATCAAGGGCTTTAATAGCAACATTAAAACAAGAAATTTTAAATATTATTGATAGAATCTAATGAGGAAAAATATGAAGGTAACTTTAAATTATAAAAATGCTCTTTCTTTTGTAAGCGAAGAAGCATTAAATCAAAATAAAGAAAATGTTCTAAAGGCATATAAAACTTTAGTAAATAAAACTGGTGAAGGCAATGACTTCTTAGGTTGGATTGAATATCCTAAAAACTATGATAAAGAAGAATTTGCACGAATCAAAAAAGCTGCAGAAAAAATTAGAAGCAATAGTGAAGTATTAGTTGTTATTGGTATTGGTGGATCTTATCTTGGTGCCAAGGCAGTAATAGAAGCATTAAAACCATATTTTTCTACTAAAAAAGATTTAGAAATAGTGTTTGCGGGAAATTCACTTTCTTCAACATATTTAAATCAATTATTAACATATCTTGAAAATAAAGACTTTTCAGTAAATGTTATTTCAAAATCAGGAACAACAACTGAACCTGCCATTGCTTTTAGACTTTGCAAAGAATTATTAATAAAGAAATATCATGAAAAAGCTGCAGAAAGAATATTTGCAACAACTGATGCTAAAAAAGGTGCATTACGCAATCTTGCAACACAAGAAGGATATGAAACTTTTGTAGTTCCAGATGATATTGGTGGAAGATATTCTTGGTTCACCGCAGTAGGCCTATTGCCAATTGCTTGTGCAGGAATTGATATTGATGCATTGATGAAAGGGTCTTATGATGCAATGAATGATTGCGTAAACAATGGATATGATAGTAACGACGCAATGAAATATGCAAACATGAGAAACCTATTATATAAAACAAAACAAATTGAAATTCTAGTAAACTTTGAACCTAGATTGGCTTACATCAGCGAATGGTGGAAACAATTATATGGTGAATCAGAAGGTAAAGACCATAAAGGTTTATTTCCAGCTAGTTTAGTATATTCAACAGATTTACATTCTATGGGCCAATACGTACAAGAAGGTAAAGGATTAATGTTTGAAACTGTCTTGAACGTATTAAATCCTGAAGAAAATTTAATACTAAGAAAAGAAGCTGAAGACTTAGATCAACTTAATTATTTAGATCAAACTAAGATGGACAGTGTTGCTAAAAAAGCAATGCAAGGTACAATACTTGCTCATGTAGATGGTGGGGTCCCTAATCTTGTACTAGAAGTAGAAGAAATGGATGCATATCATTTAGGATATTTATTATATTTCTTTATGTTTGCTTGTGGTGTAAGTGGTTATATGCTAGGTGTTAATCCATTCAATCAACCAGGTGTTGAAGCATACAAAAAGAATATGTTTGCATTACTTGGTAAACCAGGTTATGAAGAATTATCAAAACAATTAAAAAATAGATTATAATATAAAACTAACTAGGTGTAGATTACTAATTTACACCTAGTTGTTTTTACAAAAGACGTTAAAATGTAATAAATTAACAAGCAATAAATTCCTAAATTAAAATATATAACTTGAAAAACATTCTAAATTATGATAAAATGACTTGAATGGTATTTTCCTTAAGGAGAGGCAAAATGGTAATAAAATATAAACTAATAAAAGAAGATCCAAGAAGTATGGCAAGACTTGGACAAATAACAACTCCACATTCTGTTATTGATACACCTTGCTTTATGCCAGTTGGAACTCAGGCAACAGTAAAGGCGCTTTCAAAAGAAGAAATTGAAGCAACAGGGGCACAAATAATACTTGGCAATACATATCATTTGTGGAATCAACCAGGTCATAAATTAATTGAAAAAGCTGGTGGTTTACATAAATTTATGAATTGGGATCGCTCTATATTGACTGATTCTGGTGGCTTTCAAGTATTCTCATTAGCAAAGCTTAGAGACATAAAAGAAGAAGGTGTTTACTTTAGACATCATAAAAGTGGCAAACCATTATTTTTATCACCTGAAATAGCTATTGAAATTCAAAATAGTTTAGGTAGCGATATTATGATGAGCTTTGATGAATGTCCCCCATATCCTTCAACTAGAGAATATATGGAAAAGTCAGTTGAAAGAACTATTAGATGGGCTAAAAGAGGTCTTGAAGCTCACAAAAACAAAGATACACAAGGCTTGTTTGGTATTGTTCAAGGTGGAGAATTTGAAGACATTAGAAAACACTGTGCAAAAGAATTAACAGAACTGCCATTTGATGGATATTCAATAGGTGGCCTTAGCGTTGGTGAACCAAAGAGTGTACAAAACTATGTATTAAGTTATACTACTCCATGTTTACCAAAAGATAAACCAAGATATCTTATGGGTGTTGGTAGTCCGGGTGCTATACTAGATGGTGTTGAAAGAGGCGTAGATATGTTTGATTGCGTTTTGCCAACTAGAATTGCAAGACATTCCTGTGCAATGACATCACGTGGAAGAATGATTCTAAAGAACGAAGAGTTTAAAGAAGATTTTAGACCAATTGATGAAGAATGTGATTGTTATACTTGTAGAAATTATACAAGAGCATATATAAGACATTTAGTAAAGGCTGAAGAAATACTTGCGGCAAGATTAATAAGCATTCATAACGTTCAATTTTTAGAAAACTTAATGAAAAACATTAGAGAAGCAATTAAAGAAGATCGCTTCTTAGAATTTAAAGAAAGCTTTTATGAAAAATATGGGTTAAACGACAATGATAAAGACTTCTAAAATAAAAAAATATATTATAATTATTTTGCTGGTAATAAGTTTAACTTTACTAACAAATTGTAGTTGCAATAAACTTTCAAATAAGTATATTACCAAAGAAAATGGTGTGGACATTACAGTAGATGCAGAATATTTATCATATATGTATAATCAAAATACAATACCTAGTATACACTTTGATTATAATGGCGTTAAAATATCTGATCAATCTACTAATGCAAAAGTAGTATTTGTTCAAAATGATCAGTATGCATTAAGCGATGCTTTCTCAAACTTCTTAGAAAGCTTTACAGATGATGCAAAATTAATAACAAAATCTGTTGAACAAGCCAAAGAAACTACTGTCGCAAGAATTGGTAAAGATCGCCTTACTATAGATGAAGGTACTAAATCACTTGAAGAAATAATGATTATAACTTTAGAAGATGGTACAAGAATATCTTGCTCATATCGAACATTCACTAGTAATGGTAAGAAATATTATGCGTATACATATGCAGAAAATATGATGATAATGTTAGAACAACCATTTATGGTTATTAGAAGAGATAATCAAAACAAAATAGTATTACTTCCATTACCGTATGATACTAAATATACAGTAAGTGGAACTAATACTAAACCTGAAACAATCTTAAATAAAGACACATATGTGGATACTCTAACAGATAGTGATTGCTATACTTTCTGTTATCCTGCCTATTGGTATAATCAGACTACAAATGAAGAAGAACTAATTAATCTTGCTAAAGACTGGTATATAAAACATTGCTCAGGTGAAGATACAATAGATGGATTTATAATTACATATTTAGGAGTAAAATTTAAAATAGAATTTAATCTTACAAAGGTAAATAAAACATCACTTGCAACAGAACCAGCCTTCAAAATCTATTGTATATCATAAATTATATAGCTAATTTAAGGTAATGAAAACGTTTTCATCTCGAATAATTAAACATTCGTTTGCTTTTTGGCGGAAAAAGTGGTATAATAAAACAGCCAAGACTGTTATTATTTGCCTCATGTAAAAAAATGAAAGAGGTAATGCAAAAATGAACAACAAAAAAATATCTAAACAAACCATAATTGGAATAATATTAATAGCAATATTTTTGCCAATAATAGTAGTCAATATGGTAATCGTGATTAAAGGGGCGGTTAATCCAACTAAATTTCCAATGGTATTTGGTAGAGCGCCACTTATCGTTGAATCAGATTCAATGACAATTGATCGTAAAGCACGCACAGGCGCTTTCAATAAAGGGGACCTAATCTTTATTAAAAAAGTCAATCCAGAAACACTTAAGAAAGATGACATAATTACTTACTATGGTGCAGATGGTTCGATAATTACACACAGAATTGCGGAAGCCCCATTTTATGAAGAAGGAAAATTAACCTTTAATACAAAAGGTGATTTCAATTCTCCTGTAGTGGTAAGTGTTCCAGCTGAAGATGTAATTGGATTATATACTGGTAGAATTCCAAAAATGGGAAAGGTTGCAATGTTTTTCCAAACTCCATGGGGAATAATAGTTTTATTAGGAATTCCTCTACTAGTTATATTCTTGATTGACTTTTTCAATAAACGCAAAGCTGATCAAGGAGCTCAAGCAAAAATAGCTGAACTTGAAGCAAAGCTTGCGGAACAAAATAACACAACTGATGTAAATACTAATAAGAGTGAAGACAAAGAAAAACAAGAGGATTAGAAAAACAAGATTGACACACTTGTTTCTTGATAATTGAATAAAAAGTAGGGGTTTATACATTAATTGTGTATAAATTGAATTCATTAACCGCTGTTCACTTAAGCTTACACAATAACCTGTTTAAACTCCAGTATTATTTTTCAATGAAGTTTAGCAGGTTTTTTTATATGCTTTTAGCATATAGTTCAAAAAGGTATACCTTTTTGTATTGCTTAAATTAGCCAAATTTACATATTTTCCAACAAATTTGATACAGTTATCCACCACTTTTCAACAAAAATTAGCAAAAATAATATAGTTTAAAAAGGTATACTTTTCTAGCAGTAAAGGTATACCTTTTTTGTGCTCCAAAAAATGGGGAATTAACAAAATATTCATATTATTAAATTATTATAATAATATATCTAGGCATCTATTTTTAGATGAACCTCACCATAGGGTGAGTTTAAAGTTGATATCAACGTGGCCACACACGATGATATATATAAAATAAACAAATACTTAAAAAAATATAAAGGAGAATTAAAATGAAGAAAAATAGAATTTTAATTGCTGGTGTAATCACTGCATTTGTAGCTTTAATTACATTATCTTTAGTTTCAGGTACTTGGGCTAAATATACTAGCCAAGTACAAGGCTCTGATACTGCAAGAGTAGCAAAATGGTCATTTGATGGAGCTGATCTTCAAGCAAAAACAATTGCATTTGATTTATTCCAAACATCATATGGTGAAACAGTAAAATCAAAAGATGGGAAAAAAGTTGTTGCTCCAGGTACTGAGGGATCTGTAAAATTTGCATTAACGAATACTGGTGAAGTTGCTGCAGAAGCAAAAATTGTATTAACAATTACAAATGCAAATAATATACCTGTAAAAATTACATATTCAGGTGTAGGCGGAACAGAAACAGAAGTTGATGCAGTCGGAACAATTGAACTTCCTGTACAACAATTAGCAATTGAACAAACAGCTGCTACAGAAATAACTATTAAATGGGCTTGGCCTTTTGCTGGTAACGATACTACTGATACTACATTAGGTAGTGCAGGTACAGCTGAAATCAAAGTTGTTGCAACTGTTACTTTCACTCAAGTTGACTAATTCAAAGAGTATAAAATAATTAGTAAATAAATTCAGTTAATTAATTAACAAGCCACAAAACAAAATATTAATACAAGAACAAAGATAAAATTGTGGCTTTATCTTTGTTCTAACTGTTTTGTAAAAAGTAAGAATAGTGATATATATCACATTCTTAACAAAGTATATTATTTATATTGGTATATTTTGTTAAGAATATATATGAATAACATTAAGGGGAGTATGTAATATGAGAAATATAGATAAGAAAATACTCAGTTATTATTTGTATTTTAGAACAATAAAAGATCATGACAAAAAAGTTGTAGCACGAGTTAAAGGAAACACAATATTATCAAATGATGAAGAATTCTTGGAAAATGTTTCTAGTGGTAAGTACGGCTTACAAATGGATGAGAGTTTAAAATACAATATATATAGTATTAAAAATAACAAAGTTGTAGCAAAAGTAGATAAACATTTAAATACCTATTCACTTAATGGAGTTTATTCAGGTACTTTGTATGACATGACTAAATTCTTAAGAATTGTTGTTGGATGTATTGTCCTAGCATTAATAACTATATGTTTAGTTTTTACTAATATTGCTAAAACAAGTTCTGATGTAAAACCTATATCATTAATTGTGAGTGAGATTGATGGTGGGATTGTAAGTACAGAATGGAACATTTTTGGAAAATATAAAGATGACAAGGTTATTTATCCAGGTAAGAAAGGTGAATATTATTTTGAATTAATAAATAAAAATTCAAAAGCATTAAATATTGATATAAATCTAGATGAAGTAAATGAATATAGTATTCCGATGATATTTAAATTAAATTTACATGAAAGTGATAATTCAAATATAAATGACTACTATGTACCTGCAAATAGTTTGGAACTAAATAATATTTATATTCCTGCAAACAGTTCAAGAATATTTAAATTAGAATGGTATTGGAAAAATAGTGGTACAAACGATAAAGATGATACACAAATTGCTTCTACAGGACTTGCCACATATACAGTAAAAATAACTGTTAAATCAGTATTAGTATACGAATAAAATTTTGAAAGGGGGTACCCTAATGACTAAAAAAATAAAAATTAAAAAAGCTTATATCTTTGCGTTTGCTTTTGTGGTACTTGTTGTATTACTAGCTATTAGTGGTACCAAAAGTAGCAAAACAGATGCTAAGTATTTTACAAAATTAGATAGTGATGCTACAACAGCCCGTGTTGCAAAATGGGACATAAAAGGTGTAACTAAAAGAGATGGCAAATCTATTAATCTTGCTGCAGGTTTCAGTAAAAAACTAAATGAAGGAGATACAGGGAGTTGGTATTTTCAAATCTCTAATTATTCGGAAGTTTATGCGGCAATATCTAAGCGTTCTAAAATACGTTTTAGATTAGACAATGATGGCTATACAGATACTAGTGTTAACGAAATAAAATGGGATTTTTTAGAAGATCTTTCAAATAATCCGATAGAAAATCCAATAAGTTTTGAAGTTAACATATACAATTCAAGTGTTGAAAATTTATTAACTTATCAATTAAAAAGCGATCCATCAGAAGTTATTTCATATGACGCCTATTCGCAATTAACAAATAAAGCAGATTATGATGAAGTTATAAATTCTAATGTTGCGAATTGTGAGTTATTTAAAACTTCAAGTTCACTAACATTTAAAAAAGCCTTCGAAAAAGATGAAAATGGTAAAACGATATATTTCTATTACGCTGATTTAAGTTTTGAAAAAATTACCGATAGCCAATTAGATGAAATATTAAAACTTGGTTTAGGTGATACCAGAGAAGACGTGACAATGCAAATAAAATGGAATATCGGTCAAAACGTAGGTGGCGGTTCTATCAGCAACAATACTTACAAAATATATGAACTAACCGACAATCTTTTAAACGCAACTTATAAAAGTTATGATTTAGTTAAAAATAATTCAATATATATATCATATGATTTGGTTGAAAATGCTAATGAATATAAATATTACTATGTTAGTAATTCATCTTCTTCAGTAGTTAAAAACGGATATGGTGCTAATGTTGAATATAACGGAAGTTATCTAAATGTAAGTAGTTATTCTAATTTGGTTGATTATTATAATAATTATACTAGTGAACCAACATTTAGTTTACAATCCATTACATTCGACTACTATGATAATAAATGGAATTCAAAAGATGCAACAATAAGTGCGTTATCATCCAAAAAATATAGTGAATTAACTAGTGATGATATCGCTAAATTAGAAAGCTGTTCAGTATATGAAACACATTATTTTGCTTATAACTATTCAACTGCCGATTTAAATAACTACGCTAATTATATGAATTATAAAAACTATAAATCATTTATTGAAAACACAAAATTCATAACAAATGATGCTACTAGAACATTTGATGTTAATAAATATAAAATTACAAATAGAGTAAATGCTACAGGTAATGATTATGTTGTTACAAGTGTTAGTAGCCTTAATGCTAAACAATATCTAGATACATTAAAAAATAATGAACCGGTTTTTACAATAGCTAATAAAGAAGTCACATTTAGTGAATTAACCGCTAGCGATATTACAACAATTACAAGCGATACCTATAGTAGTTTAGTTTATAATCAATATTTAAAATTTTTAGATGATTGTAGATATGATTCTAATGATAATTCGCTTGGTGCCACATCTAAAGCTAAGATAAAAGAATACTATGAAATAGGTACAACGACATATTGTATTGTAACATTTGACAATGATGCTAAAACGTATTTAGATGGATTAACAAATAATGAACCTGCATTTATATTTAATGCAACGACCGTTTATTATAGTGATTTAACTCCAACTCAGAAGAATTTACTAAATAGTTATAATGATACAACAACACGTACTGGTTTAAATAATTTAATAGATAAATATCGTTATTTAGAACATTATAATTATCTTACTAAATCAACAATGATTGAAGAATCATTTGTTATTGATGGTAAAACTTATTATATAGTTTCTACTAAACTTAACTTGTATGAATATAATGTATATTTCCACTCTAATCCTATTGGAGAACCATTATTTACTTTTACTAATGCGTTAGGGAAAGAAATAACTGTAAGATATAAACTATTAACTACAGAACAAAAAAATACGATAATGGGTTATACAGTTTCAACTAATCCAACCTATAGTGAATTAACAAAAATGATTGAAAAATTAACTTTAGAACAATATGAAAAGTTTGTTTTAGATAATATAAAAGCAATGACTAATGCATCATATTTGGAATATGGTTTAAAGTGTAGAATTGAATTTGAACTATATGTAGAACAGGTTGACTAATTATGGCTAGAAAAATCTTTCGTGTTTTTGAAACCATTATCTTTATTGTTATGATTATTATAATTATCTTGTGTTGTATATATATTGTAAAAAGAAAAATTGATAAAGAGAATCCAACTAAAATGTTAGGCCATTATACTTTTGTGGTTATATCTGATAGTATGTATAATCCAGAATATAAAGAATCAATTTCTAGAGGTGATATGGTTTTTGTAAAACCTAGAAAAAATGCAGAATACCAAGTAGGTATGGTTGTAGCGTATCAAAAACCAGGCGATAGTAAACCAACTACGCATAAAATAATTGCTAGAAATGGCGATATGGTTATAACAAAAGGAATAAATGCTAATAATGATCCTGATCCTGAATTTGATGTCAACTATATTATAGGTGAGGTAACTTCAGTTTGGCGAGGATATTCAAAAACGGTAAATTGGATAAAATCACCTATTGGAATTGTAACTATTGCGCTTATTGGTTTTATACTAATTGAAGGTTTAAATTTAATTGATAAATATTTAAAGAAAGTAGAAGAAAAAACTACTTCAAATAAAGAAGAAGTAGAACAAAATAAATAAGAAAGGGGAAGAGGATGTTAAAGAGTATTTTAAAAACTAAAAAAATATTGTATGTGTTTTTATATGTAGTATTTGTTTTTGTCGTGTATTTAACATCATCGACTCTAGCAAAATACAGTACTAAACAAGATCCTAGTGGAAACTTTAATATTGGTGATAAGTTATATTTTTGTTATGAACGTGGTGATTTATATCGTAATAATCAAGTTATAATTGGAGTTCCAATTAATGAATATATTTATGATGAAAACGGTAAAGTGATTGAAGAAGTAAGAAGAATTGAAACAATGAATGTTGCGCCAGCAGATACACTAACATATCATTTTAGCGTTGCAAATGTGAATGAAGCAACAGGTGAACAAAATGGTGTAGCAGGATATTTTAAGATTTCCGCAACTTCTATATTAAGTATGCCAGCATATCGTAATCCTGATGGAACACCACAAGCAAAAACTTGGAACATTGCATGTACAATTTCTTATCGAAAAGTATATAAAAATGGTACCAAAACGCAATTTAAAAATTTAACAAGTGATGCAAATATTGATTTACCAGTCTATGATGAAAATGACGATAGCACATTTATGAAGTATGAATTTCAAGTATATGTAGTATTAGATGATCAAGTAAGAGCAAGTTCAGATGACGATTACGTTGATGCAACATCTACAATATATTTGTTTATTGATGCTACTAATAATGATTAGGAGGTGCTACGATGAATTTAAAAAAGAAATTCTTTTGTTTATTGACAGTATTAGTAATAATAAGTGGAGTATTGTTTGCAATGCTAATCAATAGCATTCCTAAACCAGCTGAAATTGAAGGTAAATATATTAAAAGTGAAAAAGATGAAATTAGAGGATATTATACTTCGTTGTACTTTGATTATACTGGACAAAATTCAGTAGTTGTATTAGAAAATGGTGTAAGTTATGCATCGTTTAAATTAACGAATTATATTGGTGAAGATGTAACCAAACGTGATATTGAATATAATATAACAACAGTTAAAAAGTTTTATGACGCAAAAGGTAATGAAATAACTAACCCTGATGGTAGTGAGGACTTATATGTGTTAGATGTATGGGGAACTCCTCAAAAGGTTGGCAATGATACTTGCAAATACGAATTTAAAGTAGTAAGTAATGATGGTGAAAAAAGAGGTGACAACTATCTATTTTCTTATGAAACTAGTGGTAGCATCTCAATAGGTAAAACTCATAACTTAACAGTTGAAATTAAAAGAAAAAGTGATGTTGAAGAATTGAAAGATACAATAGAACATATATCTATTGTAGTCCAACTTAATAAACCATATACACAAGTATATGTTATCAATATGATAGTATCTAATCGTTTAATTGCTTTTTCACAAATTGATAATACTTTATTTGATATTGATTTTAAGACATTACAAATTCAAACCGCAAACGTATTTTCACATGCGGGGAAAGATGAAAGATATTCACCAGATGGAACTAGTCTATACGATGGTAAAGCATTTTTAGTAGAACTTACATGGAAAAATTTAATTTTTAATGAAGATGATTTGAATAAAATACATAATGGCTTTGATTTAGAATTACAAGAAAAACTGTTAAGTGGTGATGCAAGTAATATAGATATAAGCAAACCTTATGTTTTTAGTATTACTAGTTCAAATAAATCATCAGGAACGCTGGTTTTATATATACCACAAGCTTCAGATTTTAGTCTTGATTTTTTACCAACAAATCAAAGTGACTATGAAATTAAGGCCAAAGTAAAAGTTTGTATGAAAGATAATGAATATAAACCATATGATACTAGTCTTGGTGGTTATGAAATGGTAGATGATTACATTATTGTAATGTCAAGTGATAAAACAAAAATTACAAAATAAATAAGAAAGGAGAGCTACCTATGAAAAATAGCTCCAAAAGAATATATATTATTGGTTCTTTTATTATGGTATTGCTAATTGGATTGAGCATTTTTCTAATTGGTATGTTATCCAATAATACAAAGAAACCTCAAGCCGAAGATGGTTCAGTATACTATACTATAAAGGTTCCTAAAATAACTGTAGTTTCGATATATGTAACTGGACAAGGAGTAAATAAAACTTCTTCAACATTGTATGAAGATACATATACAGTAGAAGAGGGTACAAAAGTTGTATTAAGAGCAGTGAATGAAACCAAAATATTTACTAATTGGTTAATAACTGATGAAACTGAAACAACTATTATTGATAATACATCAACAACTGCTCGACTTGAAATAACCCCTAATCAAAATCTTGTTGTAAGTGTTAACCGTCGTGATCCATTAATAAGTGATTATGGGAAATATATGGCAAATAGCTTTGTATTAACAAAAGATAGTGAATTCATACTTCTTCAAAAAATATTTGACGCGGGAGAAGACATTTCAAAGATAACTAATGTCATTGATGCATATGAGTACTTCTTCAAAGAAAGTAGCGATTATCAAAATGAAACTAATAAAGTTTCTGCTATAGCAAATAAATATTTTGATATTATCCAAAATGGTTATTATTTAGTATCTCACAGTTTTTCTATTTTAAATGGTGGCTTTGAAGGAATAGGCAATGAAACATATCCTTTCAAGGGTGTCATCTGTGGATTGAATAATAATAGTATATCTAATTTATTTTTAACAATTACTGATGTAGCGGAAACAGAAACAGGGAATCTATATCGTGGTTTGTTTAAAATTATTGATAATAATGCCTTAATTAGAAATCTTAACATTAATATGTCAATTGGTGTAAATGATACCACTAATAGTACTGGTGTTGATAATGTTTATGCGGGGGGAGTTGCAGGTATAAATAATGGTGCGATTATCATAAATTCTAAAGTTACAACTAGACATTCAATAATCTGTCAAAATGCTAATATATATGCAGGAAGTATTGCAGGGATGACTAATAACGGAAGTATCGATGATATAAGTGACATAACTTGCAATCAAGCCAATTCTGCTTGGATAATTGAAACAAAAGCAATAGATAAAAATATATATGCTGGTGTTGTTTCAGGAAAAGCAATTAACACTTATGTAAAGAAAATAGTTGTTAAAGCAGATAATTTTTCAATCGGCACAAGAAATAATTCTAGTAATGTTTATAGTAGTTCAACAAATATATATTTAGGAACATTATTTGGACAATATATTGCAGAAAGTCCAATGAGATTAGAAAATATAGATGTAAACTCAAGTGATAGCGTAAATTATCGAGCATTAATTTCAACAGGTAATGCATATGTAAGTCCATTTATAGGATATATTAATGCAAGTTCAGATATTATAATTGGTAAAGTAACTCTAAATTTTGGTATAGCTAAAGCAATGTTTAATGCAACTACAATTGATTTAAATAGTAAAGGAAACGTGTACGTTGGTGGATTAGCTGCTAAAGTTGAAGGTAATAATTTGAAAGCTAATGATGATTTTAAATTGTTTATTACAAAAGAATCAATTGATGGTAAATCATATAATAGATATGGTTCATTATTTACTGGTAATGTAACAATTGAAGCAATGCAAAATGGAACTGGCGATGGAAGTACTTATGGAAAAGCCATAACAGGTGGTCTTATTGCAAAAGGATATTTTGATATAAATGGTGATGTAAATAAAAAATCAGAAATTATTTTAAATGATCAATCATCAACCTTAAATATCAAATCAATACAATCTTCTACCGCAAGCACTACAAATAGTAATAAATCAGATATTGAACATTGTATTTCAGGATTAGTATTTGGTATTATTAGTGAAAATTCTATAAAAGGTTATAATTTCGAATATATTAACATATATGCAAATAATGCAAATATAATTTCAACACGTGAACTTGATTCAAAAAATGTTGGTGATTTACATACAAGTGGATTTGTGACATATGCAAATGGCGGTACTTTCTCAAACATAAAGATGTTGTTAAATAAGAATGTAATGGAATCAAATAGCTTATCATACGCAGTTCAATATGGTTCTAGTGCTAGTAGTGTAGAAGGAAATAATACTTTCACAGCTTCATTTATTGCTGAGGCAATGAATGCTACTGTAGATAATATTTTAATAACTAGCTATGATTATGAAAAAGAAGAAGAAATTGGAACGGATTTAAAAATATCAGCGATTCAAAATTCACAAACTGGTCAAGCTAACAAAAACTATTATTGTGAAAACTATGTTGGTGGTTTAATTGGTAGATTATTTGATACAAATGTAACAAATTGTATATATTATGGTTCATTAAGTGAAAATAATTATATTCAAATGCAAGGACATCAAAGTCCGGACTCAGCTTTTATTGGTGGATTAATAGGCTTTATTAAAAATAGTTCAACTGTAACTATAAGTAGCAATAGAATAATTAATGTAACAATTTATGGTTCCGCAACTTCAACTAATACTTCCTATGGTAATCCTGATATATATGTTGGTGGTGTGATTGGAGCTGCATATTTTGAAAATTCTAGTATTGCTAGAACAATAAAACTAGATGATAACTATTTATATAACTGTGATATAGCAGGTATTGGAAATGAAAGAATAGAAGTTTATGTTGGTGGTATAATAGCTGGACTTACTTGGGCAAGTTCTACAACTACTATAAGTAATTGCTATGTATATGGATCAAAAATAGTTGCAGCAACTAGTGGTATAAAAAATAATGGTCATGGTAAAGCATATGCAGGTGGTATTTGCCCGTATGTATTTTCAGCTTCAAGAGTCGTTGTTAAAAACTCAGTTGTTATTAGTACAGAGATAAAATCAACAAGTCAAAGTGAAGCAGCATATGCGTACGGTTTAACTGGCGGAAATGGCAAAGCAAATAGTACCATTAATAATTGCTATACAAATGCAGATATTTCAGCAAGTGGAAGTAATGCTTCATATGTATATCCAATTGCTGATGCTTTAAATAATAATTCTGCTGCCAATTATTATGTAAAACAAAACATTACTAATATTACTTCTAGTACATATGGGACAGCTTTAGATTTTTCTACTAAATCATTCACAACTTCACAAGCAGTTGATATTTTTACTGAAATGGAAAATTCAGACAAATATAGTAATAAATATTATCCAATAATTAAAGGAAAAGATAAATTTGAGGTAGCTTATAATTCCGGAAGCGTGACTACAATTAGTCGTATTAAAACTAATGTAACTGATGTTGCTGAAATTTGGATTAATGCTAAATCAAGTGGTTCAAGTAGTAGACCAAATAATAGCATATGGGTTTCTAAAGATACAATTTTTGATGATGGTTGGTTCAAACTAGGTGAAGTAATGCTTGTGTCAGGAACATCATCAAATGATGCTTATATAACTGATTACCGAATAACTTATTCTAAAGATGATGCACTATATGAATATAAAGATGGCATGTTTGTCAATAAAAACTATCCATATAATAGTGTTGAAAAAATAGGTTATGAAGAAGCTGATACAAACGAACTATTTAATGGTAAAAAAATTCATAAAGAAATTACAATTAAATTAATCGATAGAATGCCAAATTTAAATATTGGTTTTACTTCAACAGGTACATCATCAAGTGAATATCAACCAGTTTTCTATGATAAAGATGGCAATGAAATTACTAATTTTTCTTTAGAATATTTTGGTGTATATAACTACGAGTATATTGAAAATACTAATTTATGTACTTATGAGTTTACTTTTGTTCCTAATATCGACTATATGCAAAATAACACATTCTATCTACAATTTAAAGTAGGTAGTAGTGATCAATACTCTTTAGAAATTATTAAGATAAATTTAATTTGTAATACTATAAATTTAGTTGGTGGTACATATGTAGATTATACAAAACCATTAAACTATGATGAAGAAAATATTGGAACAAGCGGTAAACCATATTTGATTAGAAAGGGTAGTACTACTAAATTTATCCCAATCATAACAAGAGGAAATGATGAAAATAATACTAGATTAATTGATGAATTAAATGTTGATAAAGTAACTTATTCAGTAGATGGTGGTGGAACCATTAATGCCAATGGTGAATTGAAGGCAAATGCTACTGATTCTTCAACTAAAACATATATAGTTACAATAAAATTAAAGAATTCTGATGTATCAATAAAATTATACTTTAAATTAGTTGATAAATATGATGTAACGTATGCATCAATAGGTTCAACAATCGATGCCTTGACTTACGCGACAAGTGACGCAAATTACTACATTTTGAAGAGTACAAATCTAGAACATTATGGTGGATTCCCTAAAAAATTTGATGTTGCTATTGGCAGTGTTACATATGATTTGAATGAAATAATTACTAAAGGATGGATATATGACAAAACTGGTCAAACTATTAATGCTTGGGATGTAGATGTAGAATATTACGAATTGCGCATTCCTCAAAATAGTATAACTGGTACTATTAACATTGATATTGAATTAAACATTGTATATTCAATTAATTTTGAACTTCAATGTGAAAATTTTAATCCTAATTTTAGTGGAAATAAGAGTAAAACATTTAAAGTAATTGCTGGAACAAAATTTGGTGAATATTTTACTGATAAAATACAAAAAGAAATTGGGTCTTGGGTAGATTCAGCTAGAGTATTTGGTTACGTGCCAAATGGCTTTTATCTTGTTGATTCCGCAAATACCGTAGAATCATATGGCGACAGTTTAGATAAAATTATTGAAAATAACATTGAAGTTCAAACATCATATTCGTTCTATGCAAGATGGAGCTTCTTAATAGAAATAATTGAAGCACCAGGTACCAATGTTGTAACAAGTTTCCCTGATAGCTTTATGTATAAATATGGTAAAGATATTAGTGCAGAAATGACTGATGAAGAAATTGCGGCAATAAAAAAATACAACGAAAGCTTGAGTTTAAATCGCGCAGTAACTATTCCTATTAACAATAATAGAGGTTATATTTTTACAATTGTAAAAGATAAAGGATTTATTGGAGAAGCTGAAGTTAAAGCATACATTGTATCAAAAGATTCTAATTCTTCAACTGAAAAAATAATCAAAGAAATAAATGTTGAAAAATATCATGAGAATATGTATTTGTATTACATAGCTCCTGAAAAAATAACTGGATATCTAGTAATTGTAACATCAGTAAGTAATTCTGAAATAATTGTTGGTGAGAATACCGCAAAAGTTTCGGATGAAATTCTCCCTGAAGATGGTATCTATACATTTAAATATATAGTTAATCATCGCAATACAGAAGATAGTAAGAGTTACATATATGATAGTGGTTTAACAAATCGTTCTAGTAATTTAAGCTTAACAAAAGACTTATTAATTCAATTTATGAAACAAACTTATGATTTAACTGGAAGAGTTATAAATGCAGATAAACGTAATTTACCAGCGGGCACAACAATAAAAGTATTCTATAATAAATATGTAAATGGAACAAAAAATGATGCGGATACTACGGTTGGTATATATACTGTTACAAGCAAAAAAGGCATATCTGAAGTTAAACTTAGTGAATTTACTAAATTGAACAAAAATGAAAAAGCATTTGAAGATATTACTTTTGAAGAATTACTTGGCGATAATGAAAGTGTATCTGAAGTATATTACTTTGTAATAACACCACCTAATGGTTACAATATGTATGATGACGAGGGCTATATTGACAATAATATGATTTATGTTGGATATTTAGATGAAGCACGTGAAGATAGATATGTTCACGGAGTAAGATCAAAAGATGGGTTGGCTAATATTCCTCTAGAAGACCAAGATATCTCGCATATAACTGAACCATTATTATTTGAAACTTCATGCCAACAAAAGCTATATTCAGTTACTCCTTCTCGTAATACTACACTTGTAAAAAATAGCAATATTAATTATACTTTTACTGATTATACTAAATATTCAATAATTTCGTTTGATATCTTAAATGCTGATGTAATGTTAAATGATGGAATTATAAAAATGTATGATGATGTAAATAAAAATTCTATAATTAAATCTCACGAAATTATTAATGGTATTTTAGAATTAGAGTTAGTATTAGGATATGGTAAAGGCGATATTGTAATATATGCAAGTAAAACAGGAAGTAGTGATAGCTATGTACATATTGCAACAATAACTGTCGATGATTTTAATTACAAAACATATAAAGTAACTTTTGATGCAAGTGAAGACTACCATTATTTTATGATTGATAATGCGTCTCAAAATGAAATACACTTGTCAAAAATTGGATATTCAGAAATAAATAAGGGATTGTTGTATGAATTTAAAGTATCTGATTTAGTCCAAAAAACAACAAGTGGGACAACGTACACAGTTATGAAAGATATCGTAGGTGATTCAAGACACGATGGTAAGAGTTTTATTCTAGCAATTCAATATAAAAATGGTAATGATATTGTTAGTAATTTACCAAGTACTGGTGTATCAATTACAATTAATGGGGTAACGTATTTGCCTTATGAAAATGACTTACCAGGAAGGCATACTGCTTATTATGATTTATCAAGTATCTTAAAAGATTTAGATTTATCAAGTATTGAAATTACAATTAACATACCAGATGGCTATACAATTTCAACAATAGAATTGTTGGAAGCTAAGTCTATTCAAAAGCCTTCAATGGCAGAAATTAGAACAATTTATACATTTTAAAAAAGAACGTCAATCTTTAAAGATTGACGTTTTTAAAAAAATGTATATAATATATGTAATAAAATGATGTTAGGAGGTGCTATAGTGAAAAAAAGAAATGAAAAGACTTTTAACAAAAAGAAAAATGAAATAATGGAAATAAGTTATGATTGTTATGCCGAACACGGATTAGCTGGAACAGGGATTAAAACAGTAATGGATGCGTGTGGAATGTCTAAGGCAAGTATATATACATATTTCGATAGTATTGATGATTTAATACTTCAATCTACAGCTCATTTTATGATTGAAACTGAGTTAGCTTATATGAGATTAGCACCTAAGAAAATAGAAGATGTTGATAAATTTATTGATGAAACCCCGTATTGGGCTAGTAAAAAATATGGTAAGAAATATCGACTCATGTACCAAATATATACACATCCCAAATATGTTGATTATGGTAAGAAATTCTTTGATGGTGTAAATAATAGATATATTGAATATTCTGAAACACTTGAGAAAAATTTAGGAATACCCAAAGATGAACTATTACCATTAATTTTTATATTTGTAAATGCAACAATTCACTACTCAGTATTTGAGGATGATTTCTATTTAAAAGTTCAATTACAGCTAGTGAAAATGGCAATGGCACAATTAAGTGAAAAATGTTTGAAAAAATAATTTTAAAAAACTAACAAAATTGTTACTTTTGTTGTTGATTTTAATAACAATAAGTATTAAAATAATAGTGCTTTATTAATTATAAAAAAGGAGAATCTTAATGAACAAAGTTAAAAAATTTTTTACAAAGCTTAAATGGGAAAATATTATTGCCGCAATATTAGCAATTGTAGTTGGTGTTTTGTTTATTATACTACCTAAAGATTCAGCTGATGTATTATGCTTGATTGCGGGAATATTATTAATTTGCGCTGGTGCTTTTACACTTGTTGCCTATATTTTTAGTGGTTTCTTTCTTGGAGCTCACTTATTAATAGTAGGCATAATGCTTATACTTCTTGGTACTTTCTGTTTGACAAATCCAGAAAATATTATGAAAGTATTAACAGTGTTATTTGGTTTATACATTGTTATTGATGGTGCTACATCAATTGTTGATAGTGTATATTGTGCAAAAGCAAAAATCAAGGGTTGGGGATTATTATTAGTACTTGCTATCCTTTCAATTGGACTTGGTACTGCCGTAATGTTTTCAACATTCGATACAATTATGATATTTGCAGGATGCTCATTAATTATTGACGGTGTATGCGATATTATCGAAACCATTGTGTTTAGCCACAAGATTAAAGAAGCTAAGAAGAAATTATTAGAAGGAAGCAAAATTATTGATATAGAATAATTGAAAGTGTCTCTAAATTATTTAGAGACATTTTTTCTTCTATTAATAATAACTAGTTCATATAATTAAGTGGTGATTAATATGCAAAAACACAAAATAGATTACAGTATTTTAATCGTAGTATCTATCTTAATAATATTTGGATTATTAATGGTATATAGTGCTAGTAATGTTGTTGCTTCTTATAAATATGATGATAAAGCATACTTTTTAAAAAGACAATTAATTTTTGCGATTATTGGTTTTTTCTGTATGATTTTAATGATTCATGTTGATATAAAGAAAATTTATAAATATACTATTTGGATATATTTAACTTCACTAGTATTGTTAATTTTAGTTTTGATACCAGGAATTGGTCAAGTAAGAGGTGGCGCAAGAAGTTGGATTGGCATTGGTGCTTTTTCAATTCAGCCATCAGAATTTATGAAGCTAACAAGTATTTTATTAGTTGCTAAATGTTTAAATATTGAACAAAAAAACATAAAAAGACTATGGCCATTTTGTAGAACTCTTTTAATTATTATTTTTGCTTTTGGATTAATAATGTTACAACCCGATTTTGGAACTGGTTTAGTATTAGTTTTATCATGTGTGTTATTACTATTTAATGCGGGGGGAAGACTTAAATATTTTTTGATATTAATTGGAGCAGGATTAGTTGGAATAGTAGTTCTAATTGCAAGTGCTCCATATCGCTTAAATCGTATTTTTGCATTTATCAATCCTTGGAGTGATCCATTAGGTAGCGGATTTCAAGGTATTCAATCAATGTTTGCTATAGCACCAAGTGGATTATTTGGGTTAGGTTATAACAATAGTATGCAAAAACATTTTTTCTTACCTGAACCACAAAATGATTTTATTTTTGCGATAGTTTGTGAAGAATTTGGTTTAATTGGTGGTGGACTATTAATAGTAGGTTTTTTCTTTTTGATAATTAAGATATTAAAAATAGCTATAAGTGTAGATGATAACTACTTAAAACTTCTAGCAATGGGAATAAGTATATCTTTATTTGTCCAAGTATTTATTAATATAGGAGTTGTAATAGGATTACTACCAGTAACAGGAATTACTCTTCCCATAATATCTTACGGGGGATCAAGTTTGGTACTTACCCTAATGTTTTTAGGCCTTGCTTTAAATATTAGCCAGTATACTGAGGAGTACTAATATGAAGAAAATATTATTTACAGGGGGAGGAACCCTTGGACATATATATCCTGCTATTAGTTTTATAAGAAAAATAAAAGAAAAATATCCTAACACATATATTATTTATTTTGCAACTACAAAAGACCAAAAATATAGTGTTTTAAAAGAAACATTAATTGATGAAATACATTACTTTGAAGTTTCAGGCATTCCAACCAATAAATTAAAAATTTTTAAAGCTTTTATTAAAAATGTAAAAGCTTATAATAAAATGCAAAAAATAATAAAACAAAATGAAATATCACTTTGTATTGGAATGGGTGGTTATATAAGTGGTATAACAATTATGGCATGTAATAGAAATAAAATTCCAGCCGTAATTCATGAACAAAATAGTAGAATTGGTTTTGCTAATAAACTAGTATTAAATAAAGTAGATAAAATCTTTACATCATTTGAAAATACAATAGTTCCAACAAAATATGAGAGTAAAATAGAATGCATTGGTAATCCAAGATATGATATAGCTAAAATAGCTCCTCAATCAAAGTATCGTAATAAATATCAAATATTAATTACTTCAGGTAGTTTAGGCTCAAAAGTAATCAATGATGTTGCAATAAACTTTTTAAATAGTGAAATTTCTAAAAAATTTACAACTACTCTAATAACGGGTTCAAAATATTATGATGATGTTATAAAGAATGTATTACCTGGTAACCATTATCAAATAAAACCTTTTTCAGATCAAATGTTAAAAGAAATGGGACTTGCGGGGATAGTAATATCAAGGGCAGGTTCCACAACACTATTTGAAATATTAGCACTAAAATGTGCTGCTATTGTAATTCCATCACCCAATGTTACTAATAACCATCAATATTATAATGCTAAGAGTTTAGAAGAAAAAGGGTTAATCTATATGTTAGAAGAAACCACATTAAAAGATAACTTAGAGAAAGCTTTAGAAGATATCTTGAAAAAGTATGATGAAATAATGATGAATTTAGATAAATATACTTTAAACAATGTATCTGATAGTTTCTTAGAAAAAATAAAATTATATATAGAGGGGGATTAAATATAATTGATTCATTTATAAAATATATTGACACTAATCAACTGGGTACAGTTGAAAAGAATAAAACATTTAAAGAACTTACCACTCTTAAAATTGGTGGGCTAATTAAGTGTTTATATATACCTAATACTCTTGATGATTTAATAAAAGCTTATAAATATATAATTAAAAATGATTTAAATTTCTTTATTATAGGAAATGGCTCAAATGTTCTAGCAAGTGATGAAGAATATAATGGAATTGTTATAAAACTCAACAAACTCAATAAAATTACGCAAATAGCAAAAGAATCATTTTTAGTAGATGCGGGGGCAAACGGAACTAAAGTTTCTTTAGAACTAGCAAAACTAGGCTACACTAATATGGAATTTCTTGCGACAATTCCTGGAACAATTGGGGGATTAGTTTTTATGAATGCGGGGGCATATGGACAAGAGATTAAAGATATTGTTCAAGAAGTTACTTTTCTTGATGAATTAGGGAATTTAATTACTAAAAATATTTCAGAATTAAATATGCAGTATCGTAGTAGTATATTTAAAGAAAAAAAGACAATCATTACGCAAGTAATGTTAAAACTAAATAAATTATCAAATAATTTATTACCATTAGAAAAAATTAAAACATACAAACAACTAAGAAAAAATACTCAACCTATTAATAACTATACAGCTGGTTCAACCTTTGAAAATCCAAAAGGCATGAAAGCTTGGGAGTTAATAGAAAATATGGGATTTAAGGGCTATCAAATAAATGGTGCAATGGTTAGTTATAAACATGCAAATTTCTTAATAAATTATCATAATGCTAGATACATTGATATGATTAAACTAATAAAAGAAATACAAGAAAAAGCTAAAAATGATTATGACATATCATTAGTATGTGAATGGGTTATTGTTAAATGATAGCCCATTCATTTTTAATTAACTTTAATATAATAAAATTGGAGGTAATAAAATGTATAATCACATAAACTTTTTTGACCTAAATAAATTAGGCCAAAATAAAAATCAATTAGAAAAAACAAATATTGAAATTGTAACTCCTATTGAAGCATTATCTAAAGGAAATATGGATAAAAACTTATATAACCAATTTGAAAACTATCAACCAGTATTATTAAACAAAAATAATCCTAATGATATGTTGAAAGCTTATAATTTCATGCTAATTGATTTACAACTTTATTTAGATGTTCATCCTGAAGATGAAAATGTAAAAGAACTATTCAATGAATATGTTAGAAGATGGCATGAAACAAAAGAAAATGTTCAAAAAATCAATGGACCTTTGTATCTTGCTTCAACAGCTGATTCTCAAAATTTAAATTGGGATTGGCAAAAAAAATGGCCTTTTGAGGGGAAGATGAACTAATGGTAGCTTATTTAAAAATGTTAGAGTATCCTTTAAACATCACAAAAAAAGACTTAAAAATGGCTAAATTAATTGCAAGCCAATATGGTGGTCCTCAAGGAGAACTTGGTGCCGCAATCCGTTATTTAAATCAAAGATTAACAATGCCAGATGATTATGGTAGAAGTCTATTAAATGATATAGGAATAGAAGAACTAGCACATATCGAAATGTTACAAACAATGATGATGATGTTAATGAAAGATGCAACTATTGAAGAAATAAAAGCAGCAGGTTTAGAAAACCATTATACAGAACATGGGAAAGATATCTTCCCTGAAAATGAATCTGGTGTATCATTTACAACCGATTATATATCTTCAACTGGAGATGTAATCGCAAATATAGTTGAAGATATGGCAGCAGAACAAAAAGCAAGAGCAATTTATGAAAATTTAATTAGGTTAACTGATAATGAAGAAGTACTACAACCCCTATTGTTTTTAAGACAACGGGAAATAGTACATTACCAAAGATTTAAAGAATTATTAGAACATTACAAAAAAATGGGTTATTAAAAAACACAAGCAATTATCTGTATTTTTAAAAGAAAAAATAGTATAATAAACATGTTATTAGAAATTAGGAATAATAACAAATCTATAAGAATATGAGGAAAAAAGATTTATGGCAAAACTTAAAAATGTTAACAAAAATTTAGTTAATGCAATCCTATACATCTTAGTAGGTATCTTATTCATTATTTTCAAAGGTAGCGTATTAAATTGGTTATTTACAATCGTAGGTATCCTATTTATAGTATTTGGTGTTATTGATGTTTTAAATAAAAATCTTACATCAGGTGTTGTTAGTATCGCTATCGGTATTGTATTAATTTTAGGCGGATGGTTATTCGTTGAAATCGTGCTAATCGTATTTGGTGTATTAATCGCAGTTAAAGGTGTAATTGCATTATTAGATGCAGTTAAAGCAAAGAACGTTGCAAATATTTTGGTTGCCGAAGTTACTGTTGCTGTTGGCGTTATGCTAATAATCAGTAAATGGGTAATGTTAGACTGGTTCTTTATTGCTTTAGGTGTTATCTTCATCATTAATGGTGCATTAGCATTATTTGGCAAAAAACTAGTTAAATAAGAAAAGAAAAAAGATCCACTTTGAAGTGGATTTTTTTCTTAATTTATCTTAAAAAAGCAATACTCTTTCCAAACAATTTAACATAATAAAATATACAATTTTTTAGTAAAAAAAATATGCAAAATCTTGTTATAAATACATAAAAAATGATATAATTAAACACGTCTACATTAGAGAAAGTTTTGTAGATAATTTAGAATAAAAAAACTAGTGAAGGGAAAAATTATGGCAAAGAAAGAAATTTTAGAAAACAATGAAAACCAATTGACTAAGGAAGAAAAGTATCAACTTGCAAAAGAATGCTTTGAAAAAGAAGATTATGAACAAGCAGTAAGTTTTTATGAACAAGCTGCAAAATTAGACTGCGCAGATGCAGAATATGAATTAGCACAATTATATCAAGCTGGTGTAGGAGTTGCTAAAGATGAGAAGAAAGCTGCATATTATTTTGAACTTGCAGCAATGTTAGAACACGCAGAAGCACAAAATGCGATTGGAGATTGTTTCTATTATGGACAAGGCGTGCCAAGAAACTATAAAAAGGCTGTTTATTGGTATAGACAAGCCGCAAATAAAGGACATGAATATGCACTTGAAAGTATAGCAAATTGCTATTATCGCGGTGAAGGTGTAGTTCAAAATTATGAACAAGCAATTAAATATTTCACTGAAGCAGCTGAAAAAGGAAGCGTTTGGGCTAACTACTATTTAGGTGAATGTTATTACTACGCAAAAGGTGTAGAAAAAGATGAAGTAAAAGCTGCTGAATATTATACAAAAGCTGCAGAAGCAGGAAATACACTTGCACAATCAAGTTTAGGTGATTGCTATTTCTATGGTAATGGTGTAGCTAAAGATTTTGAACAAGCTGTTAAATACTATACAATGGCTGCAGATTCAGGAAATGAATGGGCTTTAAATAAATTAGCAAATTGCTATTACTATGGCGATGGTGTAGAACAAGATGAAGCTAAAGCAATTGAATACTTTACTAAATCTGCAGAAGCAGGTAATAAAAATTCAATGTGCCGTTTAGGTGATTGCTACTACTATGGTAGAGGTGCTGAACAAAACTACGAAAAAGCATTTGAATACTATACAATGGCTGCAGAAGCAGGACATAACGTTGCTAAATGTAATTTAGGTAACTGTTATTTTAATGGTTATGGTGTAGAACAAAACTACGAAAAAGCAGTTGAATTATATTTACAAGCTGCAGAACAAAATGTTGAAAGTGCATATAACAAATTAGGTGATTGCTATACATATGGTTATGGTGTAGAACAAAACTATGAAAAAGCAATTGAATGGTATACAAAGGCTGCTGAAAAAGGTAATGCATGGGCCCAAGACAATCTTGGTAGTTTTTATGAATATGGAAAAGGCGTTGAAAAAGATATTAACAAAGCAATTGAATGGTATACAAAGGCCGCTTCAAAAGGCAACAAACACGCTAATACACGTCTTTCAAGATTAAAATAATAAATGTTAATAGACTAGGTTATTTCTTTATTGAAGTAACCTAGTTTTTTATAAACATAAATTATAAAAAATAAATAAATTTTTAATAATCTCTTGCAATAAATGTCAAATTATGGTAAACTATAGTTGCAAAAATTATATTTCCTAAGTCAAAAATGGGGGGCTAATCTTAGAAAATAGTATTATATAAACACTATAAAACTCCCTATTAATAGGGAGTTTTTTGCATATAAAAAAGTAAGAAGGAGGTAATTATGAAATCACATGTAGATTTTAAATTATTTATAAGGCTGGGAAGAATCATCTTCAGCATTTGAATTTAAAATAAAGAGAAAATGAAAGGAAGAAGAAAATGAATAAACTAAGAAAAGTAAATAATGACGAACAAGTAATATGGGTAGGAACTGAAGAAGAATTTAACAATCTAATAATATATAATGAAGAAAGAATATATTTCATAATACAAGGAGAAGAAGATGAGTAGTGAATTAAAGATAAATGGGAAAATGGTAGCCAAAGTAGCAACAGTTATAAAATATGTTACTATTAATTTTGTGGAAACCATTAATAATACAACTACTAGCACTAATCAAATACCAGGTATGGTGTTAGAAAAGCCAACTTTGGCTGTAACAAGTACAGGAAATGATAATCAATACAAATATTATAAAGTGTTATATAGTTGGAAGCATCAAGGAGTAGATGCTCCAATGTTAGTACCAAACACTGAGGCAACATATACAAGTAATTTTTGTAATATGAAAGCAACTAATAGTAAGATAACATTAACTTTAGATGAATATGATCATCAAATTCAAGATAAGAATTTTTATATACATGCAGATTATCCCCTTTATTTTAAAGGACAAACAAATGATGGGGCAATAGAAAAGAATGTAATAATTGAAAGTACAGTATTATTAGATGAAAACAATAAATATAAAATGTTAATGAAAATATATATAAATGGCGTGTTAGTAATTCCTGGTACGCCAAAAGATTTCACAGTAAAAGTAAAGATATATAAAGATTATTCATGTGAAAAGTACATAGGATATATAAATGTAAATGTAACAATGATAAAAACGACAGGGCCAGGGGAGTAAAGAAATGAGCAACTATAAAAAATTAGAAAACAAATTAAAAGAATTAATGAGTAAATATGAGCATGATGAATATATAGAATCAAGAACAAGAAAAAATGATGGTTTAAAAATTATAGGGATAACTGGCAGCAATGGTAAAACAACAACAGCCATGATAGTACATGAATATTTGAAAAGAATAGGAAAAACAAGTGTATTATTTGCAAGTTGTGGTATAGATTTAGAAATAAGTAATTATAGCTATAATAATGAGGTAGAAATACCTATATATAATGAGACCTCATTAATTAACGCAATAAACGGTGCAATAAAAGAAAGAGCAGATTATTTGATATTAGAAATAAATGAAAGAACCATTGAAAAAGGGTATATAGAAGGAATTCCATTTAGTATTAGAGCTCTAACAAACATAGTACCAAAGCATAATACATTATCTTATACCGAAGAAGAATATGTAAATATTAAAAAATCATTTTTTAAAGTTGATGATGAAGATGACTGTACATGTATCTATACTCTAACAGAGAAAGAATTATTAGAAGATTTAATTAGACAAAACAATAAACCATATAAGGTAGTATCATCAGAGTATGTAGCGAGAGTAAAAGGTGTAGAAGAAGCAAAAATAGATTATATGTTACACCAAGGAACAAAAGAATTTGATAGCCTTGAAGGATTAAATTTTAATATAAAGACTAAAACAAAAGATGTAGAATGTCATACAAATCTAATAATGCCATTTAATGCTTTAAATATAACTCTAGCATATGCGATTTTGGATAGCCTTGGAGAGATGGAAGATTCAAAGTTCAATCAACTTCTTGAAGAAATTAAAATACCAGGTAGGGATGAAGTAATAAGATATAATGGTAGGACAATAATTATAACGATAACATGTACGCCACACTTGGAAATAATAAAGAGATACAAAGAAAAAGGTAAAGTTAAGAATATAAGACTAGTTACTGGATCATTTGGCAAAGGATTTAATAGTTGGTTAGAGGAATACAAAGAAGAAAAATTTACAAAATATGTAGAAGAATCAATGAGATGGGCGTATAGTTATTTTATAAAGAATGTTGATCAAATATATATAACAACGAATGACAATGCCTACAGTAACATTACAGAGTTACTAGGAAAGCAAAAAAAAGAAGTAGAAGGGAAAACCACTTATTTTTTAATAGAAGATAGAAAGGAAGCAATCAAAAAAGCAATAGAAGATAGTGAACGAAATGATGTAATAATAATCAGCGGAAGAGGTAACAGAAGTATATTCTGTAAAGACAGAAGGAATGTAGAAATATATCTTGATAGAAGCATAGTAGAAGAAGAAATAATAAAGAAAAAGGAAGAAGACAATGCCAATTAGATATAGTAATTTAAGTTATCAAACGAATGTAATAATTGCCAGTAAAAAAATAGAAAAAACAACTGATAAAGATGATAAGATAATATTCATATGTATTAATGCCACATTTAGTAAATTAGAAGAAGGATACAAGTTTGGTAGAACCAATGTAAAAGTGATATTAAATGATATGGAATCTGATGCTAATTTGACATTATGCATACTTGAAACATCAAATTTAAACGCATTGAATGAAGAAAACATTGAAAGTAACTTGAAAGAAGTAATATCTAATTTTATGGTAGAAAGGCAAGACGGAAGTTTTGAAGTAGAAATAGATATTACAAAATTATTAGAAGATATTGAAGATCCTTTTAGTGAAGATAACACAATATCAATTGCAATTAGATGTTATTCAGAAAAAAATGTAGATATTAATTTGAAAGATGTTAACACTGAAGAAGTGATAATTGGAGAAATATATAATAACAAAAAAGAAAAATATTTACACAAAGCTATTAGTCAAGATTTAGAATTTGTTGGAAGCGGAAAAATAGATCTTTACTCACAAGAGGTAGCTTTTGATGTATTAAATATAACAACTAGTGGTAAAAATCCAGTAAGCCTCAAAGCTACATACAATGAAATAGAAAGTGGATCATTTGGTTATCACTATGTGGCAGACTATGATTACCAAATAAGGAAAACGAATGATTACGTTGAGTTAATAGACAATATAGGTGATTCTTATTTTTATTTACCTATGACAAAGGAGAAAGCTAAAGAAAAATATGAAATAGAAGTAGTTAGCGATGATGATTTGTATGTAAATACAAGTGATGACAGTTATATATTAAATAATGATAAATCTTTTATATTAGTTAAAAAAGATAAAACTAAATTTGAATTTATAAGTGGAGATATTACAGGTAATATAGTAAGTAAACTATATTTATTAAAAATAATATTGGAAAAATACACAATCACATATACCAGAAATGAAAATAATCAAGTTAGTGAAATTAGTAGTAATGATACCGATAAAATAAAGATAAAATATGATACACGAGGGAATGTATTACAAATAGATTATGACAATAAAAGGTTTGTTAAATTTTCGTATGAATATTATTTAGATAATAGATTAATTAGTCAAATAGAGTATTGTGATAAAAACAATCCGATTGAATCAACAACAATACAAAAGGTATCGCGTTATGAATATAGCATTATAAGTGGAAATGTTAAATTATTTTTAGTATATGATGATAAGAAAAAAATCGGTTGCAAGTATGAGTATGAGGATTTGAAGGCAACAAAAGTAACATATATTTTAAAAGATACAGAAGAGTATACAGGCTATTATGAAATTAGTAAAAATGATAATATAGTAACGGTAACCAATAATTTGAATGAAAGTACTTATTACTATTTAGATGAAAGAGGAAGATGCTATTTAAAAGTTGATGAAGAAGGTAATACCGTGTCAACAATTTATGAAGATTCTAGTATTGGTGCCAATGCTAATGTGGTTAGTGAAACTAATCCTCAAATTAACGATAATAATATCCTTCTTAATGGTGATTTCGAAGGCAAGTTAATTAACAAAAGTTTTCATTGGATGTTTCAACCTTTAATGATAAAGAAAATAAAAAATGATAGTATAGGCTACAATGGAAAAAACTCCCTTATGATGAATAATGATACAGAAGGACAAGTTAGTGTTTATCAAACAATAAATAATGCCTATAAATATAAAAATAAAAAATTATTTTTAAAAGGATACGTAAGAGGAGAAGGAAAAGTAAACGTAAATGTAAAAATTGATGATATTGATAACATAGTAAACTTTGATGTTAAGAATATTTGGGAAGAAGTTGCTATCAATGATATATATGTTTCAGACAATGTTTCAACAATTAAAGTAATAATCACATTAGAAAGTAATACTAAAGTCAGGTTATCTAGTTTTTCTTTATGTGTAAATGAAGAAAATCGCAGATATAATTATATACAAAATGGAAAATTTGTAGATAATATTGACAACTGGAAGACTAATAATTTTGATGGAAAAGACCTTATTACTCCTATATCAAATAACGAAATATTAAACAAAATATTTACTACAGGTTTAAAGATAACTGGTAATTTATATAAAATAAAAGAAATTAGACAAGAAATAGCCTTAACAGGAGGCGCAGGAGAAGAACTACTATTTTCATTTTTTAAAAAAGCAAATTTAACTCTTAATGATATATGTTACGCTTATATGAAAATTAGTTACACAATACTTGGAAGCAAAACATATGGTTTTAAGATTGATAGCAATGTTAAAGAATATGAAAAAGTTATACAAAGTATTGTAACTGAAAGTTCTTACAATGCGATAACAGTTGGATTAAAATATTTAGGAAAATCTGATCTTATAATAACCGACTTTGGATTATTTAAAGAAGAATTAGGAAATTATTATTCATTTAATGAAAGTAAATCATTGCTTGAAATAGCAAATGGAAGTAGCAAATTAGAAATAGAATATAATAAAAACGAAAAAGTAAAAAGAATCACAAATGAAACAGGCGAAATATTTGAATATACATATGATGATTTAGGAAACATTATTTTAATAACCGATTCTTCGGGTAATAGTTTTAACTTTGAGTACGATGAGAATGGATATTTAAAAAAGAGTAAAATTACAACAATAGATGGAAAGACATTAGAGAAAGAATTGGTGAATGATTCAAGAGGTAATGTTTTACAACAAACAGATTACGATGGCAACATAACAATGTATGAATATGATGATAAGAATAGAATAAAAATGTTAAACAAGCCAAGTGGAGAAGTAGAACATTACGAGTATGATAATAATGACAATATAATCAATAAAAAGTACGATATAGAAACAAATATAATTAGTCATGAATTTAGTTATAATGAGGCAAATGATATAAAAAAAATAAAAGTAAATAATGACTTAGAGTATAAATTTGAGCCATATGATGAATGGTGGAATTTAGAACAAGTAAAGTTAAACAACAAAGAATTAAATAAAATTAACTATTATAAGAAAAGCAACTTTTATACAGGAGAAGTAGCTAGTAAAGAATATTCAAATGGCAATTATTATAACTTTAATTATGACGAACATCTAAAGTTAAAAAGTGTAGAATATATAGAAAAAGGGAAAAAAGCAAAAAATATCGTCAATTATGAATATGACAGATATGGAAAGGTAATAAAGAAAAGCGAAGATGAAGAGGTTACAAATTATATATATGACGGAAATGACGCAATAATAAAAGAAGAAACAACAAGCGGGACTACGAAAAAGTGTATAATGACCGAATATGATAATTTAGGTAACACACAACAAAAAGCAATAGACATAGACAATGAAATATTAAACTACAACTATGTCTATGATTACGAATTTAATGAATATCAAAGTGGAGGATACTTTTCAAGATTAGAGAATAGTTTTAATGAAGATATCATATTTGAGAATAGTGAGCTTAAATATGGTGATAAATCACTTTTTGATACAGTTGTGATTGAAAAAGATCACGATTTAAGAAGAAAGATATTAAAATTTACCAAAGATACTTCAACACTTACCTTTTTAACAAAAAGTATAAATTCTAAAAAAGCAGAGAAAAGTATAGGTAGCAATTTATTTAATAAAGAAGAATGGGCAAAATCATTTGAAAAAAGAAAAGAATTAATAATGTGGGTTAGAGTAAATTCGTTTACAACGACATTAAAAGGAGAAAGCATTTTAACGTTAGGCAATGAGACAAAAGAAATAGCTAGTATAAAAGTAAATAATGAAGGTGAATTAAAACTATCATATAATGAAATTCATATAGATAGTATGGACATAAGACCAAAAGAATGGAATTTAGTAGGATTAACTGTAGAAGAAAAAGATGAAAATAATGTAAAAATAAGTTATTTTGTGAATAAATATTTATATGAAACAACAGTTCCAATAACTGAAACAAATAAAATTAATAGAATATCATTAGGAACATATTGTAACAATAATGTAACAGAAGAAAATTTAACAAATGGAAATGCATTAGAAATGCCATTTGACATTCTTTATGTAGGAATAGGTGAATATCAACATACAAAAGAAAGTTATAAAGGAATATATAATGAAGGATACAAATATTTGTTCACAAGGCAAGTAAATAAACAAAGCGGAGTAATATACTATAATCATAATGTTTATGAAGGAATGGATGTAATTCCATTAAATGGTAGTCTTACATCTATTAAAGGATTAAAACCACTTGAATATGCATATGGGGATTCATCATTTAGAATAGATAAAACAAAATTATTTAAATTAGATAAAAAGTGTTCAAACATTGATGAAGCATATACTTCAAGACATACATATGCAAGTTATGGAGAAGAAATAGGGATAAGTGGCAAAAACAAATCAATGCTAAGCTATGATCTAGGAATAGAAGAAGAAGGAACAATAAGTTTAAGATTCAAGTGTGATTATATAGGAGGATGGGAGTGCTCTCAATCAAGAACAATTATAGCGAGCACTTCAATAGAAAACTATCAAGAAGGGCTAGTAGCATATGTAGATAATGCCACAGGACAAGTACGATTAACATTTGGAGGCCAAGAACGAAATACAGGACTTTATATAATACCAGATAGATGGCATCAATTGTTAATAACTTGGAATCAAAAGAAATTAGAAGTCAGCTTGGATGATAAAACCATAACATATACAAACATTTCAGATAAATATCCTAATTTAAAAAATTTCAAAACATACATTGGATGTAACTATTTAAATGACAAACCGTGTTTACAACTTTTCGGTAGCATAGAAATGTTAAGTTATAGTAATACTTATCAAACTGGAAAGAGTAGCCAAATACAAAGTGAAGGAAAACCAATAAGCATATTAACAGAATATGATGGAGTAAAAAGGCCAATAGGAAAAGAAATAAACACAGGATATAAAAAACTTAATTATGAATACATTTATAACGATGAAAATCAAAAAATAGATCAAACTCCAAAGATGGAAATACTTCCAAATGGAGAAAAAATAGTATATTCATATGATAGAAGTAGCAACATAACACATAAAGTAAAAATAAAAAATGAAACAATAAAAGAAAATATAAACTATCAATATGATGCAAGTGGAAGATTAATAAAAGAAAAATGTTATGATGGAACTAATTTTAAATATAATTATGGTTACAAATATAATCAATCAGGCGACATTTTAGAAAAAATAGAGTATAATATTAGTGATGTAATCATATCAAAAGAAGTTTATAACTATTCAACAACAAATAGTAGTCAACTCTTAAGTATAAACAAATTAAATACAAATAATGAAATAATAGAAACAAAAACAATAACTTATCTGGAAGAAGATCCATTTAGACCAGCAACATATAAAAATAACAATCTAACATGGAATGGTAAAAGATTAACCTCATATGGAACAAACACTTATAAATATAATAGTGAAGGAATAAGAATAAGTAAAACAACAAGTGAAGGAGAATACAAATATCTTCTAGATGGAAACAAAATAATAAAAGAAATAAAACCAAATAATAAAGAAATATACTATCACTATGATGAAAAAGAAGAACTAGTAGGATTTAACTATAATACAAAAGAATATTTCTACATAAGAGATATCTCAGGAAACATAACAAACATAATAGATAGTAATGGAACTATAAAAGTAAGCTATGAATATGATGCCTGGGGTAAAGTAATAAATATAGATGGTGATGAAGATTTAATTGAAATAAATAGTTACCTATATAAAGGATACTATTATGATAAAGAAGCATCCTTGTATTATTGCAACTCCAGATATTATGATCCAGAAATAAGAAGATGGATATCAATAGATGATATAGATTATCTTGATTCAGAATCAGTAAATGGATTAAATTTATACGCATATTGTGGGAATAATCCTGTTATGAACATTGATTTAGATGGGCATGCTTGGTACCACTGGCTAATTGGAGCTGCTATTATAGTTGCGTGTGCAGCTTTAACTGTTGTTACAGCAGGAGGCTTTGCAGCAGCTGGTACTGCTTTTGCATCAGTTGTTACTGCAACTGTGGCACCGACTGCACTTTCTGCTGTATTTGCAGGAGCTACAATAGGAGCTGTAACTATTGGAACAGCAGGGCTGGTTATAGGCGGTATGTCAGGAGAAGAAGGTTGGTCATGGGAAAATGCTTCTCAAGGATTTATGATTGGTTCTATAGCTGGTGCAGTCATTGGTGGTGCTTGGGGTGGTACGCACTATGCTTTACAAAACACAGGAAAAATGGCTATTAAAACAAGTATTAATAATTTAGTTAATAATCCAGAAGATGATTTTGTAAAGGTTGGTCCAAAAGATGGAGGCATTTCAGATTATGTACGTTCAATTTCACAAACTAGTGATTATGGCAAAATTTTTGCAAATAAATTACCAAATGGAATGTACCAAATTGCAAATGGACATCATAGAGTTGCTGCTTTAAGAAAATTGGGATATAAATTTGTAAGATTCTTTTTGGTACCATAGGAGTTAAATAATATGGGAATAGCTGATTTTTATTTAAAAATTAATTTCAAAAGTAAAAAATATGATGAATTTGAAGCAATTTATCAATCATTTGTTAGGGAAAAAATATTTAGAATTTTGGATAAAGAGTTTGAATTAAACTATATATCAGTAGAATGCAAATTTGATAACTTGATTCCATCAGTTATAATTGCATTTAATAATCTTTCTCCCTATAAAGATAATATTGTCTCTATTGAAACACATGGTATTATCGAAGGATTTATATTCACTAATGCTGAAGAGTTCTTATATTCTGTATTTTCTATTAATAAGAGCCAATTAATTGCATATTATAAACAAATGGGCTATTTAGCTATTGATTCAGAAAAATATTATGAAAACCGAAATAAACTAAAAAAATATTATAAAAAATTGAAATAAATAGTTACCTATATAAAGGATACTATTATGATAAAGAAACATTACTATATTATTGTAAATATAGATATTATGATCCAGAAATAAGAAGATGGATATCAATAGATGATATAGATTATCTTGATTCAGAAACTATAAATGGAGTTAATTTATACGCATACTGTATGAATAATCCTGTTATGTGTTCAGATCCAAGTGGACATCTACCTAAATGGGCTAAGTGGCTGATTGGAGGCGTTGCTTTTGCTGGGGCAGTTGCATTAACTGCATTAACTGGAGGCGCTTTAGCTCCTGTGTTTATAGGTATGGGAGTAAGTATTGTAAGTGGTGCATTAATTCAAGGAACTATCAATGCAATACATGGAAATGATTTTTGGCAAGGCGCTGCCGATGGCGCTGCTGATGGAGCAATGTGGGGTGGAATATTTGCTTTAGTTGGTGCTTCTATCGGAGCAATCAAATATGGATTAAGTGCAAAAGGAGCTGTTCATGGCACACAACATTTAACTACAATTACAAAAGGTCAACAGTTTGACCGATTTGGTAGGTTGACAGGTAAATATATTACAGATGTTGGCACTCCGGCCACACAGTTAGCTTTGCCGGCTACTAATACGGGGGTAAAAACAACTTTGCAAGCTAGGCGTAGTTTTAGAGTTATCTCAGGCATCGTCGCTGATGGATTCGGTGGCACTGGAGGTGGAACTCAATACGTTATGCGTTATTCAATTGAGAAACTTATTAAAATGGATGGCTAGTAATAGTATAGGTGAAATGAATGAATATAGATTATGAATTAAAATTAAAAAATGACATAAAAATAGGTTGGAAATCAAATAAAAAAGACGTATTAAGAATTTGTAAAGAAAATAATATTGATTATATTTCAAAAACATATGGTAGTATTTTTAAAATTTCATTACCTATTGAATTTGCAAATTTAGGCAAAGTGATAGCAAGTATATATTTTGCTAACGACTTAATCAAGGAAGTTTATATTTCTTCTACAGATAAAAAAGATTTTAATATCTTGGACTATCAAATCACTGATGAAAAATTAAAAAAATATTTTGGACCACCAAAAAAAGCAAAAAATAATAATACCATTTGGGAATTCAATAAAATAAAGGTTAGACACTATTTTTTAGATAAAGATGGTTGTACGATGGAATATATTACTTTAGAAAATTCATTTTGAAGGTAACCTAGATATCCCAGTTACTAAACATACGACTGTTACAGATTGTGACCATTTATCAAATGTTATATTACTTATAAATATTGTAGACCTTTTTGTATATCTCATATCAATTAATTGAAAGAATAATTTTGATTCAAGAGGACTTATTTCATTAAATCCGACTTCATCAATTATCAAAAGTTATACAAAGTATTGTAACTGAAAGTTCTTACAATGCGATAACAGTTGGAGCTGCAACTATAGGGGTGGCAGGAGCTATTATTGGTGGTAAAACAGATGAAAACGGATTTTCATGGGATAATGATTGGTCATGGGAGAATTCATCAAAGGGATTTATGATAGGCTCTATCGCAGGAGCTGTTGCTGGTGGTGCATGGGGAGGAACACATTATGCATTACAAAATGCTGGAAAAATGGCTGTAAGAGTTAATACAAGTTCATTGAAATTTAGGCCTGATAATCCTTTATCTGATAAGGATATATCTTATTGGACTAAGACTCTATCTCAAAACAATTTTAAAGGCTATAATAGTTTACCAAATCGATCTGGTGAAATAGCACATATTGATGTATTTAAAGGAACTAATTTTATTAGTAATGGACACCATAGAGTACATGTACTATTGAAATATGGAGTTAAATATATTAATGTATTTTACGTATAATTAAGGAGGATAAAAATGGGATTGGCTGATTTTTACTTGAACATTTATATAGATGAAAGTTTGAGTTTATGTGTTAATGAAAAATTGAATTCGTATGATGAATATAATTTATTCAATTATGTAAAAAGTCAAAATGAAATTAGTATTGAATGTTATTTTGATAACTTTCTTATTACAAATAAAATTTTATTTTCTGTTCTTTCAAGTTTTAGTGATAAAGGAAAGATAAAACTTGAAGCTATGAAATCTGTTACAGAGTTTAATTTTCAATCAGAATTAGAACTATTTAATTGGCTATATAAAATATACGGATATAAAATGGATGGATATTTTAAAGATTTAGGCTTTTTATCTATTCCTGCAAAAAATTATTACAAAAGACGAAACAAATACAGAAAATATTATAAAAAATTAAAATATTAAGATTAAACAAACATCACTTTTAACATTAAGATTCCTAGCGGGATTAATCGTTGGAGGAACAGAAGCAGTTTATGATTTAACATCATATTTAATTGGAAAATTAATTTCAGCTTTTTAGTCATTAGGAGGATTAATCAATTTGAAACATAAATTTTATAAAAATCTATTTCAAACGATATCATATTTTGCTGTAATAATCCTTTTTGAGGTATTCTTACTTATTGGATTTTTTACTAGTTTAAGCTATGGGCAAAATTTTGGTTGGATACTATTGATAATATCTTTATCTTTAATTGCATTATTCTTTCTAATAGGGTTTTATTGGATTTTCCAAATAGTATCTATTGATGAACATGGAATTAAAATATTATTCAAAAGTAAAATTGTTAAGCAACTTAAATGGGAAGAAATAGATACAATAGAAGAAGCAAATATAATGAGAAATCCAGCATTAAGAATTAAAGCATTTGATGGAAGTGAAATTCATTTAGATAAAAGAAAACAAATTGTTAAAGCGATAGAAATATATTCGAAAAAGAAAATAATAAAATAATTTTATTTAACACAAACTTGCAGGAGTGTAACTGTCTTAACTGATGGTTGCACTCTTTTTTAATAAAAAAAGATAACCCTATTTAAAGGGTCATCTACATTTGTAAATATTATTTTAACGAATTCATCTTTTCTTCACCAGTTTTTTCTGTTTTCTTAATCAAATTTTTTTCTTCCTCATTTTCTAAACCAATATTATAATACGAAGCTAATATTGATAGTGTTAGATTTGGATTAATTGAAAGTAGCTTTGCTTTGTTTCTAACATAAAGTTCACTTATGATTTTTAATCTAGCTTGTCTACTACCTAAATGGATTTGACTATGGCAATTAGGGCATAGAGGAACAATATTGTTTGGAATATCTAAATTTATAGAACTATCAAAATATATTACAAGTTCATCGATGATTCTATATCGAATTAATATGGATTTAAGGCAACTTGTGATATAATAATAGGTGTAATAGTGAAGAGACGATTGGAGTTGCAATAGGATAGTCCAGTCGAAACATTATTATATTATTGTAAATATAGATATTATGATCCAGAAATAAGAAGATGAATATCAAGAGATGATATAGATTATCTTGATGCAAAAACAACAGATGGAGTTAATTTATATGCATACTGTATGAATAATCCAATTTCTTATTCTGATCCATCGGGGAATTTACCTAAATGGGCAAATTGGTTTGGTCAGTCAGATTATGTTGGAATCCGTATCCCAAGATCTACGTTCAAAAACTTTTATTTTGATCCATTATTAGATAATATTGCTCCAGTATACAATATAGAAATTAGCTATTTAAATTCTATTTTAAAGGTATTTGGTATTTTTAGGAGGAACAAAATGAATAAAAAAGTATTTGATGTTATTATTGAATGGTTTTCCAAAGATGAAGGCGGGAGAGTTGATGTTATTCCTTTTAAGAAAATGAGATATGCTCCACACATTGGCATAAATGGTGAAAGAATAATTAATGGTTCTGCGTGGTCTGTACTATGTTATGTTTATGAACATTTGGAACCATTGAAAACTAAAGCATATATAAGATTTTTGATTACTGATGATGCTCCGGATATTTTAAATATAGGTATGGAATTTGAATTATTTGAAGGAAGCAAAAAGATAGCAATCGGAAAAATAGTTGGGAATACGAATTTTGAATTTATTTTGTAATATAAAAATTATTTAATCAACACAAATTTGCAGGAGCGTAGCTATCTTAACTGACTGTTGTTCTCTTCTTTATGTATTATAGAGATATTTTATATTTGTTAAGTATAATATAAAATTTATATTCATCAATGCATATGAGATTTTCAAAATCTTTACCAATTAATAAGTATTCATCTTTATAGAGAATCTATATAAGAGATATCACTGGAAACATAACAAACATAATAGATAGTAATGGAACTATAAAAGTAAGTTATGAATATGATGCTTGGGGTAAAGTAATAAATATAGATGGTGATGAAGATTTAATTGAAATAAATAGTTACCTATATAAAGGATACTATTATGATAAAGAAGCATCCTTGTATTATTGCAACTCCAGATATTATGATCCAGAAATAAGAAGATGGATATCAATAGATGATACAGATTATCTTGATACAGAAACAGTAAATGGTGTTAATTTATATGCATACTGTATGAATAATCCTGTTATGTGTTCTGATCCAAGTGGACACTTTACTATTGCTGCATTATTGATTTCTGTAGGCTTAAGTCTAGCTTTTGAATTTGTTAGTGATTTAATTGATGGAAACGGAATTGATCACTCTCTAAAAGAATATGTTGGTGCTGGTGTTTCTGGATTACTTGGAGGATTTGATGGAGGTTTGGGTGCTCAGTTAGTTTTTTCAGTTGCTGGAGGAATTGCTGATTCTTTGATTAGTGGAGAATTGAAAGATAAAAATATTGGTAAAGTATTACTAAATATCGGCATTTCTACTGCGCTATCAACTGTTGCTGGTTCTTTAGGTGGAAAATTAGCATCGAAGTTGAAAGGGAATTCGTTAGCTAAATTAGGTCGTCATGAAATAAAAAATAGTATGAAAAATATGGGCTTAAAATTTAGCTTGAATAAAAATGAAACAAGTGCAAAAGCAATAATAAAATTTTTAAATGAAGACACTAATAAATGGTTGGGTAAAATTGTTGGTGAATATGGTATGGCTGGTACAGTATCAGGTTTATATAGTCTTCTGCCATTTTAAAAAGGAGAATTGAATGAAAAAAGTATCAAAATATGAATATGAAGAAGGACCTATCAATAGTTATTGGAATACAAATTATAGGGCACCATTTTCAGCTCCACCACCAGTAGGAAGAAAAATATTAATTGTATTAATTTATTTGTTATTTATAATCGGAGTAGTTTTAATATTTTTTAATAAAAATGAAGTATTTATTTTTTCTGTTGTTTCTATGCTGCTGTTTATAGTGCTAAAACATAACCCATTAAGAATTCCAAATATATTTCAAAATAAACTTAGAGATTTTAAGAAAGAAAAAACTATTTATGATAAATTTGTTAGTGAATGTAATTATTTTTTGACTAATGAAAAAATTAGAAAAAAATTAAAAGTTAAAAAAATTAGTATTTCGTATTTTAATAGTTCAGTTATTACTTTGTTAAGTAAGAATGATAAAAAAAAGATTATAATAAATAAAAATAAAATAATAATTAAAACTTATAATGGCGATAAAATTATAATTAACAATGAATATTATCGATATAATAGTTTGAAAAAATATATTGAATATCTATTAGAAATAATAAAATAAAAAACATTATTTTTAATATTAAGAATGAGATTATAGCAATACAATTTCATGCTTTCTTAAATTTAGTGTACAAGGGAGTGTAGCTACGGGTTAAGGTGGTTACACTCTCTTATAATAAAAAAAGATGCAAGCGAGTGTCTGTATCTAGCATCTATATTTATTTCTAATTCTAGTTAGTGAATCTTTTACATATTTTTCAAGTTGCAAAAATAATAAAAGTATGATATACTATAAAAAAATGAGGTAAAATATGAAGAAAAGATTATATATAATTGCATTTACTTTATTGCTAGTTTTATTTACAGGATGTAAGAATGCTAAACGTTACAAAGTTACTTTCATGTATGAAAACGGTGATAAGATAATTGAAGTAAAAGTTAGTAAGGGATCTAGTATTAGTTATCCTAATACCAAAGAAATAGAAGGTTATTATTTTGAGTTTGATAAAACTCTTGCTGAATTATCAAATATTCAATCAAATATTAAAGCTACAGCATACCAAAAAGAATGTGACAAAGTATGCAGATATTATGATGGAGAAACATTATTAAAAGAAGAAACAATTAAATATACGGCTAGTTCTACTGCCCCTACTATTGAAGGCGAAGCTAATCCTAGTTGGATATTAACTACAGAAAGAGTAAATAATGTATATTATTATACTTACACCCTTGATTCAGGAGAAGAATTCGAAGTAATTTTTGAATATGAAAATGGTAGATTCATTTCTAGTGAAAAAGTTAAATATGGTTCAAAAGTTGAATACCCAAATTTAGGTGAAGAAGAAGGCTATTATTACGATTTCGATTCAGATGGTGATTTAAATCATGTAACTAGCAATATAACAGTAGTAGTTAGTAAATTAATTTGTGATAAAGATTGTACTTTTTACATAGATGATAAATTAGTTGATGAACAATATCTTGAATATTTTGAAAAGCCTCAATTTCCAGCCAACCCTAAAGGGACGACAAACCAAGTTTGGAATGAAGTTAAAGAACGTATTGATAATATTTATTATGTAAAATATACTTTAAGTTATGATATTTTAGAACCTACTATTACATATTATGATGATGGTCAAGTTGTAGATTTATTACCTAATAAATTTACTTATGGTGAAAAGGTAACTTTACCAAGTTATTCTAAACCAGGATATGAATTTCTAGGATGGTATATATCTGATATATCTAATACTAGCTGTAGTGAAGTTGGTGGCTATTGCGAAGATAACATCAAAGTTTATGCTAAATTCGTTCAAACAAGTGGCTTTAAAGAATTTGTTCTTCCCGAAAGTAGTGGTAATTTTACAGGGATAAGACGAGTTGAAAATGGTAGTGGAACATATGTATATCAACCAGTTTTTCCAACAACTGCTAATTCACAAGTAACTTTATATGATTGGTCTACTAGCGATAGTAGCATTGCAACTGTATCTACTTGGTCATCAATTTCTGCTAAAAAAGCCGGATATTGCGTTTTGACCGCAACATTGAAAACTAATCATAATTACAAAATTAACTGTGTTATTCATGTTACATCTAGTGGTATAGAATTTTCAAATGTTAATGAAGCAAACAATCACATTTTATATAACGTTACATTCTTAGGCAAAAATGATGAAGTAATAGCCGTAAGAAAAGCCGAAAAATGGGGCGCAGTGATTCCACCAACACCTCTATCTTATGATGGTTTTGCTTTTGTTGGATGGGATAAAGATGTATTTAATATAACTGAAGATACACAAATTCATGCAACGTATGTTGAAGGTAGCAATCCGTACGTTGGTAAAAAAATCTCAATAATTGGAGATAGTATTTCTACTTACGAAGAATATGTACCAGAAGGTTATAAAACTTTTTATCCATACCCTACTGCTGATGTTAGTGATGTAAATCTAACATGGTGGATGAAAGCAATTAATAAGTTAGGTGGAAAGCTATTTATTAATAATTCATATTCGGGAAGTTGTGTTTCTACTGGTGGTTCTAGTGCATCACAAAGTATGGAAAGACTTTCAAAACTTGTAGTAAATGGTGAAACTCCTGATGTAATAATTATCTATATGGGTTCTAATGATTGTCATGCTCCATACACAGTAAATAGTTTTAAATCAGCATATAAAAAAATGTTAACTAACTTAAAACAATTATGTCCAAATTCAGAAATAGTACTATGTACTTTACCAACATCTAATTTATATACAAAAGAAAACCAAAATGCATATAATAATGTTATAACTGAATTTGCAACAAATTATAAATTAGTTAATTTGGATAAAGTTGATATTACAAATTATTTAGTTGATTCTGCTCATCCAAACAAAGATGGTATGGAAAAAATCGCAGAGCAAATTGTAAAGGACATGCTAAAATAAAAGGGCTTTATAGCCTTTTTTGGTTTTTTAATAGTTGAATTAAAAAATACCTCTTTTAATAGATTAAGTTAAATTATTGAAAAAAAATAGCAATTGTGCTATAATAAAAAAAGTTAAAATAATTGGAGGCGTACTATGTATAAAATAATGGCAGTAAATGCAGGTAGTTCATCACTTAAGTTTAAATTATTTGAAATGCCTGAAGAAAAAGTTATTGCGGAAGGAATATTTGAAAAAATTGGTTTATCTGATCCATTGTTCAAAATCAAATATGGAACAATGGAAGAAAAGCAAAGAGTAGATATTAAAAATCACCAAGATGCAGTTGAAATGTTATTAAAAGTTTTAGTAGATAAAAAGATTGTATCAAAATTAGAAGAAATCTCTGGTGTAGGTCATCGTATTCTTCATTGTGGTGAGTTCTATAATGATTCAGTTTTAATGACTGAAGAATCAATTAAAAATGTTGCTTCTGTTAATGATTTAGGTCCATTACATAATCCTGCTAATTTAATGGGTGTAGATGCGTTTATGAAAGCTTTACCTGGTGTTCCAAACGTAGGTGTATTTGATACATCATTTCATTTAACAATGGAACCAGAAGCATATATGTATGCAGTACCTTATGAATGGTATACAAAATATGGCGTAAGAAAATATGGGTTCCACGGAACATCACACAAATATGTTTCTAAAGAAGCTGCAAAATTCTTAGGAAAACCAATTGAAGAATTAAGATTAATTACATGCCATATGGGTAATGGTGTTAGCCTTGCCGCAGTAAAATATGGTAAATGTGTAGATACAACAATGGGTCTTACTCCACTTGATGGAACACCAATGGGAACTCGTAGTGGTACACTTGATCCTGCTGTTGTAAGTTTTATTGCAAGTAAAGAAAACTTAACTGCTGCAGAAGTAGTAAATATTTTGAATAAAAAATCAGGATACCTTGGTATTTCAGGAATATCAAGTGATTCAAGAGATTTAAGAGCAGTTGAAGATACAAATGAATTAGCCGCATTGGTATTAAGAATGCAAGAAAAGAAAGTTGCAGATTACATTGGTAGCTACTATGGATATATGGGTGGTGCAGATGCAATTATCTTTACTGCTGGTATCGGTGAAAATTCTTCAGAAACAAGAAAAGCTATTTGTAATAGATTAGAAGAAGCATTTGGTATCAAAATTGATGAAGCTAGAAATCTTGCCGCAAGAGGTCATAATGCATTAATTTCTGCAGATGATTCAAAAATTAAGGTATTAGTAATACCTACAAATGAAGAAATAATGATTGCACGTGATGTAATGCGCATTGGCAATATTAAATAAATTGTTGCAATTCTAAAAAAAACGTGTTATAATTAATACACTAAAAAGGAGGAATACTATGAATCAACCACAAGATATGCTTTCTGCTAAACCGGTTTTAAAGGTTATCGGTGTTGGTGGAGGTGGCGGGAATGCCGTAAATCGTATGATCGATAATGATGTACATGGAGTTGAATATATTGCCATTAATACAGATTGCCAGGTATTAAGACTATCAAAGGCTGATGTTAGAATTCCAATTGGTAGTGAATTAACAAAAGGTCTTGGTGCTGGTGCAAATCCTGAAATTGGTAGACGTGCCGCTGAAGAGTCAGAACAAGAAATAAGAGAAGTATTAAAAGATACTGATTTAGTATTTATTACTGCAGGTATGGGTGGAGGTACCGGAACTGGTGCAGCACCTGTAATTGCAAGATATGCTAAAGAAGCTGGTTGCGTTGTTGTAGGTATTGTTACTAAACCATTCAGTTTTGAAGGAACAAAGAGAATGCAACAAGCATTAGCCGGAATTGAACAAATGCGTCAATACGTTGATACACTTGTAATTGTACCTAATGATAAATTATTAGTAGGCGGAGATATTCCATTCTTACAAGCATTTAGCGAAGCAGATGACGTTTTAAGACGTGGTGTACAAGGCATTTCGGAAATCATTACTTTACCAGGATTAATTAACGTTGACTTTGCGGACGTAAAAAATGTACTACAAGGAAAAGGTTCTGCTCTAATGGGTATAGGTATAGCAAGTGGACCTAACCGTGCAATTGAGGCCGCAAGACTTGCAATTAGTAGCCCATTACTTGAAGTAGATATTAATGGTGCGACTGATGCAATCGTTGAAATAACAAGTGATGTTGATATTACAATGAAAGAAGTTGAAGATGTTATCTCAGAAATCAGAAATGCGTCATCAACAGATATCGATATAATTTGTGGAACAGGCTTTAACTTAGAATTAAATGGTGAAGTAGTTGTAACTGTTATCGCAACAGGTTTCGATTCAACTAACAGAATGTCAGATGATGATGAACAATCACAACAACCTCAAGATCAAGGAAGAAACTACAATTATTCTCAACCACAACAAAGTAATTATGGATATCGTCAAAATAACAATAGTTATTCAAATTACAATAATAGTTATAGTCAAAGACAACCACAACCACAACAACCTCAAGAACCAAGAAAACCTTATGTCAATGGTGGTAGCACTAAAGAAGAACCAAAGGACAATAGTAATACAAAAGTTCCAAGTTGGTTACAAAATCGTTTTAGATAAAAATCTGTTTCAAAAACAGATTTTTTTTAATATTCCTTGCAAAAAAATTAATCACTATGCTATAATATAATTGCTAACAAGCAATAGATAAAAAGGGGAATAATATGGAACAAAATCAAAACGAATTAAACCAAAATGAATTAAATCAAACAAATCCAGTGGAGGAAAAGAAAAACAGATTTGTTAAATTTATGGATGACAAATTAATTAAAGCATTATTTATTTTATTAATATGTAATGCATCATTAACAGTTTTATCATCTATAATGGCCGGGAATAATATTTTATCTTTAGCACTTGATGCAACATTCCCAGTACTTTTCACTGTATTTTTAGGATTGGCAATTAATGCAAAAAAAAGAGGTAGTGATGATTTACAAAAATCAATGAACGCTATCGCAGTAACTTATAAGGTATACGCAATTTTATTATGGGTATTGCTAGGGATAGTAATCATTGCATTACTATATGCTTTATCTGCAACTGATATTATTAGAACCATTCTTGTTGAATCTGGTGGAAATCAGCAGGAAATTGATTTATTTTTATATGTATATAGTTGGATTATGATAGTAGTGCTAGTTGTTTTTGTAATAGCTACAGTTATCATAACAATTTATAATGTTAACTTAATAAAAGTGTTAAAGGGTATGGCAGATGCAGCTAAAACTGGTGAACATAGATATGGTAAATATATAAAAGTAACTAAAATATTTTCACTAATAATGGGTATATTTATAGGCCTTAATGCCCTTTATAACATTTCAAAGATATTGAATATCGCTTCTTGGGAAACTACAATACAACAATATGCCGAAATGATAAAAGAAGCTTATGGAGTGGATATATCTGCTTATTTAAGTGCAAGTAGTACTGCCTTAGGCGTAATTAATGTCTTATTTAATGCCGTTTCTGCCGCAATCTACATTTTACTTTATGCTATCTTAAATAAAGTTGAAACTGAACTTGTTTTAAATCAAGGACCAACATCAGTTAGTGATTATAGTACTAACCCTATGAATCCATTTTAATTAAAGAATCTCACATTTTGTGAGATTTTTTCTTTTCTATCTTACTTTTTTCATCAAGATATTCTAATAAAAAAATATATAATAGCTATTGGTGATATAGATGATTGTATATTGGGATCTATTAATACTTTCAACCATAATTGTGAATTATGCTTTTATTAGAACAATTGCAATGTTACTTAATGATAGGCTAAAAATATATCGTGTGATACTTGCTTTAATTGTTTCGGTTTTAATGTTGTTATTATATTTTTTACCATATAAAACTTATTATGCAATTAGATATATAATGGGAGTTTTGGTTGGTTTGATTGCTTTTTCTAATAAATCAATAAAAATAAAGATAATTGAAATAGTTCTTTTTTATTTACTTACAATGACTTTTATTGGTACATTATTTGTTTTTAAAATTAAAAGTATTATTTTAATGATTATAAGTTTGATATATGTTATTTGTTTATATATCATTCAAGGTTATGCTAAACACTTTAAAAATATATACTCTTTAAGGATAGAAAATAAAAAAATTAATGGGTTGTATGATACTGGTAATAACACAAACTATCTAAATGTACCTATAGTTTATTTAAGTCAAAGTTTATACAGTGAACTTTTTTTATATGTAACTGATATCGAAATATCAACAGTTAATAACATATCTAAGATCGCAATATATCAAGGCCCTAAAATAGTAATTGATAAAAAAAGTTTAAATGTATATTATGCCTTTTGTAATATAGATACCAAAGAATATCAAGCTATTCTACCAAATAATATTTTTGATTCATCCCATAATATAACAAAATAAGTAGTATTATTTTGTTAAAATAACTTAGAGGTGATGAAATGATAAAACTACTTAAAAAACTTTTAGATAAATTGTTTGTTAATAAAGGCAAAAATATATGCTATTACATAAATAGTAATAATGTTTTACCACAGCCCCTATCTGAAGAAGATGAGGCTAAATTGCTATTAGAGGTCAAAAATGGTAGCATAGATGCACGGAATGAGTTAATTGAACATAATTTACGGCTAGTTGTTTTTATCGCTAAAAAATTTGAGTCAACAAAGATAAATATGGAAGACTTAATTAGCATTGGTTCTATTGGCTTAATTAAAGGCATTCAAACATTTAAAATGGAAAAAAATATTAAACTTGCAACATATGCATCAAGATGTATAGAAAATGAAATATTAATGCATTTACGGAAAACCCAAAGAACTAGACAAGAATATTCATTAGATGAAGTACTTAGCATAGATTCAGAAGGTAATGAAATGATACTATCAGATATTATAAGTTCAAACGAAACTTTAGCACTTACTAAAATGACTGAAGAAGAAGATGTTAAAAATTTATACTATGCAATTGATAAATTAACACCTAGAGAAAAAGAAATTGTAATTATGCGATATGGTTTGTATGGTGAAGTACCACTCACCCAAAAAGAGGTTGCGGATAAACTTGGAATATCACAATCATATATATCTCGACTAGAAAAGCGCATCATTGATAAAATGCGTCAAGAAATAGAAAACTTAGTGAAGATAGCTTAAAAATAGACTTTATTTTAAATGAAAAATTCAAGTATATTTAACAACTTTTTTAAAATTGCATAAAAACTTTCAAAAAAACGCATACTCCTTTTGGAAGGTGAAAATATGCGAAATAAAGTTGAAATAACAGGTGTTAATACCCTTGAATTAAAAGTCATTCCTCAAGAGGAAATGATGGATTTAATTAAAAAGAGTCAAGCGGGAGATAGATCCGCAAGAGATATGTTAGTAGAAGGTAATCTAAAACTAGTACTTAGTGTTATTAAAAAATTTAATAATCGTGGTGAAGACTTAGATGACTTATTTCAAGTAGGTGCAATGGGATTGATGAAAGCAATTGATAATTTTGACTTTATTCATGGAGTTAAATTTTCTACCTATGCGGTACCGATGATAATTGGTGAAATAAGAAGATATTTACGTGATAATTCAGTAGTTAGAATAAGCCGTTCAGTTAAGGATACTGCATATAAAGCTCTACAATTTAAAGAAAAATTCTTTAATGAAAAAGGAGAAGAACCTACTATTGAACAAATAGCAGATGCTCTTAATGTTGATACAATTGATGTTGTCATAGCCTTAGAAGCAATTCAGGACCCGGTTTCAATATATAGCCCTATATATAGTAATGGTGGTGATGAAATATATTTGATAGATCAGATTGCGGATGACTATGAAACCGAAGAACAAAAGTTGAACAAAATGATAATTAATGAAGGTATTGCTAAACTAAATAGTCGTTTAAAAGGCATAATATATAGTAGATACTATGATAACAAAACACAAATGGAGATAGCTGAAGAACTTGGTATTTCACAAGCACAAGTATCAAGATTAGAAAAAAGTGCTTTAAAGATTATTTTTGAACAAAAAGACAAAATGAAGTATCAATAGTAATTTATCTCTTGCTAAAAATAGCGAATAATGATATAATATACCTGTAAAGATAGAGGTATGTTATGAAAAAAATAATCGGATTCATTATAACAATATTAGCAATGTGCTCTTTTGCATTTTGCAATATTGAAAGTAAAGAGGTAGTATATGCTAGTGGTGAAGAAGAGGCTGTATTTAACACACCTGAGTGTTACCAACAAGCAAAAGGATTATGGAGTAGTTTTGTAATTGGTGGTAGTTCAATTGCCACAAGTGGTTGTGGACTATTGTCATTAACGAATGCGGTAAACTATTTAACTGGTAATTTTATAGAACCAACTAATCTTGCTAAATACGCTTATGCGATTGATGCATACAATGGCTCAATTGGTGGTGGTACCGCAAGATGGGTTTTGTATAATCAATTACAAGCATATGAAAAAAAATATGGTTTTAAAGTAACTAGTGCTGGTCGAGATGGAACTATTACTAGACCAGATGTAAAAGCACACTTAAAAAAAGGTGGAACTGTTATTGCTCACGTATATGGACATTTTATTGCAATTGTTGGTTACAATGAAGTAAATAATACATATTGTGTATATGACTGTGCTGCTAATGCAAGTAAAAGATATTCATATCCTTATGGCACATGGCTTAGCGAAGATATTTTGAAAAATTCTCAATATATGTCAGTTGACTGGTATTGCTTATTAGAAAGAGCAACAAACTCAATTGTTAAATTAGACCAAGAAGGCGGTACATATAAGAACAGTAAAGCTATTGTTTCATATTTTGTAACAAGTAATGAAAATACTTTAATAGATGTTTCTGGGTTTGCATTAGATGAAAGAGAAATTGAAAGTTTTTTCTATATTGTTGATGATAAAATAACTGAACAATATCCACTTTCAACTGTCGCAAGATATGATATATATGATAAGTTTACTAATTATCAAGTATGTGATCCTACTAAAATAGGTTTTGAAGGTCAAATTGATACTACAAAACTTACTAAAGGAACTCATCGCATTATTATTAGTGCTAAAACACCAAATGGTGGTGTATGTGATGTTGCAACAGTAATGATTAATAAAGGAACTGTTGATGGCACAATTGATAAGGTAAATAAAACTAATACGGTTGAAATGTCAAGATATTCTAATCAAGCTGGTTTAAGGGATACTTGGCCGGAGGCTGGTATTTATCAACCTTGCTTTAGAGCAGAATACAATTATGTTTTAGATTTAGGCCAAATTGATTTTAGTAATTATAAAAGAGCAGATATATATTATTCAACTGATCAAAGTTTCATTTCTAATAAAGATGGCGTTCAATCAGTAATTGGTTTTAAAAATAGTAATTATTCATTTGGATATCACGGAATGCCTTTAGACTTAAAAGATAGTATAGCCTATACTAATATGATAAATGCAAGAGGTGGATGGACAACTGATTCTGTTGTGAGTGTTGATTTGACAAATATAAATTACAATGGTCCTACATATCTAAGTGGTTATAACCAAGAAAGTGCACTATATGTTGTAAAAAAAGTAGTCTTCTACTATAATGATGATTATGAATTTCATAATTTCAAAGAAGCAACATGTACAGCTCCTAAAACATGTACAGATTGTGGCGCAACTGAAGGAGAGGCTTTGGGACACTACTATTTACCAGCTACTTGTTTAAGTCCTTCTAAATGCTTTAGATGTGGCGATGAAGTAGGCGAGGTAGGTAGCCATGATTATATAGAAGCAACATGTACAACTCCTAAAACTTGTAGATACTGTAATGAAGTAGTAGGTACAGCTAATGGTCATAATTATGAAAGAAAAACCAAAAAAGCTACTTGTAAAGAAGCCGGTGCAATTTATGATGAATGTAGCGTATGTAAAGATGTTCAAATAATACAAACTGAAGATAAACTTCCACATGAACTTGTTCATCACGATGGTAAACCTGCCGAATGTATCAAGACAGGATATGAAGCATATGACACATGTAAAAACTGTGATTATACAACATATAAAGAACTACCTATATTGATGCATAATTATACAGAAACGGTTGTTCCACCAACATGTGAAAGTAAAGGTTATACACTTTATAGTTGTACAAGATGTCAAAATAGTTATCAAGCTAATGAAAAAGCAAAATTACCACATAAAGAATCAGATTGGATAATTTCTGAACCAGCTACATGTGTAGATTCAGGAAAAGAAATAATTGAATGTGAAGTATGCCATACAATAACCAATGAAAGAGAAATTGAAGCATTAGGTCATGACATTATTAACCATGAAGCACTTGAAGCAACTTGTGAAAATATTGGCCATTATGCATATCAAACATGTTCTAGATGTGATTACACAACTTATGAAGAAATTCCTGCACTTGGTCACGATTATTATATTGTTATAATTAATCCAACTAAACAACAAGATGGTTATACAATTCATAGATGTAATAGATGTTCAGAAAGTTATACTGATAACTATACAACAGTAAAGAGTAATTGTAAAAAATCTAGCATAGCGACAATTATTGCAATGGTAACTACGCTATGTTCATGTTTGTATATATATCGAAGTAAAAAGAATTAATAAATAAAAAGTGCTATTTAAATAGCACTTTTTTAAACTTTGATATAATATATATGATGATTATGAAAGGATGCGATAAAATGTTAAAAATTAACACCAAAAAGTTAGTCTTCCTAGCAATCATGATGGCACTAGGTATCGTCCTAAAATCATTCCTATCAATAGGTAATAATAGTTTTCGTATTAGTCTTTGGAATATTCCAATATTTTTTGCGGGAATAGTTGGAGGTCCCATTTATGGGGGAATTTGTGCACTTGGTGCCGATCTCATATATGGCTTTTGTTTTTCAAGTTATCCGTTTTCAGCTATAATGACCTTAACTTGTGTAGTTTGGGGGATAAGCGGTGGATTATTTTTCAAAAAAAATATAAAATTTATTCCACTTGGAATTACTGTGTTGATAACTTGCCTACTCGAAACAACTATTAATAGCATATATTTATACACATATTTTGAAAGTGTTGAAAGAGTATTAGCAGGTCTACCATTAAGATTATTAGTACAGCTAGTAAGGTGGCCACTTTCAACAACAATAATACATACTTTGTATAATAAGGTATTGATTAACGCAAATTTTGAAAATCAAAAAGAAAAGTCTAAAAACTAGAAAAAACTAAAATAAAGTAATATAATAAATGTTAAGAAGAGGTATAAGAAAAATGAGTCAAAAAAAATTAGTAATGTTAGTTATTATGGATGGCTTTGGAATTAGAAAAGAAACTGATGGCAATGCAATAGCAGCAGCTAAAAAGCCTAATCTAGACAAACTATTCGCAAAGTATCCTCACACATTAATTGGCGCATCTGGTGAAGCTGTAGGTTTACCTGATGGACAAATGGGAAATAGTGAAGTAGGTCACTTAAATATTGGGGCAGGTAGAATTGTTTTCCAATCATTAACAAGAGTAAATATTGCTTGTCGTGAACATAAACTTGATACTATGCCTGCAATTGATAACGCAATTAAACATGCAATAAATAATAATTCTACTTTACATATTATGGGATTAATGTCAGATGGTGGTGTACATTCACATATAAATCACATAATATACTTAATGAATAAAGCAATCGAACGCGGAGTAAAGAAAGTAGTTGTTCATTCATTCTTAGATGGTAGAGATGTTCCACCAACTTCCGCAAAACAATATCTTACACAATTGAGTGAAGCACGCGAAAAGGGTGTTGAACTAGGTGTAGTATGTGGTAGATATTACGCAATGGATAGAGACCGTAACTATGATCGTACCCAACTTGCATATAATGCATTAGTATTTGGTGATGCGCCAGTTAAAGGTTTATTAGAAGGAATTGATGAAAGCTATAAAGAAGGTATAACTGATGAATTTGTTAAACCTTACATTGTTACTAAAGGTTGCACAATTGAAGAAAATGATTCAGTAATATTTGCTAACTTTAGACCTGACAGAGCAATTCAAATTAGTGTTGCATTAACAAATCCAAAAGAAGCAACTGGTGAAAAGGGAAGTTTACAAAGATATGTAGAATTCAAGAACTTATGCTTTGTACAAATGATGTTATACTCTGAAAAAGTAAAAGGTGAAGTAGCATTTGGATTACAAGAATTAGATAATATGTATGGTGATGTTATTTCTAATCTAGGATTAAAACAATTAAGAATAGCAGAAACTGAAAAATATGCTCATGTTACATATTTCTTTGATGGTGGTGTAGATAAAGAGTTAAAAGGTGCAGATCGTATTTTAGTACCTTCTCCTAAAGTTGCTACTTATGATTTAAAACCTGAAATGAGTGCTTATGAAGTAACTGATAAAGTAGTTGACGCAATATTATCAGAAAAATATGACACTATCATTTTAAACTATGCTAACTGTGATATGGTAGGTCATACAGCTGTATTTGATGCTGCAGTAAAAGCAGTAGAAACTGTTGATACTTGTGTTGGTAGAGTATATGATGCAATTATGAAAGTTGGTGGCACAATGGTATTAACTGCTGACCATGGTAATGCTGATATGATTTGGGATGAACATCATAACCCATTCTCTGCTCATACAACAAATCCAGTACCATTCTTAATTACTAATGAAAATGTAGAATTAAGAAAAACAGGTAATTTAGGTGACATTGCTCCAACAATGTTAGATTTATTAGGCATAACTAAACCAGTAGAAATGACTGGAACTAGTATGATTGCCAAAAGAAAATAATATTATGTAATATAAAAAATCTGTAAATTGAGAAGTATCTCATTTACAGATTTTTTTGCTTTATCTAATAAAATGCAACTTAAATACATTTATACATAATATATTATTGAAGTACTAAAATTACAAAATGTCTTTACAAAAAGCATAATATATGTTAAAATATATTTGTCAATCGTCAAAAATGTCAAGACTTATGGATACATCGACATATTCGACATTTTTCGACATTGATTATCATTATAATTTCTACAAAAAATATTAAATGAAAGGGGGAACGAGATGAAAAAAAAGATTTTCTTAATATTAATACTTATAATGATAACGACTTTAGTTTCTTGTAAAAAAGAAACTAAAAAAGGATGTGAACACACATTTCAAGAAGCAACTTGTACACAAGCAAAAACATGTAGTAAGTGTGGCGCAACAGAAGGAGAAGCATTAGGACACACATTTCAAAAAGCGACATGTACACAAGCAAAAACATGCACAAGATGTGGAGCAGCAGAGGGAGAAGCATTGGGACACACATTCCAAGAAGCGACATGTCAAGCACCAAAAACATGTTCAAGATGCGGAGCAACAGAAGGCGAAAAATTACAACATAAGTATGTAATGAGTGAATTGGGAATTTATACTTGTGCATACTGTAATAAATTCATTTTTGAGATACTTGGCAAAAATTACTTTTTGAATAAATTTTCAGAAATGGATGGATGCAAATACGAAAAAGTAAATTATTGTAGTTTTGGTGGATCACCATATATGCCAGTTTTGGATAGTGTTGCAAAATATAAACTACTAAAAGAAAAAGCAACATATGATGAAGAAACAGGAAAATATATTGTTCCAATAATGATTGAAAGAACGTATGCTTTAGACAAGAATAAAGGCGAAGCAAAATATTATGTTCAATCTGCAAAACCAGGAAAAACTACAGAATGTGTAACACTTGAAGAACTAAATAGTAATTATAATATATTTGTAACTATCTCTAAAGAAGATTATGAGAAATTAGCAGATATAGATACTATAATCGCTACAGGAACATTTAGAATAGATGAAGAAGAAAGAGTTGGCAATGATATAACTGAAGAATTTCATATATCAATAAATTACTTATTTGAAGAAAGTATTTCTATAGAAGAACCAACAATAAAATTGTCAATTGATCTAGGTAATTTCTCATATATAAAAGATGGTAAATTCTACATTAATAATAATGAACATTTAGAATTAACAGCACAATACTACTATCAAGCATTAAAAGATGGAATGAGTAGTGAAGAATTTGACGAATGGGCATTCGTAGCAAATTATCGTCGTATTATGCGACTTTTAGATCCAACAAACACTGACTTAACAAAATAATAAAAAAATTATACATTATAGTAAAAAATAATAGATAACGGGGGATATATTTCTGCACTATGAGTTGTATTTTAATAAATTGCCCTCGTTCAAGGAGGGTATATGAAAAAAATTTTAACTTTTTTATTAACAACAATTTTTGTAACAACACTATTTATTTTTAAAAGCAAAAACGTAACACTGGCAAATAATCTACATGAAGTAACAAAAAATAATTATATGGTAAAAATAGTAAGTGATAAGAATGTGGATTTTTCTAAAATTGGGATTGACATATTTAATCAAGTGGAAAATGGTGAAATAGGCATGAAAGAATATTTCGAAACATATTCTCATAGTGCGTACTTTTCTACAGATGGTGAATACCATTTTATAGGAGAAAGCGATAATTATTCTGTATCTATAAATATGGATAGTCTTCCTAGCAATTATGGAGTAATATGTAAGAATGTATTCTTAAACAATTATAGTCCAATAGCAGAGTTCATAATAGCTGAAATTAATGATATTGAAATAGATATAGACAATGAAGGAAATGGTACTGCAAAATTTTTTGCATTTAATGGGCGTGAATTATTTGCAGATTATAAATTAGAGATGTCATATTCAGATGAAACAATTAATCAATATTGCGACAAATTAAACTATACTGCAAAACTACAGGTTAGTGGTGAAAAATATATTATTAATAATAGTAAGGACATCTCTAAATTATCTGATTTTGAAAAAGAAAAAATAGTGAGTAAAATTAAAAAAACAAATTATTTAGTAAACAAATCTAAAAATCAATTATTAACTGAAGAAGAAATTACAAATGAAGATGAACTACCATTTATAAAAATAGGACGATTCAAAGTATCATATACGCCAAGTGAAAATCAAACTATAAATGATAGAACAATGATTATCGCGAGACAAATTGCCAATGATATGATAGAAGCCGAGAACTATTTTGTAAATGTTTTAGGATTTCAACAAGCAGCAGATACAAATAAAGAAATACCTAATGTTTATAATATTACATTGAATATATATCATGATGAAACTATTAACAAATTATCAACAAAAATATTAGGCGCTAAGACAGAAAATCAAAGCTATGAAATGATAGATTCTAAACATTTCTTTTACAGATCTGACATAACTATAAATTTACGCTATAATTTTAATAATAGTGATATAGTTGGTAGTTATTTCAATGAATTTTTAAAAGAAGTTTGTGCACATGAATATTTCCATGCGATAATAAATATGAATGGAATATTAAATGCTCTTATTCACGAATCTCTTGCTAGTTTTATGGGATTATATTATTGTGGTAAATATTTAAATTTAAAAAATTCTTTGATAAAAGATGCAAATACAAATAGAATACTATGTTGTTATGATTATAATGATGGAACCAGTATTGATAATAGTTATATAAAAAGTGATTTAGAACTAGTTCCACCTACAACATATGATTTAAGTTATGAATATGGAGCACTACTTTTCAATATATTTTTGTATGAAAAATTTGGTACATATGATTTTATAAAACAATTAATCAATAATTTTGACATAAATAATTTATATTATACATATGAATATGTACCTACATTATATGATACGACATTAAGCGCATTACTTGAAGAGTATCAAGTTTATAGAAAATTTCCTAATTTGTATGTTACATCTATTGATAACTATTATACAGAATATTGGAAAATGCAAATAACTGGAAATGAAAAAATAGAGAGCAATGTAAATTCACTAGAATTGAAAAAATATTCTGCTCAATATATTATGTTTACTGGTAAATCAGTCGTTGCAAATGATAGTATGTACTTAACTTTAACATTGAATGAACCATTATCGAAAGACTACGCTATATACACTGTAAAAAAGAGAGGTAATCTTGCACCTATTGTAAAAAAAATATCCACTAACGAAAGTCGCATTACAATAAGGGTAGATGCGGTTGATCTTAAAGCAGATGAGGAATTAGTGGTAATATTTATGAATCTATCAAATAAAAACATAAATAACTGGATTGATTATAGTGTTTCTACACAAAAAAATAGCGCAAAGCATTCATTAAGTTTAATAGATTCTGAAGAAGAGGTTGAATTAAATATATCAGAATATTCAAGCTTTATAAGCTTAGATGTACCTTATGTAGGATGGTATCAAATTGAATTAATTTTTAATGAAAATATTCAACAATTGCCTAAAAATACTATTGAGTTGTACGATTATAACAATAACATTGTAAAAAAATGCAAATATATAGATGATGAAGCTAGAAGTAAAGATAATGAAAAAAGTATGTTTGTTTACTTAGATTCAACTAGAGATTCTTCTATGAATGTAAAAAATCCATATCGATTAAGAGTAGGCTATATGTATTCAAACATAAACTGTACATTAAAAATTAAAAGAATTCGTGGACAAGTACCAGCATTTGGAGATAGCTCATTATCAAAAACTGTTTTACTAAGCAATATGTCTGGTGATGAAACAAATTATGTAAAAACAGCTTTAATAGGAAGTTTGCGCATAACTCTAACTATTCCTGACGTTGATGATAATGAATCTCAACAAGTTTTAATTATAAAAAAATTAAAAACTGAGTCATTTATAGAATATTGTGATATCAAAACATTAACAAGTCTTAATTCTACAATCCAACTATCATATGATACGAATATTTATGAAGATTTTATAATAGTAATTTTAAATGGCAAAAATACAATGACAATAAATTATAATATGGATGTTAAACATGATTTTGACATAATATTGGATCCTGAAGACAGAGATCCAGCATACTTAGGAACTGAAGTAAGACTTAATGGTGGATTAAATAATGGAAATACAATTACAAAAGGATTCACTAGATGTGCATATTTAGGCTCGAACGCACCAACTTTGTCTAGATTAGATTATGTATGGACTTCTTCTGATGATACTATTGCTACGGTTAGTAGTTATGGTACTATACTAGCAATTAAACCAGGTATTGCAGTTATTACTGCTACTAATTCGACTGGTGAATCTAGTTATGTTGTAGTCGAAGTATTTGAAGATGAGAGACAAGATATTGTAAATTTTGAAATAAGTACTGATCAAGGTACTGACACTGGTGTTGGAACATATGTTAAGCAAGGTTTAGGATTACCAGGTGGAACAGATTTGATGTGCGGATACACGAGAATAATTTCCTTGATGAGTGACGCACCTTCTACGATATTACAAAACTATAACTGGACATCAAGTGACTCAAGTATTGCATATGTTAGTAGTTATGGTACAATAATTGGAAAGGGTGTTGGAACTGTAACAATAACTGGTGTTTACAAATATAATGCAAGATACGTAACTACAATTACAATAGTTGTTAGATAAATGTATTTTTGAAATGATAAATTACAAGTAAAAATGGGCATATAAATAATATTCAATCATTAAAATGAATTTTTCATAAATAATTTCTACCACAATGTTAAAAAAAGAAAAAGAGGGGAACGAGATGAAAAAAAAGATTTTCTTAATATTAATACTTATAATGATAACGACTTTAGTTTCTTGTAAAAAAGAAACTAAAAAAGGATGTGAACACACATTTCAAGAAGCAACTTGTACACAAGCAAAAACATGTAGTAAGTGTGGCGCAACAGAAGGAGAAGCATTAGGACACACATTTCAAAAAGCGACATGTACACAAGCAAAAACATGCACAAGATGTGGAGCAGCAGAGGGAGAAGCATTGGGACACACATTCCAAGAAGCGACATGTCAAGCACCAAAAACATGTTCAAGATGCGGAGCAACAGAAGGCGAAAAATTACAACATAAGTATGTAATGAGTGAATTGGGAATTTATACTTGTGCATACTGTAATAAATTCATTTTTGAGATACTTGGCAAAAATTACTTTTTGAATAAATTTTCAGAAATGGATGGATGCAAATACGAAAAAGTAAATTATTGTAGTTTTGGTGGATCACCATATATGCCAGTTTTAGATAATTTTGCAAGATATAAATTATTAAAAGAACAAGCTGTATTTGATGAAGAAAAACAAACATACCTTGTTCCAATAATTATTGAAAAAGTCTATGCATTAGACAAAGACAAAGGCGATATCGAATATGTAGTACAATCTGCAAAACCTGGAAATAGTGGTTCTAAAAAAGTAACTTTAGATGAATTAAATAGTGAATATAATATATATGTAACTATTTCAAAACCAAATTATGAAAAGTTAGCTAATATAGATACTATTATTTCAATAGCATCAGTAAAAACAGAAGAATCTGAAAGAGTTGGTAATGATATTACTGAAACATTCCATACAAAAACTAGTTATTTGTTTGAAGAAGATATTGATATCGAAGAACCTACAATTAAACTAGCAATAGGGTTAGATAATTTCTCATATATAAAAGATGGTAAATTCTACATTAATAATAATGAACATTTAGAATTAACAGCACAATACTACTATCAAGCATTAAAAGATGGAATGAGTAGTGAAGAATTTGACGAATGGGCATTCGTAGCAAATTATCGTCGTATTATGCGACTTTTAGATCCAACAAGTTTGGATTTATCAAAATAACCATTTTTGTTTAAAGATAATTGAATTCTACTTAAAGGAGAGTTATAAAAAATAACTCTCTTTTATCTTTTTTTACTAGATAGTAAAAAAACAAAAAGGAGGTTGTAAAAATAATAATACTAATCTATAATTAAATTGCAAAAAGGAGAATGACTATGACAAAGAAAACTTATCGATTAAATAAAAAGGCTTATAGAAAGCAATACAAACTTTCAAAAAAAGAATTAAAGAATAATTACAAAAACATTAGAAAAAATTTACGAAATCAGTATATAAGTGAAATTGATTTAGAAAGCAAAGAAAAACAAATAGTTAATCCACCATATAGGACAATATTAGAAGAAATAGGTAATTCAGTAACACATGGAATTGGTTCTATTCTATCAATAGTCTTTTATGTTTTAATGTTGATTCACTCAAATACGGTAAATGAATATATTGCTTCAACGATTTATTTTTTAGGATTATTTTTTGAATTTACAATGAGTACTCTTTATCATGCATTTCCGTATGGCAGCAAGGTTAAAAGAATATTTAGAAGGTTTGATTATTCATCAATATATTTACTAATAGGTGCTAGTTTTGCGCCAATATTGTTGTGCTATATAGGTGGAATATATGGAACTATTTTTGTTATTATTCAATGGATTATAATAATAACAGGTGTTACTCTTGTTGCGGTATTCGGACCAACAAGATTAAAATTTATTCATTTCCCTTTATATTTTATTCTAGGATGGAGTGCATTAATATTTGTTCCTAAAATGTTTGTTAATGATTTCAATTTGTTTTTATACATCTTAGGAGGAGGTATAATTTATACACTAGGTATAATTCCATTTTTCATAGATAAAAAAGTATCACATTTTATTTGGCATTTCTTTGTATTAGCGGGTGCAATTGTGCAATGGCTTGGTATATATATCTATTTATACTTAAAGTAATTAAATAAAAAAACTTAATATTTGAAAAAAACTTATATTTCGGTTATAATAATATAGCTTATAAATGTCAAATAAAGGAGAAAGAAACATGAACATGAACTATACAAAAGAAGTCGAAGAAATGTGTAGTGTTAAAGTTGGTGCAAGTCATGGTTGTGCTCCAATTCCTCAAGAAGGCAAATGGACATATTCACGTGAAATAAAAGACATCAATGGGTTTACACATGGTATTGGATGGTGTGCACCTCAACAAGGCGCATGTAAATTAACATTAAATGTTAAAAATGGTATTATTGAAGAAGCATTAATTGAAACTGTTGGTTGCTCTGGTATGACTCACTCAGCAGCAATGGCAAGTGAAGCTATCGTTGGTAAAACTGTATTAGAAGCAGTTAATACTGACTTAGTATGTGATGCTATCAATACTGCAATGCGTGAATTATTCTTACAAATAATTTATGGTCGTACACAATCTGCATTCTCTGAAGGTGGATTAAACATCGGTGCTGGTCTTGAAGATTTAGGTAAAGGCTTAAGAAGCCAAGTTGGTACTGCGTATAGTACAAAAGCAAAAGGACCAAGATATCTAGAACTTGCTGAAGGATACATTACTCGTTTAGCATTAGATGATCAAAATCAAATTATCGGATATGAATATTTAAATTTAGGTAAATTTACTGATTTCTTAAAGAAAGGCTTAAATGCTGATGAAGCAGTTAAAAAAGCTATGGGAACATATGGTAGATTTGCTGAAGGATCTAAATATATTGATCCACGTCAAGAATAGGAGGCAGTAATAATGGCATTATTTGAGAACTACGAAAGAAGAATAGATCAAATTAATAAAGCATTAAATGAAAATGGTATTGCTTCAATTGAAGAAGCTAAAGCTATTTGTGATGCTGCAGGTATTGATGTATATAATACAGTAAAAGGTATTCAACCTATTTGTTTTGAAAATGCATGCTGGGCTTACATAGTTGGTGCTGCAATTGCTTTAAAGAACAATGCAAAGAGTGCTAGTGATGCAGCTAAGTATATTGGTGTAGGACTTCAATCATTCTGTATTCCAGGGTCAGTTGCAGATGACCGTAAAGTTGGATTAGGACATGGTAACCTTGGCGCAATGTTACTTTCAGAAGAAACTAAATGTTTTGCATTCTTAGCTGGTCATGAATCATTTGCTGCAGCTGAAGGTGCAATTGGTATCGCTAAAACAGCTAATAAAGTAAGAAAAGAACCACTTCGTGTAATTTTAAATGGTCTTGGAAAAGATGCAGCTAAAATTATTTCTCGTATCAACGGCTTCACTTATGTTGAAACTGAATTCGATTATAAAACTGGTAAATTACATGAATTAAGCCGTACTAAATATTCAAACGGTGAACGTGCATTAGTTAACTGCTATGGTGCTGATGATGTACGTGAAGGTGTTGCAATTATGCATTATGAAGGTGTTGACGTATCAATCACTGGTAACTCAACTAACCCAACTCGTTTCCAACATCCAGTTGCTGGAACATATAAGAAAGAATGTATCGAAATGGGTAAAAAATACTTCTCAGTAGCATCAGGTGGTGGAACTGGTAGAACACTTCATCCAGATAACATGGCTGCAGGTCCTGCTTCATATGGTTTCACTGATACAATGGGAAGAATGCATTCAGATGCACAATTTGCTGGTAGTTCATCTGTACCTGCTCACGTTGAAATGATGGGCTTAATCGGTATGGGTAACAACCCAATGGTTGGTGCCACAGTAGCAGTAGCAGTTGCTGTATCACAAGCTTTAAATAAATAGTTATAAAAGGTCTATGAATATATCATAGACCTTTTTAAACGCAAGCAATTACATTGAATTAAAAAATTAGGTGTGGTATAATAACTATGAAAAATTTGGTTTTTTTCAAGTATCAAAAAAATACTAAAGATATATGCATGATGTATATATGAAATACGCGAATATTCACACAAAACGTAAATACGCAAAAAGTTATACATCTGTAACTTTTTGCTTTTTTTCAACTAAGGAAACCAAACAAAAAATAAATAGAAAAGGAGTAATAAAATGGGTGTAAAAATTGTTGATACTTGTTTAAGAGACGGACATCAATCATTACTTGCAACTCGTCTAACAACTGAAGATATTCTTCCAGTAGCTACTTTATTAGACAAAGCTGGATACTATGCTTTAGAAGTTTGGGGTGGTGCAACATTTGACGCATGTCTAAGATTCTTAAATGAAGATCCATGGGAAAGATTACGTGCTATTCGTAAAGCTTGTCCAAATACTAAATTACAAATGTTATTTAGAGGTCAAAACATTTTAGGATATCGCCATTATTCTGATGAATTAGTAGAAAAATTTGTTGAAAAATCATTAGAAAACGGAATAGATATTATAAGAGTATTTGATGCATTGAATGATTTACGTAATTTAAAGAGTGCTGTAGATGCTACAAATAAGTATAAAAAACAATTTGGTGGTCATTGCCAAATCGCATTATCTTATACAACTAGTCCAGTACACACAATTGACTATTATGTTAATTTAGCAAAAGAAGTAGAAAAGATGGGTGCTGATTCAATTTGTATTAAAGATATGGCTGGTGTTTTACTTCCAAATGCCGCATACGAACTTGTAACAAGAATTAAAGAAAGTGTTAAACTTCCACTTGAATTACATACTCACTGTACAGGTGGTGTTGCTGAAATGACAGTAATGCGTGCAATTGAAGCAGGTGTAGATATCGTAGATACTGCTTTATCTCCTCTTTCTGGTGGTACTAGCCAACCTTGTACTGAAGCTTTAGAATATGTATTACAAGGAACAAAATACGATCCTGAATTAAACTTAGATTATTTAAAACAAGCATGTGATAAACTAACTGTTGTAAAAGACAGATTCCTTGCTAATGGTGGTTTAAATCCAAAAGCATTGACTACTAATCCAAATATCTTGAAATATCAAGTACCTGGTGGTATGTTATCTAACTTAATGAGTCAATTAAAAGGTCAAGGTGCTATGGATAAATACGAAGAAGTATTAAACGAAATACCTCGCGTTCGTAAAGACCTTGGTTATCCTCCACTAGTAACTCCACTTTCACAAATGGTTGGTACACAAGCAGTTATGAATGTAATTAGCGGTGAACGTTATAAGATGTGCCCTGCTGAAATAAAAGATTATCTAAAGGGAAAATATGGTGCAGCACCTGCTCCAGTAAACGAAGAAATTCGTAAAAAGATTATTGGTGATACTCCAGTAATTACATATCGTCCTGCTGATGATATCGCTCCAGAATTTGAAGCAATGAAAGAAAAATACAAAGATATAGTAAAATCTGATGAAGATGTATTATCTTGCGCATTATTTGAAAATGTTGCAGTAAAATTCTTAGAAGCTCGTAATAATCCTAAAAAGGATGAAGACGAAGTAGTAGAATTTGATGTAGTAATTGGGTAGGTAAAATATGAAAAAATTTATTAGAATTTTAACAGTTTTAATGTTAGCTGTTGTAGCATTAACATTTACTGGTTGTAAACAAAAGAAACAATATGAAACAAAAGAAGTATATTTAATTGCTAATACTCCAATTGTTGCTACTGAAAAAGAAGGATGCACTTTTGTAGGATATTATCAACTTGAAGAAAGTTCTAAACGTGCAATTCTTTACCGTGAAGGATCAATTGCTCCTGCTGGTAAATACGAATTAATTTATGTTGAAAATAGCAAAAAAGATATAACTGGTAAATATTCATTCCCCGCAATGGTTGAAGATGGATTAACATTTGCCGGATGGTATTCAACTGAAGAATTAAAACAAGGTACAAGAGTTACAACAAATGCTTCAACTGAAGCCAAAGTACTTTATGCACGTTTCATTACATTTGGTGATGCTGCATTAGTAACACTTGTTTGTATTATTATAGTATTCTTAATGCTTGCATTACTTTGTGGAATTGTAACATTATTAAAGTTTGTTGCTCCAAAAGAAAAACCAGTTCAACAACAAGCTTCTGCTACAAAAGCTGAAAAAGCATTAACAATGGAAGATATTAAAGATGATGATATGATGGCTGCAGCCTTAGTTGCTACAATTGACTATCATGAAGAAACAGGCGAAAATGTTCGTGTTGTTTCAATAAAAGAAATTAAATAGGAGAGTGTAATTATGAAAGTATATAAAGTTAAAGTAAATGGTAAAGTTTACGAAGTAGAATTAGAAAGTGTTTCTGAATCAAGTGCTAAAATTGAAGCACCTGCTAAAACTGAACAACCAAAAGCTGCTGCACCAGTTGTAAGTGGTGAAGGTTGCAAGTTAAATGCTCCAATGGCTGGAACTATTCTTGAAGTTAAAGTAAAAGTTGGACAACAAGTTAATGCTGGTGATGTATTATTCATCTTAGAAGCTATGAAACTTGAAAATGAAGTAGTTGCTCCAAATGGTGGTGTTGTTAAATCAATCACTGTATCTAAAGGTGACGCTGTAGAAAACGGTAAATTATTAGCAATAATCGGGTAATAAATATGATTGGCGAATTATTTGAAAATTTCTATAAACAAATGGGATTTTTAAATGATGGTTCATTCGATTTAACAAGCTTTTTACTACGTGTAATAATGATTATCGTCGCTTGTGTATTAATTTACCTTGCAATTGCAAAAGGCTTTGAACCTTATCTATTAATCCCTATTGGAATTGGTATGCTATTAGTAAACTTAGCTCCATCTCTATATAATGATGGATCAAATGGTGAGGCTTTAGGTCTATTGTATTCTTTCCACAAAGGTATTGAATGGGAAATCTTCCCTCCACTTATCTTCCTTGGAATAGGTGCAACAACTGACTTTGGACCACTAATTTCTAGACCTAGTAGTTTACTTTTAGGTGCTGCTGCTCAACTTGGTATTTTCATTACATTCCTTGGAGCTATTCTTCTTGGATTTAATGCATTAGAAGCTTCATCAATTGGTATCATTGGTGGTGCTGATGGACCTACAGCTATCTTCTTATCTAATAAATTATTGAATGGCGCTGATGGTGGTGCAATGTTATGTGCATCAATTGCGGTTGTTGCATATTCATACATGGCCCTTGTTCCAGTTATTCAACCTCCAATTATTAAAGCACTTACAACAAAAGAAGAACGTCAAATCAAGATGGTTGAAACAAGAAAAGTTTCTAAACGTGAAAAGATTTTATTCCCTATCGTAGTAATGGTAGTTGTAATTATTCTAATCCCTTCTTGTGCTGCTTTAATCGGTATGCTTATGTTAGGTAACTTAATTAAAGAATCTGGTTGTGTTCCTAACTTAGTTGATGCTGCTGCAAAAACATTGTTATATGCAATCACTATTTTCTTAGGACTTGCTGTTGGTGCAACCGCAATGTTATCTGAACTTAACCAAGCAATTAACTTTGCTAAGATATTACTACTTGGTATGATAGCATTTAGTTTTGCTACTGCTGGTGGTGTATTAGTTGGTAAATTGATGTCTAAATTATCTGGTGGTAAGATCAACCCTATGATTGGTGCTGCCGGTGTATCTGCTGTACCAATGGCCGCTCGTGTAGTCCACAAGATTGGTCTTGAAGAAGATAAGTCAAATTACTTATTGATGCATGCAATGGGACCAAACGTTGCCGGTGTTATCGGTAGTGCTGTTGCTGCAGGATTATTATTAAGTATTTTTGGATAAAAAACAAAGCAGGTACTAATGTACCTGCTTTTTATCTAACAATAGAGGTGAAACATGAAAGTAAAAAAAATAACATTAATTGGCCTTTTAGCCGCATGCTTATGCATCCTTGCACCAGTATCATTTCCAATCGGTGTAATACCTATTTCGCTTGCAACTTTTGCAATATATATAATTGCTTCTTTATTGGTATGGCATAACACAATATTAGTTATTCTTGTATATATAGTTATAGGAGCTGTTGGCCTTCCAGTATTTTCTGGTTTTATGGGCGGATTCAGCATACTATTAGGGTATACTGGTGGATACATATTTGGATACATTTTAATGGGTCTGGCTATCTCACTTTTATTAAAAAATAATAAGAATAAACTTTGGATGTATCCTATTGCTATGCTTGTTGGAACAATATTCTGTTATTTATTTGGTAGCATTTGGTATATGGTAGAAAGTAATAATAACTTAGCTTCTACTTTAGCTGTTGCTGTAGTACCATTTATATTACCAGATTTAATAAAAATAGTTGTGGCAAGTTATGTAACATATATTCTTAATACAAAAACATCTATATCTTCAACACTTTCTTAAAAATGTTGAAGATATATGGAAAATTACTCAAGCGGTTGAAGAGGATGGTTTCGAAAACCATTAGGGTGTAACAGCTGCGGGGGTTCGAATCCCCCATTTTCCGCCATAAGAAAAGCAATGGTTTGATACCATAGGTATTGAACCTTTTTTGTTGGCATAAAGGAGAAATTTCCCTATCTGCCAAGTTAGAAGTTTGCTTTGTAGAAGTGTCGTTAGATGTTTTTGCAAGGCTTTTTATTTTTATAATTTAACTGTGGAACGAAAGGTAGTATTGTGGAACGATAGGTTTGTTGATAAAATAATTTGAGAAAAATACGGAAATATTGTGGACTAATATTGTCGAATAGGAGACAATTTGAGAGAAAAGTGATATAATTTAGATAAGTTTTTGACATTTCTATAGGAGGACTTCTATGGATTACAAATTAATGATAAAAAAGCTAAGAAATAAAATGTTTTTAACTCAGTCAGAATTTGCAAAAGAACTAGGAGTTTCTATTGCTTCTGTTGCAAGATGGGAAATTGGTGAAAATGAACCAACAAAGAAAGTTAAAAGAAGATTGAATGACTTATTTATAAAATATTCTATTGAAACGGAGGAACAATAGTATGAAATTACTTCCAGAACAATTAGCAAGAATTAAAATAGATAGACAATTAAATGAAACCGGATGGGATATTGTATCAAGAGAAGAATATATTCCTAATCATGCTCAAGCAGTAAAAGAAGCATTAATGTCTGGTATAACTGAAAGCGACTATTTATTATTCATTGACAATAAAGCCATTGCTGTTGTTGAAGCAAAAAGAGAAGAAAATAATCTTGGCGATGATGTTGCAATTCAGGCAAAAGATTATGCCAATAATCCTAGAAGCTGGTATGGTTTGTGGTTTAATGATGTGATTCCTCTTGTGTACTTGGCTAATGGCAAGAAAATATTATTTAAGAATCTACTTGAGCCAGATTCAGATTATGTTGAGCTTGATAAAATGCATACTCCAAAAAAGATGCTTAAACTTATCAAAGAGAGTTCTACTTATGGAGCTTTACCGAGAATTGAAAAGAAAGGATTAAGGGACTGCCAATACAATGCCGAAGTTTCTTTTGAGAATTCTTTAATAAATGGCAAGAAAAAATCATTAGCTGTTTTAGCTACTGGTTCAGGAAAAACTTATTTAGCTTGCTTGGCTTCATATAGATTATTGAATTACACTCCAACTGATAGAGTATTATTTTTAGTTGATAGAAATAATCTTGCAAAACAAACCGAAAATGAATTCAGCACTTTTGATAGAACCGAAAACGGAATGACTTTAAGTTCCCTTTATTCAATAAATAGATTAAAAAAGAATGAAGATATCAATGGCGATGTAGTTATATCTACTATTCAAAAATTATTCACAGTGCTTACAGGAAATAAACTGATTGACACTGATGATGGAGACAATGATGATATCATAATTGATTATTATGATGATTTTTTCAAACAAGAACCATCGGTGGAATTAGGAGATAATTTGACTCTAACTCCTGACCATTTTAAGCTCATAGTTATTGATGAGTGCCATAGATCTATATATGGCAAATGGAAAGCTGTATTAGATTATTTTAAAGATGCAATTGTTTTAGGTTTAACAGCAACTCCTACTCCAGAGGCATATGCATATTTTGATAATAACATTGCCGAGAAATATACTTATGAAGACTCTGTTATCGATGGTGTAAACGTTCCTTTTAGAATTTATGATATTGAAACAAAAAGAACTGCTCAAGGCGGCGAAATAGAAGACGGAACTACCATTACTGAAGTCACAAAGAAAACTGGAAAAGAAGGAACATTAACCGTAAATCAAACTATAGTTTACACAAACAAAGCTTTAGATAAATCAGTTGTTGATAAAAATCAAATTAAGAAGGTTTTAGCTGAATATATGGACTCAATCTATACTGATTTATATCCAGATAGAGAAGAAAATTGGAACTACATTCCAAAGACATTGATATTTGCAAAGAGTGATAATCACGCTGATGATATTATCGAAGCGATTAATGAAGTGTTCAAAGATAAATTTGAAAATGGAAAACTCCCTTCTGGTTATGCGCAAAAGATTACTTATTCTGCTGGAGATTCAAACCAATTAATCAAGGAGTTTAGAATCAACAAAGCTTTCCGTATTGCTGTTACAGTTACTCTTGTCGCAACTGGAACTGATATTAGACCTCTTGAAGTAGTAATGTTTATGGCAGATGTGAAGTCTGATGTTCTTTACACACAAATGAAAGGTCGTGGATGTAGAACCATAAATCCAGACAAATTAAAAGAAGTTACTCCAAATGCTGAATACAAGGATTGTTTCTATGTAGTTGATGCCGTCGGCGTTACTAAAAGTGAAAAAATTATCCCAAGAACAAAGCCCAACGGAGATAAAAAACTTAATCTTAAGGATTTGTTAGAGCATTTATCTCATGGTGAAGTATCTGATGATAATCTTTCACTTCTAAAAGATTATTGCTCTACAATCACAAATAGATATATTGATAATCCATTGTTTGGTAGACACTTAGACGAGTATATTAATAAGTTTGGTTATTCGCCGATACTAATTTCTGAAAACATAAAAGATGCATTTGATAAGGGTGTGCTTCCTTCATATATAAGCCCATCTGATCCAAACACTGAAAGACTAGCTCTTATTGCAAATTTAATCTATAACAATCAAGCAAAAGATAAACTTATGGAATTAAAGAGAGGATACTTTGTATTTACTCCAGATACACCTGATGAACTTTTATACAAAGGATTCTCCATAGAGACTGCTAAGAACTTCATTGAAAATTTTGAAAAATATTTAGAAGATCATAAGGATTCAATTGAAGCATTAAGAATTATATATAATTCAGAAAACAAATTAATTACATACTCTATGCTTTGTGAGCTTAGAGACTGTCTTATTCAAGCTGACAGACAGTTTACACCTTATTTCATTTGGAAGAATTATAAGAGACTAGATACTGAAGGAAAAGTAAAAGAATTAGAACAAACTAGAAATTTGAACGCACTAACTCACCTAATTCAATTAGCTAGATATGCATATAAACGTAATGATGAATTATTTAGCTTATTTGGTATTTGTTTTCAAAGATTTAATCTTTATGTAGGTAGTACAAACCATACATTGAGTGATGCTCAAATTGAAATTATGAGAAAGATTGCTGACTATATTGTTGAGGAAGGCTCGATTACAGCAATGGAACTTAACAGCATAGATACAGATTTATGGCGTAATGGTGTTACATTATTTGGACCACAGGCATTTGCTTCAGAAATGCAAATGCTATCAAAATATATCGTAGGAGTTGCATAATATGGCAAATGAACAACAATTAATAAAAAAAGTTGATGGAATAGCAAATGTTTTATCAGCAGCAGGTATTGGATATACTGATTATTTAACACAATTAACATATATTCTTTTTCTTAAAATGGATTCTGAAAAAGAAGAATTAGGTCTTGGAAGCAAAATTCCAAAAGGGTATAAATGGAAAGACTTCTGCTCTTTAAGTGGAGAAGATTTAGTTGAAAAATATGAAGAAATTTTAAAGGAACTTTCAAAACAAAGTGGTGTTATTGGTACCATTTTTACAAAGGCTACTAATAAAATTGACAGACCTGTACATCTTGAAAAAGTAATTCAAATGGTTAAAGAAGAAAACTGGTACATGATGGAAGGCGACTTAAAAGGTGCTTTATATGAATCAATTCTAGAAAAAAATGGATTAGATAAGAAGAGTGGTGCTGGCCAATACTTTACGCCTAGGCCACTAATTCAAACAATTGTCGATTGTGTTGATCCAAAAATAGGCGAGACAGTAGCAGATCCTGCCTGTGGTACTGGTGGCTTCCTTTTAAGTGCATATGAACATATGAAGAATCAAAGCCACGAAATAGCAAAACAAAAATTTTTAAAAAATAATACTTTCTTTGGAGCTGATAATACTTCTTTAGTTGTTACAATGGCTTCAATGAATTTATATTTGCACGATATTGGTGTTGATAATAGTCCTATTGTTTGTCAAGATTCCTTAATTGATAAATCGGACAGAATGTTTGATGTTATTTTAGCTAATCCACCTTTTGGCATAAGACCTCAAGGTAGTGTTGATGTATCATCAAATAGGCCTGAATTTGAAAAGACTTCAGATAATCAAGTAAATTTCTTGCAACATATCATGTCAATAGTTAAAACTGGTGGTAGAGTTGGTATTGTTCTTCCAGATAGTGTTTTAACTGATACTGGAGCAACAGCAAAAGTTAGAAGAAAACTATTGGATGAATATAATCTTCATACAATTCTTAAACTTCCTACAGGTATTTTCTACGCTCAAGGTGTTAAAACTAATGTTCTATTCTTTGAAAAAGGCGCTCCCACAAAAGATATTTGGACCTATGACTATAGAACTGGAATTAAGCATACACTCGTTCAAAATCCTTTGAAGCGTAGCAATCTAGATGAATTTGTTACTCTATTTAAAGAACAAAATAGAAAAGAAACATATTCTGAAGAAAACCCAAATGGTAGATGGAAGAAAACCTCTATTGAGCAAATTAATAAAGATGAATCCTTAAACTTAAGTTTCAAATGGATTGTAGATGAAGAAGATGACGATAAAACAATTGGCGATTACTTAACTGAAATGGAAGAAATTTCAAATGAATTATCCGCATCCGTTATAAAGTTAAGAAACTTGTTAGAGGGTGTTTATGATGATTAATGTAATTGAATTAAAAAGAAAAGTGATTGATGCCTTCTTAATCAGTCAAACTAGGTTTGTCAGCACTTCGTTTAATAAAATTTCAAAAATATATACTGGAGAAAGTACCAATGCTGATGAAAAAATAAAATATTCAATTAAAACTGATAGCTGCTATCCATATATATCTACTAAGGACATATCAATGAATGGCTTAGTAGATTATGAAAATGGAATGTATATACCTAAAAAAATTACAAAATTCTCAATTGCACCAGCAAATTCCGTTTTGATGTGCATAGAAGGTGGCAATGCAGGAAATAAAATTGCAATTATCAATCAGCCTATATGTTTCGTAAATAAACTTTGTTGTTTTGATACTACTGGTGCGGATAATCGCTTTATCTATTATTATTTACTATCTAATCAGTTTAGAAGCAATTTTAAAGGACAAATGACTGGGTTAATTGGAGGAGTTTCTGTAAAAAAAATAAAAGAATTGTTGTTGCCTCTCCCTGATATTTCTGAGCAAAAAAGAATTGCTGATAAATTAGATGAAATTTTTGCGGAACTCGATAAGATTGATGCAATGCAGAATAGGCTTAAAATCATTCAAGAAAAAATGGAGTCTAAAATTCTTAAACTCGCTATCCAAGGTAAATTAGTGGAGCAACGCCCTGAAGAAGGAACAGGTGAAGAATTATTTAAGTTGATTCAACAAGAAAAGCAACTATTAATTAAAGAAGGAAAAATTAAGAAAGAAAAACCACTTCAGCCTATTGAAAAAAGCGAGATTCCGTTTGAAATACCTTCGACGTGGAAATGGGTTAAAATTGGAGATGTTGTTAATAAAAACTTAGGTGGAGGAACTCCAAGTAAATCAGAACCATTATTTTGGATGAATGGAACAATACCTTGGATAACTGTAAAAGACTTTCCTTCAGCTGAAGAAGGATATTTAGTTGATACTATCGACCATATTACAGAGCTTGGGTTAGAAAAAAGTGCCACAAATTTAGTTGATGAGAATTCTTTCGTTATTTGTGTTAGAATGGCTTTGGGCAAAATTTTAAGAGTTACAAGGCCTATGGCCATTAATCAAGACTTAAGGGCAATATGGTTGAATACGAATATTAATCAAAATTACTTTTATCGCTTCTATAGTACGTTGAAAATAGAAGGAAGAGGCATAACTGTTTCGGGAATCAAGAAGGATGAATTAATGAGTCTTCTTTTCCCGTTGCCACCTCTAAAAGAACAAAAACGCATTGTTGCAAAAATAGAAAAATTGATCCCGCTATGTAAGGCTGTTTAATAAAATATGAATATTAAAGGATTAAAGTTAAATAGAAAACTAATTTGCTTATTAAATGATTCAATTGATACAATTAATGGCAACAATCTTCATGGCATTGATTATTTTAATGCATTTTCATGGAAGGGATTTACAAAAGAAGAATTTAAAAATCTACTTAAGTTGTTTGTGTTTTTAGATAAAGAAAATTGTTTTTCAATTTTTAACGATAAACAAACTTTTATTTTTAATTATTCTACTGATGTAACTGAATTTGATATAACTACAGTAGCTGAGAAAGATGGTAATCCAATTCTTATTGATATCGAATCTAAAAATGGCACTGATAAAGATTTACACAAGAAAGTTATAGAACAACTTAAAAAAAGAAAAGACGACCATCTACCGCAACTTATTAAGAATAGGCCATATTTAATAATTGGGTTTGCCAATGAAGCATTTGTTCAAGGATATTACTTTGATGGTGAATCATTGTCTGAAATTTTGAAACTTGAAGATTTTTCTTCGATAATGCAAACTTTTACTGAATATAGAAATGTTGAAGATTATTTAACTCAAACTTCTAATCTTGCTTCAATTGCAAAAGTTTGTAGTGATATTAAAGATGGTACTTACAAATTTTACGAAGACACAAATCGCCACTATTCAAGATTAATTGAAAAAATCGGCAAAGAAAATGCATCAATAATCTATGGACATGCTGGTACTGGCAAAAGTGTTCTTGCGTTAAAAATATTTTTTGAAAGACAAGACACAAAACTTCTTATTGTTAATAGTAAATTATATTATGCTTTAAACTTTAATAAGAAGTATTACTTTGAAGAAAGAGCAACTTTTAATACCGATCAATTTCTCAGCATAATTAATAAGGATACAATTAGTATTGTTGATGAATGCCAGAGAATTCCACTTGAAACAATGGTTGAAATAATCAAGAGATCTAAGATGACATATTTATTTGGTGACAATAGGCAAGCTTGTTTCAAAGGATCAACATTGTTAAAAGCAAAAGAACTAGAGAAAGAACTTAGAACAAAATATGGTTTTATAGTATCTTCAAAAGAGATTAGTAAATCAAGAAGATATAGTGATGCTGTAGACAAATCATTGTCATTTTTGACTTGTAGATATTCAAGTAATAAAGACGCAAGATTACCTACTGATTATCAAATTAATTTATTTTATGATGAGCATGAATTTATGGATTATTATAAGTCACAAGATGGTATTAAAAAGATTTATGTACCTGTAAATCAAGCAAAAAATGTAGAAATGAATATTGATGGAACAATTTTAAATAAAGCAAAATATGATGATGACTCATTTTCCATTTGGACTGATTCATTGAATTATTATGGGACAACTTACCATGCATTATCTTTTGACATAGATCATTGTTTTGTTTATCTTGATAAAATTCACATGATAAGTATAGGAAGAAAACAAGTAATGTATTATGAAACTTCTAGTTCAAAAGATAGAATAGAAGAAATTGATTTGTTTATGAATGAGCTTAATGTTTTATTTACAAGAGGAAAAAAATCTTTAAATATATATGTAAATGATATTGAAGTTTATTTGTATTTAAATCTATTGATTTCAAAACTAAAATAACAAAAAAATAATGCTTGATCTGCATTTGGTAGGTATTTTTTATTTGCTGTACGCATTTTTTAGATGGTGTACGCAAATTGTATCAATATACGTATTTTCACACATAAAAAAAGCAATGGTTTGATACGAAAAGTGTCAGACCTTTTTTCTTTGGGCTCTGTCAAAAATTCTACTGATAAAAACCCCTATCCACTTTGAAGTGGGTGGGGGTTTTGTCAAACGATGTAATCCTTACTTTTTAGTTAATACAATTTGGAAATTTAGCATATTACTATCATACTTGATTTATAATATAAATGATATTTTTTTATAGCTGTTAAAAAATCTACTGATATCAGTAGAAATTTTGATAGCTTGTTAAATCAGTAGAATTCTTTATATGACTAAGTAAATTAGTCAGTGGGTATAGTAGTTATTGTTATATGCATACTAACTTTTTTAAATATAGTAAAATAGAAAGAAAGATGATGTAAATATATAAATAATATCGTATAATACTATTGAGGTATAGTAATGAAAAAGTTAGATAAAGTATTAAAAATTTTTAATAATAAAGAATTAAAAGAAAAGTCAATATAACAACATGAAATTGCGGATAAAATGGAAGTTATGCGTCAACAAATAACCAGATTTGAAAATATGAATAATTCTCCAACTATTTTCTTTTTAGTAAAATATGCAAATGCATTGGATACCGAGTTAGATGTTGTTTTAAAAGGTACGGAGTTGATAGAGGTGATAAATAATGAACAAATATGAAACAGTAAAATTTAATAATGATTCTGTGGAAATTGATGTAACAGTATCTCCATTGGAGGACACTGTTTGGTTGAGCCAAGAACAAATGGCTTTGTTATTTAATGTGAATGTCCCTGCAGTTAACAAGCATATTAAAAATATTTTTTTAGAAGGAGAACTTTTGGAAGAATCAGTTTGTGCATTTTTTGCACATACTGCAAATGATGGGAAGATATATAATGTTAAATATTATAATTTGGATATATAGGAGGTAATTTAAGTGTCTGAAAAAGATAATGAATTTGAAGAAAAAGAATTAGATTCAGAAGATGAAAACGATGAAATAGAAAATTCTGACGAAGACGAAGAAAATAATTTAATTAAAATTTGTGATGATATTGTAGCTAATGGTGGTAGAGCACCATTAATTAAGTTTGTTATATATGGTGTTGGAAATATTGCATATCAAAACGATAATGGTATATATATTTTACCTATAACAGCATTGGAAGACTAAAAAATATTTATAGTGTTAACAACTAAAAATGCTATTGCCAAAAGCAATAGCATTAATTTTTTTAACATATATTATTCCTCAACACGCTCATATTGATATACAGTTATAGCATCTTCATCTGTTACAGGTACATGATTTCTAGAACTATTAATTGCTTCCATAAGTTCTTCACCTTCTAGGCCAACAAGATCTGTTTCTTTAAAAAGGTCACTATTAATGAATTCTTGAGGACTATTGAATCTAGTAATCTTTGTTATTTGTCCATATACTACCTCATAAACGGTACTATTATAAGCCCATAATACACCAATATCACTTACATCGATGTTACAAAGTTCATCGTAACTTGCTATTACATCGATAACTTTGCCTTCGTTTTTAAGCTTTTCAAATCTATTATTAGTAATTCCTGTTTTAAAGTAATGAGGATGTGTGAATAAATTTTCATCAACGCCTTCAGTTGGATATTTAAGGTCCTCTTCATAGATACAACTATTTGTATACCATCCCATATAGTCTAGTGAATAATGGTCGTTAAAAGTAGCCCATGCCATTACTCCACCCCATTCACGCATACTACAACGTACTGCTTGTCCAGTATTCAAAACAGGTACACACCCGTCGTAACGTTGATGGGCATCGCCACCAAAGCAATAACCATGTTCACGAATTTCTTCGGCCACTGCTTCAATAACATCATCTGTTAATGGTGCATCAATATAGTCATAATTTGACCACCACGTCCAACCTACAACTTTGTAGGTTAATTTCTTTTCTTTGTTTTCATCCATAATTAAAAGTTTCCTCAAGTAATATTTTTAAAATAATTATATTAGATTATAGAGAAATTATACCATAGTTTATATTAATATTCAAATAATAAATAAAATGCTATGAAAATATATTAATATGATAAACATTCAAATTGCCATGGTGAGGTATTGAGCTATATTTTTTATAAAAACTGGTTAGTCTTTATTTAAATAAACAATAATACACATATACTATCAGTCTACTTGTGGTTGATTTTCCCATTATTTCAAATAAATGGCTGAATATATATAAATATAATGATATAATGCTAGCAAAGAAGAAAAAGGAGGAAAAAGAAAATGAAGAGAAAAACATTTATTTTGTTATGTGTCATTTTAAGTGCACTATTCATTAGTAGTTGTAAAATTTGCGTTGATCCCAAAACTAACCCCAATGATCCAAATTATAATCAACAAGAAAAAATAGATGGAACTTATTCCGCAAAAGCATTGCATTACGGAAATATCCCTGAATCATATACTATTACCATTAAAGACGAAAAGTATAATAATGCTAAATTTGAAAAGAAAGTTTTAGAAGAAGATTTAAGGTTTTGGATAAAAATTGATAATAGCTGTGAACCTGAACAAGTTGTGTATCAAAAAGGTACTTCTTGTTATTGCACAATAACAGAACCATATTATAATACAGTTATTCAAGATGAACCTGAATTATCGACAAATCAGCCCGCAATATCATGCGAATATTATATTTACGAATATTATATTTTTGAAACAAGCGATAAACTTTATTTTGTTGAAATGGAAGTTGAGGTAGTTGAGGTATATGAAAATAATAATAGTACAATAATTAAAGGGCAACCAACATTAAATGGATATTATGAATTAACTAAAATAGAAGATTTATTAAACACTAAAGGATATTACGTAGAAGAATCTAATGTTGGTAGTCTATTCTATAGAAATGAAACGCCATCTTTATGTGTTGAATATGAAGGAATCTTTAAAACTAAAGAACAAATTAGTGAAACGCTTGAACAAAATAATATGTATTCAACTTTAGCCTTAAATAAATATAATGATGAGTTTTTCAAAAAATATGATTTAATTGTTCTATCAGCTCAAATACAGTATGGTACAATAGTTTCGGTAGAAGATATTAAAATAAACAAAGAAAATGCTAAAGTAGAATTAACTTTAAAAAATATTTCTACCTCACTAATTGCTCCTGACATTGTTGCACCATATCACGTAATAGTAGTAATTAAAAAAGGTCTTGTTGGAGACATTACTAACTTAGTAACTACTAGATTATACTAATAATATGTTTTGAAATGAATTGTTTGCTAAAAAAATCATAATGGTATAATATATCATTAGGTGATAAAAAATGAAAGCTAGATTATACTTATTAGAAGGTACTTATCCAAGTAAAGTTATTATTAAGAATAATTTAATAACTAAAGAATATACCTATCAAAACTCACAAGAATTTATCAACGACATTAATAACTTATTTGAAATTAATAATAATCCTGACACAACAGTAATACTTGTACTTGATCCAAGTATTTGTAGAAACATTGCTATGGATAATGGTTTTGAAAAATTTCAATTAGCAGGTTATAATAATCTTAATAATTATGGTGATATAAGGTTTTATCGCTATGATGAGGAAAATGATTTAGAAATATTTGAAGATATATATCAAAAAGATATACAGTCTTCAGATAATAAATTATTAAACCTAACATTACAAAAAGATGTAAATCTAGAACTAGTTAAAAAAGGTGAAAGCCTAATAAAAGAAATTAAATGTGAAATTCTTGAAATAGATGAAAATAAAGAATTAGTAGAATATATTGAAAAAGATTTATTAACAGATAAAAAACTAATAAGTATTGTAAACAAATATGATAAGATTAATACAATTAATAATCTTAAAGCCTCGATTTATGCGATTTATCAAATATGTAATAACCATAATGATATAAAAGAAATCATGAGAAATTGGATTCTATCTACTGAACCAATTATAAAAAATAATGACTATACTACTTTAACTTCTAAATTTGAAAGCATAGCAAAAGTATGTGATAATATATGTAATGATAGAACATATTTAACTTTTGAAGAAATTGAAGAAACGATAAAAGATAAATTTAATTACTTAATGATAATGAATATTGATTTATTAGAAGAATATAAATATCAAATAACATCAATAGATTTCAAAAAGAAAAAGGTATATTTTAAACCATGTTATTATTAGTAAATACTAAAATAGAGATTTGATGGATAGTCAAATCTCTATTTCTTTTTTACACCTCTTCGCATACTTAATAAAAGTACCCCTACTAATGTTTAATAGGCTTGCGGCACCAACACTAGTTATTTCTTTATTGCAATAACTCTTAAAAACTTGTATAAAATTACTTGTAATTTGATAGGGAGGCCTACCCATATGGATACCTTTTTCTTTAGCAATTTTGATACCTTCAGCCTGGCGTTGCCTAATATTTTCCCTTTCATTTTGAGCAACAAAACTAAGAACTTGCAAAACAATATCGCTAATAAATTTGCCAACTAAGTTCTTATTATCGGTTCTAGTATCAAGTAGTGGAAAATCTAAAACTACAATATCTGCTTTAATATCTTTGGTAATACTAGACCATTCTTCAATAATCATCTCATAATTTCTCCCCAAGCGATCAATTGATTTGATAATTAATAAGTCATTTTCTTTCAATCTTTTTTCATTTTTTGATAATTAGGTCTTTCAAAATCTTTTCCACTTTGCTTATCAATGTAAATTTGTTTTTCATCAAGACCTTGTTTAAACATTTCATCTAACTGCCTATCAACATTTTGAGTAGTAGTAGATACTCTAACATAACCATATTTCATTTTATTTACCTCCATTTAGTTATGGGTAAATTATAACAAATTTTACTGTTAATAACATACAGCAAAGTAAACAAACAAGGAAATAATCGATTATTAAAAAACACAATAATTACTAAAAAAAGTATATATACTAAAAAATACCATTTTACAAATACGCCGTTATTATGATAAAAATTGACAAAATGCCTAAAAAGTGATATAATATGCTTGTATGTATAGTTGTCATATACGATGACTAATTTCATATAATGTATTATTAAAATGAAAGATTTTTTAAGAAAGGGAATTATTTTAAAAATGAAAAGAAAAACATTAACATTAACATTGAGTATTCTTGCTTGCCTAGCATTAATTGGGGTAGGCTTTGCATCATGGATAATTTCTGCTAATGCTGTTGATAAAGCAGAAGGTAACATTATTGTTGATACTGTTGCAGATAAAACATATGTGGTAAGCGGGAGTTGGTTAGATGGTAAATCAAGTATAACTTTTGGTGCACCTGCTACAATGAATGCAGAGGATCCTTGGTTAACTAATGATTCAAAAGGTAAAACAGAAAATTTAACAGTAACATATCAATTAAAAGTAACTTATGGTGATACTACACCTGCTACAGGAATTAAAGATAAAATAACAGCTCTTGTTGCTGCTCCTGAAAGTGCAAAGTATACTGCTGCTGTAGAAGGCGGATTAATTATTGCTCCAACAAGTGCTAAAGTTGAAGAAACTACTACACCAGGTGTTTACAATATTACGGTAACATATAAATGGGGAAAACATTTTGCAGATTCTGCTGATGCTACAGAAGGTGTTAACCCATACACATATTACAATGGAAAAAATGCAACAGATAAACTAAATGGTAGTGAAACTACTTATATGCAAGATGCAAAAACAAGTCTTGATACTTTATCAAAAATCGAAGCAACAGTTAAGTTTACTTTAAATATTACTGTTGCAAAATAGGTTTTAAATTATGGCAAAGTTAACAAGAAATTCTTATAAGAGAAAAATTATTCTTTTCGGTGTAATAGTATTCATGTCTATAGCATTAATCTCTACAGGTTTTGCCGCATGGGTAATGTCACAAGAAAAGAAACAATCTACATCAGGCAATGTGACTGTTGGTGCTGTTACAGAAGGAAATATTGAAGTTATCCTTGATCCATTAACAGTTAAAGATTTCAAGTTTGAACCAAAAGAATCAGATAAAACAGGCCGTGTTCGTAATGATGGTACAAATTTTGAATCATTAACTGTAACAGTAACTGGTACTATTAAGAATACACAATTCTTAGATGTAAACAATACAACTATTAAGATGAATGTAAAAGATGCAGTAAAACAAGCTGAAACTGCTGGTTACATTATTTTACCAGAATGTGCTAATAGTGAAGTTGTTTTAACACTTACTGAAAGTGGTACAAATGAAAAGAAATTCTCATATGATATAACATTTAAATGGGGTTCAAAATTCGGAAATGTAAATCCTGGTGAATATTATGACAGTGATGCATTTAATCCAAGTGAAGAAGAATTAAGTAGTTTTGAAGGCACACAAGAAGAAAAAATAACAGCTTACATTAAGAGTGTATTAAATGCATTCCATGCATTAATGGATACATCTACATATGAAGTAGTCGTTACTGCAAAACTTAATTAGTAGGTAATTATGTCTCCTTCTGAAATACTTTCAATCATAGTTACTGTTATCGGGGTATTTAGTTTCGCAACAATATTTACGATATTATACAAAAGTTATGCAAACTCGCAAATTGCAGAACTTAATTCAGGTAAAAAAGACATTGAATTAATTGATGAAGTAATCTATGAAAAACAAGAAAAAGTTAGAAGGCGCAGAAAGATAACTGGAACTATACGTACAGTTGTCTTTTATGCTATTATGGTGGTACTTATTCCATTGTTTATTTTTTCATTGATTAATCGATTTCAAAACAATGTCACAATGATAGGCAATAGAACTGTTATGGTTGTTGCAAGTAACTCAATGAGTTACAAAAATGAAGCTAATAGTTACTTATTTGATGACAGTTTAGGATTAAACAATCAGTTTAATACATACGATCTCATTATTCTTGAAAAAGTGAACAATGAAACCGACTTAAAAAAATATGATGTTATCGCGTTTAGAAATTCAAAAGGTAGTAATACTATTCACCGTATCATCGATATTGATTACAGTAGTACTCCATATAAATATACTACTAGAGGAGATATATACGACGAAAAAGGAACCGATGGTGAAAAGCCTACTTTTGATAAAGTTATAGGTAGATATACTGGAAAACGTCTTGGTGGTGTAGGAATGTTCATCTTATTCCTACAATCATATGCGGGGATAATTACAGTATCATCGCTTATATATTGCTTATTAATGATTGATCGCATTGCAAATAAAATGGATAAAGTACAAGAAGAACGAATCAAAAAACTTGAAGAAGCTTTAGAATATGAAAATGAAGATAATTTAAATGAATTTAAAGCTATTTATACTGAAACAATTTATTACAAAGGCTATGCGTATAAATTTGATGAAAATGGTTTTGTTGATAAAACCGAAATAAATAACAACGAATACTTAGAAAAATCGGATAGTACAATGATTAAAGAATTGACTAACCAAGAAACTTCAGAAACCAAAACTGAAGAAATTACAATAAATGAAGAACAGGGAGAGTAACCTTATGAAAAAACCCTATTTTACAAGAAAGAACTTGATAGTTTTATCACTTGCATTCTTTTATTCTTTCTTACTACTATTTGTAGGTTTATGCCTAGATGGATCTCATCTACTAATAGGTAAAAAGAATCCAATAGCACTTGTTGCGGAAAAAATAAACTTTGAACCAATAAGATGTGGTGTAACAGGATATGTAAGTTTAATACTTGTTGCAATATATATATCTGTATTTGTAGCATTGTTCTTATACGAAAAAAGATATGCAGTTTTAAACAATAAAAAGCCATATAGTCTAAAAATGATTCTATCTTATCTTGCATCACTAGTAGTATGCTTTATATTATCATTTGGCGTTGGTATGTTAATTTGTGGAAAAAATGGCATCAAAACAATGTATCAATTTGCTGGTCAAAGTTTATTAATAACAACATGTATATATTTTCTTGCATTTGCTTTTATTGGTGGAATATTGATGTTTATTGTAAACTTTACTCAAGTTGATAGACCATTTAGAGCATTTGAAGATAAAAACTATCCAGTACTTGATGACGATGATCTTGTTAAAAATGATGTTAGTTCAAACTTTGATGCTGTACCATCAAATAAAGTTAGTGGCACAGTAAGTGGTGAGGTTGGAATTGGTCAACCTGCTGCTACTGACAACAACAATTCAAGCGTTATTCGTCAAACAGAAGAACTAGATGACCGTGAAAAAGTATTCCCAGCATTATCAATGATGGATGAAGAATACGAAGGTTATGCGGTTGAAAATGTTGTTAGTGATAACTTAACATTAAATGAAATTGCAACAAGATTTAGAAATTATCTTGCCAAAGAAGAAAAATTATATTTTGATATTGATACAATTCGTTTCTTTGTGAGCGGATTTGCCGCAAGTCATTTCATGATTTTAGAAGGTTTATCTGGTACAGGTAAATCAAGCTTACCAAGATATTTTGCAAAGTTTATCAATGCTAATCTATTATTTGTTCCTGTCCAAGCAACATGGAGAGATAAAACTAACCTAATCGGTTACTTTAATGATTTCTCTAAAGCTTACAGTGAAACTGAATTCTTAACAAGCTTATATCATGCTAACTATAATCCTGATATGATACATATGTTTGTACTTGATGAAATGAACATTTCAAGAGTTGAATATTATTTTGCTGACTTCTTATCAGTGCTTGAATATCCTGAAGAAGAATGGAAAATAAAAATAATGCAACTTCCATATAATTTCATCCCTCCTGCAAAATTAGATGATGGTGTTATTCAAATACCTAATAACGTATACTTTGTAGGTACCGCAAACAAAGATGACTCAACATTCACAATTACTGATAAAGTTTATGACCGTGCAATCACAATTGATTTTGACAATCGTAATGATGCATTTAATGTAAATGGTGACGCATCAACAATTAACCTTAGTAGAAGTGCCCTTGCTAAACTATATCAAGAAGCTAAAAACAATAAGAGTTATCAAATGACTGATAATGATTATCAAAAATTCCAAACTATAAGTGATTACATTTATGATCAATTTGATATTACTTTTGGTAACCGTATTTTAAATCAAATATCTGAACTTGTTCCAGTATTTGTATCATGTGGTGGTACAAAAGAAGAAGCTCTTGACTTCTTACTTTCACGAAAAGTTATTAGCAAAATTGAAGGCCGTTTTGAAGAATATGTTAAAAATGCTTTAAGAGAATTACTTAACTTAATTCATAAAACATACGGAAAAGATGTTTTAAAACGTAGTGAAAAAACAATTCAAAATTTAATGAGAAGGTTATAACAATATGAAAATCATCGAAGAAAATCTTTTGAAAAAGATGATAACACAACTAAATAATTACGAAAAAAAGTATCAAGATGTAAAAGAACGTTTTACTCATTTAGAAGAAATTGAGTTTACATCTTTACAAGAACTTTCTTTCGAAAAAGATAATGAATTCTTCGATGAAGTAACCTTTATCTTAAGTGTTATCACTTCGATAATTGCTCATCCTCAAATATCTAACCGTGATGAAGATATTATCGAACGAGCTGAACAAGTTGGCAACATTACCAATGAAGCATTAAAACAAACGATACGTGATGCAAGTTTGTGGAAAGAAAAAGATTTTGAATTAGTTCCTGAATATATTCATTATCATCAACACATTGATGATTTAAAAATTTATGAAAATATCTTCATTGGTATGCTAATTCATCTAATTGATACAGAACTTGCTAAATATGATGTTTTCTATCAAAGACTTATTCCAAGTATGCAAACTGATGCATTGTTTATTGAAGAAAGCGAAAAAATTGAAAAGACATTAACAAAAATAGATAGTTTAAAACGTAAAATGTTACATATTAAAAATACAGCTTTTTACAAAGAAATATCTAAAGTTAATTTAAATTTAAGAAAAATACAACCAACCAATATTTTATTAAAAAACAAACTATATAATTTATGTTATAAATTCTATCGTAAATTTGTTATTTATGAAGATAATAAAAACTTACAAATTGATTTTAAAAAGTATTATTACTATCAAATATTAAGAGTATTTAAATTAAATGAATTTAAGCTTGATGATAAAAATCAAAGTCTAGTATTTAACTATCAAGATAAAAAAATAAAACTAGTAGATAATGAAGAAAATTCTAAAATTAGTTTAGAAATTAAATATCACAATAATGTCTATAAACATCTTTTAATTCTATCAACTGATCGTGAATTAATAGATGAATACGTTGAAGATAAAGATTACATAACAACAGAAGTAATTTCCCTTTGGAATTTATATAACGTTGATACAAATGAATTTGTCTTCAACAATCAAGCAAGTGAAATAGAAATTGCTAGAAAATGGGTAATGAGTAAACTTCAAGAAGTAGTTGCAAAGAAAATGATTTACTCAAAATATTGCCCAATATGTAAAGATAAAAACTTAACAATTGAAAATGATATATATCATTGTAACAATTGTAAATCAATTTATACATTCAAAAAAGAAACGAAAGATGTAATTTGGTTTATTAAATTAAGGAGGTAACTCGCATGGAACAAAACATCCAAGAACCTAAAAAAACCACTATATTAATAGAAGACTTATATAAATCATATGGTGAAAAAGAAGTTCTACTTGGACTAAATTTAGAAGTTCATGAAGGCGAATTATTTGGATTTATTGGCCGAAATGGTATTGGTAAATCAACAACCATAGATTGCATGATTGGCGCTAAAAAATTCAATAAAGGTAGAATTGAATTAAACGGTTATGATATTGTAAAAGATCCTATTGATGCTAAAAAAAGTCTTGGATACGTTGCAAGTGAACCAACTTGTTATGAGGAAATGACAGGTTATGACTATTTAGAATTTGTTGCAAGCATATATGGTATGACTGAAGGTGACTTCAGAAGAAACAGTGAATATCTTTGTAACAGATTACAACTAAATTTAGATGAATTAAATAACCCTATTTCTGATTATTCACATGGTATGAAACAAAAACTATGTTTGGTTGCAAGCCTTATACATAGCCCTAAAGTATGGGTTCTAGATGAACCTACAGTTGGGCTTGACATAATGGCAGTAGAAGAACTTAAAAAAATGTTAAGGGAATATGCAAATCACAATAATACGGTTTTTGTTACAAGCCATAACATTGAATTAGTATCTAAAATATGTGATAAAGTTGCCATTATAAATGATGGTAAAGTTGTTGCATTATATGATTTAAATAAAAACCCTAATAAACGATTACAACTTTCAAAAATCTTTCTTGACACATATGGAGGTTAAAGATGCTAAACCTTTTAGCAAAAGATTTTAAACTTCTATTTGGAAAAGAAAAAAGTATTGCAAGAAGAATTGCAACTATTCTTGTAACCCTTATATTTATAGCGTGTTTTATTGCAATTGAAGTTTTTCTATTTACTACAATTTTAAATAAAATCAGTAAATATGATCAAGCACCAATTGCTTATATGAACCTATTTCTTACCGTAATATCAATACTAATAATTATTGCAAATATTTTTCAAGCAAAAAGATTATTCTTTAATGAAAAAGATATTGAACAACTAGCCAATAGACCAGTAAGTAATGGACAAATAATAAGTTCTAAAATGGTTTTCTTATTTATTATGCATTATGGTACAAGTTTATTATTTGTTTATCCACTGTTTGTAGCATACGGAATTATCTTTTCAAGAAGTTTCATATTCTACTATTTGGCTTTATTTTATCCATTATGTTCATTCTTATTTGAAATGGGAATTGCTTTAATCTTAGTTTATCCCGTATGGCTTATTAATAAATATCTTAGAAAACATCTAATAATCAGATTTATTTGTGCTTTAGTAATCATATTCATATGTTGTTATCTATATTCAAAAGTATTGAATTTATTTATTGCAATTGTCGCAGATAACAATATAAATGTTTTATTTACTACCGATTCAATAAACTTCTTTATGAATCTTAGAAAATATGAATTTCCAACTAACTTTCTAGTAGATATTTTTATAAGTTATCGCACATCAAGAATTTGGATGTATCTACTAATTGCAATAGGAGTATTTGCAATTGGTTGTACAATTTGTATAGCAGCTTATGGTTATGTAAGAAATATTTCAATTAAAAATAAAGCAAAGAAAATTAAAAAAGAACCTAAATTAGTTAGTCCTAAAAAAGCTCTACTAAAAAAAGAATTTCTTTTAATTACTAAAAATCCTGGATATATTTTATCATTTACGGGTTTATTAATCGTTCAACCATTTTTAGTATTTTTAGTAACCAAATCAATGAATACAATTTTTTCTAAAGGTATCTTTAAATACTATGTATCTGTTGTACCTAATTTCTTACCATTAATGGATGTGCTTATCCTAATGTTATTTACGGTAATTATTGCGCAAGGCGCATCGAGCTACATATCAATGGAGAAAAAAACAATTAAAGTAATAAAAATACTTCCAGTTGAACCGCAAACCCAATTAATGATAAAAGTATTAATACCATTAGTGATGTCAATATCTTCACTATTTGTAACAACATTAGTTCTATTAGTTGGTAAACTAATAAACTTCCCAACCTTCATATTTGGTTTCTTATTAACCCTTGCATTACTCTTAATTTTTAGTATGATTTGTTTAAGAGAAGAATTACACATAAGACATTTAAAACCTAGGTCAACATTTAGATCTAATTTATGTGCATACCTTTTACCAATTGCTTACTTTGTAATTACAGCTTTATTATCATATTTAAAAATTAACCTAATACTTGCTTACTTTATAGGTTTAATTCTAATTTCAATAATAGGAGTTATTATGGCAATTATACTTAAGAAGAATGCAAAATCATGGTTTATGGATTTGGATGTGGTGAACTAAATGAAAAAGAAAAACTTAATAATCTTATTATTAATACCTTTTGTAATTACTCTTGTTGGTGTAATTACCATTAACACAACCTTTAACTTTATTGAAAACGATATGATTGGAATAGATTGGTCTTATGATGAAATAGAAGGCATCAAATTAGAAGATAAACTTCACAAATTAGTTGCAAGTCCTATCTATGAACAAGGTTATCCCCCACTAAAAGAAGAAGCGCTGGTTTGGAGCGTTTATGATAGCGATAATCATGAAGAAAATAAATATGCAAAAATTGTAAATGAAAATGATAACTGGTATTTACAACCATTACAAATTGGCGAAGTTAAAGTAACATGCTCAAATAAAAAAGGCAACATCTTTAAAACGATGACCGTTATAATTTTTAAAGAAGGAGCAATTGTTGTTCAAAGCAAAATCAAAGCATCACAAAATAATATTGATCCTAATATCTATTATGGTGAATATGACTTTGACAACAATCTAAATAAGCAAAAAGCTACCTTTGAATTTGAAGTAAAAACTATTGGTGATTTACAAATAAATGACTTACAATATGTAAATAACACCCCTGATATTATTGAAATAGATGAAGTAAATAAAATTGTTAAAATTAAAACATCAGGTGATGCAAGTTTTACGGTAAAAACTAACAATGATGAAATGGTAAAACCAATGACTTATTCATTTAAAGTAGTAAAAGATGGCGTAAATGTCTATGACTATAATCAACTACTTGCATGTACAAATAAATCAACCAATGGTGAAATTGTTGTACTTAGAAAGTCATTTGAATCTGTTAATAATTTAAATAATACAACTGATAATAACGTAGTATGTTTTGGCAACTATACAGATGGTAAAAAAATTGATTTTACATCTGATGTATATTCATTTGAAACAACATATAATCAAGATTATATTAAAGCTTGGAACGAATTTGTAAATAGCAATCCACGTTATAAGAAGATATCTAATAGAGTGCTTGCGGGGATAAGAGTTCAAAAAGATTTCTATGGTAATGGTTACACAATAAATCTTCACAATTTAACTTTCCCATCAAGTACAATGGATGTAGTTGATAGTAATGGTAATAAAACGACAATTCCTGCTCTTTCAAAAGATAATCTATATAGAGGACCTCTACCATTTTACAGTTTAGGCGAACATGATAATATGCCACTTATTGAAGCATTCGGTCAAGATAATGTCGGTATGTATGTAGATGGCAGTGACATTTTAATCAATGACGTTAATTTAAAAAACTGTGATTTTGGTAACTTAATGTCAAACTTAGATTATGTTGGTACCGTTCTTGAAACTAATGGTAATAACATTACAATTAAAAATTCAAGATTATCTAATGGTAAACAAGTTGTTAGAAGTTTCTCTTCTACTAACGTATCAATCGTAAATTCAATGTTAAGTAACGCAAGAAATTTCTTATTAACAATTGGCTCTAACGATTATATTAAAGCAGATTTATTAAAAGAATACGAGTTTACTCTTTTAAATGGTGAAAAAATAACTAGCACAATAAACAACTATTTGATGAAAAGCAATGCGGGAGACGACACTTTAAATGCTTTCGTAATTGGTTCATTTACTGATAAAGAAAAAATGCGTAAAGCTATCTTAGATATCCAAAACGCTTTAAACGATGAAAGTTTAATAAAAGATATTTATAAAGGTAGTATGAACATTAAAGATACAATGTTTTATCGAAGTGGTATTGCCTCAATTGGTATGGACACGATGTTTAATGGTCCGTTCTTTGAATCAAGCACTCCATCAGTTGTGAATATGTTGCTTACAGGACTAAATGTGCCATACATTCCAAATCATGTTGGAGGTATGTCATATCCAGTAGAACTTAATATTACCGGTAAGACTAAATTCTATGATTACAAAGAATGGAACAACTTAGATATCACAGGCTTAATAAATGAAAATATATCAAGCTTTGTTGATGATGCTAAAGAAATGTTTGGTGTTACTGATGCAGACATTGGTGATATATCAATAGATACAATATTCCCAATTAAGAGTTTCTTAAAATCAAGTGTTGTTACAACAACATCAAGTGATGGTAAAGTCTATGTTAATATTCCAATTGCTTACTATGGTGGTGGTGCTAACCTCTCTAAAGTAACGTTTGATACAGAAGATTTAAAATATGACTCATGCAAATTAACAGTTGTTGATTTACTAGATAAATATTTATCACTGAAAGGAATTGATCCATCTAATGTTAATTTAGATAAACTTGATTTAGCAGTTATTAAAAACGTTATGTTAAAATGTGTTACAATCGTAACAGGCTATGAACCATTTAAGTTCATATCTGTAAATAAACAAGGCTATTTATTTGATGAAGGTCCACGTGCACCTCAAGCCTTGGAATTAATTAAAAATGCACAAGGAGAATAAACATGAAAAAAATTATCTCTATTCTATCCATCCTATTAATAGCATGTTTTGCTTTAACAAGCTGTGGTAGTTTTAGCACAGCTGAAGATGGTAAAATAATAAAAGCAATTACTACTAAAGAAGAAAAAGATGGTACTATCAAAATGGTAATATCTTATACCGATGAAGAACTTGCAAATGATGAGTTTATTCTTCCAAGAGGTGTTACAGGAAATGGTATTAAGAGTATATTTACTTATGAATCACTTGACAAAACAGGTATAGTGATTCGTGTAAACTATACAGATGAAACGATTGAACCAACAGAGTTTACTTTACTTCATGGTAAAAATGGTGTAGATGGTATATCAATAGCAGGAATTGAAACAACTGTTAATGAAGAAACTGGTGAAACAACCGTTACAATAACTTACACCGATGAAGAAAAAGAACCAGTATCATTCACAATTCCAAAAGGTGAAAAAGGTGAAACAGGTCGTGGAATCTTAAGTATCGAAAAAACTTCTTCAGAGGAATTAAATGATGTTTATACAATAACATTCACTGATAATACAACAACAACTTATACGATTTCTAACGGTAAAGATGGTAAGGATGGCATATATATCACTGATATAATTGGAACAACTACATCAACTGAATATATCGTAAAATTTATTTTTTCAGATAAAACTACTAAAGAAATAACTCTTGAAAAACCATCAACAAACAAATGGATTAGTGGAAGTTCATTTCCTAAAGTAGATGTAGGAAATGACAACGATTATTATTTTGATACATATCATAAAATAATCTACACTAAACGTGACGGTGTATGGACATTAGTAATTAGTTTCAATGATAGTCAAGAAACATATAAAGTAATATTTAACTTAAACGATAAAACAGATGGTGGCCAAGAAGCAAGTATGCCTGATGGCTTTGATCTTCCTTATTGTTACATTCAAAGAAATACTTACTTTAAACAAAATGGTTATGGTAATATCCCAGTTCCAACAAGAGAAGGTTATACATTCCTTGGATGGTATACAACTAAAACCATTGGCCCAACAAGCGGAGTATTAACAGATTTAACACCAATACTTTCTGATTTAGAACTTTACGCACAATGGGCTAAAAAATAAAACAAAAAATAATTCTTAGTATCTAGATAACTAGATACTAAGAATCCATTTGAAATTTTATATATGCACTTTAGTAAAAAACATACTAAAATATATATATAAAACTTTAAAAGAAAGGAAAGGCTATATGAAAAGTAGTAAACTAAAATATTACATAACAATGATTTTAATAAGCTTATCACTAATTAGTATAGGCTTTGCTTCGTGGACCATTTCAAATGATGTAAAAATAAAAGATGATAGCATAATTATTGTTGATGATGTAATGAAATATAATGATTATTTAAGCTATACATTAACACCATTTAGTTATTATAAAACTGGTTTTGTAAGTAATACGGGAGAACTCACTAACGACGGAATTATTAGTGTTGAATTAGTTGTCAATATTGATAATTGTAAAACTAAGTTTACAAGTAGTAGTTTAGAACTTGAATTAACTTTAAGAACAATTGGAGCTGACACAGTTAACTTATTCAATAATGCTGATTTACCACTTACAGTATCAATAAATGGTACTGTACTAAATGATTCTCAAGTTACTAAGAATAATACTAGTGCAGTAACTAAATATGTTATTAATGATTTATCGCAAAGTTCACTAACACTTAGTTTTGAATACAAACTTACTAAAAACGACTCATTAAATTTTCAAGAAATAATTTATAACACTTTCTATAACAAAGAAGTATATTTTGGACTCAGTGCTAAAATAACGGAGGTGGAATAGATGAAGCAAATTAGGAAACCTTTTAATATCGTTATGACTTTGATATTACTCATTGTTGTAACAATTGCTACAATTGCTTTTTCATCTTGGCTAATAACTGATGAAATAACTGAAAAGCCAATTTACCAACCAGGTACAGTTGCTAAGTATTATCTAGATAATCAAAAAGATATTTATGATGGAACAAGTCAAGCTCCAACCTCACCATTATTTGCTGAAGATGAATTATCTTATCAGTATAGAAAAAGTGGTGATACAGACTATATATCTGGTAAACCTACGAATGCAGGGATATACGATATTCGTGTTACAATAAAAGAAAATAATGAAAAAGTAGATGTAGGTTATCAAATAAAACCCAAACCTTTTAGTAATGATTTTACTGTCCAAGTTAAGGGTGATAAATTCGTTCACACAGGTACCGCAATAACTCCAAAAATCACATTAATGGATGGTACAACAACGCTCATAGAAGGAACAGATTATACTCTTGATTATGAAAACAACATTGCTTTAGGTAATGCTAAAATCATAATCACAGGTATAGGAAATTATGAAGGTACTTTAAATCAAGAATTTACAATTGTTGGTACAGGAAAACTTGAAATTGTATGTACAAGCATGCAACAACTTACTTATAATGGTAAATCACAACTACCTGAATACACAGTTAAATGTGGTTCAGATGTTATTACAGATGCAACAATCGAAGTAAAATATAAAACTCTTACTGGAACAACTTATGAAACAGGGTCACCAACTCATAAAGGGACATATTGGATTCAATTTGTTGCCAAAAAAGATGGTTATGAAGATTCAGATGCAAAAGAAGTTCAAGTAATAATAAATCAAAAAGAAATTACAGTTACATGGGAAAATTTAAACTTTGTGTACAATAAAACAGAACAATGCCCAACTGCTAAATCGACTGATTTGGAAAATGATGGTACAACACTAATAGTTACAGGTAAACAAACTAACGCAGGTAACTATACTGCTAATGCAATAGTTTATGGCGAATACGCTGCAAACTATACAATAAAATCTGGTGAAAGTAGTTCATTTACAATAAAACAATTAGGACTTAGTCTAAATAAATATTTGATTGAAATGAATTATGATAGTAGTAAACGTACATGGGCACTAATTCAAACATATATTTCTGGACAACTTTCGCTAATGGGACTATTATCTGGTGATACAGTATCACTTTCAATTAGTGGCATGAATGATGGTACATTTGGATATGGAAGCGATACAAGTATAACAGGTATAAATAATAATGACAAAACAGGTATAACTTCATATACAAATGTTGTTGGTAGTACATATTTAGTAACTGCAGCCTTATCAGGTTCTTCTGCGGCTAACTATACGTTAGAAATTACTAATCCAATTATATTTAAATATAAAACCGCAAAAGTAAACGGAGCATACTATACAGTAGAAGATGCAATAACAAGTACAACAGGCGATATAACGTTTGAGGGGGATGCTAGTAATGCCACTTCATTTGTTTATAGTGCATTTTCAAATCTTGCAAGCAGCATTAATCCTTATAGTAACAATAAAAATGAATATTTAATTAGTAGTAGAAAATTTATTGTACCTTGTAGTACATCAGTTTCAGAAAAAAAATATAGTAGTACAGCAAAACCTGGCAACGTTTATTCTTCAGTATACATACCTGAAGCAATAGCCGTTAATTTCGTAAGCAGTTCAGAACTTTTAGCAGATGGTGTGATAGGATTTTCACACCCTAATACAACCATAACATGTACAAGAGGAGTTCTTTATAATAACGGGCATATATCAATAGCTAATGGCTGTTCATTAAATGCATATGGATATGTAAAAGGATTTGGAACAATAGATTTAGCAAAAGGATCAAGTGCAATTGATTGTATGCATACATATGACTGGCCTGGTGGTAAAGCTGGTAGTCAAATGTATAAGAAAGTATTACCAACTAATGCCTGGTCTGTACATAATATCTCTTGCAAAGTAGCAATTTATGCAGGGGCAATATATAAAGCATTTGTATATGCAAATGGAACATTGCCAATACTTGGATTGCAAGACATATATGCTAGTGCAATACTAATTGGAGATTCTCAAACACAAAATTGCTTATTCAAAATTACAAGTGGGTATGCCGAAAAAATAGCTACCCCTGCCGCAAGTACTCCAAACGATAAAGCGTTATATTTGGTAACTGGTTCTAATCAGGAAAAAGGACAACGAGATTCCGTAAAAATATATGGAAACTGTGAAGATGCAACTTTAAACGTAGCCTTAACTGCACTTGGAATAACTGTAAATATGGAGACAAGCACAGATAAACCAGCTACAGTTGGATATATGGACATATCAGTTGAGGAAGGTTCAAAATTCACCTTGACTAAATCAGATTATTTGTTCCTTCCTGGTTCTAGTTTAACCGTAAAAAAAGGAGCAACAGTAACAATAGGTTCTAATGTTGATGTAACTATGGCAACTTGGTCCGAAATAGAGGGCCTTAGTGGAGGATTTAAAAATCATTGCAAAGATAAAGTTGACGCAAAAGCAATAGTAAATGGAGCGGTAATAGTTAATGGTAGTATTGGTGGAATTTGGGAATCTGCAGAAGAAAGTGCGATATTAAATATAAGTGGTGGACAAAACACAATATCTACTTATAGGACGATGATTAGCTCTGATGACCCATATTACATTCAAAAAACACTTGCTGCTACTGGTAATATCAACGGCACTATTAATTCTAATTTTAGCAAAACAGTATATGTTTCTGTAAATAATAATGGCATATATTACTGGACTGAAGCAACGAATGTTACAGAATTTACTTTGAATTTCCATGATGGTAATACTCTTCTTGAGTCTAAAACTATATTGGTTGTAGGCGATACTACTTATATTGTTACAGGTAGCGAATACGCATCAACTAAAAAATATTATGATTTTGTTGAATGGACATTAGATAAAGAGGGTACAATTAAACTAAATTCTGAAAATGGCAAGTTAACAAAAGGCATTAACGATACAATTAATTTATATGCACAATGGGAAGCTAAGAAATATAGTATTAGTTATGCGGCTGGATATGGTGAAACTGAAGATGGCGAAACAAGATATATCTTACTTGATGATTTAACTAATAATGAGAATTTAATAACAGAGTTTACAATTAATGATTTCGTTAATAATGAAATACAATTGTATAAAGATGTAAAATACTATGTTAATGATGTAGAAAAATACTTCGAAGGTTGGTATGTTGGAATTGATAAATCAACTGGTGTAATTATAGACAAAATGACTATTAAATATTTAGATGCTTTTATTGAACAATATGGTTTATCTCAACCAATTCCGTTATTCTGTAACTTTACAGATCAAAAACCAATTGAAATAACATATAATACCAGTGTAGGAAGTTTAACAAAGGATAAAGATATATTGTCATCTACAGGTACAATTACTCTACCAGATATTAGCCAAGCTACATATAACGAATATCAATATAATAGAGATTATGATAAGTATTTTGTTGGATGGCAAATAAATGGAACTGGTACTGTATATTCTGTAGGAGCAAGTATTGATATAAATGAAGATACAACATTCATCGCAGTATGGAGTGATAAATATACATTAAGATTTAACTTGAATGGTGGCAAATTCACAAATACAGCAAGTGATATTGTATATTATTATTGTCCAACTGAAACTATTGATACAAATACATTTGAAAATCCTACTAAAGAACATTTCACATTTACTACTTGGTCAGCAACAAATGCTACAATTAGTAACACAAGTTTAACATTTACAACTTCATCTAAGAATGGTGTAATACTTACAGCCAATTATAATGAAATTACATATACTATTACAATAAAGAATTCTAGTGGTCTAGATATAACTGAATTAAGAATTGAATTCCAGAACAATACTGATTTGTATGGGGCAAAAGAAACTTATACAATAAGTAATGGATCTAGTAAAACCCTTTCTTATAGAGAAGGAACAATTATTAAAGCATATTGCGTAACAAGAAGTAAAAAAGGATATCTTGATTTAGATGGCAATCAAACTTGTACATTAAATGAAGACAAAAATTATACAGTCACTAGAAATTCATGTATTACCAAGGGATCAAAAATAACTTTATATGATGGAACACAAAAAAATATTGAAGACATTAACTCTGATGATATTTTATTAGTATTCAATCATATTACTGGTAAATTTGAAGGTGCATCTGCATCATACGTTATTCATAAGAATAGTGAAGAACAGTTATATAGAGTAATTAAGTTAAAATTCTCAAATGCTAAAGAAGTGCACATAGTTGAAGAACATGGATTCTACGATATAGATTTGAAGAAATATGTTTATATCACTGAAGATAATGTTGATGATTTCATTGGCCACTCATTTGCAACTACCGATGATATTAAGAATATGACTACTACTACATTAGTTGGATACGAAATAGTAGAAGAAGTAACATCAATATATAGTCCTATAACATACAGCTATCTAAATTGTTTCGTTGATGGAATCTTAACAATAACTAATTTCTCAGATGGACTTATTAATATGTTTGAATTTGGCGATGATATGTGCTATGATGCTGAAAAGATGCAAGCAGATATTGAAAAGTATGGTTTATATACATATGAAGATTTTGCTGAATATGCAACTCTTGAACAATTCAATGCATTTAATGGTAAGTACTTAAAAGTTTCAGTTGAAAAAGGTTTAATAACTTATGATGAATTAATCAATCTTTTAAAGACTTTCTTGTCTGAAGAAAATAAGTTATAATAGTTAACCCAAAAGTGATAATAGATTGTGATATGATGTCTCTAAAGTAGACAGTGAATAAAAATAAAAGTATTCACTATTTA